>Ga0299912_10005886_pt1 | contig 10073 bp, 8 predicted proteins | sample RVTome_2_FD_207667 | JGI IMG/M metagenome (GOLD analysis project Ga0299912, IMG submission 207667) | Soil microbial communities from uranium-contaminated site in the Upper Colorado River Basin, Wyoming, United States - RVT95D214 (version 2) ...
AGGATGTATAAAGGGCGTTACTTGACTGTTGAGGGTAGGATAAAAGACACCATCAATAGAGGGGGTGAAAAGATCAGCGCAGAAGAAGTTGAAAACCATATTTTGGCCCACCCGAAGATAGAAAATTGTGCCTATGTCGCCATGCCTGACCATGCCCTGGGAGAAAAAGGGTGTGCCTTCGTCCTTACAAAGGGAAACCAGGACTTAACGCTTGATGAACTATGTAGATTTCTTAAAGAAGAAAGACACATTTCAACATTTAAACTGCCTGAACGATTAGAGCTGATAAAAGAGTTTCCCATGACGCAGGTTGGAAAGATTGACAAGAAGGAGCTGAGGCGGATCATTAGTGAAAAGCTTCGAGAAGAAATAGAAATCATGAGAGGTGGGTAAGAGGTGAACCCCTGATCGGTCTTGTCGATCGGAGCAAAGGCTACTGAGAGGTTCATCACCGCGAATCATTAAAATTCAGCCTATACGCCCTCTCCCTTGATGGGAGAGGGTGGGGGTGAGGGTGAGCATGGGTTTTCCCCCTCCCCATCATCCCCTCCCACCGGGGGAGGGGAGAGCATTGAGAAAGGAGCATACTATGGGACATCTTTTGGAGTAGAGCGTTCATATACAGTGATGTTCTTCCCAGAGTCAGGAGTGAGGTTCTGAGCCTTCAAGGGGCTTCGGAATATGTCAAAATGGCAGGACGGGGGAGTTTGACAAAATGCTATTGCCGACACGAGGCCTGGCATTTGGACAAAAATTGCTCTGCACCCATCGATGATATCTGCATGAGTTTGGGGAAAACCTCTTATCCCATGTTTGATCCCTTGCCTTTTTCCTTCAACGCCAGTCTCATGGAGAAAGAACGCCTGTGAAATCCAAGAAAGGTTAAGGTTCAGGTTGAGGGTTTTTCTTAACCTTAGCCTTAAGCTCAACCTTCTACCTTTGAGCCGAGGGCCAGGATCATCTCCCTCAGGATAACAGAGGCTGTAATGGATGAGATTTGAGTCGGGTCATAGTCCGGAGTCAGTTCCACCATATCGAATCCAATGACACGAAGGGATTGAATTTGTTTAAGAAGGGAAAGGAATCCCTGGAAGGTGAGGCCACCCGGCTCCGGCGTTCCGACACCCGGGAGAAGGCTGGGATCGATGACATCGAGGTCGAGGGTGACATAAACAGGTTTGTTTCTAAGGCGCTTCACCATCGACCTCAGAGAATCCTGATCTAACGGTACAATCGATTTCATCCTTCTCGCCAATCTAAATTCTTCCTCAATGCCAGATCGAATTCCGACCTGAAACAACCTGCCCTCACCCACGAGATCGACTACCCTCTTCATCACCGTACTATGGGAAAGGGTATCGCCCAGGTAATCTTCTCTTAAGTCCGTATGGGCATCGATCTGAAGAAGATGGAGATGGGGGTGGAGCCGAAGGATCTCTTCCACAATGGGAAGGGTAATCAGATGGTCGCCTCCAAGGAGGATAGGAAATTTTTTTTCGGAAAGAATCTTTCGAAGGGCCTTCCGAATCAAATCGAGAGACATCTTTTTCTCTCCCAGAGGCAGCTCCAGGTCTCCCATGTCATGAACCTTTAACTGGCTAAGGTCTCGTTTAAAATATGGGCTGAAGGTTTCAATCCCCCATGAGGCCCTCCGGATTGCAGAGGGTCCGAAGCGAGCCCCTGGGCGGAAAGAGGCAGATCCATCATAGGGACATCCAAGCATAACAATTTTACCTTCCTCAAAGGAGGCATTCGCTGAAATGAAGGTCTGTTCGATGAATGGGAGCTTCATTGGATCGATTCCTTTATAAAATTGTGCAGGGAAAAGGCGCTTCGATGGATTTCTTCGTTGTAGGCCGGGAGGGGCAACTTTCTAAACGACTTGGTTTCTAGAACATCGATCAACCCCACAACACCACGGCAGCCAAGGCGGCTCCGACCTTCTTCACTTTGTATTCGATGCCGATAGACTTAAGCTCCTTAATCGGCCATCCCCGAAGCTTCATCCCTTCTTTGACCATCTCTTGGACGATCTCCACGATTGCCTCCCGGTGTCCCCGGGAGGAATATTCCATGATGAGACCGGGCCGATCGGGGTCCTCCGTCAGAGCCAGCGCCACAGCCGCTGAGATCATCTCTCCAGGGATATCGCTCGTGATCGCAGCATAAGCTGCCGGAACGAGGGCGCCCGGTGGTAAAGGAACCGGAGCAATCAGTTGACAGTGGGGAGGAACGATGCTCGACATCTTGACGATGTTCGTGTTCCCGATGCCCGCCTGGAGCAGGGCTCCGTCAAAGGCATTCAGAGGCGTGTAGCCGTCCGAGGCTCCAGAAACCAGAAAGTATTGGGTCGGGGTCTTAAAGATCACAATGTTTCTCCATCATCAAAATATCAAACTCAGTCAAATTAGAAGGAAGGGGGTGAGCTGATCCACAGGATCACCGCCTCCTTCGAGCCGCTGTTATGGAGCCAATGCTCCTTCTCTGCTGAAAGGTAAAAGCATTCCCCTTTTTTTAGCTTCAGAATCTCTCTCCCAAAACGAAGGTTGATCCTTCCCCGGAGGATAAAACCGAACTCCTCCCCTTCATGGGGCTTCTCTTTCGGCGTCGACTCCCCTTTCCGGAGGGTCAGCAGAATGGGTTCCAACCGCCGATTCGTCGAACCCGGGACCAGGAGCTCAAACTTCTCGATCTTCTCTTTCTCAATCGCCACCCGGTCCTTCTCCCCATAGATAATCTTTTCTTCAGAGGCCTCCCGGAAAAAATCAGAGATATTCTCGTCCAGGGCCTCGAGGATCTGGTTCAAGCTGTCCAGGGAGATGGACGTCAGATCCCGTTCGATCTGGGAGATGAATCCCTTGGTCAGGTTGGCCCGCTCGGCGAGTTCCTCCTGGGTCAGGCTGCTCGATTGCCTCAAATTCCGAATGCGTTCTCCAATCTTCATAAAACCGGAAGCACAGTATACGAAGAAATTAGTTTAATAATGTGTAAGACAGTATAGAAAGAAATTAGTTTAGTTTACTAAACGGAATTTATTATAACGTCCCTCTCGAAATTGTCAAGTCTTTTCTTAAAAATTTTTGAAAGTTTTTCGGCGGCTCCCGCCTTTGCCCCACCCAGTCTTTACAACCCATTGTTTTTTGGTATTTTTCCAAAGGACACACGGAAAAGATCATCATTCAGAGAACCTGGGTTCACAATCTCAAAAACATCGATGTGAAAATTCAGAGGGGCAAGCTAGTGGTAATCACCGGGCTGAGCGGGTCTGGCAGGTAAAGTCATATCTGAGACACCACCTGGAGAAGACGGATTGGGTTAATAAGCAGCAGCCCGTCAATTTGGAGCAACATGTTGAGATCTAGAAGTACGTACTAAGAAGGCCGAGAAGAGGAGAAGGGGATTATGTATTCGAACTCTTGACATTTTAGATCGTCTGTATTATATGTAACCTATGTAATACATTATATGACTTGTTAGTTCTTGCAACCGTGGGTGAGGCGTGCTAAGCCTTACAACGTTAGGTAAGGAGGGTTTGTTATGGGAAAGGTTTTGAATGTCAGGATATCCGATGACCTCGCTGAGAGGCTCGAAGGTCTGTCCACTAAAACTCGACGGCCTAAGGGATTCTACGTCAAAGAGCTCCTGGAAGAGCATCTTGCCGAATATGAGGATCGATACTTGGCTCTCGAAAGGTTGAACGACAAGAACGCTAAGTACTACACGACGGATGAAGTGGAGGAAGTCCTTGGCCTATCAGGTGAAGTGGCACGAAAGAGCGGTAGAAGATCTAAAGGACGTTGACAAGAAGAGTGCGAAGGGCCTGATTGAAAGAGTAAAGGAATACCTCCCCCGAGACCCTATATCCTTGGGGAAGCCTCTTCACGGAGAATTCAAAGGACTTTACCGGTATCGATACGGGAGGTACAGAGTCCTCTACGCGATAGACAGGGAAAAAAACACCATCCTCATTTTGAGGGTTGGAAAGAGAAAAGAGATATACAACCAACACCGTCGAAATGAGTAAGACTTAAAAACAGGCTTGATCCCTTTCTTCAGCAGTCGGCACTTACTTATTTATTTAAATGGGTGACCCCAACGCCGCTTGCCTTAATCTTTATCAAGTTGCATTTTCCCCTACGTTCCGAGAGCGCCGATGAAAACTGGCGAGGTGTCGTGAATGAAAGAGTCATACGATGAAGGTGTAGCGAGCCACATCGGCTTGCCCGTGTTTGCCATCCTTATCCTTTGGTGCGCTTTGGCGTCATTACATGAGGCAAGAGTCCCGCCATGGCGGGATAGTGCCGCACGTATGGATCTGAGCGGGGGGCGCTGGGCAACCAGTGTCCCTACCGCGACTCTCAGCGTCTTTTAACCAGCAGGGCTGTTTTATCTATTTTTTCCTCCCTTGGGTGCCTTACATTATTTCACCCCATCGCACCACTCCCTTGCATTTTGAAACATTTGAATCCATGGGGATTCCTTGAGCCCATCGTTCAGATAACCAGGCATCCATGCCCATTGCCATTTCAGAAATGACCGCTCCGGATGGGGCATCATTGCCAGATGCCGTCCATCAGGCGTACAGAGTCCCGTAATGCCGAAAGGTGACCCGTTCGGATTAAAAGGATAGCTTTCCGAAATCTTCCCATCCCTCCGGCCTTCATCGTCCACGAAGACGACCGAAACAAGTTTCTTGCTGATGACCTCGTCCATCAGTGTTGAGTCGGGGAAGTGAAGTTTTCCTTCCCCATGAGCCACCCAAATTCCGAGTGTTGAATCGGTCATACCTTTGAACATGATTGCCGGACTTTCTAAGATCTTAACGGTCACCCAGCGAGATTCAAAACGGCCGGACAAATTTTGGACGAACCTTGGCTGCTTACGGTCAGGGATTCCCAACCAAGGTACCCATCCGAGAAGTGCGAAGAGTTGGCAGCCGTTGCACACACCCAAAGAAAAAGTATCGGAACGATGATAAAAATCGTCAAACATCTTCCTTAGCCTTTCATCAAATCTGGTCGCTGCCGCCCACCCTTTGGCGCTCTCCGGAACATCGGCGTAGGAGAATCCTCCAACAGCAACGAGTCCTCTGAAACGCTCCAGAGTGATTCGCCCGCTGATCAGATCGGTCATCGTGACGTCCCATGGACTGAAACCTGCCTGATAGAAAGCAGATGTCATCTCCCGATCACCATTACTTCCCTCTTCTCGAAGAATGGCTACCTCCGGTTTGTCTTTCACTTCCAAAAGATGTGCGGGTGTCGATTTGGGTTTAAAGGGAAGGATATAGCTCGGACCTTTGCGATCGAAGATATTTTTCCTCTCCTGATCGGCACATTGGGAATTGATCTGAAGACGCTCGATTTGATAGGAGGTATCTTCCCACCATTCGCGAAGAACACACATGTTCGAGTCAAGCACCTTCTGCGAATTGTAGGTCACAAGAATCTTCTTTTCCTCTGTCGTCTCTCCGATAATGCTCGAGCTTAGATGAAAAGAATCAAGAATCTCCACGACCTTCCGAACGTTACTCACATGACACTCGATAACTGCTCCTAACTCTTCAGCAAAAAGTCTTTCCAGGGGGCTCCACGGACCTTCCATTCGAATTCTCAAACCACAGTTTCCGGCAAAGGCCATTTCCAGAAACGTCGTGATGATACCCCCATCGCTTATGTCGTGTCCCGCGAGAATTAAATTCTCTGACATTAACTTTTGGATCGCCTGGAATGCACGTTTAAGCATTTCGGGATCATCCACGTCAGGAGATTCGTTTCCGACTTGCCCGTAACCCTGCGCTAAGGCCGAGCCTCCCAGCCGGGCCTTATCTTTGGCGATTTCAATCAAAATGAGCTGGCTGCGCCCCGGCTGTTTTATATCGGGAGTCACAACCTTCGTGATATCGGGCATTGTCGCGTAAGCAGAAATAACAAGCTCACGGGGAGATTTCACTATTTCATCTCCAATTCGAGTCGCCATTGAAAGACTATCTTTCCCGCCATCAACCGCAATTCCCAGTTGGATCATGAGATCCCGCATCGCGCAAGCCGCATCGTAAAGGGCCGCGCCTTCGCCGGGAAGTTTCGGTGCCCACATCCAATTGGCCGAACACTTTATATCCTGCAGGCTGCTGATTTGGGCCCACACGATATTGGTCAGTGCTTCTCCAACTGCCATCCGAGCACCCGCCTTTGGATTGACGAGCATCTTAATCGGTTGCTCGCCAATCGAAGTGGCTGCTCCCGTTAATCCGAAATGGCTTTGGGCTATCACAGCCACATCGCCAACCGTTAATTGAAGCGGACCACAACATTGTTGTCGCGCAATCAATCCGGTAACACTGCGGTCGACCTTATTTGTAAGAAATCTTTTTGAACCCACGGCAAGGTTGCGAAGCACACGAGACAATGCATCTTCCACCGACAAATCATCCGGCAATTCAAGAGGTTTGAGTGAATATTCATTCCTCTCATCCTTGAAAGTTTTCTGTGGCATATTGCCCAGAACCTTTGCGAGATTGAGATTGACAGGCGTTGAATCATCTTGCTCATCATGCACAACGAAGCGACCCTCTCCTGTCACTTCCCCGAGGATTTCGCAATTTACTTTTTCCCTTTCGCAGATGGATTTGAATTCTCCAATTCTCTTAGAATGAATCAAGAAACCGCATCGCTCTTGATATTCGGCAATCCAGATTTTGAGCACCGACAGAGTTGTGTCTCCTAACTTGATATGCCTGAGCTCGATTTTGCCTCCGGCTTTTTCGACAAGCTCCTTAAGAACATTGGCGGGTCCGCCGGCTCCCTGGTCATGGGCACTTACAATAGGATTGTTTTCTCCCATCTCAATGCAAGCCCTGATGACGCGGTTCATCTTTTGTTCCATCTCCGCATCGCCGCGCTGGACCGCATTAAAATCAAGCTCTTCTTCATTCTCGCCCTGTAGTTTGCTCGAGGCGGAACCTCCGCTCACACCAATACCATAAGCGGGGCCGCCGACTTGAACAATCAGCATTTCTTTTTTTGCTTCATCCTTCTCAACATGCCTGGCATCGATTTGTCCGATGCCGCCGGTGAACATAATCGGTTTTATCCAAGCCCAGCGTTCGCCGTTTTGAAACCTTTGGTCAAATGAACGGGTAAAACCGAGAATCACCGGTTCGCCGAATTTATTGCCGTAATCGCTGGCCCCGTCGCTTGCCTTGATTTCGATTGTGAGAGGAGAAGCCAGACTCGATGGATACACGGATCTCTTGTCTTCCCAAGGCAGATCGTAGCCGGGGATAAGCAAGTTAGCTACGCAGTACGCCGCTGTTCCGGCAACCACCAGGCCTCCTTTTCCTGTCGCCTGGACATCGCGGATCCTTCCGCCCGTGCCTGTTTCAGCACCCGGGAAAGGAGCCACTCCGGTCGGAAAATTGTGCGTCTCCGCAGTAAAAATGATATGGTACTGTACCTTCTGCTTCTTGAAAGGCGCTGGTTTTCCGGGTTGTCCGGGGACAATCGTCCAGCAGTCATATCCTTTCATCCCGCTCGAATTGTCCTTGAATGCGATGATGCTGTTTGATGGATTCGCTTTTAAAGTCGACTTGACGATATCCATAAGCGTTTCTGGCATCGCCACACCGTTGATCATCTGTTTCCCCTTGAAATAACCGTGCCGCGAGTGCTCGCTGTTGGCATTATCCAGATCCCTTATTTCAACGATCGTCGGATTTCTTCCCTCTTCCTTCACGAAGTAATCATAGTAGAGATTTCTGTCCCACTCATCCATCGCAAGACCCGGTATTTCCAAAAGAGCGTCCGGACCCTTTTCCAACATAGGAATCTCGAAAACAGGTTCCGGTAGAATTCCGGTTTCGAAAGTCTGCAAGGGTCGATCATACAAGCATTCTGTCATTCGATCATGATGTTCCCGAATAAAGCGCCCCTTATCAACCTCTGAAGGAAGGTGATATCGCCGGGAACGTTCTATGCGAGTCACCTTTTCGAGCCCGCAGGTTTGGCAAATGGCAACGATATTTGTTGCATAGGCGGTCGCAAAATTCATACGTGGACCAAGTTCCACCACGTCGCGTCCGTCAGGGTGGTTCGGTTTCGTAGAGATACTTTCCGATACAAAGCCGTCGGCTAAAAGCTGCCTTAAAATCGAAAGCTCATTAGAATTCAGAGGTGAGGAAGTTTCTATGTTGAAGCAGTATTCCATTTTCTCATTTCTGTCCAAGAAAAAGTGTAACATCCCTCTCCTCCTTTCTTAGTGGTCTGCCGAAAAGTCATTCTTTCACAGGCTGGTCCCAGATGCAGTCATTATCGAAGGTAGAAAGTGGTAGGTAGAACGTGGATTCAATGAATTAACCACCTACCACCCTCTACTTTCCACCCTCAAATATTAGGGGGACGCCGCAGATGGGCGTTTTTCAGCAGCCTGTTTAGTAAAAAAGTCTTTTAGGCATATCGCTTTTGTAAAAGACCTGTCCGTTGCTGAGGTAAATATACCCATGGACAACCAAGTTTAAAATATAACTCTGCCAAGCGCGTTCTTTTTCGTTTACTCTTTTAGCCAGTGTCTCGGCATCATCGTCAGGTCTAATCAGCACCGGCATTTGGAAGATAATCGGACCATTATCATAGGCGATGTCGTCAACGAAATGCATCGTTACTGCGCTCTGGGTTATTTCGCCCCGATGATAAGCTGCCAGTAGTGCTTCGTGTACATAGTGCCCGTACATTTTTGGTCCGCCAAACCGTGGCAGCGGTCCTGGGTGTATATTGACTGTTTTTGCAGGATCGAGTCCTCTTACAAACTTTAACCACCCGGAGCACATGACAAAGTCGGGCTGGTATTTGTCAACGAATGTTCGGTAACCTTTGGCGTCAAATGGTCCGGACCAATACTCAAAAGGAATATGAAGTGCGTCCGCTCTTCTACGAACCCCTCCGTTTTGATGGTTAGAAATGACTCCGATGATTTGAGCGTCAAGGACCGGCGGATTCGTTCGGGAAAATTCGACCAATTCTTGAAAACCAGAGCCTCCACCCTTTTCATCGCCGCTCGCAAAAACCAAAACCCTGGGGCTCCCGCCGTCCGATCCCATCTCCGCCTCCTCGTTTAAGAATTTGGATTTTATTAGCCTCCCCTAACCTTTCTAATTTCTCAAGAAGAAAAAGGCTAGCTCCTCCTATGATTGATTACCTATCCATATATGCAGAGTAAATCATTTGTGAAAAAAGTCAATTGAAATATGCGCAGGAAGGGCCGAGCCATTTCTGGCAATCCCTTTATTTTTTGAAAATATATCTTCAAACAAAGGGGAAAATAAAAAGGCTGACCTAAAGTCAGCCTTTGGTAGTGCTCTCCTTTGGAGCAATCATCCTCTTCACTTCATTAGAAGCCCGCTTTGGCCAAAGAGCTTACGCATTGACCGGCTTAGCTGCCGATCAGCCTGCTAATGTTATTAGTCAGTCCATAATTATGTGGACACCGAAGACTAAATCCCTCCTTCCCTCCCTTTACAAAAGGGAGGAATTCCCCTCTTTGGTAATCTTTTCCCTGTCTGTAGACAGGCAAAGAGGGGTTAGGGGAGATTTTCGGAAGAATATGTCTGCTTAATTATGGACTTCTTAGTAAGAGGAACAGGCTGGCTACTAAAGCCCACCCCTCAGTTTATGCACACTCTCCATCTCTCAGTTTGTTTAAGCCTCTGTGTGTTTAGCCCCATGATTCAATACCTCCCACATTTAAATTATAGAAAATTTCTCCTAGATTTACCAAGGGGGTAATGACGTTTGCAATCCCGCTTTCTAATGATTAAAGACTCACTCAAAAAGGGAAACTGACAATTTTTCAATATTTTGAAATCTTTTGTCAGTTCATACCTAATCCACTATTTTAGCAATCCAGAAACACTTTATTAATCAATAGCTTGTTTATGCATTGACTTGTGGTATGAAAAATGCAGATTACCTCTTATATGGTTGATAGACTCCGCAAGACACCACTTATCTTAGTTACTCTTTTTACCTTAGTTCTCTGGACGGGTTTATTTCCACCCATCACATTGCCTCAAGAAAATC
>Ga0299912_10005887_pt1 | contig 10073 bp, 6 predicted proteins | sample RVTome_2_FD_207667 | JGI IMG/M metagenome (GOLD analysis project Ga0299912, IMG submission 207667) | Soil microbial communities from uranium-contaminated site in the Upper Colorado River Basin, Wyoming, United States - RVT95D214 (version 2) ...
TAACGTCGGAACCGCTCACCCCATACCCGAGGTTGAGAAGGAGTTCGGCAATGCCGCTCATCCCGATGCCGCCGATGCCTACAAAATGAATGTGTTTTGTTTTTCCAAAGGTCTTCATGATCGAACCATTTCCAGCAGCAAATCGGCAATTCTCTGCGCCGCATCGGGTTTTGATATCCGCTTTGCCGCCTGCCCCATTCTTTCAAGAGCAGCCCTGTCCTCCATGAATCTCACGAGCCGATCGGCCAGGACTTCTCCGGTCAGGTTCTCCTGCAGGATCATCTCTGCTGCTCCTGCCTCCACAAGGACCTGCGCATTGGTCTCCTGATGTCTGTTCGCCGCAAAAGGATAGGGAATCAGCAAGGAGGGTTTCCCCATGACGGCCATCTCGAAAACCGCTCCTGCTCCTGCCCTGCTCACCACCAGGTCCGCCTCCCGGTAAGCTCCTGCCATGTCCTGAATGAAAGGCATCACCTCGCCCTCAAGACCCTTTTCTTTGTAAAGGGCGGCTGTTTTCTGGTAATCGAGCTCTCCTGTTTGGTGGATGACCCGGCATGGTCTGTTCCTTTTTTTCAGCAAGGTCAGGGCTTCCACAAAAACTTCATTGATCGCCCGGGCCCCTTGGCTCCCTCCCACCACCAGCGCGGTGAAGGGCTTGCCGTTGCGGCCGGGAAGTGTTTCAGAGGTCACAAATTCTGCGCGGATGGGATTCCCTGTGAGGTAAAGCGAACCGCCGGAAAAGTGTTTCCGGCTTTCCTCAAATGAAATGAACACCCGGTTCACCACCCGGCAAAGCAGTCGGTTCGTAACCCCTGGGAAAGAGTTCTGCTCATGGATGGCCGAGGGAACACCCATCACCCTGGCGGCAAGGCACACCGGACCGGCCGAGTATCCTCCCACGCCCAGCACGAAGTGTGGAGAAAACCCTCGGATGATCCACAGGGACTCCACAAGACTCCAGGGAAGCTTGAAAGCGACCAAAGCCCCTTTTAGCAGGCCTCTCCCTTTCATTCCTTCAACGGCAATGGAGGTCTGACGAAACCCTGCTTTTCTCAACACCTCGGATTCCATCTTGCGTTTGCCCGTCACAAAAAGAACCTCCGCCCCTTCGAACCGCCTGCATATCTCCTTGGCAACAGCCACCCCGGGAAACAGATGACCCCCCGTGCCTCCTCCTGCCACCAGAACCCGAATCTCCTTTTTCGCCTCCTGGTCCAGAGTCCTTATCTCCTCGAAGAGATGTTCAGAAGAATGCCGACGCTCACCAGACTGATCACCAAAGAGGACCCTCCGTAACTGATGAAGGGGAGCGTCAGACCCTTGGTCGGCAGAAGACCCATGACCACCCCCATGTTGATCATCACCTGAAGGGCCAGGAACGAGGTGATTCCAAGAGCGAGATAACTGCTGTAGAGATCCGGCGCATGGAGGGCTACCTGGATCCCCCTCATCACCAGAAGGCCGAAAAGGATCACGATCACCGTAAGACCCACGAGACCCAGTTCCTCCGCCACGATGGAGAGGATGAAATCCGTGTGGGGCTCGGGAAGATAAAAGAGCTTCTGCTTGCTGTTTCCAAGGCCCACGCCCAGGACCCCGCCCGAGCCGATGGCCAGGAAAGAGTGAATGATCTGGAACCCAAGCCCCTGCGGGTCATCCCACGGGTTCAGGAAAGCCCACCACCGTTTGAGCCGATAATCCGCTTTGTGAACCAGCCACAGGACGGCCGGCAAAGACAGCAGCATGAGACCGACGAGGTGAAGCACGTTGACCCCTCCCACAAAGAGCAGAATCACCAGCCAGCACCCGATGATGATGGTCGTCCCCAGGTCAGGCTGGAGCAGGATAAGCCCCATGAAGACCCCTGCAACGGCCAAATGTGGGACCAGCCCGTTTGAAAAGGAACTCATGGACGGGCCTTTCTTTGCGATGGAGTAAGCCACATAGAAAGCGAGCGCCAGTTTGGCGAGTTCCGACGGCTGGAAGGAGAAGCCGGCAATGCGGAACCAGCGGGAGGCGCCGCCGACCTTGGCCCCCACTCCGGGCACTAGGAGGAGCATCAAAAGGAAGAGGCTGATGCCGAGGAGAGGATAAACCAGACGAGGATAGACCGTGCTCGGGATGTTTTTTGTAAAGATCATGAAACAAACACCCACCAGGCAGAACATGCCCTGTCTCTTGAGAAAGTAGTAGCTGTCCCCCATCCTGTGCTCGGCAAGAAAGGAGCTGGCGCTGTAAATCGCCACAAGCCCCAACCCGAGAAGAAGCAGGGTCGGGACCAGGAGCAGGTAGTCATACTCAAGATATTTCTTCTTCGTCTCATCCATGCTGCAGCCCTTCGACCGCTTCCTTAAACGCTCTGCCTCTGTGGGCGTAGTCCGTGAACATGTCAAAGCTGGAACAGGCCGGAGCCAGAAGAACCACGTCGTGAGGCTTTGTCACGGAAAAGGCTTTGGTCACCGCATCTTCCATGTCATCCGCCGTGGCATAAGGGATTCGGTCTTCAAAGGCTTCTGCCATGAGTTGTTTCGATTCTCCCATGAGAAACGCTTTTTTCACTCTTCCCTTGGCCACCCTCACCAGGGGCGAATAGTCGCCCCCTTTGTGACGGCCCCCGGCGATCAGGATGATGGGCCGATCAAAACTGGCGATGGCCCGGATGGCCGCATCCACGTTGGTCGCCTTGGAGTCATCGTAGAAGTCCACTTCCCTGATGCGGCCCGAAAGCTCCAGGCGATGGGGAAGCCCCTGGAAGTGATCCATGGTGTGCTGAATCACCGGGGGTTCCACGTTCAGAGCCAGGCCGGCCAGGGCCGCCGCCATCATGTTCTCCACGTTGTGCTTTCCCGGAAGAGGGCATTTCTGAAGATCGAAGGTGTGGCTTTCCTTGCCCGGTAAGCCGGCTCTGATTCCCTTTCCTTCCACAAAGGCCTGGCGAAGATCTTTTTTCTTCAGACCGTACCGCAGCCCAGAAACGCCCCGTTGAAGCACAAAGGAGGACAAGGCTTTATCGTCATCATTCAGGATCGCGAAATCCCCTGCACCCTGATTCTTGAAAATCTTCAGCTTGGATTGAACGTAAGCCTCGTAATTCGGGTATCGGTCAAGATGATCCGGAGAAATATTGAGCAGGACCGCGACCAGGGGACTGAAGCCCTCCATCGTGTCGAGCTGAAAACTGCTCACCTCCACCACGGCAACATCCGCCTTCGAAACGCCGGCCGCATAATCGATGAGCGGCGTGCCGATGTTTCCACCCACGAACACCTTGTGTCCCGCATTCTTCAGCAGCGACCCAAGAAAGGCCGTGACCGTGGACTTGCCGTTTGTTCCGGTGACCGCCACGATCGGTGTCTGAATCATTTGGACCGCCAGATCCATTTCTCCTGTCACGGGAATTCCTTTTTCTTTTGCAGCCGCAAGGGGCGCAAGATCCAGAGGAACGCCCGGGCTCACAATGATCCGCTCGGAACGGGTGAAGGTATCTATCGTGTGCCCGCCTGTTTCCAGCGTCACTCCCAGGCTCCTCATTTCCTGAACCATGCCGGGTTCCAGATCCCCCTCCTTCTTGATGTCACTGACCGTGACCCGTGCCCCTGCTCCCACAAGATACCGGACCACTGAAAGGCCTGATTTACCTAAGCCGACGACAAGAAGTTTTTTCTTCATCAAATGCATAGGTGATGTCCAACAACCAGCTTCAAGCAAATTGCATTGGAGTAAAGGCTCAACGGAGTATTGGAGTACTGGAGTATTGGAGTATTGCAAAGCCGTTAGACCCATCACTCCAGTACTCCATGACTCCGTCACTCCCTTTCCTCATCACCCCGGTATTCAAATGCTGCATTCTTTCTTTCCCCCAGTACTCCATCACTCCATCACTTCATTACTCCAATACTCTCTGTTTTCTTCATCTTAACTTCAGCGTGCTGATGGACAAGAGCGCCAGCACGATCGCAATGATCCAGAAACGGACCGTCACCTTGGCTTCCGGCCAGCCCTTGAGTTCAAAATGGTGGTGTAGAGGCGCCATTCGAAAAATCCTCCTCCCTCCGGTCATCTTGAAATAGGCCACCTGAAAAATAACCGAGAGGGTTTCCACAACAAAAATCCCTCCCACCAGAATGAGCACAATTTCCTGTTTGGTCATGACCGCCACGGTTCCCAGCACTGCCCCGAGCGGCAGGGACCCCACATCTCCCATGAAGAGATCCGCAGGATGGGCGTTGTACCAGAGAAAACCGAGCCCCGCGCCCACCACCGCTCCGCAGAGCACCGAGAGTTCACCTGTTCCGGCCACATAGGGAATCCCGAGGTAATTGGCAATCCTCACGTGCCCTGCCAGGTAGGCAAAAATGAGATAGCTTGAAAAAGCAATGATGATGGGTCCTATGGCAAGCCCATCAAGTCCGTCGGTGAGGTTCACCGCGTTGGATGCTCCGACAATGATGAAAACAGCCAGAGGGATGTACACGACCCCAAGGTCCGGAGCGATATTTTTGAAAAAGGGGAGATTGAGGCGGCTGTCAAAGCCTGGGGACAGGTAAAGGCTCACCGCCACCACAAGAGCCGCCAGAACCTGGAAGGTAAACTTCGCTTTCCCGCTCAGGCCCTTGCTGCTTTTGCGAACCTTTTTCAGGTAATCGTCCGCAAACCCGATGGCCCCAAAACAGCAAAGAACGAAGATCACCAGCCACACATAGAGGTTACTGAGGTCTCCCCAGAGCAGCGTGCTCAGGATGACCACAGGAAGGATGAGACAGCCTCCCATGGTGGGAGTGCCTGCTTTGCCCTTGTGGTTTGCAGGCCCGTCCTCACGGATGTGCTGGCCCACCTGCATCTCCCTGAGTTTGCGGATGACCCAATCGCCTGAAATAAAGAGGATGACGAGCGCAAAAAGAGTCGCCAGGATCGTCCTGAACGTGATGTATCGAAAAACGTTCAGCGACGAAATCTCGGTGTGGAAGAAGTAGATCAGTTTATAGAGCATGGATGGTCATCCTCTTTCAATGTCTTCCCGCTCTTCACGCATTCTCCTTGAGCCTGTCGGCCACCCGGTCAAGCCCTGTCCTGCGGGAGGCCTTCAAAAAGACCAGGTCCCCTGGTTTCATCATTTCCAAGATCTTCGCTCCCATCTCCTGGTGATCCTTGACGCGAATGGCTCTCTCCTGCGGGAAACCCTTATCGACGGCTCCCCGGATCATCTCAGGCGCATGGTCGCCCAGGGCCACGAACCAATCTGCTCCTGCCTCTGCAACCATTTCCCCTGCTTCCACATGTCCCGGCACGGTCTCGTCTCCCAGTTCGAGCATCTCCCCAAGCCCCACAATCACCCTTGTGCCCTGATGCACGAGTGCTCCGATGGATTCAAGGGCTGCCCGGAGAGAAGAAGGGTTCGAGTTGTAAGTGTCATCGATGAGGATGCTTCCGTCCGGAAGAGGCACTACCGTGAAACGACCTTTAATTCCTTCAAACCTAGCCAGGCCCTCTTGAATCCGATCCGTGGAAAGGTTCATGGATAGGGCGATCGCAGCTGCAGCGAGCGCATTGTATACATTCTGCAGGCCCGGCACCCTCAACCTCACAGAAAAGGTCTTCCCCTTCCAGTAAATGTCAAAAGCGAATCCCTCCCGGCCCAGATTGCGAATCTTCTCGGCCCTCACCGAATTCTGCAGGCCCTGACCGAAGGTGATGGGCTTCATGCGAAAAACCGCTGCCGCCTGCATCAGGAACCGGTCATCGCCGTTCAGAATGGCCAGAGCACGAGGAGACATCTTCTCCAGGAGTTCGACCTTGGCCCTCGCCACTCCCTCGATACTCCCCACGCCCTCGAGATGGGCTCGTCCCACATTGGTGATAAGCCCGACGTCCGGGTCCGTGATCTCTGTGAGCCGGCCGATTTCTCCCGGTCGATTCATCCCCATTTCAAGAACTGCGTAGCGATGACTCTCGTGCAACAGGAAAAGGCTGAGGGGCAGTCCGATCAGGTTGTTGAAGTTCCCTTCGTTCTTCAAGGTGGACCCCTCGAGAGAAAGAATCGCGGAAGTCATCTCCTTGGTCGTTGTCTTTCCGGCGCTTCCGGTTATCGCTGTCACACGGGCTTTGAACCCGTGTCTCCACCACTTTGCCAGATCTCCAAGGGCCTTTAGAGTGTCCGGCACACCGAGAATGACCACACGGGTGTTCGCGGGCAGAGCACCGGTTCTGTCTTTATCCACAACGGCGCCGGCCGCTCCCTTCTGAATCGCCTCCGTCACGAAGTCGTGGCCGTCAAAGGTTTCCCCTTTGAGAGCCCAGAAGAGCTGGCCCTCTCCAACGGTCCGCGAATCCGTGCTGATCCCGTAAAAGGATCGGTCCCTGGACCCCCTGAGCAGTGCTCCCTGGATGGTGGAAAGGATCTCCCCGGCCATCATCTGAGCCCGGTTCACCGCCATTCACACGCCCTCCGAAGCGGCCCGCGCCGCTTCTTCCTGATCACTGAAGGGCCTCCGTTCAGAACCGATGACCTGATAGTCCTCGTGGCCCTTGCCCGCGATGAGCACCACGTCGCTCACTTCAGCCATGGCCACGGCCTTTCGAATCGCCTGCCTGCGATCCACTTCCAGAAAATATCCTTCTCCCGGATGGGTATTCCCTCCCCCTTTCTTGAGACCCGAATCGAGCATGCCTTTTTCGACCTCCTTCACAATGGAAAGAGGGTCCTCGGTTCGAGGGTTGTCCGAGGTGATGAAAGCCACATCACTGTGCTCACCGGCAAGGCGGCCCATGTCGTACCGCTTGCCCCGGTCCCGGTCCCCTCCGCACCCGAACACCGTGATCAGACGGTGTTTCACATAAGGTTTGAGGGATGTCATGGCCTTGAGCAGGGCGTCTGGCGTGTGAGAATAATCCACCACCAGGGTCAGCCCTTTTCTGTTCTCAACCCGTTCCAGTCTGCCCGGCACTGAGTTCAACGCCTCAATGCCCTGAAGCACGGCTTCGAAGGGAAGGCTCAAGGCGATGCCGGCACCGGCTGCGGCCAGGATGTTGTAAACATTGAAATCGCCGATCAGTGGCGACCGCACCACTCTTTCCCCCGCAGGAGTTCTTAGGCGGAACTTCAGACCGTTTCGGTCCATTTGAATGGAATCGGCGCTCACCTGACATTCTTTTCCAAGCCCGTAGGTGAAGACCGCGGCTCGCGTCATGGCCACGAGATCTTTGCCCCTGGGATCATCGAGGTTAATGACCGCACTCGGCCTCCTTCCAGAGTGGTCGACCCGGAGTTCCTTGAAAAGGCGGCTCTTGGCCGCAAAGTACTCGTCCATGGTCTTGTGATAATCGAGGTGATCCCTCGACAGATTGGTAAACACGGCCACGTTGAACGGGCAGTCCTGGGTTCTTCCCTGGTCAAGCGCGTGGGAAGAGACCTCCATGATGATGTGCGTGGCCCCGTCATCGACCATCTCCCGGCTGAACCGAATCAGGTCAAGGGATTCGGGAGTGGTCACCGGGGCCGGGAACTTCTTCTCCGAGAAACGGTAGTTCACAGTGCCGAGCACCCCGGGCTTTCCGCCTGCAGCCTTGACCATGGATTCCAGAAGATAGGTCGTCGTGGTCTTGCCGTTGGTTCCCGTGATGCCGATGAGGGTGATGCTCTTGAAAGGGTTGGCATAGAACGCAAGGGCAAATTTGGAAAGCGCCTTCCTCGAGTCAGGAACAAGGATGGTAGCGATCTTTGCTTCGCGACCCGTGAGCTTCTCGGCCGCAACAGCCACAGCGCCTTTTTCGATCGCTTTCTCGATAAAACCGTGGCCGTCCGCATGGTAGCCGCGAATCGCCACAAAGAGATCCCCGGGCCTGACCTGGCGAGAGTCGTAGGCCATACCCGCAATCTCCAGGCTAGAATCGCCCCGGAGCTCGAAGTGCGACAGACCTTTTAAGACTTGGCCCAGTTTCATTTTATCCAAAATCCCCAACGCCGGCCTGCGGCCGGCTCATTGAACAATTAACATTGATCATTGAACATTGAGCATTGGTCATTTAACATTGATCATTTAGAACGGATCAGGTGATTCCGCGTTGTTATGCAATGACCAATGTTCAATGTTAAATGATCAATGTTCAATGATGTCATGACGGCGGCCTGAAGCTGACACTTACCTGTGTCACTTTGTTCAGAGGAGATCCCGGCTCCGGGTTTTGTGCAACCGCAAGCCCTGTCCCATCCACCAAGACATTCACACCCAGCGACCTCCCGCCTCTCAGAACTTCCCGCATGGTCTGTCCTCTGAAATCGGGGAGCAGACCCGGACCTTCCTGCGAGACCTCCACGTGAAGCGATGAACCGCTGTTTCGCGAGTTCCCGGATTCCACGAGTTCATCCGCCCGCACCATCCTCACATCCGGAATGACCCGGAGATGATTCAGGCTCCATGCGCAGACCTCCCTGAACACCGGAGCAGCTACCAGGCCTCCGTACTTCTTCGCTTCCGGCTCGTCCACGAGCACCAGAATGGCCAGGCGGGGACTTTCTACAGGGGCAAAGCCCACGAAAAGGGTCACATAGTTCTTGCTGGAATACCGCTTGGTCGCTGGATCGACCTTTTGAGAAGTCCCGGTTTTTCCTGCAACCCGGTATCCCTTGATGGCCGCCAGATTCCCGGTTCCTCCTTTTTCTTTGACCACCGATTCAAGGATTTGAACCGCCTTTTTTGCCGTCTCGGCGGACATCACCTTTCTCACCACCTGGGGATGGTTTTCTTTGACCACTTTTCCTTGCTGGTCCTTGACCGCCTTGACCACATAAGGCCGCATGAGTTTTCCCCCGTTGGCGATCGCTCCCATGGCCATGACCAACTGGAGAGAATTCACGGTCATGCCCTGTCCGAAAAAGGAAGTCGCTTTTTCAATTTCCCTGGCCTCTTTGACCGGCCTCAGGAACCCTTGCTGTTCTCCGGGAAGGTCGATCTCTGTTTTGTCTCCAAACCCCAACTTTTCAAGATACTCGTGAAACTTTTTGTAGCCGATTCTCTGGCCAATCTTGACCGCGCCGATGTTGCTCGAAAAGGTGATGATCTCGGACACGCTGAGCATTCCATGCCCTTTCCGGTCGTGGTCATGGATGGTGTTGGTGCCCAGCTTGTATTCCCCGTTCTCGCAGAAAAATTTCGTCTCCGGTGAAACCAGGGAACTGTCGAGCGCTGCGGCAAGGAGATACGCCTTGATCGTGGATCCCGGTTCGTAACTGTCTGTGACCGCCCGGTTCCTCCATTGATGGGACTGGTGAGTCCAGAACACGTTCGGATTAAAGAGGGGGGTCACCGCCATGGCCAGGATCTCACCGGTTTCCACATCCACCACAATCGCGTGACCGCTTTTTGCCCTGGTTTCCTCCACCGTTTTCTTGAGCGCTTGCTCGGCCGCGTACTGGATGTCCTTGTCAATCGTGAGGACCAGGTCCCTGATTTCACTCTCTTCCGGTGCAGGCCTGTTCACGTAAAAGGGCCTGCCGAGAGCGTCTCTCATCTGGATCAGGGTGTAGTCCGGCCCTTTCAAAATTTTGTCATATTTCTTTTCAAGCCCTTCCAGACCTTGATTGTCTTCGCCTGCAAACCCGAGGACGTGGCCTGCGATCTCTTTCCCGGGATAGTACCGTCTCGTTTCCGCAGTAAAACCCACCCCCTCGATTCCCAGCGCTTTCACCTGTCTGATTTTTTCAGGAGCGACCTTTCGATCGATCCAGACAAAGGGGCGCGGGCTTTTGAAAAGGCCCAGCAGCGCGCTCTCCTTGATGTCCAGAATCTTGGAAAGAAGTTTTGCAGCTTGGACCTTGTTCTGCACGTGGTGCGGATGCACATAGATGGATTCCACCTCAACGCTCACTGCCAGCTCGTGCCCTTCCCTGTCGTAGATCGTTCCCCGCTTGGGCGGCAGCTTGACAATGCCCCGGTAACCGGCCAGCGCAATGCGCGCCAGTCTGTCCCTCTCGAGAACCTGAAGCTGATAGGCTCTGGCCAGAATGATGCTGAGCCCGCACACAAAGAAGACGGCGACGACATAGATTCGAACTCGGATCCATTTCTTCTCTTTGA
>Ga0299912_10005888_pt1 | contig 10072 bp, 12 predicted proteins | sample RVTome_2_FD_207667 | JGI IMG/M metagenome (GOLD analysis project Ga0299912, IMG submission 207667) | Soil microbial communities from uranium-contaminated site in the Upper Colorado River Basin, Wyoming, United States - RVT95D214 (version 2) ...
GTCTCATCTCGCACCGGTAGGAAGCACTATCGCCAAGCAGGTGCCCGATTTTGACCCGCGAAACTACGGTTACACAAAACTCGGAGAGCTGGTTGCCGCAACAAGGCTCTTTGAAATAGAAGAACGCCCGGTGGGAGACGGGCACTCCAAGTCGGTTTATATAAAGGATAAACGAAAGAAGTAAAATAGCCATCTTCTAAATGGACCAGGTGGCTGTTGTCATGGACCATGCAAAAAATCTTAGATAATTGGGTTGATCGAGCTATGGAGATGAATAAAGACTATATGATCTTTAATCTGCGCGCAGCCGTGGAAAAGTTGGAGCAAATCGTTAAAGAACTGCAAGAAAATCCCGAATACGGTGAAAAAAAATTCATGGCGGCGATAAAGCATACCTACCGCCATATGAATACGGCATGGAACGCACGAGGCTGTACGGAACAGGCTGTGCAACAATGCACCATGGAAGATTCTCATAAGTGGCGGCAGTTTCCTAAAGATATTGATTTGTCGCGCTGAGAACCACCAGCCGGCCCCCTACCCCAAGTGCATATTAAAGTGCATTCTTTGACCGCTATCGAGCCCTTCGCCCATCCTCGGCCAACCGGCGAGAGGCTTTGAGCAGACCCTTAAAAACCCTTTCAAAACCGCTTTAAATACGGTAGAATAGCCCCCGATAAATCCTTAAGGATATTGTTGGAAACAGTAGGTAGTTTTATCAAGGCCGACGAATGCATAAGGGAATGTAACTATCGCTTAAAGGAGCATGCCGCATGGAGAAACTATTACAAGATTGGGTAACGGGGTTGAAACAGGAGCTGGGCAATAACCTGGTAAGCGTCATCCTGTACGGGAGTGCCGTGCGCGGTGAACATGTCGCGGCCCGCTCAGATGTGAATCTGATGCTCGTATTCAAAAAACTTGATTTACAGCAGATAACCACGGTCAGAAAATTGACGAGCCGAAAGGTGAGAAAGCAGCTGCCGCAGCTGGTCTTTTGGACCGAAGAGGAACTAGACACTGCCTGGGACGTCTTCCCGCTAGAGTTTGAGGATATTAAGGAAAACCACCGATGCCTTGTGGGCAAGGACCTCTTCGGTAAACGAAAGGTCGATAAGAAACGCCTGCGTTACCAGATTGAGTTTGAGCTTCGCTCCAAGCTGCTCACTATGCGGGACACGTGGCTGAGGAGCAACCGGGACAAATATGACCTCGAGATGTTCCTTATCAAGGCGGGCAATTCCTTTGACTACCTCATCCGTAAGGCCGCTATGGTCCTGGGAAAAAGGATAGCATTGCCCCGGGATATCTTGGATAAGATAAAAAAAGTGAAAAAGAAGGAAATCCGTTTAAACCGCGGCGAGCTCCAGGAGCTCTTTCACCGATTGCATGAAACAGTAGAATCCGTGATCAGAAAAATCGATGCTGCGTAAACCAGGCGGAGGAGTATCCATGAACCGAGTACGACGAATCGTTCTTCTGGTTAGTTGTATCTGTTTGATCGTGGCTACGTGCGCAGGGGCGTCCATCCCTGCAAAGCCGCAGGGCTGGGTAAGCGATTTTGCCGGCATCATGTCCGATATGACCAAGTCCCAGGTCGATGCCCTGTGCGCCGAGGTAAAAAAATCCACAGGCGCCGAGATAGCCGTGGTAACCGTCCCTTCATTGGATGGCATGTCGGTTGAGGAGTACGCCGTCAGCCTCTTCAAAAAATGGGGGATCGGAGAAAAAGGTAAAGATAACGGCGTGCTCTTCCTCATCGCGCCGAACGAGCGCAAGACGCGCATCGAGGTCGGCTATGGCTTGGAACCTGTCATTACTGACGGCCGAGCTGGCGAGATTATAAGGGAAACCGTCATACCCTTTTTCAAGGCAGGGGATTACGACCAGGGGATCTTGCAAGGGAGCAGGCAGATTGCGGCGCTCGTAACCGGCAAGGACTTTGTCCCCAGCGTACCGATACCACGATCTGAGCCGCAAAAGGATTCAGAGCCGTGGCCGGCAAAGGTGGGCATCATCCTCTTTTTCGCCCTTTTCATCACCATAGGATTTTTGGCATTAGGTGCAGGGCTGCGTCAGAAAGGCCAGGGCTTTTTCCGTATCTGGGGCGCAGGTTTCGGGGGCATCCCCTTGCTCATGAGCATCGTGTTCGGCCTGGCTATGGGATTTCCTGTCTTTATCCTGCCGGCGTGGGCTGTAATTATGCTCCTCACCGGGATGCGCTATGGTAAAAAACTTGGCCGTGCAGGCCTCTTTTCCGGCGGCTCTTTTTCCTCGGGAGGAAGAGGGTTCTCCAGCGGCAGTTCCAGCTCCGGCGGGTTCAGCGGGGGATCGAGCTTCGGCGGCTTCAGCGGGGGATCGTCAGGCGGAGGGGGATCAAGCGGGTCATGGTAACTGGTGAAGGGATCAAGGCGATGGTAGTAAAGAATCATGCTCCATTTTTTATGTTCTCACGAGATGGATACCTGGAACCCTTCGAGCTGGCGAAATAAGCCGATCTTGCAACAACCGGAATATCCACAGCCATCCGCGTTGCACGCCGTAGAGTCACAGCTGAGGGGCTTGCCTCCTTTGGTATTTATCGACGAGGTTCAGGAATTAACAAGACAATTGGCGCGGGTGACCGAGGGTAAAGCCTTTCTTTTACAGGGGGGCGATTGCGCGGAGAGCTTTGCCGATTTTAATGCCCTGAACATCCAAGACACCTGCAAGGTGATCTTGCAGATGGCGGTCGTCCTCACCTTCGCGGGGAGTTGCCCCGTGGTAAAGGTCGGACGTCTGGCTGGGCAGTTTGCAAAGCCTCGTTCTTCCGATACGGAAACGATCGGCGGGGTCGCGCTGCCGAGTTATCGAGGGGATATGGTGAATGATATCGCATTTAACGAGCTCGCCCGCATCCCTGATCCTCATCGTCTGATACAAGCGTATCACCAGTCCGCAGCGACACTAAATCTCTTGAGGGCCTTTACCAAGGGAGGCCTGGCTGACTTGCACCAGGTGCACCAATGGAACCTCGAATTCGTTAAAGGAAGCCCTTCCGGGAATCAGTACCAAAACCTTGCCGACCGTATAGGAGAAGCTTTGGCCTTCATGGAGGCGTGTGGTGTGACGTTAAAGGATACCCCCAGTATCAAGGAAACAACGGTCTATACCTCGCATGAGGCGTTGCTATTGAACTATGAAGAATCTCTCACACGCCGCGATGACACATCGGGAGACTGGTACGACTGTTCCGCCCATATGCTCTGGATCGGAGAGAGAACACGCCAACTGGACAAGGCGCACATAGAATTCGCCAGAGGGATTAATAATCCCATCGGCGTCAAGACAGGCCCTGCAATTAATTCTGATGGGTTGCTACGTCTGATCGATGTGTTAAATCCCTCTAATGAACCCGGTCGGGTGACCATTATTGTTCGCATGGGAGATTGTATTGCTGGCACTTTGCCACACTTAATCAGAAGCGTAGTACGTGAAGGCTGTAAGGTCGTCTGGAGTAGCGACCCCATGCATGGCAATACGGTTACGACGTCGAATGGCATTAAGACCCGCTCATTCGATAAGATTTTAGAGGAGGTCAAAAATTTTTTTGAGATCCATTATGCCGAGGGAACGTACGCCGGAGGTATCCACTGTGAGATGACAGGGCAAAACGTGACAGAGTGTATCGGGGGAGCGCAAGCTATTACAGAAAAGGAATTAACAGATAAATATTTTACCTATTGCGATCCCCGCCTCAATGCCAACCAGGCATTGGAATTGGCCTTTTTGCTCTCTGCATTTCTGAAAAAGGCCCGTTCCAGACAGACGGTATCATGAACCTGGAACGCCGAACAGAAACTACTCAGTAAAAAACAACCAGGTATAAGGTTGAGCTAAACAGAGAACGATGGAGACTTCACCCAACGCTTCCGCAACCACCCAGGTGGCCAAATCTGCCGGATCCGTCGGCATCGCCGTCTTCTTCAGCCGCATCTTGGGCTTGATCAGGGAACAGGTCATGGCCGTCCTCTTCGGGGCCGGTTTTTATATGGACGCCTTCGTGGTGGCCTTTCGCATTCCCAACTTGCTGCGAGACCTCTTTGCCGAAGGGGCCCTGTCCGCCGCCTTTGTCACAGTTTTTACCGATTACGATCTGAAGAAGGGGCAGGAGGCTGCCTGGCGCTTGGCCAATAATGTCCTGCTGACGTTAACCATCCTCCTTTCCCTGATTACCCTTGTGGGGATCATCTTCTCCGAAGAGATCGTTGGGCTCATGGCCTCCGATTTTAGCAAGGTTCCAGGAAAAATCGCCTTGACCCAGCTTCTCACCAACATCATGTTTCCCTTTTTGATTTTGGTCTCCTTGGCCGCTGCCGTCATGGGGATCTTGAATACCAAGGGGCGTTTTTTCATCCCGGCCATGGCCTCTACCTTCTTTAATCTGGGCTCTATCGTGGGAGGGGTCCTGTGCGCCTGGTGGGCGCCCTCCTTTGGCCAGCCCCCTATTGTCGGCATGGCAATCGGGACCTTGATCGGCGGGATCCTTCAACTGGCGATCCAGTTGCCTTCTCTGAAGAGAAGCGGCTTTGCATGGCGGCCTCATCTCAACCTGCACGACGAAGGCCTCCGCAGGATCATGATCCTGATGATCCCCGCAGTCATCGGCCTCTCCGCCACTCAGATCAATATCTTCATCAATACCAACTTTGCCGCCCGGTGTGCTGAGGGGAGTGTCTCCTGGCTCAACTACGCCTTTCGTTTGATGCAGTTCCCCATCGGCATCTTCGGGGTAGCCATCTCTATAGCCACGCTGCCGATTATTTCACGGCATGCCTCACGCGGGGAGATGGGGGCCTTGAAGGCCACCTATATCTCTTCCCTGACCATGGCCTTTTTGCTGACCATCCCTGCCGCCTTTGGGTTGGCAGTGCTGGCCAAGCCCATCATCCGTCTTATCTTTGAGCATGGCCGTTTCCACGCCCAGGATACCCTCTATACAGCGGAGGCCTTAGTGTATTATTCCGTGGGCCTCTTTGCCTATTCTACGGTCAAGATCACGGTGCCGGTCTTTTATGCACTCAGGGATACAAAATATCCCGTCATAGCTAGTTTTTTGGCCGTCGCGACCAATGTCCTTATCGTCTCGCTCACCTTGAACGCATTTCAGCACAAGGCCATTGCCCTTTCCACCTCTATTACCATGATCGTCAATTTTTGTTTTTTGAGCGCGGTCCTTTATAGAAAGGTGGGAGGATATGACCTGCGCTACCTGATAGGCGCCTTCATCAAGATTACCCTCGCCTCGGCAGCCATGGGTCTGTTGGCCTATTACCTTTATCGCGCTCTCAGCCTGATCCTCGATCAACGCCTCTTTCTCAATCAGATGCTCGCCCTGCTCTTAGTCATGGCCGTAGCGGTATTGTTCTATTTTGCTTTGATCCGCTGGCTGGGCATAAAAGAGTATCACGAGGTGGTGGAAAGCTTAAAAAAGAGATTCTTGGGTAGCAGCGGGGGTCCGGCTGCTTTATCGGACTAAAATATGCGACGGGTCTTGCACGGTATCGGCGCTATTTTTCTCCTCTTTGCCGTACTGTTCGGCATTCTGACAGTCGCCTCATGGCCTCCAGAGGGGCTCTTCTTTGGCCTACCGTTCTTCTTTTTGATGCCGGCGCTGCTGCTTGGCATCGCCGGCGGATTGTTGTGGCTCTGCACTCGATTGCCAAAAACCCTGCCGCCGAGCAAACAGGGGGAAGGCCTCCCATAACCCCCTATCTATCTCGATTGACAAGGGGCTGAAGCATGGTTATACTATTTTTTTCACCAAAATGATGCCCATGATCCGGCTCAACAAAATACGCAAGATGTTCTGTAGGATCACGCCGGTACTGCTGGCGGGGATCCTTTTGGTAGTACAGGCTTCTACCATCCTGGCAAGCCCCGTAGCACGCTGCCTGCCTGGCACCGGATCCGTGGCGCCTTTCGCACCGCCACAGACTCACCACTGTTGCTGTGGCGACATGGAGACATGCTGCTGCCATGTGGAACAAGGGCCTATTGCAACATTGCCTGATATGGTACTGCCCTCGGTATCCTCCAATGGAGAGTACCATCCTGCACCATCCACCTACACAACGTTAGACACCTGTTCGCAAAGCCTTTTCCTGCCGCAAATTCTTACGCCGGCGGGGAGATGGACCGGGACCGGTCCGCCATTAAGCTTGTCCTATCTCGTCAATTTAACCCTTCGCTGTTAAACAGCACCGCCCATCTCAAAGACAATATCGCGGCCTAAAGGGCTGTTTTGCAGGGGTACGCCCTGCAGTCATGATCCATACAACAGAAAGGAGAATACCATGTTTACGCGAATAATTTCAGTTTTCATGCTGGCAATAGTATGCTCTTTGGTCGCCGTCTCTGCGCTGCCGGCACCGGCGACCCAAATCACCTATCCCGAGAAGACATTTGCTAACGGCAAGGCACACCACTTTACCCATAAGACCGATGACGGTGTAACTATCCGCTACTTTATCATAAAGAGCTCTGACGGCGTGATCCGCGCCGCCTTTGATGCCTGCGACGTCTGCTGGCCGGAAAACAAAGGCTATACCCAGCAGGGCGATGTGATGGTCTGCAAAAACTGCGGCAAACGATTCCCATCCACTCGTATCAATGAGGTCCAGGGCGGCTGCAACCCTGCTCCGCTCAACCGGAAGCTGGAGAACGGCACAGTCGTCATCCAAGTGGCCGACATCCTCCAGGGCAAACGCTATTTCGATTTCCGGAGGTAATGCGATGACACTCAAAAACATTGTCATCAGCAACCTGAGGAGGCGCAAGGCCCGCGCCATCTTCGTGCTCGTGGGGTTGCTCATCGGCGTTGCCACGGTCGTCGGGCTCATCAGCCTGGTCCAGGAAATGAAGAAGGACATAAACCACAAACTGGAGATGTACGGAGCCAATATCCTTATTGTGCCCAAGACCGAGAACCTCTCCCTCACCTACGGCGGCATGTCCCTGGGCGGTTTCTCCTTTGACATGCAGGAGATACGTCAGGAGGAGGTTGCGCGGATCAAGACCATTAAGAACGCCGCCAACGTGGCTGCGGTGGGGCCGATGGTACTTGGCCCAGTCACCGTGGGAGGACACCGTATCCTGCTGGCAGGGGTCGATTTCACCGCTACGCAGATACTCAGGCCCTGGTGGAGCGTGAAGGGAAAGATACCTGACAGAGAAGATGGCGTCATTCTCGGTTCCGACGCCTCGCGCATCATCGGCCTCAAGCCTGGTGATAAGGTAACCGTACGGGGACGGGCATTGCCCGTGACAGGCATCCTCGAGGCCACGGGCTCGCAGGACGACGGGCTCATCTTTGCACCGCTCGCAGTTGCCCAGGGGATCCTCGGCAAGCAAGGCAGGATCTCCATGGTGGAGGTGGCGGCGCTCTGTTCCGGGTGCCCCATCCCCGAGATGGTAAAACAGATCTCCGCGGTGCTGCCGAGCGGGAACGTTATGGCGATCCAGCAGGTGGTCAAGGGACGTATGGAAACCATCAGCCACTTTCAGAAGTTCTCATACGGCGTCTCAGCGCTGGTGCTGCTCGTCGGCTGTCTCATGGTGCTGGTCACCATGATGGGGAGCGTCCGTGAGCGGACCGTTGAGATCGGGATATTCCGCGCCATGGGTTATCGTAAGTCCCACGTGCTGCGCATCATACTGCTCGAAGCGGGTATTGTGGCGGCCGTTGCAGGGATAGCGGGCTACTTCGCCGGCGTGGGCGCCACACGGTTGCTCCTCCCCCTGTTTACACAGGGGCAGGGACATGGAGCAGCCATCTCTCTCGACCCCGTTATGGCTGCAGCGGCGTTCCTCGCCTCGATCATGCTCGGGATCGCCGCAAGTCTTTATCCGGCCCTCATGGCATCGCGGCTCGACCCGAATGAAGCCCTGCGGGCCTTATAGGGAGTAAGATAATGAGCTATATAGATGCAAAAAATCTGTTTAAAGAGTACGGTACTGGAGCGGCAACAGTCACCGCAGTCGGTGGCGTCAATCTCCGGATCGACGCAGGAGAATTTGTCGCCGTTATGGGTGAGTCAGGGTCCGGTAAATCGACCCTTCTCTCCATGTTGGGAGGCCTCAATGCGCCGACATCAGGCAGCTTCCTCGTGGACGGGGTGGATGTGTATGCCCTCACCTCCGATGGGCGCGCCGATTTTCGCAAGAAGTCCATCGGCTTCGTCTTCCAAAACTTTCACCTCCTCCCTTACCTCACGCTCGCGGAAAACGTCATGTTGCCGCTGGCCATCGTAAAGATGAGCAAGAAACAAAAGCTTGCTGCTGCCGTCGATGCCCTGGCGCGTGTGGGTCTCCCTGATAAGGCACACCGTTTGCCCAATCAGATCTCCGGCGGCGAGCAGGAACGGGTAGCTATTGCCCGGGCCATCGTGAACCATCCACCCATCATCCTGGCCGACGAACCGACCGGCAACCTTGACACACACACCGGTTCGGCGATCATGAAGCTACTCATAGCGTTAAACCATGAAGGGATAACAGTGATCATGGTGACGCACAGCAATGAGTATGCCCACTATGCCCGGAGGCTCATCAGACTCTCCGACGGCCGCGTGGTGGATGAAGGAACCAAGCTGCGGTCTGCTCAATCCAGGAGGGTAAAGTCTGATCGGACACGAAAGCGAGGGGAAAAACACGGAAAAAGGGCCGGCACTAAATAATCAAAAAATCTTCCTACGCATGCCCTATGCAAAAAGGAGGATATTGACCAGGGTTGGTATATCCGGTTTCTCGACTATCTGGCATGGAAGAGCCTCGGACCGACCTTGGAAGAATTGAGACAGTAGCCGGGGGCACGGGGGGATTTGATCCTGAAACCCTTACCCCGTTAATCGCCGCAAGGCCTCTTCATACCGCTGCCTGGTCTTTTCGACGATCTCCTTGGGCAGCGGAGGGGGAGGAGGACTCTTGTCCCAGGCCAGGGTGAGGAGATAATCCCGCAGGAACTGCTTGTCAAAGCTGTGCTGAGGTCCCCCCGGCTTATAGCTGTCAGCTGGCCAGAAGCGGGAGGAATCAGGGGTGAGGAGCTCGTCAATGAGGATAAGCTCGCCTGCGTGCATGCCGAATTCCAGCTTGGTGTCGGCGATGATGATCCCCTTGGCCTCGGCAATACGGCAAGCACGGTCGTAGATGGCGAGGGTGGTCTCGCGTAGCCTCTCGGCCAGCTTATCCCCTATCCTCCCCTTCATCTCCTCAAAGGTGATGTTGATGTCGTGGCTCCCCACCTCCTCCTTAGTAGCAGGGGTAAAGATAGGCTGGGGGAGCCTTGCCGACTCAACCAGCCCCGCGGGGAGCTTGATCCCGCACACCTCCCCTGATCGCTGATACTCATTCCATCCCGAGCCGGCCAGATACCCCCTGACCACACACTCCACGGCAAGCGGCTCAGTGCGCTCAACCAGCATGCTCCTCCCTTCCAGCATTTCCTTGTACGGCCGGCACGCAGGGGGGTATGCATCAACACGGGTGGAGATCAGATGATGAGGGACGATATCCTCCATGGCATGAAACCAGTAGGCGGAGATCTGGGTCAGGATCCTCCCCTTGCCCGGTATGGGGTCGGCCATGATCACATCGAAGGCGGAGATCCGATCAGTGGCCACGATAAGAAGCTTATCTGCTATCTCGTAGACATCCCGCACCTTCCCCCGCTTGAATAGGGTGAGATCAGGGAAATTGGTCGTGACAACAACCTTGCTCACCTATGATCACCTCCTGCTGCCGGCTACTCGCAATCTACCGAAATAATTTTCCTTGCGGTAATCATGCCCTGATATTTTTTCCGTGGTTTTTTCTGTGATTTTTTTCCGTGGTATTTCTTCCGTGGTAATCATTTCCGTGGCAATCTTACATAATATCTCTCTCCGTGGTAACTTTCTCCGTGATCTTCCGTGGTAATTCTTTCCGTGGTAATCATTTTTCTAGCATTTTTTTGCAGATTTTTTCCGTGATTTTTCCGTGGTATTTGTTCCGTGGTAATCATTTCCTCAGAACAGCCGCTCCCATGCCTCCCGCA
>Ga0299912_10005889_pt1 | contig 10072 bp, 7 predicted proteins | sample RVTome_2_FD_207667 | JGI IMG/M metagenome (GOLD analysis project Ga0299912, IMG submission 207667) | Soil microbial communities from uranium-contaminated site in the Upper Colorado River Basin, Wyoming, United States - RVT95D214 (version 2) ...
GGCAGCTTGTCAAAAAAATCGCCAAGAAAAGAGTTTTGACTATTTTGAATAAATCAGATTTGCCCTGCGCACTGGACATCACCGAACTGCCACAGACTTTGGCCAACACAGTCCAAATAAGCGCAGAGCTCGGCACCGGCCTGGAAAAGCTGGCGGGGAAAGTCCTGCAGGTTTGCGGCGTCGCCGATTTCGATTTGCGCCAGCCGGTCTGCGTAACCAGCCGACAGGAGAACCTGCTCAAGCAACTGAAAAAAGCTGCATCCAAACAGCAGGCAGTTTCAACCATGACAGAGTTGTTAAACGGCCGGCTTCAGGTATAATCCTGTAGTATGACCACGGAGAATGAAAAACTAACGCCTGCGATGAAGCAGTTCCACCAGTTCAAGCAAAAGTATCCTGACTGCGTTCTGTTTTTTCGCATGGGCGATTTCTACGAGACTTTCTACGAAGACGCCGAGACCTGCTCAAAAGTTCTCGGCCTGACCCTTACCAGCCGAAGCAAAGGCGATAATCCCATCCCGCTGGCAGGCGTGCCATATCACGCTGTCGATGGGTATCTAAAAAAGATGCTGCAGGCCGGCTACAAAGTTGCGGTCTGCGAGCAGGTCGAAGACCCAAAAACCGCGAGGGGCCTTGTTAAGCGCGCCATCGTGCGTATTGTCACCCCGGGGACGCTGACCGATGACATGCTGCTGGAGGCAAAAGAAGATAATTTCCTCTGTGCGGTAAGCCTGGGCACAAAATCGACCGCGGCAATTAGCTGGGTGGATATTTCGACCGGGCATTTTTTCGTCCAGGAGATGCCGGAGAAAAACCTGCTCGATGAGCTGCTCCGGCTAAACCCCGCTGAGTGTTTGCTGCCGGATAAACGTGGTGAATTATTTGAAGCCGAGACCAGAAAACTCGCCGCAGACATAACCCAATTAACCAAAGCTTGCGTAACCGAACGCCCTGCCTGGTATTTCGACCCTTATCAGGCAAGACAACGCCTGCTGAAGCATTTCGGCACCGCCACGCTCGAAGGCTTCGGCATCGCCGACCACGATTATAGCCTGATCTGCCCCGCCGGCGCCATTATCGAATACCTTAATGAAACGCAAAAAACTACGCTCGGCCATATCCAGAGTCTGAAAAAAATCAATCGTCAGAGTTTCCTGCAGATCGACCAGACCAGCCTGCGAAGCCTGGAGATCCTGCGAACCATCCGCACCGAGAGCAAAAAGGGCTCGCTGCTGGATTGCCTGGACGAAACCGTAACAGCGGCGGGCGGCAGAATGATAAGGGCCTGGCTGTGTATGCCGTTATGCGAGCTCGGCGCCATCCAATTGCGCCAGGATGCTATCGAGGAATTGAGCGGCGGCAATGCGAAATTGAGCGACATTCGCAAGCTGCTCTCAGTCATAGCCGACATCGAGCGGATCGCCGCTCGCATCAGCACGTTCAGGGTCACTCCAAGAGACCTGGTCGCTCTTGCATCAACGCTGCGACAGATACCTCATCTGCGGGAAATCCTGCAGAGCTTTACAGCCGACCTGCTTGTGCAATTAACGGGGCGATGCGACAGTATGGACGAATTAGCAGAACTGCTTGAGCGTGCAATCCAGCCGGATTGTCCCTCGCATCTCCGCGATGGGGGCGTAATACGGGACGGCTTTTCGCAAGAGCTGGATCGGCTGCGCTCAATTTCCAGAGACGGCCAAAGCTGGCTGCGGCAATATCAAAAACAGCAGATCGAGCGAACCGGCATCGGCAATCTGCGAATCGGCTACAACCAGGTCTTCGGCTATTATATTGAAGTCACTCGCTCATCCGCGGATAAAGTGCCCGCCGACTATGTCCGCAAGCAGACAATCAAGAATGCCGAACGCTACATCACCGAGGAGCTTAAAGAATATGAGACCCAGGCTCTCGGTGCCCAGGAAAAGGCGCTGGAATTGGAGCAGCAGCTATTTGACGAGCTTCGGCGCCAGGCGGCCCAATATATGAGTAGACTTCAGGCGCTGGCCGATACCCTCGCTCAGTGCGATTGTCTGGCCGGCCTTGCGTATCTTGCTAAGCGGCGAAACTACATCCGTCCAAAAATGACCGAGGGCATAGAGCTTATCATACGCGAGGCAAGACACCCGGTGCTGGCGGAGACGCTCGGGCCGGAATTTGTGCCAAACGATGTCGAGCTGGGCAACGGAGCCGCCGACATCCTTGTTATCACCGGCCCCAATATGAGCGGCAAAAGCACTTATATCCGGCAGGTTGCGCTTCTGGTCTTGATGGCCCAGGCCGGCTCATTCATACCCGCCAAAGAGGCGCAGATTGGTCTGGTCGATAGAATCTTTACCCGCGTCGGGGCATCCGACGAATTGGTCCGCGGGCAATCTACGTTTATGGTCGAGATGACCGAGACAGCCAATATCATAAATAACGCCACTGCCAAATCGCTTGTTATTCTTGATGAAGTTGGCCGCGGCACCAGTACGTATGACGGTCTTGCCCTTGCCTGGGCAATCACCGAGCACATTGCGACAAACATAAAATGCCGGACGCTTTTTGCCACGCACTACCACGAGCTAACCGAGCTGGCCGACCTATTTGCCAATATCAAGAATTGCAACGTGGCGGTGCGAGAGTGGATGGATGAGGTGGTCTTTTTGCACCGGATTCTGCCCGGCGGAACCGACAAAAGCTACGGCATCCACGTGGCCAAGCTGGCCGGCGTGCCTAAATCCATCGTCAAGCGGAGCGCTGAAATCCTCGAAGAGCTGGAAGCGGCCTTCACAAAGGAAGCTACCAGTGACCGCCTGGCCCGGCACAAAACAAAACAGCCGGACGAGAACCTGCTCTTTGTGGAAAAACACAAATCAGTACTCGAAAAACTCACCTCCACCGACATCAATAGGCTTACCCCAATGGAAGCCATAAACCTGCTAAGCCAAATAAAGAACCAGATGGAGGAAAGGTCATAGTTCCATTGAAAAATCGAAAAGCAAAAGAACCTGCAAGAATTCGCACTTGCTCTGCTTGTAAATAGTTGAATAGCTTTTGTATAATGCACATTTCTGGTATGTTCGGAACAGAAAGATGAAAGAAAAGAGCTGGCTGCTGCTATGATCAGCGACGACCTTCTGAACAAAGTAAAGCACCGATTAGTTCACGGTTTTCACCCTGACAAAATCATCCTCTTTGGCTCACAAGCAAGGGGTACAGCCGATGACCGTAGTGATGTTGACATCCTCGTTATTTGCCGCTTCCGGGGCAAACGCCGACAGTTGATGCTGGAAATGGATAGAGCCTTAAATGGCCTAAGATTGCCAAGAGACGTAGTGATTCTGACGCCTAAGGAATTTGAGCGGGACCGGTACATACCAGGCACAATCGCTAGACCCGCTTGGTTGGAAGGAAAAGTCGTTTATGAAACCCCCCAATGAAGAAATCTCCCACAAAGTCAAGCAGTGGATTGACCATGCCGATGAAGATCTGCACCTTGCAGAGGACGTGATGACCATGCGCAGCAGACATGGATCCCCGTACCGGTTGATTGCGTACCACAGCCAGCAATGTGCAGAAAAGTACCTCAAAGCGTATCTGGTCTGGTGCGGTGTTGATTTTCCTTATACGCATAACATATCAATTCTCCTGGAGTTATGCGGCGAACACGCCAATTGGCCTGCCAAGTTGAAAGATGCCGAAGAATTGAGCTCCTATGTAATCACAACGCGATACCCCGGCGAAAGTGAAGAAGTTACAAAAGCCGACGCCGCCAGAGCAATAGAAATCGCCCAGCAAGTCCGCAATCAGGTGCGGGCCGGACTTAAAGAACTTGGCTTGAAGTTGCCAAAGCAATAGATCAAGCGGCGTATAGCAGTCGCCAGCACGGCGACGGGTATATTTACTGTACTCTGTCAAGAAAGGGGAAGTACCATGAAGCCTTCCATAAAACTGGGACTGGCGGTCCTCTGCGGCCTTTTCCTGCTGCAGGCCGGCTGCTCAGAGGTCGAAATCACCGGCAGACAACAGTTCAATATCGTGCCCGATTCAATGATACACTCGATGAGCTTCCAGTCCTACGGCGAGTTTCTCGCCCAGCACAAGGTCAGCGCCAACGCCGGTCAGACGGCCACGGTAAAGCGTGTCGGCAGCCGAATCCAAACCGCCGTAGAGCGATACTGCCTGGAGAACTACTGCTCGCAAAAGCTGGAAGGATACCAGTGGGAATTCAACCTCGTTGAAGACCCCAACGTCAACGCCTGGTGTATGCCGGGCGGAAAAGTCGTCGTCTATACGGGCATATTGCCGATTACGCAGAATGAGACCGGGCTGGCGGTGGTTATGGGCCACGAAATCGCCCACGCCTTTGCCAAGCACGGAGCAGAGAGAATGACGCAGGGCCTACTGGTGGATTTTGGCGGCATGGCTCTATCGAAAGCTCTGGAGACCAAGCCTGCGCAGACGAAGGAGCTTTTCATGCTGTCCTACGGTTTGGGAACCCAGGTCGGGGTTCTGCTTCCCTATAGTAGGCTGCACGAGAATGAGGCGGATCGCCTGGGCCTGATATTTATGGCTATGGCCGGCTATAATCCGAACGAGGCCGTTGCTTTTTGGCAGCGAATGTCCGCCGAAAAGAAAGGATCGCAGCCGCCGGAATTTTTGAGCACACATCCAGCCGACGAAACCCGTATCCAGAACCTCAAAGACCTTATCCCCGAAGCTATGCAGTATTACCGCAAGCAATAAAAAAACTGAATATGTGCTCTGTCACAAAACTCGCCGTCAATACTCTCACACCCTTAGAAGGTACGAACCTGGCGAGTCAAATAGACTGCCAACTGGACCAAAGATAATCTTCTAGGACATTACCAATGCCACTTTCCGACCTTATGGATCAGATTCGTACATACGTAGGTAAACCCACGATACACAGCCTTCTCGCACAGAACAAAACCTCCTGGAACCAGCTATGTAGCTCCACGGACGTTATCGAGGATACCGAACTTGCGATCGAATCGTACTTAAATCGGGAATTTCAAGAGAAAACTGGTGCTCACTACCTTGCCGTTTACGGACTCCTTCAGGCTATGTTCTTACAACAAGATGCAACCAGTCACCTGAGTGAAGCCCTCAGTTTCGGCAGAATTGATTTTAGGCGATTCCCGCAGCTACAAGAAATAAGAGACCGGCGAAACGATGCAATCGGCCATCCTACAAAAAGAGGCTCGGGACAAATCTCGCACCATTATATATCCCGAGAAACGCTCACCCACGCTGGGTTCCAGCTTATTTCCTTTTACCCTGACGGTTCGCGGCACTTCATAGATGTGCCCGTTCTGAAACATATCGCCGCCCAGCATAAGGAGATGCGATCTATACTGCAAGGCATCATTGACAAGTTGAAAGAGGAAGATTCGGCTCAGAAAGAAGCATTCATGGCCCAGAAGCTCGAATACATACTGTGTCAACACACGCACTGGCAGTTTCAGCAAATATATAAGGGCATATTTCAGCCTCAAGACTTTCCCCCACAAAGCGCACTGACTGCTCTTCAAAGCATTCGGCAGACTGTGAATAGTTTCCAGGAGGAGCTAGAGAAGAGGGGCATCGACCGCGAGAAGGACTCCTCCATCAACGAGGATTTCGAAAGAACGGAATATCCCTTGTCCAAACTCGAAGCCTACTTGAAGTCCTCGGTAAGTGGGCAAGCACCCAACGTTGACACAAGAGATATCCGCATATTTTGGGAGAATGCTCAATACTACTTTGACAGACTTGTTGGCCTCGCTGTTGAAATCGATAAAGAGTACGCGCAACTGCCATAGGGTGCTGCTCTCGCCAACAGAATTCAGAAAACATCAAGGCCAAGAACCCACATGGTCGTCAAACTAAAATCCCGTCCCAAGGCCCGGCCGATTCGTGGTTCGCTCGCCCCTGCGAAAACAGGGGTCGCTCGTAACTCGTGGTAAAAGTGGATTCCCGCTCGTTCGGCTTGCGCTCAGGGCAGGCTTTTCGCGGGAATGACGATATCATTGGTGATTGATTCCGCCTGAGGCGGATAAATCCTATACAAATCGTTGCCAAAAAAGATAAGAACCCTGCCATAAATGGCAGGGCTAACCGTCGTATATTTCTCTGTGTTCTCTGTGCCCTCGGTGGCAATTCTGTTCGTGTTTCGTCGCTCGTCACTCGTGAAGTGAAGAAAAATCGCTAAATTCGGGGTTAATCCTCTACAATATTTTCAAGCTGTGCGATAAGAGACGGCAAGTCCTGTGTGACTGTTTGCCAAACCACATCGAGGTTGACGTCAAAATAACCATGAATAAGACGGTCACGCATTCCAACCATACTCTTCCACGGCGAATCAGAATGTTTTTGTCTGAATTGCGGTGAAATAGCCCGTGCTGCCTCACCAATTATCTCGAGCAGCCGAACCAACGATAGATTTAATTTCCGGTCGGTATTCAGGTCGGCACGGGTGCGGCCTTGCGAGAAGGCAACCGCTTCTCGGGCGGCGTCAAGAATATGTCGTATCCGAACACCGTCATCTTCGAACATATTGCACCTGTGCTTCGGCAACTACCTTATCGCGGAAATATCTGCTGAGATCCTCTGGTGTCCTCAAATCGACTTTGCGACCGCCGAATATGATGGATAGTTCTTCCTCCATCTCCACCAGCCGGAAAAAACCCGGCACATGGCCAGGCACAAAATCTACCAGCACATCGATGTCGCTGTCCGGACCAAAATCGTCCCGCAGGGCAGAACCGAAGATGGCTAACCAGCGAATACAGTGACGCTGGCAGAAACCAGCGATGCCGGCCTTGTCAACTGTCAGGTTTCTATTCATATGCTTATCCCGCTGAGATTGTACGTGCCGCAGCCCAGGAGGTCAAACACTTTCGCCTTGACCCGCCTGTCAGGTCTGCCGCAGAAGAACCTGCGAAAACGCGCCAGTCGACCAGCACACTTGGAGATTGCAGCCGCCGCAAGGGCCATCGACATCGAGGATTTCGCCGGCAAAAAATAGCCCCGGACAAATCTTAGACTCCATAAACATTTTCGTGTACAAGGTTTCGTAGGTTATACTACGGTTTTAGTATAACGTCCTATGGACCTTGGGCGCGATAAAACGGTCGCAAAGATTGTCTCCCGGCTTGAGACTACAAGAGGTGGGGGGCTAGTCAAAATCGAGGGGACGTGGGGGTCGTTTGCGCGCCTGCTGACGGCTTACATATCGCAGAAACTTGCCCGGCCAATTCTGTATGTCTGTCCTCATATTGAAGATGCCGATAAGGCCACCGATGATCTACAAACCTTCGGCTGCGATAAAGTTGAGCCTCTTGCAGCTTGGGAGGGCGAAGAAGAATTAGCCGATGCCACCGATGAAACCAGAGCAGAAAGACTGAAGGTTGTCACTCGTATCTCGTCGCCCGGGACACGGAACACTGGGCACGAGTCACGAGTAATTATCCCGGCATCGGTACAAGCACTGTGTCAGCCGGTGCCCAAGCCGCAGCTTTTGCAGGAAAGCTCGCTTCGGCTGGAAGTAAGTAAGCCGCCCTCGCCTGAAAAAGTGGTTGAGTGGCTTGTCGAAAATGGCTTTGAGCGGGTCGAGCAAATCGATTTGCCGGGCCAATTCGCCCGCCGAGGAGGAATTATTGATATTTATGCCCCGCTAATTTCGTCGCTCGTCCCCCTGCTTCCGCAGGGGCAAGCCTGTCCCCGCGAAAGCGGGGATCGCTCGTCCCTCGAGCCACGAGTGACGGCAGCAGCGGTGAGGGTGGAGTTTTTCGGCGACAGCATTGAAAGCATCCGCCAGATTGATTTGGACACGCACCGTTCGACCGAGCAAATAGATAGCATCAGCATCGTGTCGGTAGTATGCGGCAGCGGTCACCAGCAGAAAGAGCTTTTCATAAATATTCTGCCCGCCGATACCATAATAATCTTCGAGGAGCCGGTCGACTGCGAGGAAGTCGCCGATATCTTTTGCCAGCGTGCCGCCGCGCCCGAAAGGCTTTATAGCTGGGCCGACATTTACAATTCGGCAGGCAGATTTACCCAGCTACATATCTGCCGCTTTGCTACCGCCGAGCCGGGCGAATTTCTTAAAGTAAGCGTCAAGAGTGTGCAGCAGTATGAGCACAAAGCGACTTCCGTATGGGCCGGGCACGAAGCCGCACTACAGGAGCTCGTGCAGCAGGCAAAACAGGGCAAGAAAGTGCTGCTTTACTGCGAAAGTCCTGCTGAGGTCCAGCGGGTCGGCGAGATTATAAGGGAGCTCGACAAAGAAATTCCAGCGAACTTCAAGCTGCCGTTGGGGTTTATTCATCAAGGCTTTGTCATTGACTCGTTGAATACCATCATAATAAGTCACCACGAGCTATTTGGCCAATTTGCGCTGAGGCGAAGGCAGCGCCCGGTTCGGGCAACGACACCGGTCGATACGCTCAGTGACCTGCAGGTCGGCGACTATGTGGTGCACGTCTCATACGGCATCGGCAAGTTCTTGGGCATAAAGACAATCCAAGAAAAAGACGTGGCGGCGGAGTATCTTACTATTGAATATGCAGACGGCGTGAAAATTCAGGTTTCCGTCCGCAACATTGCGCTTGTGCAAAAGTACATAGGGACAAGCCCGCGAAGACCGAATTTGAGCAAGGTCGGCTCAAAAAGATGGCAAAAGCAAAAAGAAAAAGTCGCCCGTTCGGTTCGGGACCTTGCCGCCGAGTTGCTCCAGATTCAGGCGAAACGTCAGGCGATGGGGGGAATTGCATTCGGCGAAGACTCAACTTGGCAGGCAGAATTTGAGGAGTCATTCGCCTATCAGGAAACGCCGGATCAAATCACAGCCGCCCAAGAAATCAAGACGGATATGCGGGAACCTGTAGCGATGGATAGACTCCTGTGTGGCGACGTCGGCTATGGTAAGACCGAGCTTGCGATGCGGGCGGCATTTAAGGCGGTGGAAAATGGAAAGCAGGTCGCGGTGCTTGTGCCCACCACCGTGTTGTGTGTGCAGCACGGCAGAACCTTTACCGAGCGGTTTGCGGATTTTCCGATTTGCATCGAAATCTTGAATCGCTTTAAGACGTCAAGGCAGGCGCGTGACATAATCGCCCGAACCAAACAGGGCAAAGTGGATGTACTCATCGGCACACATCGGCTCTTAAGCGGCGACATAGGCTTCAAGGATTTGGGACTCTTGATAATTGACGAGGAACAGCGTTTCGGCGTTGAGCACAAAGAAAGGCTGAAAAAAATGCGCGTCAACGTGGATGTGCTTACGATGACCGCAACGCCCATTCCACGAACGCTTCACATGTCGCTTCTTGGTCTGCGTGACATAAGCTCACTGGCCACGCCGCCGCTGGACAGGCGAAGCATAGTGACCGCCGTGATGCCCTACAACCAGGAGCTTATTAGAAAGGCGATTTATCGAGAATTGAACCGGCAGGGACAGGTCTTTTTCCTGCACAATAGGGTCAAAACGATCGAAAAAAAGGCCTGGGAAATCCAGAATCTTGTCCCCGACGCCAAAGTTACTATCGCCCACGGGCAGATGCCGAAGAGCGAGCTGGAAAAGGCGATGATTGATTTTGTGCTGGGCGAAACGGACGTGCTTGTGTGTACGACCATTATCGAATCGGGTCTGGATATCCCGAACGCTAATACGATTTTTATAAACGATGCCGATAGATTCGGCCTGGCTGAGATGCATCAGCTTCGCGGCCGGGTGGGAAGATACAAACATCGGGCGTATGCATATATGCTGCTGCCGGCTTTACGCCCGATTACGCCGACAGCGGCCAGACGCCTGAAGGCCATCGAAGAGTATTCGCATCTGGGGGCGGGCTTTAGAATCGCCTTGCGGGATTTGGAGATTCGCGGTGCAGGAAACATTTTAGGGCCGGAGCAATCCGGGCACATTCAAACGGTGGGCTATCAGATGTATTGTGAGCTGCTGGCAAATGCCGTCAGGCAACTGAAGCATGAGCCGATCGACGTAATCCCGACAGCGGTTGTCGATTTAGGATTTGCCGCGTATATCCCGAAAAATTACATACCTATTGACCGGCTCCGGATG
>Ga0299912_10005890_pt1 | contig 10072 bp, 5 predicted proteins | sample RVTome_2_FD_207667 | JGI IMG/M metagenome (GOLD analysis project Ga0299912, IMG submission 207667) | Soil microbial communities from uranium-contaminated site in the Upper Colorado River Basin, Wyoming, United States - RVT95D214 (version 2) ...
CAGAGTTGCATGCTCCGCGCGAGTATGCACCATTGGCCGCTGAAGAAAGGGGGTGGGTGAGTAGACACGATAGTGATTTTCAAGGCGCGCGTAGACCGGAAACCAGATAAGAGATTGGGAGGAGTAAATGACTAGGAAAGTCGCGTTTCTCATGGTGATAGTGATGGGGCTAGGTCTGTTGCTTACGGCCTGCGGCACCCCGGTGCCGACGGCACCGCCAGAGGCGGAAGTGATCAAAGCAGCGTTCGTTTATGTCGGCCCCGTCGGAGACCATGGGTGGTCGTTTGCCCACGATCAGGGCCGGAAGTACCTGGAAGAGAACGTCGAGAACGTGGAGACTACTTTCCTGGAGAGCGTTTCCGACGTGGACGCCGAGGCCAGGATCCGCGACCTCGCTGAGCAAGGGTACGACGTCATCTTCACCACCAGCGCCAGCTTCCGCGATGCCACGGCCGCGGTGGCCCCTGAGTATCCCGACATCATCTTCGAGAACTGCTCGGGCTTTCTGACCTCGGAGAATATGGGCTCCTACTTCGGCCGGATGGAGCAAGGGAAGTACCTGGCAGGAGTCGTGGCTGGCCTGACCACGCAGACCAACAAGATCGGCTACGTCGCTCCGATCCAGATCCCTGAGATCATCAGGCTGATGAACGCGGTTGCGCTCGGGGCGCGGTCGGTCAATCCTGACGTGGAGCTGGAAGTGGTGTGGATCGGCAACTGGTTCGATGTCCCGGCAGAGACTGCGGCTGTGGAGTCCATGGTCGATGCTGGCGTGGACGTGATCTTCACCGGTACCGATACCACTGTGCCTGTGGTGACCGCCGATGCGCAGGGTGTGTGGTCGGTGGGCTATGACAGTTGCGAGAGTTGCAGTGTGGCTCCCGACAAGTGCCTGACCACGCCCTGCTGGAATTGGGGCCCCATCTATGTGGAGCTCGTAGAAGCAGTGCGGGCCGGGACCTGGGAGCCCGAGACGATCTATCGGCCCATGTCTGAAGGCACAGTAGTCTTGACCGATTTAGGGCCTGCTGCGCCCGAGGGAGCCCAGGCTGCCGTCGATGAAGCCAAGAGCCAGATGGAGGCAGCAGCTCCTCAATGGCCTTTCTGTGCTGGAGAGACTGATATCCTCGACAACAACGGCGACGTCTTTATCGCTGCAGGTCAATGCTTGACAGATACTGATTTGATCTGCATGAACAAATACGTCGAGGGCGTGAACTCCGAAGTGCCTGAGGGTGTCGGCTGCGAATAGTAGCGGTCGAAGGTAGCCCTGGGAGCTTCCCCAGGGCTACCTTTCTATTGGGAGGCCCGCGCACGAGTGGAAGACGCCAGCCGCTTCGCCATCCGCATGGAGGGCATCACCAAACGCTTTCCGGGGGTGGTGGCTAACCACAGCATAGACTTCTCCGTGTTGAAGGGGGAGATCCACGCCCTGCTCGGGGAGAATGGGGCCGGCAAGACGACGCTGATGAAGATCCTCAATGGGCTGTACCAGCCCGATGAGGGGCAGATCTGGATCGATGGTCGGCGAGTGACCCTGCGCTCCCCTCGGGATGCCATTGGCCTGGGCATCGGCATGGTCCACCAGCACTTTATGCTCGTCGAATCCCACACCGTGGCGGAGAACATCATCCTCGGCCTGGACACACCCCGCTTCTCACTACATCTGGGCCAGGTGGAGAACGACATCGCCCGGCTGGCGGAGCGCTACCATCTTCAAGTGGATCCGAAAGCCAGGATCTGGCAGCTATCGGTGGGGGAGCAGCAGAGGGTCGAGATCCTGAAAGCGCTGTATCGCGGGGCGCGCATCCTGATTCTGGATGAGCCCACGGCGGTGTTGACGCCCCAGGAAGCCGAGGAGCTTTTCAAGACCCTGCGCAGCATGGTGTCCGAGGGGCACACGGTCGTTTTCATCAGCCACAAGCTGGGAGAAGTGATGTCCGTCTCCGACAGGATCACGATTCTCCGTCGGGGAGAGGTGGTGGATACCGTCTTCGCGAGTCAGACAAGCAAGGAAGACCTGGCCAGGATGATGGTCGGCCGGGACGTCCTGGTCCGTCTCCGCAAGAGGGAGTCCGAGCCGGGCGACGTTGTCCTGGAAATAGAGGGGCTGTCGGCTCTGAGCGACAAGGGACTGGAGGCCCTGCGCGATGTGTCCCTGACGGTGCGCAGTGGGGAGATACTGGGTGTGGCCGGCGTCGCCGGAAACGGACAGCGCGAACTCGCGGAGGCCATAGTTGGTCTGCGTCCGGTGACGAGAGGCCGCATTAGCGTGGCCGGCACAGATGTCGCCAACAGATCGCCGCGGGAGGTTATGGATAGGGGCGTGGGCTACATCCCCGAAGACAGGATGGGCTCGGGTCTGGTGGTGAACTTGAGCGTCGCCGAGAACCTGATCTTGAAGTGCTATCGAGATCCTCCCGTCTGCAGCGGATTCTTCCTGGACGGCGATGCCATCTCGGCCCACGCCGAGGAGTTAGTGCAGGCCTACGACGTGATGACGCCGGGGATTGATACTCGCACGCGGCTCCTCTCAGGCGGCAACCTGCAGAAGCTCATCTTGGCGCGAGAAATATCATCCCAACCATCCCTTATGGTGGCTGTGCACCCCACGCGGGGGCTGGATGTGGGCGCCACGGAGGCGGTTCGGGGCCTACTCCTGGAACAGCGTGACTCGGGCGCCGGGATTGTGCTCATCTCAGAGGATCTGGAGGAACTACTGAGTATGAGCGATCGGATCGCGGTGCTCTACGAGGGGCGAGTCATGGGTGTGGTGCCGTCTGAAGAAGCCCGCGTCGAAGCGCTCGGCTTGATGATGGCCGGCACAGCGGCGGAGGAAGTGCATGGAGAGTAGCGCTGGGCGGTTGCTGGCGGGGCTGCGCGGGTTCTCCGTCAGGCTGGAGCCCAGGCTCGAAGTGCGTCGCTGGCTGCGCTACGCGGTGCCGCTCGCCAGCCTGGCGGTCGCTTTGATGCTGGGAATGGTGCCCATGATGATGCAGGGCATCAACCCCATCACCGGCTATCGGGACATGGTGCTGTTGGCCTTCGGCAGTGCCTATGGCATCTCCGAGACGATAATGAAGGCCATACCCTTGATGCTGGCCGGTCTGGGCGTCGCCCTAGCCTTCCGTATGCTCGTCTGGAACATAGGTGCCGAAGGGCAGTTGTACATGGGTGCTTTCGCCTCCTGCCTGGTGGCCTACACTCTGCCAGACGCACCAGCCTGGGCGCTGCTTCCAGCGATGGTGGTTGCCGGCTTTGCGGGGGGCGCGCTGTGGGGGGCGATTCCCGGCGCTCTCAAGGCTTTCCTGGGTGTCAACGAGATCATCACCAGCTTGATGCTGAACTACATCGCCATCCAGTGGGTGAACTACCTGGTCATTGGACCCTGGCAGGATCCGAGCAGCCTGGGGTTCCCCAGCACCCCGCGCCTTAGCCCGAGCGCCACTCTGCCGATGATCACCCAAGCCTGGTACCTGCCCACTGTCGTTTTCCTGGTCATCGCTGCCGTGGTGGCGGTGTACTGGATCGTTCGTCGCGCGCACAGCAGTAGGGAGAAGCTCGAGATAGGCATCAGCTTCCTGTGCCTGGCCGCCCTCTCGTTGGGAAGCATCTGGTTCTTGGGCGGCCGTCGCGTGCATCTCGGGCTTGTGCTCAGCCTCGGTGCTGCGGCTGTGTTGTGGCTTCTCCTGTCGCGCACCCGTTGGGGTTACGAGATCCGGGTCATCGGAGAGAATGCTCGAGCTGCAAGATACGCGGGCATGAGTCTGAAACGAAACATCATACTGGTGATGCTGGTCAGCGGGGGTCTGGCCGGTCTGGCTGGAATGAGCGAGATAGCAGGCAACCTGCACCTCATCAAAAGGATGTTCTCGCCGGGATACGGGTATACGGCAATCATTGTAGCCTGGCTAGCAAAGCTCAACCCTTGGGGCGTGATCCTGGTATCGCTGTTACTGGGCGGGCTCTACCGAGGCAGTGATGCCATTCCAGGAGCACCCAAGGCTCTGGGGATGATGCTGCAGGCGGTGATCTTCTTTGTGTTGATCGGAGGCGACGTCCTGGTGCGCTATCGAGTGCGGTGGGGACGCGGGGCGTGATGGCCCGAAAGGTGGCTTGGTGACTGAGCTTGCTGCCTTTGTCGTCATAATTCTGAGCGCTGGTATCGCGGCCGGCACTCCCATCCTGTTCGGTGCCCTGGGGGAGATATTCGCCGAGCGCTCAGGGATACTCAATCTCGGTGTGGAGGGCATGATGCTGGTTGGCGCTCTGACTGGCATTGTGGGAGGCCTGGCAACGGGCAGCGCTGTCTTCGGCGCCCTTGCGGCCATGGCTGCGGGCGGCCTCCTGAGCCTCATCCATGCCTTTATCTCTATCACGCTGCGCGGAGACCAGGTGGTGAGTGGCCTGGCACTAACGATCTTCGGTGCTGGCGTGAGTGCGTTCCTGGGGTTTCCGTATGTGAATGTGCCGGCTCCCAAGTTCTCGACGATGCCCATCCCGATGCTACAGAGCATCCCCTTCATAGGCCCCGTTCTCTTCGAGCACGATGCGACCGTCTATCTGGCTTTCGTCTTGTTGCCCGTCTGCTGGTTCTGGATCAACAAGACGCGCCCTGGTCTCCACCTTCGCGCCGTGGGTGAGAACCCGGCGGCTGCAGACGCGCTTGGGGTCAACGTCACAGTCATTCGCTACGTCTATACCGTGGTTGGGGGGGCTCTCGGCGGACTGGGTGGGGCGGCTCTCAGCCTGGCGTACACCCCTGGATGGATCGAGACCATGACGGCGGGCTGGGGATGGATTGCGGTGGGGTTGGTCATCTTCGCGGCGTGGAACCCATGGAGGGCAGCCTTCGGTGCCTACCTTTTCGGAGCCATAAGCCGCGTGGTGTTCGACGTCCAGATGTTGCCCACTACCCACCTGCCACAACTAGTGAAGGTGCTTTTGTTGCCTGAATTCCTACGGATGATGCCCTACGCCGCAGTCGTGATAATCCTCATCTTTGCCTCCAGAGAGGCTGTGCGGAAGCGAATCGGAACACCGGCCGCTCTAGGGCAACCCTACACCCGCGAAGAGGCCGAAGCTTAGCACGGCGCCGATTTGACAGCAATTGCCTATTGCTGTATAATACTAATTTAGGTGGTTGACGCAGCCCCCCGTGGCGCCGGGCTATTGATTCACTAGCTCCCCGTTAGTGTCAGTTGCTGTACCTGGAAGGACGCTGTTCATGGGAGTGTGGTAGTCAACGCAGCTAGATTCTCTAGAATCCTGGGGCAGAGACTGGGTAGTGTGGCTGGGGATATCAAGAACTCGGTTGCTCCGCCGCTCCGTGGGTGGGGTTAGGGCACCGAGATTTTTGTTTTCTAAACAAGCAGCGCTGCGAGCGTCACAAACCACCGAGTCAGCGGACGCGTCGACACGCCACTTGGATCGCAAGCGTAGGAGGACACGTTGGACATAAAGGACTTCAAAGCCTTGCGGGTGAGCTTGGCTTCCCCCGAACAGATCCTCTCCTGGTCGCACGGGGAGGTCACCAAGCCGGAGACGATCAACTACCGGAGGTTGCGGCCAGAGAGGGACGGGCTTTTCTGTGAGGCCATCTTCGGCCCTACCAAGGACTGGCAATGCTATTGTGGTAAGTACAAGAAGATCCGGCACAAGGGGATCGTATGTGAGAAGTGTGGGGTGGAAGTCACGCGATCGCGGGTGCGGCGAGAGCGCATGGGTCATATCAGGCTGGCCTCCCCAGTGGCCCACGTGTGGTACACGCAGCGCGTGCCCAGCTATCTGGGACTGCTGCTTGATATCTCCAGGCGTGATCTGGACCGCGTGTTGTACTTCGCCCAGTACATGGTGACCGAGGTTGATGATGACGGTCGCGCCAAGGTGCTGAGAAAGGTGGACGAGAAGCTGGCCACGGAGATGGCGGAGCTGCGGTCCGCTTTGAAGGAGCGCACCGAGGAGATCCAGTCGGAGATCGGTCGCAAGGTTCAGAAGTTGGAGGCCCAGGCCGACAAGATCAAGAAGAGATTCGAGGAGACGTTGGCCGGAGAGACCGACCGTATCATGCAGGAGGCCACCTCTGTCCAGAACAGGATAAACAAGGCGATGGGCAAGGTCATCAGGAAGGACATAGTGTTCGAGCCTGCGGCTGATGAGCCCCTCATCCCTTCAGGGAGCGTGGTGAAGCGTGAGCACCTTACCCTCCTGAATCGCGCGGTTCAGGGGCAGATCGAAGAGGTGGAGGCGGCAACAAGGGAGAAGCAGCAAGAGGACTTGGTGTTGATCGAGGCGGAAATCGATCAACTGCGCCAAGAGATGGAGGCCAAGATCCGCGAGCTTGGGGAGGCCGTGGATCAGAAGATCGCGGAATCCAAGGCAGCCTCTGAGGAGGAACGCAAGGAGATCAAGGGCATCAAAGTGAGGCAGTTCCTCAACGAGACCCAGTATCGTGAATTGGAGGCCAAGTGGGGTCGCTTCTTCAAGGCGGAGATGGGCGGGGAGGCGCTCTACAACGTCTGCAAGAACCTGGATCTGGACCACATGGCCGAGCGTCTGCGGCGCGAGGCCAATCAGAGCCGTTCCAAGCAGCGGCGTAAGAAGGCCACCAAGCGTTTGCGGGTCTCGGAGGCTCTGCGTAAGTCGAACAACCGCCCTGAATGGATGATTCTCACCATCCTGCCGGTCATTCCGCCTGATTTGCGGCCCATGGTACAACTGGATGGTGGACGCTTCGCCACCAGCGATCTGAACGATCTGTATCGCCGGGTGATCAATCGCAACAACAGGCTAAAGAAGCTCGTGGAATTGGGTGCGCCTGACGTCATCATCAGAAACGAGAAGCGCATGCTTCAGGAGGCGGTAGATTCTCTCATTGACAACAGCCGTCGCGGCAAGGCGGTCTCGTCGAGAGGTAGGCGCAAACTCAAGTCGCTGTCCGACATGCTCAAGGGAAAGCAGGGTCGATTCAGGCGCAACCTCTTGGGCAAGCGAGTGGACTACTCAGGCCGCTCGGTGATCGTCGTCGGTCCTCACCTCAAGCTGCACCAGTGCGGCCTGCCCAAGAGCATGGCGCTGGAGCTATTCAAGCCCTTTGTCATGCACAAGCTGGTCGAGCATAGCTACGCCCATAATGTGAAGGGAACCAGGCGGATCATCGAGCAGATGCGTCCCGAGGTGTGGGAAGTGCTAGAGGAGGTAGTCAAAGATCACCTCGTGCTCCTCAACCGGGCTCCCACCTTGCACAGGTTGGGGATCCAGGCCTTCGAGCCTGTGTTGGTGGAGGGCAATGCCATACAGATCCACCCCCTGGTGTGCAGCGCTTTCAATGCCGACTTCGACGGTGACCAAATGGCCGTACACGTGCCCCTCTCTCAGGCTGCTCAGGTGGAGGCCAGGGAACTGATGCTTTCCAGTCGGAACCTGCTGTTGCCCGCCAATGGCGAGCCTACGGTGAGCCCTACTAAGGACGTGGTGCTCGGCTGCTACTATCTAACTATTGCCGAGGACGGCTGCAAAGGCGAGGGTAAGGTCTTCTCAGACATCGATGAGGTCCACCTGGCCTATGATCTCGGCCAGGTGGATTTGCACGCCAAGATCAAACTGCGAGCCAAGGTTCTGGTCACCAAGAGGAGATATACCCGTCTGATCGATACGACCGTGGGTCGTGCCATCTTCAATTCTGCGCTGCCTGATGAATTGCAGTACCGCGATGAAGAGATGGACAAGGGGAAGCTGAAACAACTGGTAGCAGAGTGCTATCACAAGCTCGGCCCCGAGGCCACCGCAACCATGGTGGACGAGATCAAGGCCCTGGGGTTCAAGTACGCCACCCGCTCTGGGTTGACCATCGCCGTCAGCGATATTACGATCCCTGAGGAGAAGGAGCACATACTCCAGGAGGTCTCTGCGGAGGCGGAGGAAATTGAGCGGCAGTACCGGCGTGGCCTGATCACGCTCAACGAGCAGTACGTGAAGAAGGTCGAGCTGTGGACGGAGGCTATGGACGAGGTCACCGAGGCTGTGGCCCGGTCTCTTGATCCTATGGGGCCCATCAGGTTGATGGCGGCTTCTGGTGCCACCAAGGGTGGATTCCAGCCGATCAGGCAGTTGGCTGGCATGCGCGGCCTGATGGCCGACCCTGCGGGTCGCATCATCGAACTGCCGATCCGATCCAATTTCCGAGAAGGGCTGACCGCCCTGGAGTACTTCATCTCCACTCACGGCGCCCGTAAGGGACTGGCGGACACGGCCCTGCGTACGGCGGATGCTGGGTACCTAACCCGCCGCCTGGTGGACGTGGCCCAGGATTCCATCGTCAACGCCGATGATTGCGGCACCCAGAACGGCATTTGGATCAACGCTGACAGATCGGAGGAGATCGGCGAGACTCTGGAGGAGCGCATCTGGGGAAGGCTGGCTGCGGAAGATATCGTCAACCCCGAGTCCGGCGAGGTGATCGTGGAGAAGGGAGAGATGATCAATCGAGCCCACCTGGCGAGCATTGAGGGGGCCGGCCTTAAGGAAGTGTACGTCCGCTCTCCGCTGATGTGTGAGCTGCGATACGGTGTCTGCAGGCGGTGCTACGGAAGGGACCTGGCTAAGGAAGGGCTTGTATCTCTGGGCGAGGCTGTGGGCATCATCGCCGCCCAGTCCATCGGAGAGCCAGGTACTCAGTTGACCCTCAGGACGTTCCACACCGGAGGTGTGGTCGAGGGTGAGCACAGGGACATCACCCACGGTCTACCCAGGGTTCAGGAGTTGTTCGAGGCACGCAGTCCCAAGGGCCAGGCGATCATCGCCGACATGGACGGCACGGTCCAGATTCTGCACGAGGACGGTCTGCGCAAGATCATTCTGACCGCCACGGACGTTTTCCGCGAAGAACACGAGCTAAAGGCCGGCTATAGGGTCCTCGTAGGGGACGGCGACCACGTGCAGAAAGGCGCCCCGCTTCAGCAGCGAGGAGAGGAAGGCAGCCCGCGCTTTGACCAACTCGTCGCCCAGGCCGATGGTCGGGTGATCACGGAAGAGGACAAGATCACCATCTATCGCGAAGAGCAGATAGCCACGGAGTACGAGGTGGCCTCGACAGCTCGCATTCGTGTAAGGAACCTTCAGAAGGTGCCCGCCGGTGAGCAGTTGACCGAGGGACCCTTGAACCCTCACGAAGTACTGAGGATCCAGGGTACAGACGAAGTGGAGATGTACCTGCTGGAAGAAATCCAGAAGGTGTATCGATCCCAGGGCGTGACGATCAATGACAAGCATATCGAGATGATCGTCAGGCAGATGTTGAGCAAGGTTTCCATCACCTCCCTCGGGGATTCGGAGTTTATGCTGGGAGAGACGGTTGAACGTCTCGCCTTCGAAGAAGCTAATCGAAAAATCCTTGCCGATGGTGGCACGCCGGCAACTGCGCGCCAGGTGTTGCTGGGAATCACCAAGGCGGCGCTGAACACGGAGAGCTTCCTTTCGGCTTCTTCCTTCCAGCACACGATCAACGTGTTGGCCCAGGCGGCTATAGAGGGCAAGCGGGACGACCTCCGTGGCCTGAAGGAGAACGTCATTATCGGGAAGCTCATCCCCGCGGGAACGGGGTTCCATGCGGACCTTGAAGAGGAGGAACTGGATAGGAGGGATTTGGAGATTGGGGACGAGGCAAAAGAAGAGGAGTTCGCAGTTGAGGCCGAGATCTCTGCCCTGTGATGAGGCTTGCGCCCCGGTGAAGTAGAGGCTGGGGAAACACCTAGCGATGCGACGACGGCAGGCTGTCCTCGGCAAGACTGCGGTCTCGCCGTATTGTAGAAGCCAAAGTTGAAGGGGGAAACCTGGATTACCATGGTAGACAGGATGATGGGCGAAGAGGGGACAAACAACAATGAAGCTAGTGGATCGCCCATGTGGAAGTTCCTCGAGGAGGAGTACGACTACAAGCGTCCCAAGCGCGGCGATATCAGGTACGCTGAGGTACTGAGGATAGACAAGGACGAGATAATCGTTGATATCGGCGGCAAGACCGAGGGCGTTGTACCCAGTGTCGACTTGGAGAGGATGGGCGAGGAGGCTGTCT
>Ga0299912_10005891_pt1 | contig 10070 bp, 6 predicted proteins | sample RVTome_2_FD_207667 | JGI IMG/M metagenome (GOLD analysis project Ga0299912, IMG submission 207667) | Soil microbial communities from uranium-contaminated site in the Upper Colorado River Basin, Wyoming, United States - RVT95D214 (version 2) ...
TCTCACCCAAATAAACTCCCTCAGCTCCCAAACCATCGAGCTCTGCTATCACTGTCACAAATGCACGGCTGGCTGCCCGGCGGCTGCGGACATGGAGTACGGCCCGGACCGCGTCTTGCGCATGGTGCAATTCGGTGAGAAAGAGCGTTTGCTTACCAGCCACGATATCTGGCTGTGCGCCTCCTGCGAAACTTGTGGGACGCGCTGCCCCAACGAGATCGATATCGCCCGGGTGATGGACGCTCTGCGCAGCCTGGCTATAACCTCCAGAGCAGCCATCGCTGAACCGGACTCTATCAAGTTCCACAAGCTGTTCCTTTTGGTGGTACAAAACATGGGCCGCATGCACGAAGCCACCCTGCTGGGCGCCTATAAACTATGGACGCGTAATCTGGTGGCTGACATGGACAGCGGCGCGCAGATGTTCCTCAAGGGCAAAATACCCATCAAGCCACATCTGGTGAAGGGTCGAAAAGAGATCAAGGAAATTTTTGAGAAGGCGAGATTGGAGAGTCAAGAGTAGCATGGACTTTTCTTATTATCCCGGTTGCAGCCTCGATTCGACCGCCTGCGAGTATAACGCTTCGGTTCAAGCCGTTTTCCAGGCGCTGGACGTGGGTTTGCACGAGCTGGAGGACTGGAATTGCTGCGGTGCATCTTCGGCGCATTGCGTCAGCCACGAACTGTCGCTGGCGCTTCCTACTCGCAACCTGGCGATTGCTCAGGAAGTAGAACGAGATGTGGTTATGCCCTGCGCGGCCTGCTTCAACCGCCACAAGACTGCCGATTACGTGCTGCGGACCGACGCCAGGCAGCGTCTCTTTCTGGAGCAGGCAGTTGGATTTAATTTCTCTGGAAAAGTAAATGTGCGCCCTTTGCTGGACGTGGTCGGCAACGGAATCGGAATGGACAGGGTAAAGTCCCTGGTGTCCAGGCCGTTGGAGGGGCTCAAAGTCGTGGGTTATTACGGTTGCTTGCTGGTGCGCCCACCCGAGGTAACTCAATTCGAGAACCCCGACAACCCGACGTTAATGAACCATTTGCTGGAAACGCTAGGCGCCGATCCTCAACCCTGGTCATACGCCACCGATTGCTGCGGTGGAGGCCTCACCCTGACTAAATCTAAAGTAGCTGCGAAGCTGGTCAACCGGTTGGCAGAGGCGGCCAGAGAGGCGGGCGCAGACGCCATCGTGACCAGTTGCCCGTTGTGCCAGATGAACCTGGAAATGCGTCAGAACGGCTCGCAGCCAAAAATGCCGACTTTCTATTTTACGGAGTTGATGGGGCTGGCCTTCGGCCTCGACAAGGCTCGTTCGTGGTGGAGTAAGCACTTGATCAATCCACAACCATTACTAAGTTCTCTGAGTCTTTTATAAGGAATCCATAAAGGCAGGAGAAACATTAAACTTCCTGGTCTCCTGGCTTCCTTATGAGGAATTAAGGGCTGTGATTGCATATTATGTTTCAATAAGGAATCCAGGAAGGCAGGAGAAATGATGAACTTTCTGAACCCCTGGTTACCTTATCGGATGAAATATTATGGCTTTGGAACATGAGGAATTAACCGGAAAAATCATTGCCGCAGCAATAGAGGTTCACCGGCGACTTGGACCAGGATTTATCGAATCGATCTACGAAAACGCATTGGTTATTGAATTGCGCAAGAGAGGTTTGAAAGTTGAACAACAAATCGAAATAGTTGTCGAGTACGAGAATGTCGAAGTAGGCAGACATCGGCTAGATTTATTTGTAGAGGATACGATCGTGGTTGAATTGAAAGCCATCAAGGAATTGGATGATATCCATTTCGCAATCGTGAGGTCATATCTCAAGGCTATGAACAGGGAGCATGGATTGTTGTTGAACTTCGCAAAAACCAAACTGGAAGTGAAACGCGTGATCAATCAGGAAAGCAATAAGGAATCCAGGCTTGCACTGAGCGAAGCGAACGTGAAAGCAGGATAATAATTTTTCCTGGTCTCCTGGCTTCCTTATAAAAAAATTATTAAAAAATGACAATAAATAATAACGGTGATAAACCAATCGGTGCAGTGCTGGTCGTAGGGGCGGGGATCGGCGGGATGCAGGCATCCCTTGATCTGGCGGAAGCTGGCTTGAAGGTATATTTATTGGAGCGGTCCCCAGCCATCGGTGGGACGATGGCTCAACTGGACAAGACTTTCCCCACCAACGACTGCGCCATGTGCATCATGTCTCCCAAGCTGGTGGAGGTCGGCCGGCATCTGAACATCGACATCCTGACCACCGCCGAGATCGAAGAGATCAGCGGCGAGCCAGGGGATTTCCGTGTGAAAATCCGCCGTCGCCCGCGCTTCGTCGACATCAAGGCCTGTACAGGTTGCGGAGATTGCGCGGCAGCCTGCCCGGTGCCGCGCTCAGATGATTTTAACGGCGGCCTTTCGGAACGGCGGGCGATCTATAAGCTCTACCCACAGGCCATCCCCACCGCCTTTGCCATCGAGAAACTCGGGGTGGCGCCTTGCCGCAATGCCTGCCCGATCAACCAGCGGGCGCAGGGGTACCTGGCTTTGGTGCGCGAAGGCCGTTTTGCCGACGCCTACCGGACAATTAAAGAAGACAATCCTTTCCCCTCGGTATGCGGCCGGGTGTGCAACCACCGCTGTGAGGAGGCCTGCTCGCGCAATGAGACTGACCAGCCGGTAAATATCATGGCCTTGAAGCGCTTCGTCGCCGATTGGGCGCGTGAGAACAACGTAACGACCCGCAGCCAGACCGGCGAGGTCGAAAGGGCGCCTACCGGCAGGAAGGTCGCCGTGGTCGGAGCCGGACCGGCGGGGTTGACCTGCGCCCTGGACCTGGCTCGTAAGGGCCACCAGGCGACGGTGTTCGAAGCGTTGCCTGTGCCGGGTGGCATGATGCGCGTCGGCGTGCCGGAATACCGCCTGCCATACGATCTGGTGCAAAAGGAAATCGACGAAATCCTGGAAGAGGGCGTCGAGTTAAGGCTGAACAACCGGGTGGACGATATGCCTGGCTTGCTGAAGCAGGGTTACGACGCCGTGTTCCTGGCGGTGGGCGCCCACGCCGGGGTCAAGCTGCCTATCCCTGGAGCCGACCTGCCGCAGGCCTCCATCGCTACGGATTTCTTGCGCTCTGTCAGCCTGGGTGAACACGACAAAGTATCTGGTTCAATTTCTGAAAAGCGAGTGCTGGTCTTGGGAGGCGGCAACGTGGCCATCGACACCGCCTTGAGCTCCATCCGGCTGGGTGCAAAGTGGGTGGGTATGGCATTCCTGGAGAGCCGGGAGCAAATGCCATCCCACGATTGGGAAGTGCGCGACGCCATGGAAGAAGGCGTTGAGATTTATCCTTCGCGTACCTTCAAGGAGGTCACTTCCAGCGACGGAAACGTGACCGGAGTGCGTTGTGCAGGCGTCAATTTCAGGGGTTTCATCGAAGGACGGCCGGATTTCGACGAATTACCCGACACCGAAGAGATCATCGAGGCCGATACGGTGATCTTTGCTATCGGCCAGCGGCCCGAAACCGAAGGCCTGCAAGGACAGATTGAGATGGAGCGCGGTCGCTTTCCAAAGGTCGATCCGGAGACATTGGCGACCAGCCAGCCGGGTATTTTTGCTGGTGGGGATGTAGTGACCGGTACGTCCTTCATCGTCAACGCCATCGAAGCCGGGCATAAAGCAGCCCGCTCGATCGACCTTTACCTTAAAAACGAGCCTTTATGGTCTCAAGACCATTTAGCCGTTGTCGCGATTCGGCCTCCTGCAGTTCAATTGGACCCGGTGGAGGTGCGCCACCGCCTGCTAGAAAAGGAATCTTACCGCGCATCCAGAACCGAGATGAAGGCTCGACCTGCAGTCGAGCGCCGGCTGGACTTCGCCGAGGTCTACGGCGGATTGACCGAAGAGGAAGCGCGGGTCGAGGCGGCTCGTTGTCTAAGCTGCGGGGTCTGCTCCGAATGCCTGCAATGTGTCTACGCCTGCCGCGCCAACGCCATCGACCACAACCAGGTAGAAGAGATCGTCGAGCTACAGGTAGGCGCAGTCGTCCTGACTCCTGGCCTTAAACCGATGGAGGGGAATATCCGCCCGGAATTTGGCTATGGGCGTTACCCCAACGTGGTCACCAGCCTGGAGTTCGAGCGGATGCTGAGCGCATCCGGCCCGTTTGGAGGCGTGGTGTCGCGCCCCTCCGACCAGGCTCACCCGCACAAGGTTGCCTGGATCCAGTGTGTGGGTTCACGCGATGCCAGTTGCGACCAGGGCTATTGCTCCTCGGTCTGTTGCATGTACGCCACGAAAGAGGCCGTCATCGCCAAAGAGCATGACGCCAACATCCAGCCGACGATCTTCTACATGGACATTCGCGCCTTCGGCAAGGGCTTCGACGCCTACATCGAGCGGGCCGAGCGCGAGCAGGGCGTGCGTTATGTGCGCAGCATGGTCTCGTCGGTCAAAGAAGTGCCCGGCAGCCGTGACTTGCGCCTGAGCTACGCCACTTTCGGTAAGGATGGGCGTCCGCAAATCCACGCGGAAGAATTTGGGATGGTGGTGCTGTCGGTGGGCTTGAAGCCTACCGAGGAGACCATCGAGACAGCCCGGCGGTTGGGCGTGCAGCTTAACCAGTACGGCTTTGCCGAGCCTCCGCTCTACCAGCCGGGGCAAAGCTCGCAACCTGGTATTTACGTCGCTGGAGCCTTTGGCGAACCCAAGGACATCCCGGAGACGGTGATCGAAGCCAGTTGCGCGGCATCCCAGGCCTCGGCCTTGCTGGCGGAAGCACGCGGCAGCCTGACCCGCCAGGCCGTCTACCCGCCCGAGCGGGATGTTAGCGAGGAAGAGCCGCGGGTGGGTGTGTTCGTTTGCCATTGCGGCATCAACATCGGCGGTGTGGTCAACGTGCCGGAGGTGGTGGAATATGCCAAGACATTGCCCGGCGTGGTCTATGCAGAAAGGAACCTGTACACCTGCTCGCAGGACACGCAGGAAAAGATCACTGCCAAAGTGACGGAGCATGGGCTGAACCGGGTGGTGGTGGCAAGCTGTACGCCACGCACGCACGAGCCCCTTTTCCAGGATACTATCCGCCAGGCCGGGTTAAACCCGTATTTATTCGAGCTGGCTAACATCCGCGAGCAGGATGCCTGGGTGCATCGAGGTGCGCCCGAGACCGCTACAGAGAAAGCCAAGCAACTGGTCACCATGGCGGTGGGTAAGTCGCGCCGTTTGCAGCCCATCCAAAGGGGCACGTTCGAAGTCCAGCACCAAGCATTGGTAATCGGCGGCGGTCTGGCAGGGATGACGGCGGCTTTATCCATCGCCGGGCAGGGTTTCCCGGTCTATTTGGTCGAGCGAGAAGCTCAGTTGGGCGGTCACCTGCGCCACATTTATACCGGCTTCAACGGCAGTGACCCGCAAAAAATATTGCAAGAGACGATTGAACCCCTCAGAAATGAGCCGCGTATTACAGTTATGCTGGAAACCGAAGTCGTTGAAGTCAGCGGTTACGTCGGGCAATACACTACCCGAGTGCGCAGCAAGGACGGCGCAATCCAGGAGTTGGGGCATGGCGTCGTTGTAGTGGCGACTGGAGGCCAGGAGATCAGGCCAGATACCTACGGGTATGGTGAGTTGGCTGGCGTGATGACACAGCGTGAATTGGAAGCGGCGCTTGTGGATCCTGATTCATCTCTCTCCAGTATCGAATCTCCAATCGCGACTGTAATGATCCAGTGCGTCGGCTCGCGAGATGACGACCACCCCTATTGCTCACGCATCTGCTGCTCGCAGGCGATAAAGAACGCCCTGGAGATCAAGAGGCGCAGCCCCCAGAGCCAGGTGGTTATCCTCTACCGGGATATCCGCAGCTACGGCTTCCGCGAACGTCTCTATACGGAAGCGCGCCAGGCCGGGGTGATCTTCCTGCAATTCGACGCTGATGCGCCACCCCAGGTGCAGGAGGTGGACGGCAAGCTCCAGGTGCGGGTGACCGTCCAACCGGACGGCGAAGTCGTGGATTTACCCGCCGATCGGGTAATCTTGAGCGCCGGCATCGAAGCCGAACCTGGCAACGAAGCCTTGAGCCGCTTGCTAAAGCTGCCTTTGACTGCGGAAGGCTTTTTCCTGGAGGCACACGTCAAGCTCAGACCGGTGGATTTCGCCGCCGATGGCGTCTTCTTGTGCGGGCTGGCGCATTCACCTCGTTCAATGGATGAGACCATTGCACAGGCCCAGGCGGCGGCTGTGCGCTCCGTAGCCTTGCTCGCCAAGAAAGAGCTCACTGCCACGCCCATTATCGCTTCGGTCAATCCCAGGCTTTGCTCGGCTTGCGGGCTTTGCGTGGAAATTTGCCCATTCGGAGCGCGACGCCTGGAGCCTGGGATGGCCCATGCCGAAGTCATCGAGGTGCTTTGCCAGGGCTGCGGGGCTTGTGTGGTGGCTTGCCCGAACAAAGCCAGCCAGCAAAAAGGCTTCGAATTCTTACAGGTGAGCGCCATGATCGATGCGGCCTTGCTGAAATTATAAGGAATCCATGAGACCAGGAAATTACTTCTTGAATTCACATTTGCTTCGCTCAGTGCAAGCCTGGTTTCCTTATAGAAAGAAGAAATGATCATGACAGATGACGCTTTCGAACCCAAAATCATCGCCTTCTTGTGCAACTGGTGCACCTACACCGGCGCAGACCTGGCTGGCACGAGCCGCCTGCAATATCCGCCCAATGTGCGCATTATCCGCCTGATGTGCAGCGGAGCGGTGGATCCAATTTACGTCCTAAAAGCTGATTTGATGGGTGCGGATGGCATCTTGATCGGTGGCTGCCACCCAGGCGACTGCCATTACCAGGAAGGCAACTATAAAGCCCGCCGCCGGGTGGTTGCGCTGAAAGAGATCTTGAAAAGCGCCGGATTCGACGACGAGCGCATATGGCTGCGCTGGATCAGCGCCAGCGAGGGAACTCGCTTTGCCGATACGATCCGCGAAATGACCGCCGCCATGAAGGAGATGGGTCCGAATCCGACCAGGGTCGAGTGGGCGGTTTGAGAACGCTTCCCTCGGTCGTCTCGAACGACGTTCCGGAAAGAAGGATGAATGAAGACACTCATTCCCGTTGAGAACGGCAACACCCTGAAAACCCTGCAGGAATTCTTAAAAAGCCTGCTTCAGAATGGCGTTGTAGACGTGTTGCTCGTCCCCATGCGCACGCCGGGGAACACCGTGACACCTGCCCTGGTGAGCGACCCGGCTTTGCTGGATAGCGCCGACCCTCTGGCTCCGGTCATGCCGGGGAATGCCGCTACTCTGGCGGGTAAGCTGAGCGTGCGAGCGCCCCGGGCAAAGGTGGGCGCGGTTTTGCGCTCCTGCGAGGCCCGCGCCCTGGTGGAATTGATCAAGATGCAGCAGGCTGCGTTGGAAGATCTGACCCTGATCGCCCTGGACTGTGCCGGGACGTACAGCGTGCCGGTTTTTGATAAAAAAGATCGGGGGGAGGGGATGTGGGTGGATTTATTTCAGAATGCTGCAGCCCAACCGGATGTCCCTGACCCCGACCTGCGGGCGGCCTGTAAAATTTGCGAGCAACCGGTGTACGAGGGGGCTCAGATTGCTATTGAATTGCTGGGTAACAATCTGTCCTCGGAGATACGGCTTACCATGGCTGATGAGTTGGGCGCCAGGCTGGGCTTGAGCGAAAGCCAGCCCAACGGGCGCCTGGCTGTGGTCGAAAAACTGGTCGCGGCGCGCACTGCCCAAAGGGACGCTGAGTTCCAGGTTATACGTGGCAAGCTGGAAGGCGAGCAGGGTATCGCTGGGGTTTTCGCTGCCTGCATCCGCTGCCATAACTGCATGACCGTCTGCCCGATCTGCTACTGCAAGACCTGCGTCTTCAAGAGCGCGGTGTTCGACCACGAGCCGATGCAGTTCGTGGATTGGGCCAAGCAGAAAGGCGCCTATCGCCTACCAGCCGATACCATGCTTTTCCACCTGACCCGCCTGAACCACATGGCGCTATCCTGCGTGGGGTGCGGCATGTGCACGGAGGCCTGCCCGGCGGAACTTCCGGTCGGGATGGTCTTCCGGGCTATCGGGCAGCGCTTGGGACAAACCTTCGAATACGCCCCCGGTCGCAGCCTGGAGGAGCCATTGCCTTTGATTACATTTAAAGCAGACGAATGGACGGAAGTGGGAGAGTAGAGAAGCGAGGAGTGACCTATGGCTGAACAAACAGAACTCATACCGATATTTATCATGGGCAAGCGCTATGACGTGCCACCCAGCCTGACGATCATGAAGGCTATGGAATGGGCCGGCTATACCCTGGTGCGAGGCGTGGGCTGCCGCGGCGGTTTCTGTGGCGCCTGCTCGACGGTCTATCGCATCAAGGACGATCCCAAGCTGTATTTCGGGTTGGCCTGCCAGACCGTCGTCCGGCCCGAGATGTACCTGGGACAGATCCCCTTCTTCCCGGCCAAACGCGCTAACTACGACCTGGCTCAGTTGGAGCCTGTAGCTGCCACCCTCTTCAAAATTTACCCGGAGTTGTTGCGCTGCCTGGGCTGCGGCACCTGCACCAAGGCCTGCCCGCAGGAGCTCAACGTCAAGGGCTACATGGCGGCTGCCATGCGCGGCGACATCGCTATGGTCGCTAATATGTCCTTCGATTGCATCATGTGTGGCCTGTGCGCGGCGCGCTGCCCGGCGGAAGAGCCCCAATACAACATCGCCATCCTCTCCCGGCGGCTTTACGGTCGCTACCTGTCGCCGCGCTCGTCGCATCTAGAGGCGCGGGTAGAGGAAATTAACACCGGGAAATTTAATGACGAGATTACCGAATTGAAATCGCTGGATGCTAAGGCTCTGATGGAGCGTTATAAAGCGCGGAATATTGAAGCATGAAGCCCTGCGCCTTGAAAGTGTACCTGCGACATTAAGATTCGTCTTTATTTTGAATATGGAGAATCGGCCATGACCTATACGCCGGAAATGCTCGAACTGATCAAGGTAGTCGAGAAGACTCGCCAGCAACGTATCAACCAAAAATTCCCTGCCATGTCGATGGAGGAGCGCGAGACCCTCTTGCACAAGTTCCACCCGGATTTTCTGCCGGAGGGCTTCCGTGAAGTCCGAGTGGGGGCAGGCAAGGGTGGTCAGATGCCGAGCGAGCTGGTCGAAGTCATGGAAGGACGCCCCCATATCAGCGTTGATTTCGACCTGAGCGACCCGGATTTCGAGACCGATGTGCTGGTGATCGGCGGGGGCGGCGCCGGCGCCAGCGCGGCGTTGATCGCATTGGAGAATGGCGCCAAAGTGACCATCGTCACCAAGCTGCGTTTCGGCGACGCCAACACCATGATGGCCCAAGGAGGCATCCAGGCCGCCGATCGCCCTGAAGATTCGCCTGCCATTCACTACCTGGACGTGATCGGCGGCGGACACTTCGACAACCTGCCCGAGCTGGTCGAAGCCCTGGTTGACGATGCGCCGCTGGTGATCCAATGGCTGGAAAACCTGGGGGTTATGTTCGACAAGACACCCGACGGTGCGATGGTGGAAGAACATGGAGGCGGCACCAGCCGCAAGCGCATGCACTCTTCCCGGGATTACTCGGGAGCTGAGATCATGCGCACCTTGCGCGACGAGGTGCGCAACCGGCCGGGAATCGAAGTGATCGAATTCTGCCCGGCGGTCGAGCTGGTGCTGGACGACAAAGGCCAGATCAGCGGCGCCATCCTCAAGAACATGGAAACCGAGCGCTATTTCTACGCCAGGGCTAAAGCCGTGGTGTTGGCTACGGGCGGCAGCGGTCGGCTGCATTACCAGGATTTTCCCACCACCAACCACTATGGCGCCACCGGCGACGGCCTGGTGATGGCTTATCGTCTGGGGGCGGAGCCGCTCTTCCTGGACACCATGCAATACCATCCCACCGGCGCGGCTTACCCAGACCAAATCCTGGGACAACTGGTCACGGAAAAGGTGCGCGGCCTGGGAGCGCAGCCGGTCAATATCAAGGGCGAGCAGTTCGTTTACCCGCTCGAGCCGCGCGACGTGGAAGCGGCGGCCTTTATC
>Ga0299912_10005892_pt1 | contig 10069 bp, 8 predicted proteins | sample RVTome_2_FD_207667 | JGI IMG/M metagenome (GOLD analysis project Ga0299912, IMG submission 207667) | Soil microbial communities from uranium-contaminated site in the Upper Colorado River Basin, Wyoming, United States - RVT95D214 (version 2) ...
GCAATCGCTACGGGACGAGGATGTCCCTATCGATGCAATTTCTGCAGCGTATGGGAGTTTTATAGTGGCAGGACTCATCAGATGAGCGCACGCCGTGTACTTGAAGAAATTCGTTCGGTAGAGACCAAGCATGTCACCTTTCTGGACGACAATTTCTTGCTCAACGCAGGCCGTGAAAACGAAATCGCAGATCTGGTCAAGGCTGAGGGAATTCACATGCGTTTTGGGATGGAATGCCGGACGGACTCTATCGCTCGTCATCCTCAGATTATTGAGAAGTGGGCTGGTATCGGCCTTGAAAATGTATTGCTTGGTCTGGAAGGAATCTCAGACGACATACTTGTCGGCGTCAATAAACGCAATACCGCCTGGGCCAACAATGAGGCCATCCGCATCCTTCAGGACAATGGTGTGATGATATGGGGCGCCTTTATCGTTGATCCGAACTGGACCGTCGACCAGTTCAATGCGCTCCGCGACTATGTCTACGAAAAGAATATCACCCACACCCAGTTCACCATACTAACTCCTCTACCTGGCACTGAACTCTACCGGCAGAAACGAAAAGACCTGCTGACAAGCGATTACACCTGTTTCGACACCCTTCATGCCGTCGTTCCCACACGTTTGCCGCGAGAAGAGTTCTATAGGCAGTTTGCCTCTCTCTACGCTAGGCGAAACATTGGGTTCATACACGAATACTTGCGACAAGGCCGGCTGACGATGGAACAAGTCCGATTCGGGGACCGCATCTTCAGGCAGTTCAGCCGATGGGAAAGCTATATGGAACACGACCCCATACTAAAGAAAATTAGAATAACAGGGACAGCCACGAATGGCGATTTGTTAAGGGATTCAAAGGGAGATGCCTCCCATAGCCGATAGTTCTGTTTAGGACATATACTATCGGAAAGGGACCTTAAAAGTATGAGCAAAGTAAATCCATAGCAAGGGGTGAATGCACGGAATGCGATTATATTGCAGAGAAGGCGGGGCTAACTCGCAAGACTGGGATTACAGCCAGTCACGAGCCGGTATTAGATCTACTGCTTGGCGCAAGACAGGATCAACATTCGTGTATACTTTGTTGGTCAGATCTGATGAAGAATGTTCCAGCAGCCTCTGTGTGACAGCAGTGGAAACGCCTTTCTGAGCAAGAACAGAGCCAAAGGTCTTGCGTAGATCGTGAAATTTGAAATCACCCAAGCCAAGCTTTTCACGTATCTTGTTCCATCTGTATTGGTTGAAGCGGTCCCTGAATATCTTTTCTTGTTCAGGACTAAATCCTGAGACATATTTCTTGAGCTCTGCCATGATTGGAACTGGCACCGGCCGCGAGCCCATACTCTTTCTGGTCTTTTTGCTCCTTGTCGTGACATAGCTGCTCTCGAAGTCAACTTCAGAAACGCTCAATGATTCGATGTCACCACGCCGCAAGCCTGTGCCCAAAGCCAACAAGATTCTCATCCTTAGTGATGGAAACGGTCTGGAGGCTGACAACAGCTTTCTTATCTGAACGGTGCTCAAGGATCTCACGGGCTTCTCATCTTCTTTCAACAGCCTTATCTCTATTTCTCCGTTCAGATACCTATTCTTCCTGCACCAATGAATGAACGCTTTCAGGTTCCTTATGTCCTTGTTAAGCGTCGTGCGTTTCACTTCGTTGCCTCTCTCAAGTATGAATGTGTCAATGGCATTTTGCGTGAACTGCTTCGAATTGCATCTTCCAACTAGACGTTCGAGGTGTCTGAGTGTGAGAGCTGTCTCATAAATTGAAACGTCTTTATTACCGGTGACTTCTTTGCTGTGTTGGTACTCATCTCGCGAGTGCATACCTAAATGCATGTAAGAACCGCAGCAGAAAACAAATCTTTCGAGTTACACATCCGTTTCATCCACTCTCTGGGCAGGAATTCGCTGTTTTATTCCAAAGGTGTATCGGTGGCGAAGATTATTTGTTTTTCGACTCTCAGGCACACCGCAATGCCAACATATCTGCTCGCTGGACAAGCTTGGGATCGCCAAATCCATATGTTGTGATTTCAGAGGGTCGCTCTCTATTCTGCCCACAGGACCTCCTGGAGCTTGTTCGACTGACCAGAGAGATAGAATCCGTCCGAAAGCGACGCTACGCCAAGAAGACCAAGCCGTGACTGTGAGGTGAATTATGCCGCATTTGTGATGTAAATTTTGCCGCTCATATTCCTTTGAGAGCCTGTTTGTCGCCCGCAATTCCCTCATAATACACTTATGTGCAAATATTTATGATATTTTTGTATTGACAGCATTTTTGAAAGTGTATTTAATTGATAGGACAAATATTTTCGCCATTGAAAGGAGGCTTTGCAATGGCTCGAACACGAAAAAACGATGTCAAAGACGAGATATTACGGCAGCACGGTGCTTTGAAACCCCGGCCCGAGGGCATCAGGGACGAGCTGTTCGCCGACTACGAGTTCTTCGATTCTCACGACACGGCGCAGGTCAAATACGAAATGCTGCGACGCGTCCAGCAAGATGGATGGTCGGTGGCCCGGGCGGCCAAAACGTTTGGTTACTCTCGAAACGCGTTCTATCAAGCTCGGGTCGCTTTTCAGCAGGCTGGTATATGGGGATTCTTTCGCGCGAGACCCGGCCCTCGAGGAGCCCACAAATTTACCCAGGAAGTCATGGATTTTATCGAAAGATCGCTCGAGGACAACAGCGCGTTGTCGACGTCGGACCTTCGCCAACTGCTCCAAGAGCGATTTGGGATATCAGTGCATCGACGGAGCATCGAACGAGCACAAAAGCGCCAACAAAAAAAGGGCTAAACGCTTCCCCTTCAGGCACAAAACAAAATGTCATTGACAAGGATGAGCTAAGCAACCGCTACGAGCAACTTCGCAGCCAGGCTTTGGGCCGGTTAGTTACATCCGGACAGGGTCTGGGACTGGCCCTGTTCATGCGAAAAGGAATGGCCGCATGGACACGCGCTTGGGCGGAATATTCATCAAAAGCCACCATGGCATATTTCTCTGAGCCAGATCCTACGAATCGCTTCACCGATGTTACGAGCAAGCAGATAACAATGGTATTAACGAATATGGTAATGGAGCTTAATCAAAAGGAGACTGAAAATGGTTTCTCAAATAGTCCAGAAAGTGACAAGCCAACATCTTCAACGAAAAGCCTATCTCTATGTCCGTCAATCTTCCCTGCAACAGGTCCATACGAACCGCGAGAGCACGGAACGTCAATATGCTCTGCAGCAACGAGCACTGGAGTTGGGTTGGCCCCGCGCACGGATTGTTGTCATTGATGTAGACCAGGGGCACTCTGGCGCCTCAACGGCAGATAGGAAAGGCTTTCAGCAACTCGTGGCAGAAGTAGGACTGGGTAAAGCCGGTATTGTTTTAGGACTGGAAGTATCGCGACTGGCCCGCAATAATTCCGACTGGCACCAATTACTGGAAATCTGCGGTTTAACCCAGACACTGATTCTTGATGAAGATGGACTTTATAATCCATGTGACTTCAATGACCGACTTCTGCTGGGACTAAAGGGAACCATGAGTGAAGCTGAACTTCACATCATAAAAACGCGAATGCGTGGTGGGCTTCTCAATAAAGCGCAACGGGGAGAGTTGCGTTTGTCCCTGCCGGCAGGTTTTGCATACGATACGGAAGGCAACGTTGTGCTTGATCCAGACAAGCAAGTCCAGCAAAGTGTCCATCTTCTATTCCAGACCTACCGCCGCATAGGAACCGTCCATGGGCTTGTAGCTTACTTCAATAAATAAGGCCTATTATTTCCTCGGCACACATATGGGATCTCCAATCCCAGGTTAGAATGGAAAAACCTCTACTGTGGATTAGCGAGAAATATATTGCGCAATCCAGTCTACGCAGGTGCCTTTGCCTATGGCCGGAACCATGTCACGAAAACCATCAGGGGAACGATTAAGCGGATCCCGCTACCGCGTGAACAGTGGAAAGTACTGATTACAGAAGCTCATGAGGGTTACATTTCCTGGTAAGACTATGAGAAGAATGAAAAACAACTTTCCTCTTGCTCTCCGGTCCAGAATAAACTGAATAAACGGCAGGCCGCCCCCAGAGAAGGGTGTGCCTTATTACAGGGATTGGTCTTTTGCGGTGCCTGTGGAAAACGCATGAGTGTGTCCTACTACAAACGAAAAGATCATTCTATCCCCTCCTACATGTGCAGACGTGAACAAACGGATTCGGGTGGACGGGTCTGTCAATGCGTATCGGGTGTAGGGATCGATCAAGCGATCGGCAAGCTTCTTATGGAATCCATGACACCCCTAACGCTTGAGGTGGCCTTAAGTGTTCAAAACGAATTACAGCAGCGATTTGACGAAGCGGATAGGATTCGTCGACAGCAAGTGGAACGAGCTCAATATGAAGTCACTCTTGCCCAGCGTCGCTACATGCAGGTGGATCCAGATAATCGTCTGGTTGCAGAAACCCTTGAAGCGCAGTGGGATGAAAAACTGAGTGCTCTGGAAAAGGCCAAAGAAGAATATGAGCGTCTTCGCAAGGAAGACAGCCTCGTTATGAATGAGAAAAAACGAACGGAAATCCTTGCTTTGGCAAGAGACTTTCCTCGATTATGGCAAAATCCGAATGTCTCTGATAGAGAACGGAAACGTATGATAAGACTGTTAATTGAAGATGTGACATTAGTTGTCAGCAAAGAGATTGCCGTGCATATTCGTTTTAAGGGGGGCGCCACTAAAACATTATCTGTTCCCAAACCTCAAATGTATGCTGAGCGAAGACGGACTAAGCCGGAGATCATTAATAAGGTGGATCAGCTGTTGAACCACTATATTGACCGCGACGTTGCCAAAATACTTAATGAGCAAGGATATCGTTCCAGCGGTGATGGGCTTTTATTTACCCATCAGATGGTGGGTCAAATCCAACGTAATTATGGACTGAAAACGCGACGAGAACGACTGCGTGAAAGAGGCATGTTGACCGTTGCGGAGGTTGCTGAAAGACTGCATATCTGCATAGCCACAGCCAGGCAGTGGCAGAAAAAAGGCTTGCTCAAAGCGCATCAGTATACTGACAATAGATACTTGTATGAACCACCTGTTAAAGAAGATCACGAAAAGTTCAAACTATTCAAGAATCGGGTACTTTTGCACAAAAATGTTTAACACTTTAGTCATGAGGTGCAGTATGAACAGTCGTCGATCACCTCGTTGTCATCCTCCAGAACAAATACGATCTGCCTCCTGATCGTCCGATTCATTTCTGATCACTTCCGTAGTTTGTCATCGCGTCACAGGTGCAATCATACAATATATCCCAGTCTATGTGTCCGTTGAGAAGCCCTTTTTCGGCCAGGGCCGCCCACTCGTCGAATTCGGCCTGGCTCTTTGGCTTTCGGCCCATCGACAGTCCAAACTCCTCGGCGCAAAGGCGCAGGATGATTGTGTAGTCCCTGATCTCGCCCGAGGTCTTATCGTCTCTGGTCGCCTCCATAACCTCTCTGATTGCACTGCCCAGACTGCATACATGCTCCCCATTGTCGTCACAGCCAAAAGGACATCCGAAATCCAGCTCCATGCCCCCGCGTTCCCCGGACTCCACGTAAAACAACCTGGCACACCTTCGGCACCGGTATTCCTCCAGCCTCAACATCCTTCCGACCAATTCGTTCATCTTTCTTAGCCTCCGCCGGCTGCCCCTGATGGGGCAAGCCCAGCTCGTAACTGGCGGGGATTGCCCAAAAAAGCAAAAGATATATATAGTAGTTCACCTATCAGGTCTCGTATGAGATTTGCGACGCTGCTTGGGAACGTGGATATATACGGCCTTTTCGAGTCCGTGCTGGCCGATTTTCTGTTGGCCTTTGCCTTCTTCACATCGTTGTGTTACGCGGTCCTTGCCAAGCGGTTCGGCATGCAACGGCCCGCCGCTGCCATGTCGGCGACCTTGGGCTTAGCCTTCTCTATCGGTCTTATCTGGTGGGAACGAGCTACCGGATTCTCTATCAGGGATTTAGGACCCGTGGCTATCGGCTTTGCGATTATGGCCATGGCCTTTGTCATGTACCACGCTATCCGCCAGATCGGAGGCTCCTGGTCAGGGGCGGCCATTACACTGGGTGTGAGCATCCTGATCGCCAGATTACTCGAGCTGAACATACCCATCGACGAGCAAGTTATACAGATTGTCACCATGGTAGCCCTGGTTGTGGGAATCCTGGCCTTGGTGTCCTACACGCGAGGCCACGGCGCCTACGTGCAGCCTGTTCGTGCTCGTCTGCCCGAGGTCCGCCACGATATGACCGACCTGTACCGCGACCGGAACGTATCGAATCAACTGGCTAAACGAATGAAAAAACTCCGTAAGACAGCCCATACGCTCAATGAACGCCCCCAAGAGGCCGCTAACGTTCTGCCGCAGCTAGGAAGAATGCTCCCGGCCGAAGGGTACCTCACTGAAAAAATGGCCCAGCTGCGCGCCAAGGCCCACCAAATCCGAAATGGTCACCTTGCGAGATTGGAGGAGACCCGCCAGGTATTTTCAAGCCTGCCGACCTCGGCCAAGAAAGAGGCCTCTGCGGATTTGACCGCCAGGTACAGGCAGATCATCGGCATTGATACCCGGCTGGAGAGACTCGATAGAGCCGTTGCCGAAAACGAGCGCCGGATCATCGAGCTGACCCGCAACGCCCAGCAGTACAGTGCCCGATACGACCACCGGCAGTTGGCCGGCTGTCTCAAGGCCGCCGAGAAACTCCAGCACCACAACAGCCATCTCATCAAGATCATCGAACGCACTGAAAGCAAGCTGGCCGCCGTCGCCAAGAAGGTGGTACAAGAGACCAGGGAGGTCAACAAAAAATAACGACAGGAACATTAAGCCCGGACCTTGAATACTATATTGGCAGATTGCAGCCACGGTATGAATCCGAGGGCCAGGCCAGGATAGGGCGGATGCTCGATGAATATGGCATTCCGTTCTTCTACAAACAGGCGACCTTGATTAGCGATAGCGGTCGGCGAACGATATGGCGTCCCGACTTTACACTGCCAACGTACAATAATGCGGTGATTGAATACAGTCAAAACGATAGCCGTGCCGCGAGCAGCAAGAGCGACCTTGCCAAGCGGAACAATATCGCCGCATTGTTTCTCAACGGGTCGGACATGGCAAAGCCGGACTGGCAGCCGCGACTATATGACAGGCTGGAAGAGATGTACCACCAGCCGTTTGACCAGCGGCACAGCCGGAACCCTCAATGCCTCTATTGAGACAGCCGCCGTTCAACTGATATCGAGCCAGCTCAACTGTTCAATCCGGGACTTATCCTGCCGGCACGACTCAATGGCCTTCTGACAGGCGGTTACCCCCGCAGGGCAGGTCGCGACCAGGACAATTCTGTCAAAGCCTGCGTTCCTCATCTTGTCGAGATTGCCCTTTACGTTGGATTTGCCTGTTTCCACTTCGACCGCGACCTTCTCGCCGGGTCTCTCGGCCAAGATATCGATGGCCCCGTTGCCTTTGACCGGGTGCTCGCATGAGACATCGTAGGCCTTCTTCTCAAAGTGATTTACAGTCCTGTTTACCCAAAAGGAATGCTCCAGGCTCTCGCGAGGCCTGGGGCCCGGATCAATGCCTGCCGAGGAACATACGGTCCGGCCAAGATCAGTCAATTGATACAACACGACTTGACCCGAGCGGGTGGCGATCGTAACGGCTTCTACGATGCCGGCGGAGGCGAGACGCTGGCGGACGGCATTACCGCGCCGCCGGGAGAGGTTCAGCCGCTGATATCGGGATACGGTTGTTGATAAGGGCCGCCCGGCCACATCAGCTAAGAACCGTATTTCCTCACGATTCATCATTCTACAGGGTGGTTTTGGGTTGGAATCAGGAGTAAGTATTGATTTATCTAAAGCAGTTTGTGATTCCTTGGGGGATGGTGGGCGGGTGTCGTTATTTCCATTAATGCTTTTCTTTGTTATTTTACTATTCTTGTCCGGAGACGGAACCTCTGGAATTGCCCTCCGGAAAGGTTGTGCACCGTTATCAGCGCTGGAATCACTGTGATAACATCCCATCCGTTCCTTGACCGCTTTGTCGCAGACAGAGCCTTCTCTGACAGCGCAAAGGGGGACCTTAACAAGAAACGGCTCCGGATGCTCGTCAGCCAGGCGAACGACAGCCGAACCCACAGGCAGCGTATTGAGAGCCTCCTTCTGTTCATCGCTCAGGTTCATGGCCGAGGCCATGGCCTGCACATCGGACCGCAGCTTCTGGCTCAGGGCAATCGTCGCGTATGAATTGGCAAAGGCTACCTTGCTCAAGAGCGACGCGGATTGGTCGACAAATACATAGCCCAGTCCGTACTGCCTGACCATTCGAATCGAGGTTTCCAGTATTGATTCCTTGGATTCGTCGGTCTTCTTGAGGAGGAGGTTATGGGCCTCCTCAAGCACAATGACATTGGTGAGCTTGTCCTGCGGTCCCTGTGCTAAGCGGTATCTGTACAGGTACAACGTCAGGGCCTCGGAGAACATGACCCTGTCCGAGGAGCTCGAAAGTCCATCCATCTCAAGTACAACATTGTGATCCAAGAGCTCGGCGACATGGCTGTTATCCTGGGTATTCAACACAGCGCCGAATTCACCGTAGGTCATTCCCAACAGTATTCTTTCCGCCGAGGCCTGCCACATCCCAGCCCGGCCCCTGAGCTTGGCCGTGCGCAGCCACGCCAGCAGGTCCTGGATGGTGGGCCAGCCTCTCTGGGTGCCGTCAAATATTCCAAATTCAGCGTAAAGGTGGTCGAGCCCGGCCACCAATAAGCTGATTACCCCCTCTCCGCCCAGGTAGGCCGACGCCATCACATCGACGATAAGTTTGATCCACAGATGCGGCTCGCAGCCGGCCGGAGGGATCAAAGGATTGAATCGAAAGGGTGATATCTTTCTGCCGATGGTGTAGACTCTCAGCCTCGGATGCAGTGCCGTCAGGTCCCGATAGCCTCTTTTCCAGTCGAGGGCAAGCACCTTAATGCCGCGGGCCATGATGCCCTCCATGAGCACAAAAGTCAGATTCGTCTTGCCTGAACCGCTCCTGCCGGCGATGAGAATATGCTCCTTGAGCCGGGGACTTTTCAAATAGAATGGGTACATTGGATTGTCAGCGTAGGAGACGATGCCCACCTTGATATCGCCAGACTCGGCGAACTTCTTTGAGGGCGGCGGGAACGGAGACCGGTCCGGATTGTAATCGGCACCGAGGTGTTTGACGGCCAGGAGCTCCAGTGTCTGCTCAACATCAGCCTTGCCGTCGGCATCCGATTCAGCCAGATACGCCGACCACAATCTATCGATTCTCTTGCCCATGACCGGCTTCAATTTGCGGCAGAGCTCCTGCACTCGGGTCATCACAGCTCATCACCGTTTGCGTCTTTGAGAATCGATTCCTTCCTGTAGGCCGTCAAGTACTTCTGCGCGTTCTCCGGCAGTAGCAGTCTGAGCTTGGAGACATCCTGCCACAGGTTTGTGCGCTCGTCCCTTTGATCTTTGTATAGTTTGTCCAGCCTCTTGCCGACAGAGTATTCGGCCCGGCTGTCCGACGGTCCGTGCCAGGCCTCGTGTGCATAGAGGGTGTTGATCGCTGCGCATTTGCCCAGCTCGAGCTCGTACATATTCTTCTGATAGAGCTCATACCGGTTGCGGATCTGGCCGATGACATCATCCAATCCCAGCCAGGCTGTGTGTTTCTTGTCTGAGATAATGGCCTCGACAGGATCGGTCTTTGGAATGGTAAGATACCCGTTAGCGATAATCTGCTCTACTGTCGGCGCATGAGGGAATGCAGCCCTGCCGACAAGGTCGGATGAGAAATCATACGTTACAGGAGACCCTACGTAGAGGCCGGCGAACAGACTGTTCTTGCCCTCCAGATACCGCTGAACAACCCCGGACTCGTAGAAGTAAGCTACATAATTGGGATTCTCATTTCGCCGTCCTGTCGGATTGCCGGTATGCATCTTTTCACCTCAAACACGTATCTCCTGTGGAGTAGTAAAACG
>Ga0299912_10005893_pt1 | contig 10067 bp, 9 predicted proteins | sample RVTome_2_FD_207667 | JGI IMG/M metagenome (GOLD analysis project Ga0299912, IMG submission 207667) | Soil microbial communities from uranium-contaminated site in the Upper Colorado River Basin, Wyoming, United States - RVT95D214 (version 2) ...
TGAAATCCGTCTCCACCATGACCTTGGCCTTACGCAGCTCCTCTTCATCGACCCCTGCATCCTTTATCCGGGAGAGTTCCCCGGCAATGCCTTCGATCCCTTGCTGAATGTCCCCCGGCTGAAACGCCCCACCGATTACGAAGAGCCCCGGGTCCTTGGGGGTGTAGGCATAGGCATATATGGAGCTGACCAACCCTTGCCTGAGCCTCAATGCCTTTTGCAGCCGTGAGGATTCTCCCTGTCCGAGGCAGACAGCCAAGAGATCGAGGGCAACAACGTCCTTATCCCTGATGCCGGGGATGTGGAAGCCCAGGGCAAAATATCTCTCCTTGATCGCCTTCTGCGTTATACAGGAGCGAAAGGAGCCTTGCGAATGCTCCTGGGGCCTTCCCCTCACGGGGAGGGGACGCGCAGGCGAGGCAAAGAGCTCCTTGAGCCTGGATAACAACTGCGAAGCAGTAAAGTCACCCACTCCTACAAAGACCATGTTCTTCGGGCGATACCACGTCCTATAGTAGTCAAGGACCCGCTCCCTGCTGAACCCCCTCACCGTATCCGCATATCCAATAATGGGTCTCCCATAGGGGTGGCGCCGGAAGCTCTCTTTGAAGAGAGACCGGTGGAGGAAGTTTTCCGGATCGTCCTCACCCATCCGGATCTCTTCGATCACCACCTCTTTCTCCCGAGCGAGCTCCTGCGCATCAAAGACAGGGTGCTGCACGGCGTCGGCCAGGACCTTCAACCCCTTTTCCTGGTGTCTGCTGTCGATCACCACGTGATAGACGGTGTTCTCATAGCTGGTATAGGCATTGATACGCCCCCCATACTGTTCTATGGCCCCTGCTATCTCCCCTGCCCTGCTTTCATTCGTCCCCTTGAATATCATATGCTCGATGAGGTGCGATATTCCCGCCTCCGAGGAACTCTCGTCGGCGCTTCCTACCTCCACCCATACCTGAAAGGCGACGACTGGGGCTGAACGGTCCTCCAGCAGCACCACCCGCATGCCGTTCTCCAGCCTGCCTCTCATAATCTCCCCTGCGCCGTCCTTGGTAAAGCCATAGGTGGGGAGAAGAAAGGCCAGGATAGCTACAACAGTCAGAATAGCCAGAGACGTTCTCTTCATGGATCTCACCTCCCTTAACAATCCTTGGTAAAACTATGCCTCAGCCCCCACCTTGTCAAGGACGCCTGACGTTGACTTGTCAAAGGCCTTTCGTCTATAGTCTACCAAGAAAATAAACCCTCTCTATTTCCTCTCCCGCCAGCGGGCGAGGGGGTAAATAGTATTTTTCCTACCACGCCGAGGGATGGCGGCATTCTCGGGCCGCGCGACGCAATGAGAAATGACTGAGAGATGATCCACATCAAGACACCCAAAGAGATCGAGATCATGCGCCAGAGCAATTGCCTGGCAGCTCAGGTCCTGCAGAAGCTGCGTGAGGCGATCAAACCCGGCGTCGCCACCAAGGAGCTGGATCAGATGGCGGAACGCTTGATCAGGGCAGCAGGGGCTGCGCCTGCCTTTAAGGGATACCGGGGGTACCCGGCCACCGTGTGCGTCTCCATCAACGAGGAGGTGGTCCATGGCATCCCCGGCCACCGCCGATTGAAACAAGGGGAGATCGTCAGCCTGGATGTGGGGGTCTTTCTCAACGAATACTATGGGGATGCGGCCATTACCGTCCCCGTCGGAACGGTGAGCGAGGAGGCCGCGAGGCTCCTGGAGGTTGCACAACAGGCCCTTGCCAAAGGGATCGAGCAGGCAAAGGACGGCAATCGTCTCCTCGATATCTCTTTTGCCATTCAGTCATGGGCGGAATCGCATGGTTTTTCCGTGGTGCGGGATTTTGTGGGGCATGGGATAGGACGTAACCTCCATGAGGACCCCCAGGTGCCCAATTTCGGCCCTCCCCATCACGGCCCGCGCCTGCGGCCCGGCATGGTCCTCGCGATCGAGCCGATGATCAATGTGGGCACCTGGGAGGTAAAAGTCTTGGATGATGGCTGGACAGTCGTCACCGCCGACAGGCGCCTCTCGGCGCATTTTGAACACACCATCGCCATCACGGAGAAGGAGGCGGATATCCTCTCCCTGCCCTGAACCCTCAATCGGAACTATCTTACTAGGGGCGCCGATATAATCCGCTGAAAGAGGGGACGTTTCCTCTACTCCTGCCACATCATCCGACAACAGCGTTTGAGGTCGTTTTCAAATACCCCTGCTCATCGGCAATCGATCATTGCGGCGTCCCCTTCTATTTTCGCCTGAAGATCAGGCGGATCGGGTTGCCGAAGAAGCCGAACCTCTCCCTCAACTGATTGCTCAGATACCTCCGATAGGAAAACTTGACACCCGCCGGGTGATTGGTGAATATGGCGAAGGTAGGGGGACGGGTGGAAACCTGGGTGAGATAGGAGAGTTTTACCCGCTTTTTACGACAGAGCGGGGGGGGATGAGACTCCGTAACCGCCTGAAGCCAGCGGTTAAGCTGGGGGGTCGGTATCCGATTGTCCCGCTGAGCCACCACCCCCTCCACTACCGTGAAGATGCGGTCAACCCCATGACCGGTGACGGCTGAGGTAAAGATGATCGGGGCATAGTCGAGAAACCACAGTTGTTCCCTCACCCCCTCGGCATAGGCGGTGGTGGTAACCCCCTCCCCTACGAGGTCCCACTTGTTCACCACGATGACCCCCCCCTTGCCCTTGTCGTGGATCAGGCCGCCGATGCGGGCGTCCTGGTCAGGGGCCCCCTCTTGGGCATCGAGGACAAGCAAGGCCACATCGGCCCGCTCGATGCTCTTGATGGCCTCCACCACACTGTACTTCTCCAGCAGCAGGCTGATCCTGCCCTTGCGCCTGATCCCGGCCGTGTCCACGAGGATGTAGCGTTGTTCACCGACGCTGAAGGGTGTGTTGATGGCATCTCTCGTGGTGCCGGGGGCCTCATGCACGATGACACGCTCATACCCCAGGATACGGTTGATCAGGGAGGATTTGCCCACATTGGGCCTGCCCACCACGGCTATCCTGACGGCACCCGGCTCACGCTCCTCCTCGGAATCGGGTGGGGGGATGAGCTCGATGATGGCCTCGATCAATCGCTCGATACCGTAGTTGTGTTGGGCCGATAGGGGATAGAGGGTCTCAACCCCCAGGCCATAGAAGTCGTAGATCCTCCCCTCGTGCGTGGGGCCATCGATCTTGTTGATTGCGTAAAGGACCTTCTTACCCCTCTCGCGCAAGAGGCCGGCGATCTCGTGGTCTGTTGGGGTCAGGCCATCCTTCCCGTCCAATAGGAAGACAATGCAATCCGCCTCCTCCACAGCCAGACGGCACTGCTCGGCCATCTGGAGCAAGAGTGCATCCTGGGCAGCCGGCTCAAATCCCCCGGTATCGATGAAGGTGAGCGGTCGTGCAAACCTATCCACATCGGCGTAGTTGAGATCACGGGTCACGCCGGGGATGGACTCCACGATGGCCTTACGAAAGCCCACGAGGCGATTGAACAGGGTGGACTTGCCCACATTGGGCCTGCCGACGATGGCGACGATGGGTCTCATAAACGAGAGTATATAAAACCCTATCAAAGGGGGCAAGGACACAATTAGTATTGTGCGATGAGGTGTTTTTGCTCTATACTTTTCCCGAGCATCTTGTGCAGGAGGACCCTATGGGGCTGGTAAATGGCAGAGAGATCTTGGAGGCCGCTCATCAAGGCGGGTACGCCGTCGGGGCCTTTAATATCAGCAACCTGGAGATCCTCCAGGGAGTGGTGGCGGGGTGTGTGGAGGCGCAATCGCCGCTCATCATCGCGGCAACCGAAGGGGCCATCCAGTATGCGGGTTTCGAGTATATCGTCGCCATGGTGAGGGTGGCAGCCGCTCTTACTTCTATCCCGATGGCCCTGCACCTCGACCATGGGCGCGACCATACGATCATCGATCAATGCATACGCGGGGGGTTTACCTCGGTGATGATCGATGCCTCTCACCTGCCGCTCGAGGAGAACATCAAGGAGACCAGAAGGGTAGTGGCAATGGCCCACAATGAGGGGGTATCGGTGGAAGCGGAATTGGGTCGCCTGCAAGGGGTGGAGGATCTGGTCTCGGTGCAGGACCGGGAGGCCACCTTCACCGATCCCGGGGAGGCTGTGCGATTCGTGGAAGAGACCGGCGTGGATTCCCTGGCCCCGGCCATCGGCACCTCTCACGGGGCTTTCAAGTTCAAGGGAGAGGCCGCGCTCGATTTGGAGCGCCTGAAGAATATCAAGGAGCGGGTTGGCATCCCCCTCGTGCTCCATGGGGCCTCCACCGTGCCGCAGCATCTTATCCAGCTGGTGATGCACTACGGCGGGGAGCTCAAGGAGGCGAAGGGTGTGCCCCCTGATCAGCTGCAGAAGGCCATCACGCTGGGCATCAACAAGATCAACACCGATACCGATCTGAGGCTGGCCCTTACCGGCGCGGTGAGGCGGGTCCTCACCGAGGATCGGCGGGTCTTCGACCCCCGCAAGATCTTGGGACCGGCCAGGGATATGATCTCGGAGGTCGTCAAGGAAAAGGTGAGACTCTTCGGCAGTGCGGGCAAGGCCCAGGAGGCGAGGTAATGATCTATACCATCACGTTGAACCCTGCCCTGGACAGGACCATGGAGGTGGACGGCCTCGTCGTTGACGACGCCAACAGGATCCTGCGAGAGGCGAGGTATGCAGGGGGCAAGGGGATCGATTGTTCCCGGGTGATCGAGGAGCTGGGCGGGAAGAGCACCGCCCTGGGGTTTATCGGCGGATACGATGGCCTGGAGCTGGAGGGGAGATTGATCAACGAAGGGGTGCTCTGCGATTTCACCCGGATCGGGGGGGAGACCAGGACCAACATCATCCTCTCTAATCGGAGGGACAAGGCGCAGATCATGCTCAACGCCGCCGGACCGCGGATAACCCCTGCGGAGATCGGCCTCTTCTTCCAAAGGATCCGCTCCCTTGGGCGCGATGCCGAATTTGTAATCGTCAGCGGGAGCGTCCCGCCGGGGGTAAACCACAACATCTACGCCCAGATCATCACCACACTCAACGGGAGGGGGATACGGGTGGCACTGGACGCCGATGGCGATCTCCTGCAGCATGGGTGCAAAGCACAACCCTGTATCATCAAGCCGAATATACATGAATTTCAGCGCCTCACCGGGGTTAAATCGATGGAAATCGATGAGCTCTTGCCGAGGGCCCGCCACATCTTAGAAGGGGGGATCGAGATAGTCATCATATCGATGGGGGCGAAAGGGCTCCTGGGGGTGACAAAGGATGAGGCCTATTGGGCAATCCCCCCTCAGGTGGGGGTCGTCAGCCAGGTGGGGGCAGGGGATGCCGCCCTAGCCGGATTCATCTACGCCCTCACCCAAGGGATGGGCTTTCGCGAGAGCCTGATCCTGGCCGCGGCGGCGGGGACGGCGGCGGTGATGACCCCCGGCACAGCGCTCTGCAAAAAGAAGGATGTAGAGAGGATAAAAAAGGAGATCACCATAGAAAAAAGGTGACCCCCCATCTTTTTGTGAAAAATAATTTTCCCCCTTGCCTTTTTCCACTATAAGATTTATAAAGAGCGAACAAAAAGAAACTTTTCACATAGGAGGATGAGAGCTTGAAATTCTCGAAGGTTCCAGAAGCCACCATCAGGAGGCTTTCCACCTACGCCCACCACCTCGAGGTATTGGAGAAAAACGGCGAGGTCGTGGTCTCCTCAGCCAATCTGGCGCACTCCTGCGGCGTAAACGCCGCCCAGGTGCGCAAGGACCTTGCCTATTTTGGGGAATTCGGCATCCGGGGGGTCGGCTACTATATTAAAGACCTCGCCGATAACATCAAGACCATCTTGGGGCTGAATCGTGAGTGGCGCGTGGCCATCATCGGCATCGGCAATTTGGGGGCTTCCCTCCTCCTGTATAAGGATTTTTTTAAGAAGAACTATAAGATCGTTGCCGCCTTCGACATAAACCCGGCGGAGGTGGCGGGGAGGGTCTCGGAGAGGACAGGCAAGCCCGTCGAGATCCTCCACCCCGATCGTCTGAAAGAGGTGGCCAAGGATCGGCGTATAGATATTGCGATGATCACGACACCCGCCTCCGAGGCCCAAAAGGTCGCCGATCTGATTGCGCAGACCACTATTCGGGGGGTCCTCAACTTCACCCCTGTCCAGATCCAGATGCCCAAGGGATTTGAGGTGAAGAACTACTTCTTCACTGCCGTCCTAGACAATGTAGCGTATCTGCTGCGGTGGAAGAGGAGATAGATCGTTCCTTCTCGTATGTTCCGGCCCTGACAGAGTTCATGCCGGGTGCGTCGATGGAAAAGATAAAGGCCAGCGTACGCATAGAGGGGTTGGTGCAGGGGGTAAATTACCGATATGCCACCCGGCAGAAGGCCCAGGCGCTGGGGGTAAACGGCTGGGTGCGCAACCTGCAGAACGGCAGTGTGGAATGTCTCCTGGCGGGGGAGCGGGATAAGGTAGAAGCCCTCATCCGCTGGTTGCATCACGGTCCCCCTGGGGCCCGGGTGGAAAAGGTAACGACGCAAGGGGAGGAGTATAAGGAGGATTTGCAGGGATTTTCTATAACGTACTAGGCCAACAGGGCTGTTTGGGTTCTCTTCTTTATATAGACCCCTTTTTTACTTCCCCTTCTCCTTCAGGATGCCCTCGGTGACATCCTTGAGGGCCTTCTCATAGACCTCAACGCGCTCTCCTAGTTCTATAGTCTTCTTCCCCACGATCTTCAACGCAGCCCCTCCCCCGAGGTAGGTGAAGAGGACTATCAACAGGACTCCGATAAAAACTCCGAGGATAAACTTTTTCATTTGTAGATCTCTCCGCCTCTTTATATAATGGCGTTTTCCCGTTGTCAAGGAAGGGTCCTTACCCTATTTCGTAGGAGCAGCAATTATGCGCATGAGGCAGGGGTGATGTCGCGGGTCCTGGTTACGGACGGCCATTGGAGAAAGACCTTAGCTGCGGTCCGCTCCCTCGGCAAAAGGGGGGTGGAGGTGGTGGTCGGAGAAAACTCGCGGGTGGCCACTTCCCTCTTCTCCAAGTACTGCAGCCAGCGGTTAGTCTACCCCTCGGTGCGCCGGCACCCGGAGGCCTTTCTCTCCTTTCTCCGTCAGGAGATGAGGGATACACACTACGACCTCGTCATGCCCATGGAGGAGGAGACCCTCCTGCTTCTTGCCCAACACAGAGAGGAGTTCCCCCCCGTGGCCCGGTTGCCCCTGCCCCCCTACCAGGCGATCGCCCTGGTCCGGGACAAAGGGTGGCTCTTGCAGCACGCCTCCCAGCAGGGGATCCCCATACCCAGGACCTTCTGGGTAAAGACCATGGACGATCTCGGGACCATCAAAAACGCCATCCCCCCGCCCTGGGTCATCAAGCCGCGGGTAAGCTCGGGCTCTTTCGGCATCGCCTATGTGGAGCGTGAGGAGGACCTCCCGGACGCATACCGCCGGGTCCACAGCCAATTCCCCTTCCCCTTGATCCAGGAGCGCCTCCCCGTGGAGGGTGAGGCCTTTGGCTGTTCCGCCCTCCTGGACAAAGGAAGTCGGGTCAAGGCCCTCTTCGTGCACCGCAGGCTGAGGGAATATCCGATCACCGGCGGCCCGAGCACGCTGCGGGAGAGCGTGCGCCATCCCCGGATCGAGGAGCTCGGCATCCGGCTGTTGCAGTCCCTGAATTGGCATGGCGTCGCCATGGTGGAGTTTAAGGTGGATCCACGGGACAACGAACCCAAGCTGATGGAGCTCAACCCCCGCTTCTGGGGATCCCTTGCCCTGGCCATCCACGCAGGGGTGGATTTTCCCTACCTCCTGTACCGGATGGCCATGGGGGAGGAGTTTGCGCCGATCGTGGACTATAAAGTGGGGGTCAGGTGCCGGTGGCTCCTGCCAGGGGACATCCTCCACTTTATCCAAAATCCCGAGAGGTTTCGCCTTAAGCCGAGCTTTTTCCAGTTCAGGGGGATACCCGACGACATCCTCTCCTACGACGACCCGCTGCCGATAGTGGGCGCATTCCTCACCCTCTTTTCCCTCCTCTGGGATAAGGACCTGCGGAGGTTTCTTAAAAGGCGATGAATGCCCGAGCGCGGATAGCGGTCCTCATCCCCGCCTACAATGCCGCCGAGAGCCTGCGGGGGGTGATCGAGGGGATCAAAGGCTATGTATCGTCAATCCTCGTGGTGGATGATGGATCAACGGATGCTACAGCCGAGGTCGCCCTGGCTGCCAAGGTCCGGGTATTGAGGCACCAAATAAATAGAGGGAAGGGCGTGGCCCTGCGCACCGGTTTCTGGTTTCTCCTCAATCAGGGATACCGGGCCATCATCACCATGGACGCCGATGGCCAGCATGACCCCTCCTATATCCCCTCGCTGATCAACGCCTACGAGGAGGGAAGGGGCGATATCGTCATCGGCTCACGGGCAGGGGAGTTCAATGCCATGAGCCGGCTCAGGAGGTTTTGGAATCAGCTTGGCGTCAAGGCCGTATCCAAACTGATCGGCACCCCTCTGACCGACACCCAGTCCGGCTATCGCCTGATCACGGCTGAGGCCCTCCACGGGCTGCCGCTGCGCGCTACGGGATATGAGGTGGAGCTGGAACTCCTCATTAAGGCTTGCAAAAGAGGGCACCGTGTGGTAGAAATACCAGTTACCACACATTATATTGATGGAAGGCCATCAAGCCACTTTAGGCCGGTCAGGGATACGTGGTTGGTCTGCCGAACATTTCTGCAGGAGTTTTTTTGGAGGAACTATGGGAGCCTATGATAAGATAAGGGACTATACGCTGGTCAAGTTCGCATCCACAGCCCTGTTGCTGCTGGCCAGCATATCCGATGAACAGCTCGTCAAGATCACCTATCTGGCGGAGATAATTCCACAAAAGGGATCGTACAAGGAAAAGATCCGTTGGATACGGGGGCTCTTTCGCCAGGGACATCCCGGTTTGCAGATAGCCAGGAGGGTGACGAAGCAAGCCAATGCCCTGCACCGCCATAAGATCATCCAGAACTTCATCATCAACCAGCTCCTCACCGGTACCAACAAGCGCAAGGAGTTTGAGGAGCGCACGGGCACCTATCCTCCTGATACGCTGCTCATCAGCCCCACGATGCGCTGTGATTTGAACTGCTACGGCTGTTACTCGGCATACTATCCCCGCGATAACGACCTTCCGCTCGAGGTCATCGATCGGGTCATTACCGAGGCAAAGGAAATGGGGATCTACCTCATCCTCTTTACCGGCGGCGAGCCCTTTCTGCGCAAGGACCTCTTCTCACTCTTTGAGAAACATAGTGATGTCTGCTTCCAGATCTACACCAATGCCCGGCAGATCGATCAAGAAATGGTTGACAAGCTCGCGGCGCTGGGCAACGCCATACCCTCCATCAGCCTGGAGGGTATGGAGGAGCAGACCGACAAGAGGCGAGGCAAAGGGCACTTCCAACACTGCATGAAGGTGATGGATATGCTGCGAAAGGCCGGCCTCTTGTTCGCCGTATCCACCACCCAGACCCGGGAGAATACCGAGGTGCTGGGGAGCGACGAATTCATCGATTTCCTTGTGGATAAGGGATGCATCCTGCTGTGGAACTTTCACTACGTGCCGGTCGGGAAGACGCCGAACATGGAGCTGATGTCCACCCCGGAACAGCGCGACTATATGAGGCAGCGGTTCCAACACTTCCGCGCCACCGAGCCGATGCTTTTTGTAGACTTCTGGAACGACGGGCACCTGACCGACGGCTGTATCGCCGGCGGGAGGAAGTATCTGCATATCACCGCCAGCGGGGATGTCGAACCGTGCGTCTTCTGCCACTTCGCCTCGGACAATATCAAGGAAAAAAGCCTCTTGGAGACGCTCAACTCCCCCCTGTTTAAGGAGATCCGTTCCCGCCACCCCCTGAACGACAACCCCTTCCGCCCCTGTATGCTCATCGATGAGCCAGCGCAGGGGAGGGATATAGCCCTCAACCACGCCTGCCGCTTTACCCATCCTGACGCCGAGGTGCTCT
>Ga0299912_10005894_pt1 | contig 10067 bp, 3 predicted proteins | sample RVTome_2_FD_207667 | JGI IMG/M metagenome (GOLD analysis project Ga0299912, IMG submission 207667) | Soil microbial communities from uranium-contaminated site in the Upper Colorado River Basin, Wyoming, United States - RVT95D214 (version 2) ...
TATCGATGCCGTCAAAGACCCCTCCCGCATCCGCTGGCGTTTTGGGGCGATTTCTTCGCCTGGGCAGCCCCCGATTGTGCTTGAGAATATGCCGGTGTGTGGAAACTGCCACTCGTTCTCCAAAAACGCAGAAACCCTCGCGATGGACGTGGATTACGCCAACAGCAAAGGCTCTTATGTTATCACAAACGTCGCAGAGCATACGGTCTTAGTCACCAGCGATATCATCACCTGGGACGACTACAGGAAAGAAGACGGGGAACAGACGTTCGGCTTGCTTTCTCAGATATCGCCGGACGGCAGGTTCGTAGTCAGCACTGTGAAGGATAAATCGGTGTTCGTGCCGATGCCCGACCTGGCCTTTTCGCAACTTTTTTTCCCCGTCAAGGGTATCCTGTGCGTATATGACAGGCAGAAGCGCACTTTCCAGTCACTGCCGGGAGCGGACGACCCAAAATACGTTCAGAGCAATCCGGCGTGGAGCCCCGACGGAAAATACATCGTCTTTGCCAGGACGGAGGCCTACGACCTGAAACACACAGAAGGCCAGGGCAAGGTGCTCCTCACTCGCGAAGAGTGCAGGGAATTCACCGAAGAGGGAAAGCCCTTTTTGTTCGATTTGTACAGGATGCCTTTCAATGAGGGCAGGGGCGGCAATGCCGAGCCGCTCGAAGGCGCATCCAACAACGGCATGAGCAATTACTTTGCAAAGTACTCGCCGGACGGAAAGTGGATCGTATTCTGCAAGGCGAAAAGCTATATGCTGCTTCAGCCGGACAGCGAGCTTTACATCATGCCCGCCGAGGGAGGCGAGCCCGCCGCGGCGGGCGAGCCGAGAAGGCTGCGAGCCAACACAAGTCGGATGAATTCCTGGCACAGTTGGTCGCCGAATAGCAGGTGGCTGGTCTTCTCCTCAAAGGCCAATTCACCTTACACGCAGCTTTTCCTGACTCATATCGACGAGCAGGGACGCAGCAGCCCTGCGGTTTTGCTGGAGCATTTCACCGCGCCGGACAGGGCCGCTAACATCCCCGAGTTCGTCAATGCCGGGCAGTTTGCGATTAAGAGCATCCGTGGAGAATTCCTCGACGATTACTCTTTTGTCAGGGCGGGCAATGCATTCTTCAGGGCTGGAGACACCGACAACGCCATAGAGGAATATAGAAACGCACTGGGGCTAAATCCGAACAATGCAGAGGCCCATCGCCGGCTGGGATTCCTGCTGTACAACGCAAAGGGAATGCATGAGCAGGGTATGGAGCATTACTACAGCGCTATGCGCATTGATCCGAACGACCCCCGCATACACTATGACCTCGGCATGGCCTTATTGCATCAGCGAAGATTTGACCAGGCCATCAGGCATCTGAAGGAGGCCTTGCAGCGCACGCCAACAAGGCTCGATGAGCAATACAACCTTGTAGATATGAACCGCAACCTCGGACAGGCGATGCTCTACGGCGGAGATACGAAGGGGGCCGCCTTGTATTTGTCGGCAGCCGTTAACCTTGACCCTAACGATGCTGCGGCCCACTACAGCCTGGCGACGGCGCTGGCTGCGCAGAGAGAAATCGACCGGGCGCTTGCACATTACTCGAAAGCCGTGTCTCTGAAGCCGCAAATCGACACGTCCGCAACGCTGCACGACTTGCTCGCAATGAACTACGCCGGCGCGCGGCGTTTTAACGAGGCCGTTGCCTCCGCGGAAAAGGCGCTCAAGCTCGCTCAAATTGCCGGAGATGAGTCTTTCGCGCAGCAGATTAAGGAACGGCTTGAACTATATAGACAAGCAAGCAAGACCTCGCCCAGGGACGCCAACGAATGAACCGTAGCCGGCGGCACAGGCGTCTTCGCAACAGAGCGCCGGCCATAAAGCGATCATCTGATATTGGCGTTGATTTTTGCGGCGATATCGGGTAATTTATGGTGTGTGTGGCCTTTTGGAGCTGCTGTATGTATGTGATGGGTTGCGACTTCTGTCAGGAGTCTTGGCGTGGCCTGGATACCGGTGCCGAACGCAAATGTTTAGTGACTAAAGTCAGAGAGGGCAAATGGCAGTAAAGATAGAGACGCGAAGCATCGAATCGTCGGCGGCTACTGAAATCTACATTTCAGCCACACCCCAGCAAAAGGCGCCGCCGCGCAAGCTGGCAGAGCAGATCTTCCGCGGCATCAGGGATATACTTTGCTCGAGGAATGCGCGTATTCTGCAGGAGCGGGTCTTCGCCACTAAGACGGTGATGGAAATCCTCTCCCGCGCGCACCGCGCGGCATACGCGGGCAGCGGCTTAGATGACGGTGTTGGCCCGAGCTTTCTGGTGGGGGACGAAGGGACAATCGGCCCGGTTGCGGGCGTGCAGGTGTATGCTCTCAGCGGCGACGTAGAGACTGAGGTAATTGACGTTGACGAGGTTCCGCGCGGGCGGGTTCTTCGCGCGGCCGGCCACAAGCTTATCACGCTCAGCGGCGTCTCCGTTCCGCACCTGGCGCAAGCCACCGAGCAGGCGAGGGCCTGCTTGGAGAAGGCCGAAGCCGCTCTGCGAGAGCACGGAACTGATTTCCTTTCGGTGGCGCGCACCTGGATGTGGCTAAAGGACATCCTATCCTGGTATGACGATTTCAATCGCGTCAGAAACAAGTTCTTCACCGAGCGAGGTATGATCGGAGCGGGAACGCGCCAGTCGATGCCCGCCAGCACCGGTATCGGCCTGGGCGTCATCGACGGGAGCTGCTGCGGGATGGATCTTGTTGCAGTTCTCGAACCGGCCAGCTCGACTGCATACGTTCAGGCCAGCGGCAAGCAGCAGTGCGCGTTGGAGTACGGCTCGGCGTTCTCTCGCGCTTCACGAGCAATTACGCCCGCCGGCCAAACGGTATTTGTCTCCGGCACGGCTTCTATCGACGCAGCCGGAGCAACGACCAATGTCAACGATGCGCCGGGCCAGATAAATGCAACTATCGAGAATGTCCGGGCGGTACTCCGGGATATGAGTGTCGCCGACGACGACGTTGTGCACGTCGTTGCCTACTGCAAGACGACAGAGATCGAACGCGTATTCAATACGCTAAAGGGCAAATTCACCTGGCCGTGGATCACGGCAATCTGCGACATCTGCAGGACCGACTTGCTCTTCGAGATTGAAGCCACCGCCGTAACGAAAAGTTGACGGGTGGATGAGAGGATGCCCCAGTCAGTTGGTGCGCGATACATCTATCACCGGGCCGGGCGGTAACATTCCGTAGGACCCACCACCGCCGCTTCGTGTCCGTTGTCAAAGAAAAACTGCCGGATAGTCGTGCAAAGATGGCATTTGTCCGCATAAAGGTCGGCCTTTTTGTAGCCCAGCTCGACAGCCTTGCAAAGCAGCCCGGCGGGACCGCGATTGAAGACCGTCTCGATAACCTCGCTCCGGGCCGGGTCAAACCGCCTCCAAATCTCATCGAGCGGCCGTTGGTTCACGTTCCCGATTATGATGCCGCTGCACGTGCCGCTAAAGACGTTGCCGAATGGGTCGATGTGGACGCCTTTGGCCCCGATGAAATCCGCTTTGCAACTCACCGCAGTCAGCGACTCTATAGATTCCGAGGCGGCCCACTCGGCCAGTTTCATCGCTGCGCGACCCGTGAAGCGACAACGATAATCTTCCATCGCACGGACAAGCTCAGCTTTGCGCTGCTCCGCCGTCAGATTCTTCATAACTACCGGATTTTCGAGATACTTTCGCCAGCGAACGAGCACCCGCTCGGAGCCGAGCATCTCGGTCGCCATCCGCGCCAATAGCCTGACCGGCTCGATGTCCACGTATTGCTGGTGAAATGGGTCCGTACTGATTTTGAGCCGTCGGACGCCAAGCTCATCGAGAATCCGCAGCCGTTGTGTCACAATCTTCTCATCTGCGGCCCAGAATCCGTTAGTCTCGACCAAATCCGCTTGGCCGAGCCCCTGTTTTCTTGCCTGGTCAAGTATCTCTTGCAGCCGCTCCCAGTACAGGAACGGCTCTCCGCCGGTAAGATGCACTTTGGCGGAATCGCCGGCCAGCGTCCTGAGCGACTGCCAGGCGTTTATTGCGGTATCAAGGGGCATCAGGCCGTCCTTGTCGGGCCCGCAGTTGTAGTAGCAGAACTCGCAGGCGCAGTTGCACTTATAGGTCAGCAGCAGTCCCGCATAAGTCCAGACCTTGAATTTCGGCTGACTCCTGCCGATAGAGCGATTGTAGATGTTATCAGTTATACCGACCATAAATGCAGCATATAGCGGGCAGCGACCGGCGTCCAGCGTGATACGGACCAGGGTTGCCAATAATCCTTGACATCTGCGGGATTATCGGTATAATAGTATTCTGTGAAGATGCTCATACAAAGATGCAGGTCAGACCGGGTCTGGCCCCCATTAACATAGCAGGAAGAAAGGACCATAGACTTATGAGAGAACGGCAGCAATGTTGCCCGCCCTGCCCCGTGCCATCCGGCGAAGACAGAAACGGGGGAGCCGGGGCGGGATGGTGGAGACTGTTTTTAATTACTTGTGTGGTTGTCCTGTGGGCCGTGCAGCCCGCCATGGCGCTTGTGGTCAGCGAGCTGATGTACCACCCGGTCGAGCAGGGCGGCACGCCCGACGGGGACGAGACCCTTGAGTTCATCGAGCTGTACAACAACGAGGCCGTATTCGAAGACCTCAGCGGCTACGCTTTTAGCGAGGGCATCGAGTACACGTTTCCGCCCGGGACTATCCTGCCTGCCAAGGAGTACTTAGTGGTGGCCCGCATCCCGGCTGCCGTGGAGGCGGCATACGGGATTACCGGCGTCTATGGTCCCTTCACCAAGGGTAAGTTTAACAACGATGGCGAGCGGCTCGATCTGTCCGACAACAATGGGCAGATTATCATCTCGTTCCGGTACAACGACACATGGCCCTGGCCGAACTCCCCGGACGGAACAGGGCACTCGCTGATTCTCGCTAAGCCGGGCGGAGACCCGGAGGAAGCGTCAACGTGGTCGCCCAGCACGTTTATCGGCGGCACGCCGGGCGGACCTGACGAAACTCAGGCCGAGCCTGAAGACCCGACGCGGATCGAGCTGATAAAGCTGGGCCACCCCGGGCGGTATTTCAAGGGGACCAAGGAGCCGTCGCCGGGCGCCGGCGAGATAGCTACAACCGGCTGGACGCAAATCGCCTTTAACGACGATCCCGCCACGACCGATTGGCTCGATGGGCCCAGCGGATACGGATACTGCACCGACGGCGATACGAGCGAGACGCTGTACATCAAGACGCCGCTGAACGACATGCAGGGAAACTACCTGTCGGTCTATGCGCGCCTACGCTTCACGCTGACGGCGCAGCAGATCAGCTCCTTTTCGGGGTTGCAGGCGGAGATGCGCTACGATGACGATTATGTGCTCTATCTTAACGGGCAGCGTGTGGCCGGTTCGACAGGCATCTCCGGCGATCCGCCCCCATTTGACGCAGGCAGGAGCAGCGGGCAAGATCCATCGCCCGACACCGTTGACCTGACAGCTCTGAAGCATTTGCTGGTTGCCGGCACAAATGTGCTGGCCTTCCAGGCCCACAATTGCATAGGCGCCAGCAGTTCCGACGCCCTGGGCAGCGCCGAGCTCTGGGCAGTCGTCGAGGCGCCGGAGGACAGCAACGCCCCCCGCGCCCGCGTGGTGATCAACGAGCTGCTGGCCAACAGCGACGCCGCCCCCGGCACTGACTGGATCGAGCTTTACAACCCCGGCCCACTCGCGGTCGATCTGAATAATGTCTATCTGAGCGACGGGCGGTTCGCGTTGGCGACCGGACCGGCAGTGTACAAGATCCCGGACGGGATTGTGCTCCAGCCGGGCGAATTCTGGGCCGTCAGAGAAGGGACTTTGCCCTTCGCGCTCGCCTACAACGGCGAAACGATTTACCTGACAGCGGCTACCGGTGGCCCGACGCCAAGACCGGTGCGGGTACTGGATGCTGTTCGCTTCCCGAACTGCGAGGCGGACGTTACCAGCGGCCGGTTTCCGGATGGGGCCAACAACTTCGTCACCCTAAGCTCGGCCACATACGAAGGGCACAATGCCAAGCCCTTGATCCGAGATATCGTGATAAACGAGATTATGTACCACCATGGCAGCCGAGACCCGAACTGGGAGTATGTCGAGCTGTACAACAAAGGCGGCAGCACGGTCTCGCTGCTTGGCTGGAGCTTCACCGACGGCATCAGCTACGATTTCAACGAGACCAGCCAGGTCACCGAGATGGCCCCTGGCTCGTATCTGGTGGTGGCCAAGAATCCGACCCTGCTCGATGCCGAGTACGGCAATCTGAAACAATCCGGCCCGGGGGCGAATCTGGTCGGCCCGTACTCAGGCAATATGGACGACCACAGCGAGCATGTCCGCTTGTCGTATCCATACATGGACCCGGAAACGCACGATGTGAATATGGTCACCGTCGATGAGGTGACCTACTATGACGGCGGACGATGGCCAACCTGGGCCGACGGTCAGGGCGCCAGCTTAGAGTTGCGGGACCCCCGCAGCAACAACGACTCGCCCGACGCCTGGGCCGACAGCGACGAGAACAGCAAGAGCGCGTGGAAGCAGTACTCGTTCACAATAAGCGGCAGCGATTCCCAATACACCCACGATGCGGTCACGGTATTCGATCTTATGCTGCTCAACCGCGGCGACGTGCTCATCGATGACATTGAACTGATCATCAACAGCACAAACAAGCTGAGCAACAACGGCTTCGAGAGCGGGGAGACCGGCTGGCGGATACTCGGCAATCACGTCCAGTCGTTCGTGACAACGGCGGATCGTTACTCCGGGAGCCGGAGTCTGCACGTCGTCGCCACCGGGCACGGCGACCCGGGCAATAATCGCATCAACCAGTCGATTACCAGTGTAACCGGCGGGACGGTGACGTTTCGCTTCTGGGCCCGCTGGCTGCGGGGAAGCCGATACCTGCTGATGCGGACGACACGAGAGCAGTCGCCCGTCCAGCCGCCACGACCGGCGTATGCGTTCGAGCTCGATATGCCATACGACTTAGGCACGCCCGGTCGGCAGAACACCGCGTACGTCTCCAACCGCGGGCCCGATATCCTCAACGTGAAACACGAGCCCGTCCTGCCCAAAGCTAATGAGCCGATTGTCGTGACTGCCTGCGCGGCCGACAACGAGAACATCGCATCAGTCACGCTCTACTATCGATCCGAGGGCGGCGGCTCCTTCACCAGCACACCCATGGTCGATAACGCCACGGGCAACGACCTGATCGCAGGAGACAGGATCTTCACGGCCACAATCCCCGGCGCCGGCGGCGGCACAATGCGGGCGTTCTATGTTGTGGCCTCCGATGGCTCGGCATCGACACGGTTCCCCACGGAACTGGAACCTACGGCCGATGTGCCCCAGAGGACGTGCCTGGTCCGCGTCGGCGACTCAATGGACCCCACAGTGTTCGCCACGTATCGCGTCTGGCTATCAAACGACGTTATAAACATATTCGGATCGCGGGCCAATCTCTCCAACGAGCTGCTGGACTGCACATTCGTCTATAACGACACCGACGTTTTCTACAACGCCCGAATCCGCTTCCGGGGCAGCCCCTTTATTCGCGGGGGCAGCGGCTGGATCCCCACCGGCAATTACCCTTACCGGCTCGACTTTAATCCGGACCAGAAGTTCGGCGACCGCCAGGAGATCAATCTGGACAGAACCGAGGGGGGCAGCCGAGGACCGCTCCAGGAACGCGCATCGTACTGGTTCTATCGGCAGATGGGCCTGCAGTACTCGAGACAGGAGTACGTCCGGCTGATCAGCAACGGCAACAACCAGAGGAATTACGAGGACGTCCGGAAAATCGACGGCGATTATATCGATGCGTGGTTCCCCGGGGACAACGACGGCTACATTCACAAGATCGACGACTACTTCGAATATAACGTCGCCGGCACGTCACACAGCAACCTCGACGAAGGGCTGAAATACGACGCCAGTCACCCGCTGCTCAAGGAGACCTACCGGTGGGGATTTGAGAAGAGGTCGTACCGGGAGAACGACGACTGGGACCACCTGTTCAATTTTGCCGTTAAGATGAACACCTCATCGAGCAACGGCGCAGTTTATGAGGCGGCCATCGAGTCGGTCATCCACCCGGCGCATTTCGCGGCGGTCCTGGCGCTTCGCCACGCTTGCGGCGACTGGGACAGTTACGGGTACACCCGCGGGAAGAACAATGCCTTCTACTACGCGCTGCGCGAGCGCAAGTGGTATCTTATGCCGTGGGACATTGATTTTACGCTCGGATCGGGCGACGGGGTGAACACGAACCTGTTCTCGGTGACAACCAGCGAGTTCCCGGAGGTCTATAAGTTTTACAGCTATTCCAAGTACCGGCAGATGTACCTGGAGGCGTTTGCGCGGCTTGTGTATGGCCCGTGGAAGACGTCGGTCGGCACAGCGGACCCGCCGACGGCCTTCGACCGTTTCCTGGATGATGCCGGCGATGCGCTGCGGGCCGACGGGGCGGATGACAGCCGGCGAACCGCCATCAAGCAGTACGTCCGCGACAGGCGGGCCTACATCCTGACGCAGATTAGCGTTCCTTCGCGGCCCTTCGAGATTACGACCAACGGCGGCAGCGATTTTTGCACAACGGATTCGGGGGCGGCGATCACCGGTGTCGCCCCGCTGGAGGTGACGAGGATTTCGATAAACGGCGCGCCCGTACCGGCGGACTTTTCGGGCAACAACGTCTTTACGGTAGCGGCGGAAGATATCCCGCTGGCGCCGGGGGTGAATGTGCTTGCCCTTGCGGGGCTCGACTTTGCGTTTAATCCCGTGCCCGGGGCAACGGACTCTATCACGATAACCCGCGTGACGCCTTGTGCGATCGCCTCGATAACGCCCAACCCGGTCTTCAAAGCCGGTGCGGTGCAGCTCACCATCCACGGAAGCGGCTTTGGGCCTGGAACAACGCCCTTGGTCGAGCTGACGTGTGGATCCGAAGAGGTCGGCTTCGACGCCCTCTACGTCCAGGGCAGCGAGCCTTTTGACCTGATTGACGCGGCTACAGGGCTGCTGAACGACCCCGGCAGCGGCGTCGGGGACGAGACTTACGCGGTCCACGAGTGGATCAACCTGTGGAATTCCGGGCCGCACGGGGAGTTCTCGGCGTACGAGACCGGCTTCGCGCCGCCGTTCGGCGCGGGTTCCAACAACTTCGCCGTGCGCTTCAGCGGCTACATCTACGCCCCGTCGGGCGGGATTCGGTACTTCGGCGTCAATAGCGATGAGGGCTTTGCGCTCTCAATCGACGGCCAGCTCGTCGGGGCGCACCCGGCCGGGCGCACTGCGGCGACAACCGACGTTACGAACGTAACGGCCGGCACGATGACCTTCAACTTCCCGGCCGAGGGAAGCTACTATCTGGAGCTCGACTACTTCGAGAACGATATCGACGAGGAGATCGAGCTCTTCCAGACCAATTCGACCGGCGGCAATCGCCAGTTGATCAACCACGGCTCCGAGCTGAAGGTCTATCGGGACATTACCAAGATCAAAGCGACAGACGTTGTCGTCGTCGATGTCAACACGATCACCTGCCAGGTCAACTTGGCCGGAGCCAGGGCCGGCACGTGGAATCTGATTGTAACGCCCGAATGCGAGCAGGCATCCGTCTGCAATCTGGACAACGCCCTGCAGATAGTTGCCTCCAGGGCCGACTTCAACCACGATACGGGCGTTGACTTCCTGGACTGGACGGACCTGGCTGGAATATGGCGCCAGGCCTGTTCGGCTCCAACCTGGTGTGACGGAATTGACCTCGACGAAAGTGGAAGTATCGGTTTCGGCGATGTGCAGATCTTTGCGCAGGAGTGGGTTCTCGCCGCCGAATGATGGCACGGGCTTCCAGCCCCGTGAAAACACGGCCAAGCCTGTCCCGAGCGAAGTCGAGGGAATGGCCGTGCCACAAGTGGAATCCGAATCCCTCCAGCGAGATTTTCGTCCCGAAATCAGCCAGCGAAATCTCCTTCATAGACTTACTCGCGATGCCCTCTTGA
>Ga0299912_10005895_pt1 | contig 10066 bp, 9 predicted proteins | sample RVTome_2_FD_207667 | JGI IMG/M metagenome (GOLD analysis project Ga0299912, IMG submission 207667) | Soil microbial communities from uranium-contaminated site in the Upper Colorado River Basin, Wyoming, United States - RVT95D214 (version 2) ...
GCGGATGAACCTGTAAAATTCATCGCGGAAATCGACCCGAGCCAGAGCGAATTGAAACTGCTCAAGAACAATTTCACGGGCGGCGTGGGCAATCGCCTCCAATCGCTCATCGTCAATCAGACTGGGATCATCGACCCCGATCTGCCGCAATTGATCCTCTATGTCCCGCACTTCATTCCGCAGGCGTGCAAGGCGGTCCATCAACTCATCAAAATTGCGTCGCTTCAATTCATCCACCTGCTTTTCCCTCATATCTATCGTTCGTGCGATGGTCCGCGATCCTGTTGCCGGTTCTGCGCTAGGCGTTGCTTGATTTCGGCAAGACGGCGGGCTCGCTCTGCATCCGGGTCGACCTGGGGCGCTGCTGCGGCTTGCGTGAAGGATTGTCGGGCTTGCCCGCGCTGAGCATCGAGACTGGATTCAACCCGTCGTGCTGGCGGATCGGGCTGCCGGGTTCGCGCCTCCAGCGCCTTGGCAGCGGCGACCGCGCGTTCAAGACGCTGACGTTCTTGCTCGCGTTCGGTTTCGCGGAGCTGGCGCTTGGCATCGGCCATCGCTTCAGCGCGCGCGTGCATCTCTTTGAGAGCAGTCATGGCGCGGAGCTGATCGGAGGCCCGGCGTTCTTCGCGTGGTGCATAACGCGCTTCCATCGCCGCCTTCAGCGCCATCCACGAACGCCGCGCATCTTCCGCAAGGATCGAGCGCTCATCCTTATGCGCAACTGAGAGCGCCTTGCGCACGTCTTCCTGCCTGCGCCGCGTCGATCCGGTGAAATCGATCACGGCGGCCACGCGGTTCCAGAACTGACCTTGGCGTTGGCGGAGGGATTCACGCTCTTCGCCCTGGCGCGACCGCAAGGCAGTGGTGCGCGGAGCAAGCGCCTCGCGCTGCTTCGCTATGGCCGCTTGGTATTCATCGCGGCGCTGGAGACGCAGTTCGTTTTGCTGGCCGCGATAGAAGGCGCGCACCTTCCGCTCTTCGCCGGTGCGCCGTCGCAGTTGTTCGGTGAGCTGTGCTTCCAGACGCGCATCGAGCTGCCGCTGCGCGCGCTCGAACTTGGCGCGTGCGCGGGTTTCGATATCGGTTGAGCGGGCATCGCGCTCCAGGTTGAGGTCGATGATCTCGGCCTGGCGCTCCCTGCGGGTCCGTCCTTGGTCGATGGCGGGATAGTCGATGACACGCCCGCGTCCGTCGGTCCTGGCCTTCGAGCTGGGACGCTGGACAAAACTGTCGATGTGCTGGGCGCGCGGGCCGATATGGATAGTGGGATCGCGCTCGATCCCTTGGGCTTCCAGCGTGCGGCGATCAATCCGCGCATCATGCCCGGCCCGCTCTAACGCGGTGTTGGCGTGATGCTCCCAGCGCGCGCGTATCCAATCGACCGCCTTTGGCTCCAGGCCAGCAGCTTCACGGTCACGCGCTGAGTCCGAGAGACGCAGCACGCGCTTGCCGGTCTCGATATCGCGGTCGCGGATGACGATGTGCGCGTGCGGATTGTGGGCGTCCTTGCCTTCCTGATGGATGGCAAACATCCACGGGACGCGCCCACCGGTCAGGCCGCCGCAGAACTCGCGCGCCAATGCCAGGCGCTCCTCCTTCGAGAGTTCGCGCGGCAGGGCGATACGCACCTTGTCCAGCACGCGGGCATTCTTGCGGTCGGCGGCTTCCTGTCGATCCATCCATGTGCGCGCCTGCACCGGATCAAGCGGGATGGCGTGAGCATCGAGGACCGGCTTGGCGTCCTCGCGGGCGATGTAGCCCAGGTGCGCGCCCGCCGTGCCAGCGGCGTGGGTCGTGCGTCCGACCGAGGCGAGATTGCACGAGTAGATCGCCACGGCCTGGGCGCTCCTTTCGATCGCGGGTCACACACAAACTTCAGGTGTGAGCCGCAATCGAGCAGGCCCATGGAAAGGCTTGGCCGATCGCGCTCGGCCCGAAGGGACAATTAGCGGGCATGACGAACTCCATCATGGCCGCGCCGCCCTTCGGGACGGCTCCGGCTTGTTTACGGGCGCTCCAACGAGAGCGTTCCGGTCAGGCCGGGTTTGTTGGGTCCAGGGGTCATTGCTCCTGGCCGCAGGTGCAGGAAGGCGGGCCTTCCTGCGCGGGCCAACGGTCCGCTACGCACGGGTTTGCCTGCAAACCCAAAAGTGCGCCCTACAACTTCTCCGATATCACAGCTTGCCCAGCGTCTCAATCCAGAGGACACATGTATGCAGCTTGCACGGCTCTCTTGCGGACCACTTTGAGGTCATCTCGTCTGACCGGGACCGAATCACCGCACTGTCCCGAGCTTGTCGGGATTCGCTGCCCAGCGACAGCGGCTTTCACGAGAGATCATGCGCCAGGCTGCAGCGATGAGGGCGTTAGATGAAGCTATTGTCAGTTGAGGTTGAGAACTTCAAAAACGTCGTGAAGTCCGGAGAGGTCGCTGTTGATCCTGCGGTGACTTGCCTTGTCGGAAAGAACGAGTCCGGAAAGACGGCGTTTCTCAGCGCCCTACGGCTTCTCAATCCGGCCCAGGGTGGCGATTTTTCGATACCGGAACACTACCCGGCCTGGTTGGAGAAGCGTCACCGCCGGGAGATGGATCTCGACACCTTCTGCCCGATCAAGGCGACGTTTCAGCTGGAACCGTCCGACAAGAAGAAGCTGGAGGATCGTTTCGGCAAGGGCATTCTGCCTTCCGACACCATAGGTCTCCGGCGACAATATAACGGCGAGCGGCGGTTCAGTTATACGACGGTGGAGAAGGCCGCCGTTGAACACGTTTGTCAGGGGGTGAGCCTTGGTAGCGAACGCCCGGCCACGATGGGCGGTCTTGCCGCCATCATCGCCAAGCTCAAGACAAACGCCGAAGACACGGACGCAGTCGCGCGCGCAACGGCTCTTGAAGAAGCCAGGAGCAAGATGCTTGGCAAAGCCGACGGATTGCCCAGCGCCGTGGTGGGTGTGGTGGACAAGCTCACGCCGAAATTTTTCTACTACGCCGACTACAGCACCCTGCCTGGTACAATCAAAATCCGCGAACTCCTCAAGGCGGACCCCGCATCGCTTTCCGTCAACGACCAGACCGCCAGATCACTTCTGGAGATGGCTGGAGCGGAGGATGACTACCTCCTCAACCCGGACTACGAGCTCCGCAAGAGGGAGCTGCAAAATGTCGCGAACGATCTGACGCAGCAGATTCTGGACTACTGGAGCACGAACACCGAAATCCGTGTGGAGTTGGACATCACCCAGCGCACGGAAAGGCGCAACGATGGCCAGCATGCGGTTCTCGATGAGCTAAAGATCAGGCTGTGGGACAACCGTCACTTTCTGTCCCTGCCGTTCGATGAGCGCTCGTCCGGCTTCAAGTGGTTCTTCAGCTTCCTCGCCGCCTTCTCGGCCTACGAGTATAGCGGCGCCCCGATCATCATCCTTCTCGATGAGCCTGGGCTTGGCCTCCACGCTCGCGCTCAGAAGGACTTCCTTCGTTTCATCGACGAGCGCCTGGCCGTGAAACGGCAGGTGATTTTCACCACCCACTCGCCATTCATGGTGCAGCCGGATCACCTTCAGCGGGTTCGGCTGGTAGAGGACAAAGGGCGCGAGACCGGTTCGGTGGTATCAGCCGACGTGCTCGCGACCGATCCCGATACGCTTTTCCCGCTTCAGGGCGCGCTCGGCTACGATTTGGCCCAGCATCTGTTGGTCGCGCCTCACAACCTGGTTGTGGAAGGCACCTCGGATTTTACCTATCTGACTCTCCTCTCCCGGCATTTGATTGAGAAAGGCCGGGAGGGGTTGGACGACCGCTGGTCAATCGTGCCTGTCGGCGGCGCGGATATGGTCCCGACGTTTGTCGCGCTGCTCGGAAATCATCTCGAAGTCACGGTCTTGGTCGACTCGCAGAAGGCCGGACACCAGCGGCTTGAGCGCTTGGCCGACGCCGGATTGTTGAAACGGAACCGCATCATCACGGTGGGGCAGGTTCTGTCGAGGAAGCTCGCAGACATCGAGGACGTCTTTGCGGTCGAGGATTTTCTGACACTCTACAATGTTGCCTTCGGGAGGAGGCTCGCGGCGAACAAGTTGACAGGCACGGACCCAGTCTTGGCCCGGATCGAGCGGCACACCGGCGAGAAATTCGATCACGGCAAACCCGCTGACATACTACTCCGGCGGCGGGACGAGCTTCTGCCCAAGCTCGCCACCGACACGCTGGATCGTTTTGAACGGCTGTTCAAGGCGATCAACGCTACGTTGCCGCCGCCATCTTGAAGTGCCGCCGGGCTGTCCCCATGTTCCCGAAACGTTTTCCTTCGGAGGGGGCAATGGCCACCAACACTGGCAAGGGTTTCCGGCGCGGCGCTGTCAGGAGCCGCACGCAGTTCCAGCGTGAAGACGGGCTCTGGCAGAAGCGCGACGAAGAAACCGGCGAGTTGATGGCGGTGAAGGACGATGGCCAGCCCTTCAAGGGCGTGGCCAAGGAACCCGACGGGCGCGACACGGAAAACAGCTAAGCGCGGCGGAGGCACGCGGCAATCCCCAACATTAGGAAGGGCCGTCCATGGACGACAGCGGCGGTGTCATCGAAGCAGAACAGGCTGGCCCGGCTCTGGCGGAGCCGGTCGATACGAGGCCGTTGGGGGAGCGCCTGTTTGTCGAGGCGGAGAACCTTGCCGCAACCGATCTCAACGCGCCAATCGCCGAACTGACCAGGTGCGATTGCCATGCCATGGAAACCGCATTCATCGCTGCGGCCAAGCAAGCGGAGGCCGAGGGCAGGAGCGACGACCACCGCGCCTACACCCTGATTTCGGTCCTGTGCAGCATCACGCTCACGCCCGAGGATAAGGCCGAGCCGTGGCGTGCGCGCATCACCTGGGCGGATGGCAACCGCTCGGCCATCCCATCTGATTTTCAGGGAACTCAATCGCAAGGCCTCGAAAGTGTCGTCACCCAAATCGCTTATCCCGCGCTCCGTGCGCGGCTGGCTGATCTGGTTTGGAGCAACGACTTCAAACGAGGCGCGGCGGCGGCTGTCGCCGTCGAAGCCTATTGCGAGTGCGCTGAAGGGCTTCTGACAGGGCGCTTCCAGGCCGCCTACGAGAAGGACACGCGCGCGACGTTCGAGTTGGTCTCGACCGTGCATCGCGCTCTTCAGCTGGCCTACGCGACGGGAAAGAAGGTATCGCGCCGCTGCCAGCTTCCTGACCGCGTGAAGGCCGCTTGGCGCGGCCTGTACGAACTGGCGGTGAAGGATGCCGCCTTCGTGGTGTTCATGCGTGCTGCGGAGGTTGGACTCCATTTCGAGCTGGTCGAACCCGCCGAAGTCGCGGGCGATGCGGAAATCGTCGTGGCGAAGGCGACCGCGGGGCAATACACGATGGCGGTTCAGGGCGTGTGGGACTTCGCCGCGCATCTTTACGACCAGCTAGGGGACAAGGACGCGCGCCGTCGTTGCCAGATCGGTTCACTCGGACAGGTTCTGACCATGCGCAAGCAGGTCACTGGTGCGGGCGCGGAGGCCTATTGGGTGGGCCAAGCTTTGCAGGCCCTGCGGCACATCGACGGCATGGAAGAGCTGGAGGAAGAACTCGAAGGCGAACTGCGCCGCCTCCAGAAGGCGTCCCTGAAGGAAATGAAACCCTTCTCGGTCAAGATCGATGTTGGCGAGCAACGTGCACGCACGATTGAACAATTCGAGGCGCTTGGGCTTCCCGCCGCGCTGTACCAGTTCGCTTTCCTGACCGACTCCTCGACGCGCGAGGAGTTGCGTGCCGAGGCGCTGGAAGGACTTAAGCGGAGTCCGCTGTCCTCCTTGTTTGGGGGAGTCCACCTCGATGAGCATGGCAAGCCGATCTCGGCAACGCCCGGTGCGTCGCTCGGCGAGGAACCGGATGAAGGTTGGTTTTTGCAAGAGATCAACCGCCGCGAAGGGATGTCCCGCATCTACATCGTGGGCGGCGCAATTGATCCGGCGCGCGGCATCACAGCCGCGCGGTTCAATCTTGGCGAACACCATTTTCGGACAATTCTACAACACTGTCCGTTTGTGCCGTCGTCCCAGGACGCAATCGTCGCGTTAGGGTTCACCCGCCTGTTCCAGGGCGACTTCATGTCGGCGGTCCATCTCCTCATTCCGCAGATGGAGCCGTGCCTGCGAAACATCCTTCGGCTCGCCGGACATGATCCCGTCAAGCGGTTTGACGATGGGACCGAGGAGGAAATGGACCTCGGCAATATGCTGGATCGACGGCGCGATGGCCTTGAGAAGATCTTCGGCGATCCGATCGTCTATGAAATTGAGCGGCTATTCCACGCGCGGCCTGGTCCTGCGTTGCGGCACGAACTCGCGCATGGCCTGATCAGCGCTGGTGGCTGCTATCACGCCGATGCCATCTACGCCTGCTGGTTCCTCTATCGTCTTTGCGTGCTGTTCGTCGCGGAAAGGTGGGACGAAGCCATCGCGCCAGAATTGGAGTTGCTAGCGTAGACGGATGTCGCCCTATCCTTGATATTAAGTCGGCTTTTTTGAAAGCAATCATCGATGATGAGGGTCTTTAACCTGGCTGAACTTGCCCGGCGGCTTCGCGCCGAAGGGAAACATCAGCGCTTATCCGCGATCATCGAGAGCTTGAACCAGCGCAACTCGCGCTTGGCCGACCTGAAGCATGCGCGTGAGCTACTCAGCCTGCTGGCAACTGTGAGGAGCGAAAAAGTCGTCGCCCTTGGGCCGCAACCGCCGGGGAGTCCGATTGCTGATATTCAAGGATCGCTTCTAGCGCAGGCGGTCACCCTCTATGCTCGCGCCGCCAGTCCCGGTGATCGTGGTCGGGCGCGCGGTCCAAATGTCGAGAAATTCCTCTCCGAAGAACAGCGCGCCACGCACCGCCGTGTATTGGACCTGCGCAACTCGGCCATCGCTCATCTCGATGGTGAGGAACGGCAAAATTGGCATCGGGACGGGATGCTCCTCGTGGTCCGTGAAGACGGATGGACGTATGGCTTTTCTTACTCGCGCACCATGTATCAGGCCGGTCTCTTCGGCGAGTTCGTGGCGCTGCTGGACGTTCTCATTCCTAGCATCGCTTCGTCAGCCGAGGCGGACAACAGGACGCTTCACGAGGCCTTGGAGGATGCAATTCGGGCCGATCCCCAAGTCCGCGCCATTTTGGATCGGTGTGAGTTCGATTCCGATAGCTTCTATGGCGTAGGCTCCGCTGCGGGTGAGCTATGGCAGGCGATACATGACGGCGCGGAAGAACTGATCCAGAATGTGAGCTACTCTGCGGAATGTTGAATTCCAATCAACTGCGTCAGCGCCGCCACATCCTTTCGGCGATTTGGCGCTCCTCAATGCCAACGGCGTCGGTGTAGATCGCCGTCGTCGCGGCGGAGGCGTGGCCCATCCATCGCTGGATGAGGCTGGCCGGGATTGCGCAGCCAGCGGCCCGGATTCCAAAGCCGTGGCGCAGCCCTTTGGGACAAGCCATCGGCCCCTCGATCCTGGCCGCGTCCATGACCTCCTTTACCGCGCGCCAGGCGGTCGTCCTGTGCATCGACCAGAAGCGTTCGTTCTCTGTCATCGGCAATGCCGCGACCATTGCAGCCAGTTCGGGCGGGATCGGAACAACCCGGAAGGCGAGACGGCGGCGCTTGAGTGTGCGGAACACCAGCGCGCCGCGCTCGGGATCAAGGTGGCATCGCTTCAAGGCCAACGCTTCCGAGACGCGGCAACCTGTGAAGGCGAGGACATGGCATAGCGCCGAAAGGCGCGGCTCAAGCGCCTTGGCCGCCGCCAGGAAGCGGGAGCGCTCGCCATCGCTCACATACTTTCGGCGGCCTTCCTCATCGTAGACCTGCCATTGCTCCGACGCCCCGAACCGCACGCATACGCCTTCCGACTCCGCAACAGAGTCCCATATAGGGTTGCGAAAATTTGATCGGATGTCGCTATCTCCAAGGAAAACGGCGAATCCGATAAGTCAACGCTGGCGAAGGTAGCGCTGAAAGTCGATGTTCACGGCACATCGTCTGCAACAAAATATGGGATAATGTTGCGACATGCGAGAATCCGTTGTCACAGGACGCGGAATTCTTAATGTCTATCCAGATTCCAATCACGCGCCGCGTGGTTCTTGCTGCTGGTCTTGCGGGACTAGGCTCGCTCCCCGCGTATCGCGCGCTCGCGGCAGACAGTTTCGTGATCAAAGACCTGCGCGACGTTGATACGAAGGTCGTCCGTTTCATCGCCGCGCAAGGCACGGAGCGGATGCCCAATCTTGCGCTGTTCGGCGGCAGCAAAGAGGTCTGGCCGAAGATCAAGGGCGCAGCGTGACGTGACCCCCTGAAACTCCTCCAGAAATAATTAGAGTCCGCCCCAAGGAAGGGACGGACGAATGAAACGATCAAGGTTTACGGAAGAGCAGATCATCGGGGTCCTGCGAGAGCAGGAGACGGGCGTGCCGGTGGCGGACATATGCCGCAAGCACGGGATCAGTTCGCCGACGTTTTACAACTGGAAGGCCCGGTATGGTGGCCTGGACGTGTCGGAGGCGCGGCGTCTGAAGGCGCTGGAAGACGAGAACGCCAAGCTCAAGCGGATGCTGGCCGACGCGATGCTCGACAACGTCGCGCTGAAGGATCTGCTGGGAAAAAAGTGGTGACGCCCGCCGCGCATCGGGAGGCTGCGGGGTATCTGCAGTCGACCTGGGGGATGAGCGAGCGGCGGGCGTGCCGGGTGATCGGGTCGGATCGGGCGAGCGTCCGCTACCGGGCGAGGCGGCCTGACGACGGCGCCCTGCGGGAGCGGCTGAAGGCGCTCGCCCAGGAACGGCGCCGGTTCGGCTATCGCCGTCTGCATGTGCTGCTGCGGCGTGAGGGTCAGCTGGTGAACCGCAAGAAGGTTCAGCGCCTGTATCGCGAGGAGCGGCTGACGGTGCGTCGTCGGGGCGGTCGCAGGCGCGCCATCGGGACACGCCGGCCGATCGAGACGCCGCTGGCGGCCAACCAGCGCTGGAGTCTGGACTTCGTCTCCGACCAGATGACCGACGGGCGACGCTTCCGCATCCTGACGGTGGTCGACAACTGCACGCGCGAATGCCTGGCGCTGGTGGCCGACACCTCGCTGTCGGGACGCCGGGTCGCTCGTGAGCTGGACGCCATCATCGTCCAGCGCGGCCGGCCGGACACCATCATCAGCGACAACGGCACGGAATACACCTCCAACGCCATCCTCGGCTGGGCGGATGAGACCGGCGTGGGCTGGCATTACATCGCGCCGGGCAAGCCCCAGCAGAACGGCTACAATGAGAGCTTCAACGGCCGGCTGCGCGACGAACTGCTGAACGAGACCTTGTTCCGGTCGCTGCCGCATGCCCGCGCCGTGCTCGAGACCTGGCGGCGTGACTACAACGAAAGCCGCCCGCACTCGAAGCTCGGCTGGATGACGCCTGGCGAATACGCCAGCGCCCTCTCCGGACAGACCGGCGACCGCGCTGCGCAGCCTGGGGGCTCCGCGCGGACGCCTCTTGCAACCCACCTCAACGAAGGCTCAGATCACCAAAGGACTCTCGTTATGGCTGGATGAGAAATGGGGGTCACGTCACCGGCGACGATGAGCTGGAGCCACGATCCGCGTGGCAACCTGACCTCCGACGGCACGCGGATATTCATCTAGGTCCATGAGAACCGCATGGAGCGCCAAGGGGCTGAAGGGCGAGGACCTTGAGAGCGCGTAGCACCTCCTCCTAACAATCCCCCCAACCTCACCAATCCCTTCCCCCCCACGCATCCCGTGCTTAAGGTCCCCACTATGGGGCGGGGTATCGGCATGAGACGGGCGTGGGCGGCGGGGCTGTTCGCTGGGGTATTGGGGCTGGCAGCGCTGGGGCCCGCGACATCGCCCGCCCGGGCCCAGACAGCGGCCGCGTCCGGCTCCGCCCGCCACCGCACTATCGCCTTCGTCGACGCGGACATCGCCGCCGTGGCCGACGAGGTGCTGGGCCGGCAGCTGCGGTTGAAGTTCATCCTCAGCCCCGACGTGCGCGGCACCATGACCTTCCAGATGGACGGG
>Ga0299912_10005896_pt1 | contig 10066 bp, 10 predicted proteins | sample RVTome_2_FD_207667 | JGI IMG/M metagenome (GOLD analysis project Ga0299912, IMG submission 207667) | Soil microbial communities from uranium-contaminated site in the Upper Colorado River Basin, Wyoming, United States - RVT95D214 (version 2) ...
AGGACGTGCGGGGGCGCTGGCTGCAGCACCGGGTGCGCCGGCTCTCGACGCACTCCCGCGTCACGCTGAGCGCCACGGCCGTCCTGCTGGTTGGCGGGACGCTGGTGTTCCTGCTGTTCGAGGCGCCGGCCGCGCTGCGTGATCTCGGGCCCATCGATCGCCTGACCAACGCATTCTTCATGGCGGTGACCCCGCGCACCGCCGGATTCAACACGGTGGACTACGAACGGATCTCTGACCCGAGCCTGGCGCTCACGGTGGCGCTCATGTACGTCGGTGGTGCTCCCGCCTCCACCGCGGGCGGCATCAAGGTGACCACGGCCGCGCTGCTCGTCCTCGCACTCTGGACCCGACTGCGGGGGCGGGGGCAGGTGGCGGTCGGCCGCCGCACGGTGCGCGACGAGATGGTGGGCAGCGCGGCGAGCCTCGCCGTGGGGGCGATTGGCATCCTGGCCACGGCGATCTTCCTGTTGCTGGCCGTGGAGCACGCGGCGGAATCCACCAATCGGACGGATCTCATCAAGCTGGTGTTCGAAGCGCACAGCGCGTTCGGCACGGTCGGCTTGAGCATGAACCGGACGGCGGAGCTGACTCCCGCGGGGCGGGTGATCATCACGCTCCTCATGTTCGTGGGTCGCGTGGGCCCGCTGGCGCTGGCCGCGGCCATGGCCACGCGGGGCGTCGGGCAGGCCAAGTTCCGCTATGCGTATGATGAGGTCGCCGTCGGCTGACGCGACGAAAGGGAGTCGTCATGCAACGCTTCGTGGTGGTGGGACTCGGGCATTTTGGCGGCTGGGCGGCCCGGGCGCTGTACGCGCTCGGTCATGACGTGATCGCGATCGAGCAGAGCCCGGACCTGGTGGACCGGTTCCGCGGGCACGTCTCGGTGGCGGTGGTCGGAGACGCGACCGACCGTGCGCTGCTCAAGGACCTCGGGGCGGCCCAGGCCGACGCCGCGATCGTGAGCACCGGGGGCGACTTGGCCACCAGCATTCTGGCCACCCTTGCCCTGCGGGACCTGGGCGTCAAGGACATCTACGTGAAGGTGACGAGTCCGGAAGCGGCGCGCGCCGTGGAAGCGTTCGGGGTCCGGGAGACCATCTTCCCGGAGCGCGAGGTCGCGGACCGGCTGGCGCACCGCATCACGTCGAAGAGCGTGCTCGAATACGTCCCGCTCGGCCCCGGGCTCTCGCTGCAGGAGGTCGCGATCCCGGACGCCTGGCTGGGCCAGACCCTCCGGCAGCTGCAGCTGCCGACCACGCACGGCATCCAGATCGTGGCCCTGCAGGATGTGTTGACGGGCACCGTGCAGGTGGCCCCGGACCCGGACCGCCCGCTCCGGGAGTCCGATGTCGCCATCGTCGCTGGCGCGGACGAGGCCATCCGGCAAATGCTGGCCCGCGCGAAGTAGGAGGCGTAGCGCGGATGCGCGTCATCATCGTCGGCGCCGGGGAGGTCGGGTATCATGTCGCGGACCGGCTCGCGAAGGAGCAGCACGACGTCGTCGTCGTGGACGTGGCTGCGGCGCGGCTGGACTACGTCGAGAGCCATCTGGACGTCGCGGTGCTCGAGGGTAGCGGGGCCAGCCCGTCGGTGCTCGAGCGCGCGGGCATCAAGGAGGCGGGGCTGCTGCTGGCGGTCACGAGCGTGGACGAAGTGAATCTCGTCACCTGCATGAGCGCCCCGTCGCGGCCCGGGCTGGTGAAGGTCGCCCGGGTCTCCAACCCTGATTTCTACGCCGAGCGCGCAGCGCTGCAGCCCGGCACGTTCGGTGTCGACCTCCTGATCAACCCGGAGCGCGAGCTGGCCCTGGAGGCGTTCCGGCTGCTGCAGTCCACGGCGGCCTCGGACGTGGTCGTGTTCGCAGGCGGCGCCGTGCAGCTCCTGGGACTCCGGGTGGCGGACGGCGCGCCCGTCGCCAACCGTCCGCTCGCCGCCGTCGGCGCGGGCGAGCGCGGGCGGCAGCTGCTCACCGTGGCGGTCGAGCGGGATGGCCGGACGATCATCCCGACCGGCGCCACCGTGATCGAGGTCGGCGACCACGTGTACGTAATCGCGGCGGCGCGCGAGATCCCGCGGGCGCTCGAGTTGACCGGGCACACGCACGAGAAGGCCCAGCGGGTCATGCTGGCGGGCGGCTCCATCGAGACGTTCTACCTGGCGCAGCTGCTCCAGCAGCACGGACTGGACACCGTGGCGATCGTGGAAGATCGCGAGCGCGCGCAGGAGCTGGCCGAGCAGCTCGACCGCACGCTCGTGCTGAACGGCAACGTGACCGACATCGAGCTGCTGGAGCTCGAAGGGGTGGGCGGCATGGACGCGTTCGTCGCCCTCACGGACTACGACGAGACCAACATCATTGCGTCGCTCGTGGCCAAGCACGCGGGTGCCAAACAGGTGATCACGCTGGTCAACAAGAGCGACTACGTCCCGCTCGCACGGCGTCTCGGCCTCGACGCCGCGGTGAGTCCGCGACTCAGCGCGGCGAGCGCGCTGCTGCGCTACGTCCGTCGCGGGAGCGTGCAGCGGGTGGCCACCCTCCAGGCCAACGACGCCGAGGTGCTCTCGCTCGCGGTGACGGCGGGCTCGCCGGTGGTGGGCCGGCTCCTGGCGGAAGCCGGCTTCCCCGAGGGGGCCATCGTCGGCGCCATCGTGCGCGGGCACTCGGTCGTCGTGCCCACCGGACGGGACACGCTTCGCGTGGGGGACGCCGCGATCGTGTTCGCCCTGCCGGAGGCCGTGGCGCCGGTCACCCGCATGTTTCCGACGTGAATCCGCTCGAGGTCATTCGCGTCATCGGCGTGTTGCTGGTGGCGACGGCGGCGGCCATGCTGGCCAGCGTCCCGTTCGCCGTGGGCGAGGGCCTCGTCGGGGGCTGGCTCAGCGCCGCGGCGTTGGTGGGGGGGGTCGGGGCCGTGGCGTGGTGGGCGACGCCGCCCGTGGGCGGGATCAACGCCCGCGAGGGCGTCGTGATCGTCGGGCTCGGGTGGGTGGCCGTGGTGCTCGCGGGCAGCCTGCCGTTCCTCTTCACCGGGGTGGCGCCGACCGTTGCGGCTGCGGTTTTCGAGTCCGCGTCCGGGTTCACGACCACCGGAGCCACGGTGTTCCCCGTCATCGAGACCCTGCCGCCGAGCATCCTGCTGTGGCGATCCATGACACACTGGATCGGCGGCATGGGGATCATCGTCCTCGGCGTGGCCATCCTTCCCCTCCTCGGCGTGGGCGGTGCCCAGTTGTTCCACGCGGAAGTGCCGGGGATCACGGCCGACCGGCTGGCCCCGCGGATCGCCACGACCGCCCGGCTCCTCTGGGGCGTGTACGTGCTGCTGACGGCCGTTCTCGGCGCCCTCTACCTGGCGCTCGGCATGACGCCCTTCGACGCGGCCAACCACGCCATGAGCACCCTGGCCACCGGAGGGTTCTCTACCCGCACGGCCTCCATGGCGGCCTTCTCCCCGGCCATCCAGTGGGTCACCGTCGTCTTCATGTTCGCCGCGGGCGTCAACTTCACGCTGCACTACCGCGTCCTCACCGGTCGCTGGCGGGCCTGGTTCCGGGATGCCGAGTGGCGCTGGTACACCGCGTCCACGGTCAGCGCCTCGGCCCTGGTGTTCGCGGCACTGTGGGTCGAGCAGGGGAACGGGTCTCTCGAGTCGCTGCGGCATGCCGCGTTCAACACGGTCTCCATACACAGCACGACGGGGTTCGCGACCGCCGACTTCGCGAGGTGGCCCTCCGTGACGCAGGTACTGCTCCTGGGTCTGATGTTCGTGGGCGCGATGGGGGGATCCACGGGCGGCGGATTCAAGGTGGTCCGGGCCGCGGTGGTCGCGGAGCACACCCGCGGGGAGGTGCGGAAGGTGCTGCATCCGCGGGCCATCGTGGTGACCCGGCTGGGGCGAACCCCCGTCCGGAGCGAAATCGTGCTCAACGTGCTTGCCTTCCTGGGGATGTACGTGGTAACGCACGCCGCCGGGACCGTCGCGCTCACGGCGCTTGGGAGCGACCTGGTGACGGCCATGTCGGCCGCCCTCTCGGCGATGTCGAGCATCGGCCCGGGCCTCGCGGATGTCGGGCCGGCGGCCAACTACGGCCACCTCGGCGATCCGGCGCTGCTCGTGCTCTCGGCGCTGATGCTGCTCGGACGCCTCGAGTTCTACACGCTGCTCGTGCTGTTCCTCCCCGGCGTGTGGACGCGGGCGGGGGGAAGGCGATAGGCGGGAATCTGCCATCCCGCCCATCCCGGTTATCCCGCTCATCCCGGGTGGTCCCTGGACGCTTCCCCGGCTAACTTCTGCATGCCCCAGGTCCGGAGGGCGTCGGCGCGCGAACCGCGTCAGGACCGTGAAGGTAGCAGCGCTAAGCGAAGGCAGACGTCGCTCCGGGGTGCCTGGGGCACTTTACTCTCCGACCCGCCATGACCCATACCGCTCTCGCCCGCAAGTACCGCCCAACCCGGTTCGCCGATCTGGTCGCGCAGGAACACGTGGCGGCCGGCTTGCGGGGCGCCGTGGCGAAGCAGCGGGTGGGTCACGCCTATCTCCTGACGGGTCCCCGCGGCGTGGGGAAGACCACCGCGGCGCGGGTGCTGGCCATGGCGCTGAACTGCGAGCGCCGCGACCCCGAGGGGGAGCCCTGCGGCACGTGTGACTCGTGCCGCCGGATCTGGTCCGGCTCGGCCAACCTCGATGTCGTCGAGATCGATGCGGCGAGCAACCGCGGCGTGGACGACGCGCGCGACCTCCGCGAGCGCGCGATGTATGCCGCCAGCGGGCCGGACCGCTACAAGGTCTATATCATCGACGAAGCCCACATGCTCACGCGCGAGGCGTGGAACGCGCTCCTCAAGATCCTCGAGGAGCCGCCGCCGCGCGTCGTGTTCGTCTTCGCCACGACCGAACCGCAGAAGATCGCGAACACCGCGGCCCCCGTGCTCTCGCGCGTGCAGCGGTTCGACTTTCGCCGGATGGGCCCCGGCGTCATCCTGGAGCGGCTCCGGTACGTTGCCGGAGCGGAGCGGGTGGCGGCCGATGATGATGCCCTGCAGCTGATCGCGCGGGTCGCGGCTGGAGGGATGCGGGATGCGCTCTCGCTGCTCGACCAGGCCGTGGCCTTCGGCGATGGGACCGTCTCGGCGGCGGGGGTGCGGGAGGCGCTGGGGCTGATTGCGGATGAGACCTACGCCGAGCTGCTGATGCTCGTCGCCGACCGGCGACCAGACGGGGTGTTCCCGTTCGTGGCGCGCCTGGTGGATGCGGGTGCGGACCTCGGCGAGTTCGTGAACGGGCTCGGTGAGGTGCTCCGGGCGCTGATGGTTCGCCTGCTGGGCGGGGAGCCCGAAGGCGTGACCGACGCGCTCCGGGCCACGGTGGACGCCTGCGCGGGCCGCTTTGCCGTGGGCGATGCCCTGCGGATGCTCCACCTGCTCCAGGACGCCGAAACCGGGATCCGGCGCAGCGCCAACGCCCGGCTCCATGTGGAGAGCCTGCTGCTCCGCTTCACCCTGCTCGATCGGACCGTGGATCTACAGGAGGTGCTCGCCGCCCTCGGGCCAGGGGAAGGGCGTTCCGGCCCGGCCCCGAATCCACCGGATGCTGGTCCTCCCGGGCCGACGCCTCCCCAGCGGGCACGACGCGGCGAGATCATGCGGGATGCGGCGCGCCCCGCGCCGCCGGCCCCGCCGCGGCCCCCGGTGGTCAAGTCCGGGCCGGCCGGATCGCCGCCCGATTCAACGGCGCTGCGGGCCCGGTGGCCCGAGGTGGTGGAGGCCATTCGCGGTCGCCGCCCGCTCGTCGCGGCGGCGCTCGAGCACGCGGCCCCGGCGGGCGTCGAGGGGACGACCGTGACGCTCGGGGTGTCCGAGTCGGACGTGCACCTCGAGGGACTCGAACGGAGTCGTGCGGAGGTCGAGGCGGGCCTCCAGGCGGTGTTCGGGGCCAGGTTGCGGGTGGCCTACCGACCGGCCGCCGCCGGGGGGGAAGGGGACCCCCGGGCCACCGACAGCCGGCGGCGCGATCCGCAGGGGGACCGCGGCGAGCGGCTCAAGGCGTATCGTGCGAAGGATCAAGCACTTGATGCCATGGCGGACGCGCTGGATCTGGAGCTACTCGATTAGCTTGCGAGCCCCTACGGGGCACGATAGCTTGGTTTTTTGCGGCGCACGGTGGAACGGCGGACGCGGATTCCATGGCAGATTTTTCGCAGTTGCTCCAGCTCGGCCAGCAGATGCAGGGGCGGCTCTCGCAGATGCAGACGGAGCTGCTCCAACGGCATGTCACCGGGTCGGCCGGCGGCGGGATGGTGACCGTGACGGCGGACGGCCGGGGGCGCGTGCGGCGCATCCAGATCGATCCGGGCGTCACGAAAGACGCGGACGTGGAGATGCTGGAAGACCTCGTGCTGGCGGCCGTGGCGGACGCGCAGCGCAAGGCCGAGGAGTTGTACCGCGAGGAGTTGCGGAAGGTGACGGGCGGGCTGCCGCTGCCGTTCCAACTGCCGCTCTAGTCCCGTGTCGGTGATCGAGGACCTCACGGCGGAACTCGCGAAACTGCCGGGCATCGGCCGCAAGACCGCCACCCGCCTGACGTATCATCTGCTGAAGCAGCCGACGGCGGCGGTGACCCGGCTGGCACGGACGATCGAGGCCGTCGTCGAGCGCGTGCGGCCCTGCACCGTGTGCGGGAACCTGAGTGAAGCCGATCCGTGCCCGATCTGCACGGACGGCCGCCGGGACGGCGCGGTGGTGTGCGTTGTGGAGGAGGCCTCGGACATCGGGGCGATCGAGCGGAGCGGCGAGTTCCGCGGGTGCTACCACGTCTTGGGGGGCCGGCTGTCGCCGCTCGATGGGGTGGGTCCCGACGACCTGCGGATCGCGGCGCTCGTGGCGCGGCTCAGGGGCGGAACCGCGGTGCGCGAGGTGATCCTCGCGACGAATCCGTCGATGGAGGGGGAGGTCACCGCTACTTACCTCCGCAGCGTGCTCGAGGGGGAGGGCGTGCGGGTGACGCGCATCGCGCTGGGGCTGCCCATGGGGGGCGAGCTCGAGTATGCGGATGGGGTGACGATCGCGCGCGCGTTGGCCGCCCGGCGGGAGATGGGGGAGGGATGAGGACGGGGATGAAGGTGGCGTTGCTGGCGGGGCTCCTCGGGCTGGTGGCCGGGATCGCGCTCGCGCAGCACTCGATCAGCCGGTATCGGCGGGCATTGTTCTCCCCGCGGCCGCTCAAGCGGCTGTCGGCGCTCGGGTACCTGAGCGCCTATCCGACGGTCGAGACTGTGCGGCTCCTGCGCGACTATGTCGCCTGGGAGCGGCAGCCAATGCTGCGGCGGCGTGCCGAGGCCCTGGTGCGGCGCATGGAAGCCAAACTCGCCTGACGCGGGGGGGCGATGAGCGGAGCCGGCAGTTGGTCGCTCGGTGAACGGGACTTTCACCGGATCACCGAGTACCTGAACGACCTGCTGCGCGAGTCAAACGCGCGGTGTGCGCTGCTCGTGGACCGCACGGGCCAGCTGCTCGCCAACGCCGGCGAGCAGCTCCAGTTCGATTCCACGGCCTTCGCGTCGCTCACGGCCGCCGACTTCAGCGCCAACGATCAGCTCGCGAAAATGATCGGTGAGCCGGAGTTCGCGTCGCTGTTCCACCAGGGTGAGAAGGAGTCGATGTACCTCGCCGACGTGGCGCGGCGGGTGATCCTCGTCGTGTTGTTCGACCAGCGCACCACCGTGGGGCTGGTCCGGCTGCGGGTCAAGCAGACCGTGGGTGACCTGGTCAAGGTCTTCGAAGAGATGTTTCGGCGTGGCGCGGATGGGCAGCAGGCCCCGCGGCCGTTGCTCGAGGGGGCGGATGATGAGATTGACAAGCTGTTCGGGGACTGAGGGGAGACTCGCGCTATGTCGATGATCAACTACGCCTCGCGCGAGATCAACTGCAAGCTCGTGTACTACGGGCCGGGCCTCGGCGGGAAAACGACGAATCTCGAGCACGTCTACGGCAAGGTCTCGCCCGACATGCGCGGCAAGATGGTGTCGCTCGCGACCGAGACGGAGCGGACCCTATTCTTCGACTTCCTGCCGGTGGATCTCGGGACGGTGCGCGGCTTCAAGACGCGCTTCCACCTCTACACCGTGCCGGGCCAGGTGTACTACAACGCGTCCCGCAAGCTGATCCTCAAGGGCGTGGACGGAATCGTCTTCGTGGCGGACAGCCAGATCGAGCGCATGGAAGCGAACATCGAGTCCATGCAGAACCTGTACGACAACATGATGCAGTACGGCTACGACCTGACCAAAATCCCCTTCGTCGTGCAGTACAACAAGCGCGATCTGCCCAATGCGGCGCCCATCAAGGACCTCCAGGCCGCGCTGAACCCGGGCTGGCCGGTCGAGGATCCGGCACGGCAGCGCGAGGCCCCCGATCCGTACCACGCCGGGGACCTGCTCGTCTTTCGCCTGGACGACGGGACGTGGGTCGAGCGGGCGCCCTACTTCGAGTCGGTCGCCGTGAGCGGCGACGGGGTGTTCGATACCCTCAAGGCGGTGGCCAAGTTCGTCCTCAAGTCCCTGAGCTGAGGCGGGCCGTGGTCTGGACCCTCCCGAACATCCTCACCGTGGCGCGGATCCTCCTCGCGCCGGTCATCGCGCTCCTGCCGTTCATCCAGGGCTACCAGCCCAAGCTCATGGCCTTCGTCGTCTTTCTGGCGGCCGCTATCTCGGACATCTACGACGGCAAGCTCGCGCGGTCGCGGCAGGAGATTACCGACGTCGGCAAGCTGCTCGACCCGATTGCCGACAAGCTGCTGCTGCTCGCCACACTGATCCCGATCTACTGGATCACGAACTTCCGCATGCGGGAGTACGAGATCCCGTGGTGGGGCAGTCTGCCGCTGTGGGTCTTCGTCCTGCTGATGGGCCGCGAGGTGCTCATGACGGTGCTCCGCGCCTGGGCCAAGCGGCGCGGGGTCGTGATCGCCGCCGCCGGGGCCGGGAAGCTCAAGACGATCATCCAGGACGTGTTCATCGGCGCCACGATCCTGTGGTTCGGTTGGCGGGACCTGGCTGCGAGCTACGGGTGGCGCCGGGGGCGGTTGGGTGAACTCTGGGACCGGCTCCATGGCTGGGTCGTGGCCGTGACCCTCGCGGTGGCCGTGGTTCTCACCATCTACTCACTCGCGCTCTACCTCTACCGCTATCGGCGCCTCTTCCGCGATGGGCCGGCGCCGCATCCGGGCGATGGACCTTGAAGTCGTGACGATCGGGACCGAGCTGCTGCTCGGCCACACGATCGACACGAACGCCGCCTACCTCGCCCGTGCCCTGGCCGCCGTCGGGGTCCGGGTCGCGCGCAAGACGTCGGTCCCGGACACCTCGGATGCGATCCGCGACGCGGTGGCCGGCGCGCTCGCGCGCACCGGCTTCGTCGTCACGACGGGCGGGCTGGGTCCCACCCGCGACGATCTCACCCGCCAGGCCATCGCCGAGCTCTACGCGGTCCCGCTCCTGCTCGACGAGGCCTACCTCGAACGCCTGCGGGCGCGCTGGCGCCGGCTCGGCCGGCCGGGTTCCATGCCTGAGGCCAACCGGACCCAGGCGCAGTACCCGGCCGGCGCGACCGTGCTCCCCAACCCGCGCGGGTCGGCGCCCGGCCTGTGGCTCGAGGGCTCTATCGGCGTCGTGGTCATGTTGCCAGGGGTGCCGCACGAGCTCCAGGGCCTCACCGATGAGGAGTTGGTGCCGCGGCTGGAGAAGCGCGCCCCCGTTGGGGCCGTGACCACGTCGCTCACGCTCCGTACGACCGGGATCCCGGAATCGCAGCTCGCGGATCTCGTGGGCCCGCTCGAGGACGGACTCGCCCCGGTGACGCTAGCCTACCTGCCGACGTTCGACGGCGTGGACCTTCGACTCACGGCGTGGCAGATGCCGGCCGGGGAGGCCAAGGCTCTGATCGGCCGCGCGCGTGACCGGCTGCTCGCGGTGGTCGCGGATCGGTGCTACGGGGAGGACGGCGCGGACCTCGCGGCCGTCGTCCTGGAGCGGGCGCGGGCGGCCGGCGCCCGTCTGGCCGTCGCGG
>Ga0299912_10005898_pt1 | contig 10065 bp, 8 predicted proteins | sample RVTome_2_FD_207667 | JGI IMG/M metagenome (GOLD analysis project Ga0299912, IMG submission 207667) | Soil microbial communities from uranium-contaminated site in the Upper Colorado River Basin, Wyoming, United States - RVT95D214 (version 2) ...
ATACATGACTGTCATTGCCCGACTTGATCGGGCAATCCAGAGAAAGGCACTGGATTCACCGGTCAAGCCGGAGAATGACAAACAGACGAAACTATGTCGCCATACTAACGACCGCATTAGTAAGTTTACTATACGCTGACTGATTGGCAAGTCTTATTTTTGTAATATAGAAAAATGACGGAAATATGACTTAAAACCTGAAGTATGAACTGATCACCCTTCCCTCTTTGTCAAAAACTACCTTTGCGACAAAGTGGTCTCCTGCCCGGAAAGAGTACGCAAGCTCACGCCAGATGACGGTTGTCCTGTCGTTTTCCCGTATGACATCCGCATAAGGGTACTGGGCAAAATACAGGAAATTCTTCACAACCCTGGTTTCCCGTGAACGTTCCGCAAAAGGGTCTTTATTTGCAGTCGAGTATGTTTCCTGAATACATATTCTCTGTGAAAACAGATCAGCAAATCCCACTTTTATCTCATCACCGGATTTTACTACAAACCACCACCTGAGAAAATCATTCGGCAAAGGACACACCTTATAGGTATTTTCATCAAGTTTCTCTCTTAAAAAATCCGTTGTCTTTCCGTGAATATAATACCGGCCGCCCGTGTAAGCAATGAAGATAAATATTGTCGAAAGCGCAATAACTGAAGCTTTCCTATTGATCTTTTTGCATAGAATTGCAGATATGATGAGGCCAAGAGTTACATACGGATCGATAATAAAAAGCAGGTCAAGAGAATATTGATGCCAGTCAAGGGGAGAGAGGATTCTTGTCCCGTATTGGGTAGTAAGGTCCATAAAGAGATGAACAGTGTAAGCCAAAAAGGCGAGAAAGGAACTATAAAGAAAGTTTTTTTTCCTTCCAAATATAAGTCCTATGATAATCGGAACAATGAAAAGGGCCAGGATGCCGTGTGTTATTCCTCTGTGGTATCTGAGAAACACGTCAGCACCCCACAATCGTGTTATATAATCGAAATCAGGTGCAAGTGACGAAAGGAGCAGAACCCAGAAAGCCGAGTGTTTCCTGAATCCCAGGTTGAAGATTGCGGTACCTGCAAGTCCATGGGTGATAGGATCCATTACAGTTCCTTTTTACTCAAAAGAATTCCTCAAAGCCCTATTTCTGGGTTACAATATCCATAATGTCAATCTTGCCCCATGTCAAGTACGTGATAAACTCCAAGAGGAATCCGGGGAAAAAGATATACTGGATTCCGCATCAAGTGCGGAATGACAAAATGTTACAAAGTCTTTCAGTTATTGACACCCTACCGCTTGTTGCGGAGTAGTTTATTCAGTTATATTTTTATCAAAGTTTAAAGTTTTACTTCATTGATTGAGTTCATTATAATAACTTTAATTGCTTTTTTACATATAAATATAAAAAATGGAGCTTTCATGAAAAGGTTCTGTAATCGATATTTTTTAAATCTGTTTATTGCAGTTTTTATTACAATTTTTTCATCTCAATCATCATACTCGTTGACTCTTGATGAAGCCATAACCTTAGCAAAAGAAAATCTTCCTTCGTACAAGGCATCCCTGATCAGGGTAAAATCAACTGAGGCACTCTATAGTGCTTCACTGTCGCCGTATCTTCCGAACCTTGATGCTTCAGCTTCTGATGAACTCATCTTTACATCAGCAGGTGAGTTCAAAACGAGAAACTATAACCTTGCCTTGTCTTACACGTTATTTGACTGGGGCAACAGAAAGGCAAACAGGGATATTTCAAGACTAAATCTCAATGAAAATATCCTGTCTATGGCGGTAACTATTATCGTCGGCATCCTTGCAGGGATTTATCCATCGCTAAAAGCTACCAGAATTCAGCCGGTCGACGTGATAAGATCGTAATTTGTTATTCGTGAATCGTAATTGGTGATTCGTATTGTAGGAAAAAAGTAGGGCAGGAATTGCCTGCCCTATTACAAAAGTTGCCTCTGAGATGCACCCGTAATCACCCAGAGGATATGAGGAGTTTGACCCACTCCATTTTTATATTAGCAATAGCTTATTTAGTTGTCAAGAATTTTTTATCTAAAACATAAACTATAACTTGAATATCTATAGGGTAATAATCTGTTAAAATTGTATTTTTAAAATTTCATAAAAAGTTCAATGTCTATAAAACCTGTAGTAGCTGAAAAATTGAATATAGATAATCACTGATATTTTAAGCATATGATATTAATTAGAGTCAGTCCATAAACTACGTTTTACTTATTTCGTCATTCCCCGACTCGATCGGGGAATCCAGTCTTTCCAACGGTTTCTGGATCCCCCGGTCAAGCCGGGGGATGACAAAACCTTAGTTTATAGACAGACTCTAATTAGTGTTTGTGTATAAATTTGAAATTTTGCCGTTTGTTTGTCATTCCGTCCGTCAGTACGTCCGACGGACGTCCGGAATCTTTTCGATGGCTTCATAGAAGGATTCCCGCCGCGCTTCACTTGCGGGAATGACAGTATATCGAAGTTATGAAAATTTATTGATCAACCTTTTGCGAATCTTTTAAGGTTAGATAACCTGAAAAGATTATCAGCATGCCGCCGATAAATGAATTCAGTCCAGGGATTTCCTGCAAAAGCAGCATGCTGAAGATTATCGCGCAGACTGGTTCGAGGTATCCCAACACCGCAGCCCTGTTTGCACTGACATACTGAAGCCCCTTGAAATATAAAATGGGAGCTATTGTTGAATGAACAATGCCCATGAATACATAGCTCCACAATGCATGCAAGGGAATTTCTCTGATAAAAGGTGAAAGCAATATCAAGATAGTAATGTTTGTGAAAAAGACGAGCACGAGAGGGTTAAATTTCTGAGAGTGCTTCCTTAAAAAGATGACAATCAGCGCATATGCAATTCCAGAGACCAGACCTGACATAATTCCCAACATCTGGCTTTCTTGAAGTGAAAAACCGTCAAGCATTATCCATAGTCCAATCGATGCTGTCACTATCACAAAAATAATCTTTCCGGTTATTTTTTCTTTCAAAAAAATGGGGGCAAGAAACGCAACGATTACAGGGGCTGTGTAATGGGTCAGAACTGCATTAGCAATAGTGGTATTTTTGTACGCATAAAAAAATGTGAACGTGTTTAAGAATGAAATGATCCCAAGTATTATGGGATATTTCAGGTTTCTGATAGCAGGAAATTCTTTTCTGTATCTCTTGCCGGACAGAAATATTCCCTGAGCCATCACAGAAACTATAAGTGAATAGAACATCAGGATATGTATTTCAACACCTGAGAGTCTTACGACTATTCCCAGCGAACTCCACAGGAAAATGGCAAGAAGGATATAAAAGGAAGCCATTCTTCAGTAAGCAGTGGGCAGTAAGCAGTAAGCAGCTGAAAGTAAAAATATCTTATCTATCATTCTAAAGATAATCCTTTTATATTCTGAAGAACTGTTTTTCTGAGTTGAGTGGCAGGTTCTATTTTAATAAGATATTTCCCATTATCAAGAACAGGTATGAGAATATCTTTAAACTTTCTCCCGCATGAGCAAATATGCCTTCCCTTTCTGTTTGGAACGATCCGTCTCTCACCGCATTTTCTGCAACTTATAACCCTCTTGCTTCCCGACCATTTCCCTCTTTTGGCCAAAGGTTTTCCTTCAACCTCCATGATATCCATGGCATAATCGACAACGGGTGCGTTGCTTATTGATGTTCCAATCCCGTAGCCATCAACAACAGGATTTAAAACAGGAACGTCTGCTTCCTTTATCCCGCCGCTCACATAGAACTTTATATGCTTATACCCCCTGAGATTCAGTTCCCACCTGCTCTCCTCAAGGATGCGATAGAAATTCCCCCTTCTTGATGAAGGGGTATCGAACCTTACTGCATAGAGCCTCTTTCCCATGACCTCTGCAACATTCAGACATTCGAATTTTTCATCGAGGAAGGTATCTATGAGAGCAACTCTCTTGAACTTCGGCTCAAGGACTTCATCATAAGCCTTTATCGCATCTACTGTAGATCCCATGCATATTATTAAAGCGTGCGGCATGGTCCCCATGGGGTCTTCACCGATAATTTCACCTGACTTCACAACCGCAACACCATCGCATCCGCCGATATATGCATTTCTTTCAATCATCGGAGCCAGTATTGGATGCATCCTGCGTGCGCCGAAACTGATAACTGGTCTTTCTCCGGCAAGCTTCTTGAATCTTGCCGCCTTTGTCGCGATCCCTGATGCCTGGCATATTAAACCTAAGATCGCTGTCTCATAAACACAGAAGTCCTGATACTTTCCCTCTATTTCCATTACCGGCTCAAAGGGGTAGAAAATTGTTCCTTCTTTCATGGCTCTGACTTTAACCGGCAAATATTTCATCAGATACATCGCTTCCTCAAGACCGGCAAATATCGCCCATTGCCAGTCGTCCGGAAGGTTCTTTGCGATAAATTCTGCTTTGACAACAGGATTTATCTTCTTAGCCTTGAGGATCTTCAGAGACCTCTCAAAATAGACATCGGTGACCTTACCGTCAATAATATCTTTAGGGTCTGCCGTATGGAACAACTATCCCTCCTGAGATAATCTGGAGTCAGAATAAGGTTTTTTGTATTTCGTGAAAATAGTATATCATTTCCGGTATTCTTTAAAAAGTTTTCATGTTACTTGAAAATTTACTCTTATATCAGTGAACATAACATATGGATTTATTTGATAAAGAAAAAGCTCAAGTCCAGCAGCCTCTTGCCTACCGCATGTGCCCGAGTAACCTCGATGAATATGTGGGACAGAAACATATCCTCGGGCCAGGCAAACTGCTCAGACGTGCCATTGAAGCGGACAGAATCTCTTCCATAATACTCTACGGCCCGCCCGGAACCGGCAAGACTGCACTCGCAAGAATAATTGCTGAAAAGACGAAATCGCATTTTGAATGGCTCAATGCTGCTACAATCGGGATCGATGAGATCAGAAAGGTTATACAGCAGGCCAAAATGAGGAAGCCGAAAGGCATCAAAACCATTGTATTCCTCGATGAAATCCACAGGTTCAATAAACTCCAGCAGGATGCCCTGCTCCCGGATGTCGAGGAAGGCAATATAATTCTCATCTCTGCAACAGTTGAAAACCCGTTTTTCTATGTAAATTCAGCCCTGCTCTCAAGGAGCCAGATATTTGAACTGAAACCGCTTTCAGAGGAAGATATTATCCATATAATCCATAATGCTTTACATGATAAAGAACGTGGGCTCGGAAATCTTGACATCACTGCAGATGAAGATGCTTTGAAACATATTGCCAGGATGTCCGATGGTGATGCAAGAAAAGCCCTGTCAGCCTTGGAATTATCAGCCCTCACTGCTTCTCCGGACACTGATGGCCGGGTAAAAATAACGATTGAAATTGCAGAGGAATCTATCCAGAAAAAAGCTGTTGTTTACGACAAAAAAGGCGACCAGCACTATGATACAATCTCTGCATTTATCAAGAGTATGAGGGGTTCTGACCCGGATGCAGCAATATACTACCTTGCAAAAATGATTTATGCAGGTGAAGACCCAAGATTCATTGCCAGGAGGATCGTCATATGCGCATCAGAAGATGTCGGAAATGCTGACCCGATGGCACTGGTCATAGCTGTATCCGCGTTAAAGGCAGTTGAATTTATTGGCATGCCCGAAGCAAGGATACCATTGGCGCAGGCGACAATATATGTCGCAAAAGCACCCAAAAGTAACGCCGGGTATCTGGCAATTGAAGCAGCATTGAAGGACATCTCAACTGAAGAGACAATGGAAGTCCCGGACCATCTGAAAGACAGCAACTATCCTGGTGCAAAAAAACTCGGTCATGGAATAGGATACAAATATCCGCATGATTACGGTGGATATGTTGAACAGGATTATCTGAAGAAAAAAAAGAAATACTATAATCCTTGAAATTTCTATGTACAATAATACCATGATTGTCATTCCGGGCTTGACCCGGAATCCAGATATTTTCTTTCCTGGATTCCTGCTTTTCAGCCCCGGTGTTTCAGCTGAGGCAAACGCAGGAATGACATGAGCCTTTAGCTCACAAAGAAACATGAAAAATACCATACATTCCCCCTTTGGAAAAGGGGGATTAAGGGGGATTTTAAGAATACTTGTTTCGATTCATTAATCATAAAATCTCCCCTACCCCCTCTTTGCCAAAGAGGGGTATTTTCGGGTCAATGACAGCATTAGTATATCAATTATGATACCAAAAACTTCCCTTGATCTCCTCGAATTCAATAAACTCCTCAGGCTTATCTGTGATTTTGCCAACAGTGACGCCACCAGAAAATCTGTATCAGATATCCGTCCTTTAAACAAAAGGATGGATATCGAAAAAAGGTTAAAACAGATTTTCGAGATACGCAAAATATCCCATGAGGGCAATCCCCTCAATTTACATCCTTTTTCAGATATATCCCCCCTTATTATAAAAATACGCCCTGAAGGAGCTGTCCTTGATGCCATAGAACTTGCAGATTTCATGCCTGTCCTGAGTATCGCTGCTTCCATATCGCTCCAGATGAAAGAAATACAGGATTTCCCGTTTTTGAAGGAAATCACGGCCCATCTCACAGGATTTCCTGACATCCTCAGGATTCTGAAAAAGTCGATTGACAGCGAAGGAAATATCCTTGACAGTGCTTCTTTTCTACTCTCCGATCTGAGGGTTCAGATCAGGAAACTCGAAGGCAGGATACGCAAGAAACTTGAGGAGATAGTAAGGGACGAGCGTCTCTCTGTTTTCCTGCAGGACAGTTTCGTTACAACAAGGTCGGGCAGATGGGTCATCCCGGTCAGGATGGACTCAAAGGGAATGGTGCAAGGAGTAGTCCACGATATTTCGAAGTCAGGGGAAACGGCATTTATCGAGCCACTCACTATCATAAACCTTTCGAATGAACTGGAAAACCTTGTTGCTGAACAAAAGGCAGAAGAACTTCGCATCCTGAGGAATATCTGTTCGATGATACGAAATGTTATTCATGATATCGTTGCAGAGTTTAAAACGATCGTTTATCTTGATGTCCTGAACTGTATCGCAAAGTGTGCAGATATTCTGCATATGGAGGTCCCGCAGATTAACGATTCTGACAGCATTAATCTTGTCGGCGCCAGACATCCGCTCCTTCAGCTTTCTCTTCAGAAAACAGGCATTTCACAAAAAGTCGTCCCTCTCGATGTCCAATTGGGGGGCGATGATACGGTAATGGTCATAACCGGTGCAAATGCAGGCGGAAAAACTATTGCGATCAAAACAATAGGCCTTCTCCTGCTCATGGCACTGTCCGGCATGCCCATACCTGCCGACTCATCATCGAGTCTTCCTTGTATTATGAATCTGCTCGTTGATATAGGTGATGAGCAGTCGATAGAAAACAACCTTTCCACATTTTCTGCACATATCTCAAATATTTCAGAAATCCTGAAGAAGAAAGACTCAAAAACAGTTATCCTGATTGATGAACTCGGGACAGGCACTGACCCTGATGAAGGAGCTGCCCTTGCGTGTGCCATTTTAAAAGAGATAAGAAAGAGCGGTGCCCTTGTTTTTGCCACAACACATTTAGCAGATATTAAAGGCTTTGTTCACAGAACTGAAGGAATGGTCAATGCCTCCATGGAATTTGACATCAAAACACTCAGTCCTCTTTACAGGTTAAGATCAGGAGAGCCGGGCCAGTCGCATGCCCTTGAAATCGCGCAAAGATATGGCCTCCCCGAAAGTCTCATAGATGATGCAAGAAAGATGCTTGGCAGTATGAAAGTTGAGTTCGACCAGATGATATCTGATTTGAACATGAAAAGACTGGAGTATGAATCTGAACTCGAAAACATCAAAAAACAGCAATCGGAATTAGCTGAAAAGAACAGAATACTCGAAAGAACGCTCTCTGATACAAAGAAAAACCAAAAAGAAATTTTTGCAAATGCATATCAAGAGGCTTCAGATCTTGTAACAGATACCAAAAGACAGATGAACGCATTCCTCGATGAGATTAAGAAGAAAGAAAAGAACGAAAGACGCAAGATTATGCAGCAGGTTAAGAATCAGCAGGAATATGTTACTGCAAAGCTCAGGGAATTCAGTGTTGAGGACAGCGGGGCTCCACCGATAGATGATATACAAAAGGGAGATGTTGTATTTGTTAAATCTCTCGGTTATGATGCATCAGTCATCGATGTCAATTATAAAACAAACCGCTTAAGGGTCTTGGCTAAGAGTATGGAGATTGAAGTGCCTGTAACAGATATATATTTTAAAAGGGGTAAATCCTTGCCTCTCACAAAAACTACTTCAACTGAAAAAACCGAAGAAACCGTTTCATCCAGGATAAACCTTATAGGATTGAGGGTAGACGAAGCCCTTTCCAGGCTTGAGCATTTCCTTAATCATGCATCTATGGCAGAACTCCGTGAAGTTACTATTATTCACGGTGTCGGAAAAGGCCTGTTAATGAAGGCTATTCATGATCATTTAAACGAACACCCATTGATAAAAAACTTCAGAAGCGGAACACCGGAAGAGGGAAGCGTTGGGGTCACTGTGGTTATGATGAAATGAAAGTCAAACTCCTGAAGCCTCGATAAAGCTGCGGCTTCACCTCCTACTAATCAATTTAAAAGGAAAAGAAAATTAAGGATTATAGATAGCATTATCCAAAAACCTACGACTCATAAAAAAGAATGAAAGACCTCCGATATTCAAGTTTTCCAAAGGTAGGAAGCAATTCAGAACCTTTTTATTTGCGGAGTACTTTCTGGAAGAGTGATTTTAGAAATTTACTTTTTACTATAACATTACGATTAGTAATCTATAAAAATTCTTTACACCCTACCTGAGTAGGATTGATTGATTTTGGAAAAAACCACAAAATAAATTCAGATAAAAAATGATATCCACGCATGTAAATATCGTTTTAAAGGACTGTTATATTGACGAGCACTGATGAGGGATAAAATTTTGAAAGAAAATACTCTAACGTTGCATATAGATTCAGGAATTCCCAAGAATACAGATATGCAACAAGATGGGTTAATGATGTGTCCCCATTTGAGAGAATGGCATATAGCATGTTGTGTTGTAGGAGATTACGGTTTTGTTCTCATGCCCTTTATGAGAAAAACATATTGCAGGAGTGCAAATTTTCATAATTGTCCTTTTTGGGAATTCACAGAAGGAATGACAGATCAGGCAATTGCTGAAGAGGTGGCTCCTTCAAGGCCTACAGAAATATTTTAAGACCACTCATGAATTTGGTCTAATCAAAAGGTGCGGAAATCTCTCCTAGTGCCCATGCCGCATTCCTTCTGACCTGAGGGTTTTCATCCTTCATTGCTGTTATTAAAGGGTCAATTGCAAGAATATCTTTTATTTTACCCAGGGCAGCAACGGCATTTTCTTTTACCCTTAGATCTCCATCTTTTAATACATCAATAAGAAAATCTACCGCGGGAGCACCTATCTTTCCTAATGCCCATACAGCATTTTCTCTTACCCGTGGGTCTTCATCCTTTAGTGATAAGATAAGAGACTCAATTGCACGCACATCTTTTATTTTTCCGAGAATTTCAATTATTTTTTCTCGGACATGATAATCTTGGTCTTTTAAATTGTCTATAAGAAGTGTAACTGCCGGATATCCTATCTTACCCAATGCCCTTACTATATTGTCTCTGATTTCAGGATCCTGATCTCTAAGATTCTTTATAAGAAGCTCAACCGCAAGAGCACCTATCTTTCCTAATGCCCATACTGCATTTTCTCTTACCCGTGAATCTTCATTTTTAAGGTTTTTTATGAGGGGCTCAACTGCAGGAGCACCTATCTTTCCTAATGCCCATACTGCATTTTCTCTTACCCGTGAATCTTCATCATTCATAGCAATTATTAAAGGCTCTACTGCACGGACATCTTTGATCATTCCCAAAGCTCTTATTGCATTTTGTCGAATACGATAATCTTCGTCAGTAAGTGCAAAAATGAGAGGCTCGACAGCCATTACTTCAATTTCTCTTAATGCCCATACTGATCTTTC
>Ga0299912_10005899_pt1 | contig 10065 bp, 11 predicted proteins | sample RVTome_2_FD_207667 | JGI IMG/M metagenome (GOLD analysis project Ga0299912, IMG submission 207667) | Soil microbial communities from uranium-contaminated site in the Upper Colorado River Basin, Wyoming, United States - RVT95D214 (version 2) ...
AGAAGCTCGGATCAATCCTGATCATGCTTGTCAGTTTCTTATCTGGCGAAAGTTCACCTTGTGCCGTCAGGGGTTGCCAGATCCCGGATGACCTGAGATAGTGGAACGGCAACCGGACCTCGGGCCGCTGTTTGTGCCTTGGGGCTGCAACGGACCAAAACACGCTGAACCTAAACGCAATATCTGGAGAGAGTGTTACTTCAGCGCTTTCGATCTCGCCCTTCTCCACCATCTCCATGATGACCAACAGAAGAAACGGCTTGTGAGGGGCAGGTTTTCCGTGTGCACGGTCAATCCGCAGCGTGGCGAGTTTCTGTAACCAGTAGTTTTGATCTTTGACCATCGATTCAGTAAATTGTGGGGGCCTCTTCAACGGCCTCGCGCCGAGAGAGATCGTCTTTAAGAATGTTTAGAAGGTCGTCGGGCAGGCCGTGGGCGCGGTGGCTTTCGCTGTATTCTTCTACCTTGGCAAGCATGCGACGTAAGGTGTCAGCGCGAACGCCGAATTCCCGGGCAACTTCCTCTTCCATTTCTCGAAGACGGTTCAACTCAGTCAGATTGGCATTCATGATGATCCCCCGCTGTTGGTTGATGATGCGGGCGGATCCTCGGCAGCCGGTCGATCTATCTCCCTCTTCGCAGCTTCACAAGCCGCGTGGCTTCCTGGAGGTAGTACCCTTTCATTTCATCCAAATCCATCTTTTCGACCATAACCGGGAGGTCCTTCAGGGTGATCCTGTCAACCAGCAGGAGCCTCTCCGGAATGACAAACCCCAGTCCCTTGATGTCGAACCTCTCCTCTGTCATCTTGACCAGGTTTTCCAATTTCAGGCTTTTTTTCTTGAGGACAAAGTAAAGGTCCACAAAGTCCTTGGGATCAAATCGGTCAGCCATGGCAAAAAGCTTGCCGGTGACAAGGTTCAGCAGAGAGTCTACGCTGAGCTTCCCAACCCTGAGACGATCTTCGAGGCTCTTGAAGGGATAACATGTAAATTCGACCTTGAGGATCTGGTTGTCTTTGAAAGTTGCAACAAAGATTCTGCGATCGAAAAGACGTTCGAAATGAAGGTGGTCTAGAGAGGGCAGACTTCTCATGATCCCTGTGAGGAACTCTATGGGAGCCATCTTCTCTTCGGTCTCCGTGAAAAAATCCATGTCCTCGGAAAGCCTGTGGCCGAGGTAAAAGGCGGAAAGGGCTGTACCGCCTGTAAGATAGAAATTCGTTTGAATCTCCTCGGGCAAATGGCTGATCAGGAGTTCCTGTTTTTCAGTGAGAATCTTTTTCCGCACTGCAAACAATCCTTATGATTGCCTTTCTTTCATCAGGGAGTTTGATCTGATCGAGATACCTGAGAATCAGATTCTTGTCTTCCCTGGTGAGGTCCTCGACGACAAAAGGGAAAAACTCGGCCAACCTTCTGGCTCGCCAGAGCTCATCTTCCAGGGGTTCGCCATAATCCCAGGTTATCCGCTTCAGGTCCATCCGCCTCACCCAAGTCTGATAAGTAATTGGTTCTTTTTACCTTAACCGCAAGGAAACCTCAACGGATTTGTAGCAAGGGCCTTTGCACAAGCTGGTCAAGGGAAATCATGGCTCAAGTAGGTGTTCTTGGGATGTGAATATCTGAATGCTGATCCCATTTTCCATAGAGGTCAAGATGCTTACTGAGGGATGGGGATCATACTTGACACTTGTAACGCATGTGGTTACAATTCCTTATGATAAAAAGCTGGAAGCACAAGGGTCTGAAAGAGCTGTTTCTCTCGGGCAGCAAAAAGGGAGTGCGGCCCGACATGGCCGATCGCCTGAGAAGGCGGCTGGATGTATTGGGTGCCGCCAATTCCCTCCAAGCCCTTGGGTTGCCCGGCTTCAGGCTGCATTCGCTTTCAGGAGAGATGAAAGGGAAATACAGTATCAGAGTAACAGAAAACTGGCGGATCACCTTCCGCTTTGAGGATGGTGAAGTATTTGAAGTTGACTTGGAGGACTATCATGGCAAATAAGCGAACAAGAAAGCCCACACACCCCGGGGAACTGATTCGGGAGGATCTGCTTCCTGAAACAGGTATTTCTCAGACGGAATTGGCCGAGCTGACGGGTGTTTCCCGCAGAACGATTTCCGAGATTATCCATGAGCGTCGACGCATTACGCCCGACCTTGCTTTTCGATTTGCAAGAGTTTTCAATTCCACACCGGAGATGTGGCTGAACATGCAGCAAGCCGTAGATCTTTGGGAAGCGCAATCGTCATTTGGATGTGAATACGATAAAATCCGACCCATCCAGGAGGGCGCGTCTGTCTAGAGCGATCCCATCCTTCAAATTCCGGCACGCCTTCAGGTACCCCCTTTGTCTTGCGGCGATCAGAGAGAGCGGTACAAAGCCGGCGGTCCAGGGTCAACCAGCTCAGCCCTTCCTTCATCGATCAGAATCTCCAGGTGTACCAGAATCTCGGATATGGCCAGAAACACATCGCCTTCAGGCACCTGGAGAAAAACATCCTCGATAATGTCGTAGAGAGGTGTCGCTTGCTTATTAAGGACGTTCCAGATGAGTTCCATCCGATCCCTATGGTGCTCTTTATAGCTCGAAATCACACTCCGCAAATCCTCGATATATTCTCCGTGCCCGGTAAACACATATTTTATATCCAACTCTGCGAGTTTATCGAGTGATTTTGAATAGGCTTTCAGGCTTTTGTAGCCAGTGTCCCGGAGTCTGTTTCGGTTTATGGCAACCAATGGATTCGGTGTGATATGCTTGATAATTGTATCGCCGCTAAATAGGATTCTCTGCCGGGATTCATAAAAGCAGCAACTGCCGGGAGTATGGCCGGGCGTGTGGATCACTTTGAGATGATAACCATCTCCCACAACTTCGTCTCCGTTTTCAAGAATTGAAACGTTGTCCAAGGGAGCACCCAACTCCTTGAAGCCAGAAAACCGTTTCCGCACCTTTTCCATCTCTTGCGGTGGCATACCGGCCATGGCCATCAAAGTGTTCGCCTCTTCGCTCCACATCTCTTTAAGAAAGTTCTCGCTTGAGATCTGCCATCTATCTTCGTCATGAATCAAGCACTCAATCGGGTGCTTAACCACTTCGCGGATAGCGGCTGCAAGGCCAAAGTGATCCATGTGTCCGTGGGTGATGATAATTCGCTCCACTTCCCTGATGTTCAAACCCGCCTTTCCAAGCTCCCTTTCAACGTATTCCAAGCTGCCTGGTGCCTTGAGACCGGTATCGATCAAAGTAATGGGACCGCTGCCTACCGCGTATAAGTTGACCGTAATGAGATTGGAAACATCCGGGACGGGAATGGCTATCGCAGTGATATTTTCAAGTTCTGGAAATGGCTTGATCTGCATTCATTTTGTGAAAAATCTTTGGAGTTCGAACTTCGTGTTACAAGGCTATCAATATACAACCAATGACCGATATGATCGCTCCGAACCAATTATACCATTGCACTGATTCATGGAATTACAAAACACTTCCCATCATCCCAAATACAGTAAGAGAGCTGAGCTGCGCTAAACGGAGGCACGAAGTTACAGGACTGTAACTTTAAAGGATGTTCGGCTTGTAAGAACAGCTACATCCTGTTCTCGCTTTTCGGATAGGATTATGCGATGGGACCCTTTCCGGATTTTCTTTCGAATAGCTCAAGACTTAGCCCGTCTTCTATTCTTAAGCAGCAGACTCGTATGGGTTCGCCTTCAGGAGTGCGCATCTCCAAAGGAACCGTCAGGGGAGTCCAGCCTTCCTCCTTTAGCTTCGCGCTGAGGCTATCCATGTCTTCCACGAGCAAGCTGAGAATTGCTGTTCCAGGCCCACCAAAAGCCCCATTTATTTCCTTTCGAGAAGGATGAATCAGCCGCACCAATTCTACTGCTGTTTTCTTGGGTCGAGCGTGGAGGTAAGCAATCTCGGCTTCCATCTCGGGAAGGCCAATGACTGCTGAGAGTTTGGGCCCGCCGGCACGCGGCAGACGCCATTCGAGTTGGAAACCCAGGCAATTCTGAAACAGACGGAGGGTCTTCTCCATATCGGACACAAAAATAGCGATGTGGTGCACATCATTCAAAATGACTCACCTTGAGAAAACAATTACCGTGCAAGACTTCGTATCACCAGCTTTGTCGCCTCCCATGCAGTGAGCCAAACCAATCTTTGCGTTCTTGATTTGACGAAGCCCCGCCTCATCCCGCAGCTGGATGACCACTTCGCAGATTTGAGCCAGCCCTGTCGCCGCAACCGGATGCCCCCGGCTCAACAGACCGCCTGAAACATTCACTGGGGTTTTCCCACCCAGCGACGCATGACCTTCAGCCACAAACCGTCCACCCTCTCCTTCTTTGCACAAGCCCAAGGCTTCATAATGAAGAATTTCCGCGATGGTAAAAGCATCGTGGCACTCCACAAGGTCCAGGTCCTCTGGTCCCAACCCTGCTTTTTCATAGGCCATGCGACTGCCCCTATAATCGGTCTCCCAGTGGGTGAGATTTTGGGGATTTTCATAGCTCCCAGAGCACAAGATGGCTGCCTCCACATTCACTGCCCTGCCCAACCTTCGAGCCACTGCCGGTGAACACACAACCACCGCAGCTGCGCCGTCAGCAATGGGACAGCACATGAGACGAGTGAGAGGGTCGACGATCATCGGCGCGGCCAAAACCTCTTGGAGAGTTACCGGCTGACGAAATTGTGCAATGGAGTTGTGCTGGGCATGACGCCTGTTTTTGACGGAAACTTGGGCCAAGTGCTCCGGTGTGGTGCCGAAGTCAATCATGTGCCGCACTGCTCTCATGGCAAAGCTCGCAGGCGCCACAAGCCCCAGTTGGGTGTCCAACTCCGTTTGTCCTGAATTGATGAGCCCAAACTCAGGGACGCACATCTTTTCCGCTCCCAGGACCACAGCCAGATCGAACTGGCCAGCAACCACGGCATTATACGCCAGGTAAAAAGCAGTCGAACCCGAAGTGCAGGCATTTTCTACGTTAACAATCGGTACCCTGTTTACCCCAGCCTCCCAAAATACGTTTTGCCCCACGGTCATATCGCCAAACAAGCGACCTGCCAAAGCACTCGTAAAAAAGCCCGCTTCTACCTGACTCGGCCTGATCCCAGAGTCCTTGAGCGCCGCTGCAAGGGCCTCCGCACCTATGTCAATCAATGATTTGTCCGGGTGCTTGCCAAAAGGAATGAATCCAATACCAACGACTGCTGCTGATCCCATCAGGTTTTCCTCTCAGTTCCGTCGCCGCGGAGAAAAGTACGGTCTCAGGCATGAAGCGCCAGTGCCGTCATGGCCCAGAGGTCCAACCCTCAACGAGACGGGTAATCCGACTTGAAGTTGGTCGATCGCTGTCGGATCCAAGAGACAAAAGATCCGAAGGCGGGTCTCTTCCAGATCAATATACCCGACAGCGTAAGGTTGCGGCAGGCCAAGTGGGGGCTTGGTTCGAATTACCGTATAACTGTAAATGCTTCCTTCAGAGCCGACACTGGTCAATTCTACTTGTTCTAAACATGTGCGGCAGTACACAGGCTTGGGGAAATAGTACCGGCCACAAACCTTGCACAACCCACCCAGCATTGTCGGTGCCGTCTTATCATAGGGTGGCAATGTGAATACTCCTGAAACGACAGGAGGGATCTGAGTCTCTACTGTGTTCTCCATTGCTTGTCACCTAAGGTCCTTTGGAGGTTTACAATCACCACGAGACACTCTCTGATACACCGGATTAGCTAAAGTCTCACAAACCTGCTTACCGTGCTATCTTGATCCCCGCCGTTTCCCTGTCCCATGTATCTTTTGTTACGCCTTGCTCTCTCAACTCATATTTCTTGACTCGCTCTGTTGGGGTCTTTGGCAGGGAGTCCATAAAGCGGAGATAACGGGGAACCATGAAGTATGCCATGTTTTTCTGACAATGAGCGATGAGTTCTTCGGGCGAGAGCTTGTGTCCTGGTTTGAGAGTGAGGCAAACCATGACCTCGTCTTCCCCGAGTTCCGATTTCACCCCAATCGCTGTGGATTCCAACACAGCAGGATGAGCCCTAATCACCTTCTCCACTTCAAAGGATGAGATATTCTCACCTCGCCGCCTGATGGCGTCCTTCTTGCGGTCCACGAAGTGGAAATATCCATCTTCATCATAGTAGAGGTAATCCCCCGTGTGGTACCAAAGATCCCGCCACGCTTCGACAGTCTTTTCAGGCATTTTGTAATACTCCAGAAGGATAGAGTAGGGCTTCTTAGGTCTAAGCAGCAATTCCCCGGGTGTGTTAGCCCCGACCTCTATGCCTGTGTCATCAACGACCCTCACTTCATAGTCATGCCGTGGCTTCCCGCATGTGCCCTTTTTTCGTTCGCTCACGGTATTCATTAAAGGCAAACCAATCTCGCTCATTCCATAGCCTTCTATAAGGGTCAGTCCAAATCGTTTCTCAAAAGCATCGAAAAGATCCATTGGAGCTCCTCCGCCGAACATGATACGGAGCGGGTTGTCGGCATCGTCCGGTTTGGGATCCGCTTTATATAGAATTGGGAGAATGCCTCCAATGTAGTTAAACTCTGTGCACCCGTAGCGTTTGACCTCCTCCCAAAACCGACTGGCCGAAAATCGTTCAGCCAAGACCATGCGCGCACCGCTCATCAGCGCCGGCATGGTAGACAGAACCTGGGCGTTCCCGTGAAAAAGAGGCAGTGCATTGTACAGACGGTCCTTCTCGTCGTAGCCCGCTGACTCCCAGCAGACTTCGCCCATGTAGAGGGCGTAGTTTTGGGGCATCACCGAGCCCTTTGATGGCCCGGTTGTGCCAGAGGTGAACATGATGATAAAGGGATCGGACCAGATGACTTCCACCTGATCGTACTTGCCGTTATTGTCAACTACCTGGCGGTAGTCGAGCACCGGCCTGTCGAGCGTCGGCAGGGTCTCACTCTGGTCTTGGAGGATCAAAATTCTCTCCAGTTTCGGCAGGTCGTTCAGGACTGCCTCCACACGGTCGACAAAACTGGAGTCAAGGACCATGAATCTGCAGTCAGACTTATCCAGCATATACGTAAGAAGGTCACCGCGGTGGGCGGTATTGATGGGGACTTCTATTGCTCCCAGCTTGCTCAACCCGAACCAAACGAACAGGAACTCGGGCCTGTTTTTCATCATAATTGCCACTTTGTCGCCCTTCTTCAAACCTAGTCGCTGAAATCCTGCAGCCACCTGGTTTGAGAGGCGATCAAAGTCTTTGTAGCCAAAGACCTGATCAGTAAACCGAAAGAATTCGCGGTTCCCAAACTGCTCCACCTTCTGCTGCAAAACCCGGTGAATTACCCTTTCGCTAAAAATGTCTTTAGATGTCATTACCAATCTCCTTCAGCGCAAGTTCTTCCTTATGGACTGCCCCCTTTCGATTCGAAAACTCAGTCCACCCAGAATAATCGACCACACGAGCCGCTAGCTCTTGATAGACAGGCCCAATTTCAGGAATGTCCTTCCCTTCTGAACGAGAACATCAAAGGGAATCGGTTTCAATCTCCTACATCGGTGGCGGACCAGCTTTAATCCCTTCGCTCGGATGCGGGTACGTTCCAAAACATTTGAGAAGACTCTCTGGTGGTCTTAGTTTAAGCCATTCTGCCTCAAACTCATTATAAGGTTTGCCCCGGTGCTTCCGTTCTGCACGAGTCTTTTCCCTTAGGGTCTGAGTCTTTTCCGGATCAAGGCGAAGCGTTTTTTCATCATAGACGACCTTGTAGATGTTTTGTGCTGCCCATTGGCTTGTGGACCCTTCACGCAGATCCTTGATCACCGCCTCAGGGTTTCTGTCCAGCGGGTCACCGTATCCCGCTCCACCGCCGCAAGCGATGTAATAGGTCTCGCCATTCATCATCGGCTCTGGAGCCATAGTAACATGACGAAATTCCTCTTTCCCCTTTTCAGGACTTTTCCCTTCCAACAGTTGGTCCAATGTCACGGGGAGCGAGAGGTTGCTTTCAGCCAACAGGCTTTTCATATTGCTACCCCGCACGGTGTGGATGAATATTGGTGGGACTGCGTATCCACCGAAAATGCCATGGGTTGCTGGAAATTTCGAACCAAATCCGAAGCCGCCCATCGCCACCCAGGGCACATGATGCATCATTAATCCAACACCGAGCCCGGCGCCTCCCCGGAACTTGCCGTGCCCATAAGATTGTTTCAAATAGTTTCTAAATAGATAAAGGAAGGGCTTGTCAGACTCGATGGTTTCCACATCCGAGCAATCACTCATCGTGGCAAACCATGAGCCAGATGCGTCCACTCCGTCCATATCGGGTCTGGCCCCTGCTCCAGTAGCGTTGACCTCGGCGCCGATATCCGCAAAAGGCTCGCCCCACTGGTTCATCCCTCCGTATAGAGGAGTCCCAAAACCCTGAAACCAGGCGGCCACAGCTCGCAAGGGATCCAAATGATAAGTCATGCGGGCACCAGCGAGAAACATTCCATGCGCGAAAGCACATTCAGTGAAAGGTCCAAGAGAGACCGGCGCATCCCCCTGAGCATTGACGATCGAGTTTTGCGGGAAATCCCATTCCAGTATTTCCAGGAGACCGTTGTTGGCCGGCAGGTCATGCAAAAACCATCCACAGAAGTAGACCATGGCCAAGCCGATGATCCCCTGGAAGTAAGTATTTAATGGCACTTGGGGAAGCATGGGAGAAGTGTCATCAAAGCTCAGTTTGATTTTATCCCCCTTCTTCGTCATCGTGAGGTTGATCTTTGTGAGCCCCACCTGCATGCCGAGAGTGTCCATGAAGCGGGGTTGCCGGAAGGTGCCGTCATTGAGCTGGCTAACCTTCTTTTTGGCCGCCTCGGCCGTGACTGTAAGAACCCGCCTGAGCGCTCCGACAAAGAATTCCTGGCCTCTTTGCTCGATCAGCTCCACAATCCGCCGCTGGGCGATCCTCGAAGCCGCCAACCTGGCCTTGATGTCGAGGATCAAAGTCCGTGGGTCCCTTGTCATCGCAGCAAACATGGTCATGATATCTTCCTTGAGTGCATAGTTCTCGCCCACCTTTAGAGGAGGGATGAGGAAGCCTTCGTCATATTTGGACCTGGCACTGGGGCACAGGCCGCCAGGATCGGTCCCCCCACACTCACCTGTGTGGACAATGGCTCCAGCAAAGCAGACCAGCTTTCCCTTGAAGAACACCGGCACAACAAGGCCCATATCTGCACCATGGACACCGCCGTAGAAAGGATCATTCCAAAAGAACGAGTCTCCATCCTTCACACCGACCGAAGGGTCGTTCAACCAGTGTTTGACGACATATTTGACCGGTATCTCTCCCAGTACCGCATGAAACCAAATACCGGTTGCCACGACCGACAGATCTCCTTGGGCTGTGTAAATGCCAAAGGCCACGTCGCCCCAGCGCATCCCGTTTGATGCGCCCAGTTTCATGGTCGTTTCTTTTCCTTCCTGGGCGATCATATTCATTTTGTGCATGAAGATATTGAAATCCACATTGCTGATTTTTTCCTGGGCCCTTTCCTCTTCGGCCGTCATCGGCTCTAGCCTCAGCCTTTGGACGATGTCCATATCCCTTCCGTAGGCCATACCGTTCATAGCTTACCTCCCTCTGAAGTCCAAACTGTTTGCCCTAAATACGCTCCAAAACACCAGTGAAGTACTGATCCAGGGTGAAACGCCAACCCGGCTCTATGACGAATGTGGTATCCACAGCCTCGATGAGCGCCGGTCCGGAAAACAAATTCCCCGGCTTCAAGCCGTTGAAAGCAAATACAGGGGTATCCTTAAGTCCCCCCAGGTTGAGCCAGTATGCCTGGCGAGCCCCCTTTTTTGCTTGCTCAGATACCTTGGCTGGGCCTAGTTTCTCCTGGTGAATTTTCTGCGCCGGCATTTCCACCAAGGCCGTTAGATAAAAACATTCCACGTTGATACCGCCAACAGGAAAGGTGGCCTCTGGTGAATAGATAGCTGAATAGGTTTCGGTGAACTTCTCACAGATATCCCTGAAATCATCCGGACGCTTAACGTTCAAGTGGGGAGAGATA
>Ga0299912_10005900_pt1 | contig 10064 bp, 5 predicted proteins | sample RVTome_2_FD_207667 | JGI IMG/M metagenome (GOLD analysis project Ga0299912, IMG submission 207667) | Soil microbial communities from uranium-contaminated site in the Upper Colorado River Basin, Wyoming, United States - RVT95D214 (version 2) ...
GATATTATATTTATGGGTTCTATCTATTTTCAGCGCTGGCTTGTCTGACAAAGGGGCTTATAGGGATAGTTTTTCCATTTTGTATTGCTGCAATCTATATCTTAACTGCAGAAGGATTATCAGGTATCAAAAAAATATTCAGTTTAAAAGGTATTATCCTTTTTTTGATTATTGCAGCTCCATGGTATATCGCAGAGTACATAATCAATGGTGAAGATTTCATCCAGCAGTTCTTTATAAAACACCACTTCAAAAGATATACAGGGGTCATATCAGGGCATAAGGGTCCTGTGTATTATTTCATTCCCGTATTGATCATAGGGTTATTCCCCTGGATTGCATTTCTGCCTGCTGGAATTAGAAATGTTTTCAAAGAAAAGGACAGACTGAGTTCGTTTGCCTTTATATGGTTTGCATCTATATTTATATTCTTCTCACTTTCGACAACAAAGCTTCCTAACTATCTCCTTCCTGCAATACCTGCTGCATCTATACTTATTGCCTCCGGCATGACAGTGCAAAATAAGAAATGGCGGCAATACTCAAACCTATTTATTGCAATTATGTCAGTACTGATAGGTGTTATCTTTTTGATTTCAAAAAGGTATCTTTCTAAATTTGGGATTCCTGATACTGACTGGACGCTTGCAATAACTGCGACAATGATAGTGATTGCAATCATGAGTTTTTATTCTGTTTTTACCAAAAAAAAACTTCATGGCTTTATGGCCAGCCTTATGGTTGCTTTTCTTTTATTACTTGTGACAAAAGGGTTACCCATTGCAAACCAGTATCTTCAAGGTACACTTTATAAATACAGTCTGTATGCAAAGGAAAGGCTCCACGATGATGAGAAGATAATTACTTACAGGATAAACAATCCAAGCATTGTATTTTATTCAGAACATAAGATAATAAATGTAAGGGATAAGGATGAATTAATAACTTTTATGAAAAATGGCAAACATGTTATTGTCATTACAAAGACAACGAACGTTGAATTTTTAAAGGAATTAGGGTTTAATTTATTAGAGGAGGATGAAAAATATGCAATCCTTGAGAGAAAATAGATTTACAATCGCAGGACTTCATGGACAAACTTAGAGACAAATTTTCTAATATCCCCGACAGAATATCAGGCCTTGCGGATCTTGCATATAGCCTCTGGTGGAGCTGGCATCCGGCAGTAAGGATGCTTTTTAAAATGTTGGATCGACCTGTATGGAAGGAGAGCGGTCACAATCCGGTAAAGATGTTAACATATCTCCCCAGAGAAGTTCTGGAATCATTTGCAAAGGACCCTGAATATTTACAACACTACGATGTGGTGCTTTCCAGGTTTCAAAAGGAAATGAGTGCAAAAGAATGCTGGTTTACGGAAAATATTACAGATCGTGAATGTTTACCGATTGCCTATTTTTCCGCAGAGTATGGGCTGCATCGTTCCCTACCCTTTTACGCAGGTGGATTGGGCTTTTTAGCCGGTGATTATATCAAGGAATGCAGCGACCTGGGTGTACCTATGGTAGCAGTAGGTTTTATGTATCCAGAAGGTTATTTGCATCAGAAAATTCGCATGGACGGCTGGCAGGAAAATCCGGATGAAATCCTCGACAGGGATGCTGCCCCGATTGTAAGAGTGCTCAATGAAAAAGGTGAACAGCTTGTTGTCAAGGTCCCTTTTATTGATCCTCCAATCTATGTAGCTGTATGGAAGGTAGCTGTAGGCCGTATATCCCTGTACTTAGTTGATACGGACATTGAGATGAACGACCCCTGGAACAGGTCAATAGCTTACCATCTTTATATCGGAGACATTGAGCAGCGTCTGCGTCAGGAGATAGTTCTTGGCATCGGCGGCAGTGAGGTTTTAAATACCATTGGCATCAAGCATTCCGTATTGCACTTGAATGAAGGACATTGTGCATTTGCTCTGCTGGAACGGATCAGGGAAAAGGTAGAAGAAGGGATGAGTTTTGAAAAAGCGGCAGAAAAGGTACGTAATACCTCAATTTTTACTACTCATACTCCTGTCCCTGCCGGGCATGATGTTTTTCCTTTTAATCTCATTGATAAATATTTCGGTAATTACTGCCAGCTTATTGGTCTCAACCGTGAAGATTTTCTACATCTTGGCATAAACCCTGAAGAACCTGCAGCAGGATTTAATATGACTGCATTTTCACTCAGGATGTCAAACTATCATAATGGTGTAAGCAGGAAGCACGGCAAGGTTGCACGACACATGTGGCAGGCACTCTGGCCTGACAAGAAAGAAGAGGATGTGCCGATTGATTCAATCACTAACGGAATTCATATCCCTACCTGGACAGAACCGAAAATGGAACTCCTCTTTAATAAGTACATAGGACCCGATTGGCTTGAAGATCACGACAAACAAGTTATCTGGGAACGAGTTAGTGATATACCAGACCAGGAATTATGGCAGCTTCATTATTGGTTGAAAATTAAACTGATCAACTTTATTCGAGAACAGGCACGTAGGCGCTGGATAGAAAATCGTGTTAATCCGATCAACATTATTACCGGTGGTTCATTGCTTGACCCACTGACGCTTACTATCGGCTTCGCCCGACGCTTTGCTGCCTATAAAAGGGCAGACCTAATATTTCACGACCTCGATCGCCTCAAAAAACTCCTGAACACCCGGTGGAACCCTGTACAGATAATATTCGCTGGGAAGGCTCATCCGGCAGATGATAACGGTAAAAGAATACTACAGCGAATATTTAATCTTGCCCAAGACCCTTCTCTGGGCGGAAGAATTGCTTTTGTCGAAAACTATGATGAACAACTGGCACAATACATGGTTCACGGAGTTGACCTCTGGCTCAACAATCCAATACCACCCTCAGAAGCATGCGGTACAAGCGGAATGAAAGCCTCACTGAACGGTGTCCCTCACCTGAGCATTCTCGACGGCTGGTGGATAGAGGGGTTTAATGGTAAAAACGGCTGGGCCTTTGGTGGAGACACAGGTGATGATGTTAAGGATTCAGAGGCAATTTATAAGATCCTTGAGAAGGAAGTGATCCCTCTTTATTACAAAGTAGATGATAATGGCATTCCACGTGATTGGGTCAAGGTTATGAAAGAGGCGATAAAAAGTACTGCGCCGTTATTCAGTGCCCGCAGAATGGTAAAGGAATATATAAATAAGTTTTATCAAAATGCCTTGAAATCGGCTTAGAAACCTTGCATAGCGCGGTTGAATGCTACTGCCAATCACAGGGGGTATGTTCTACACCAGAATTCCGAGACATATTGAATATGCTCGCATCGGACTGAGACAGTTGAGGTTCTCTGATATCCCATTTTTGTGGGACGGATTAAGGGATAAAGAGATTTTAGCAACCAATGGATTGAGTAAACAAATATTTTCATCATGGTTATCTATGTGGTGGTGGGTAAAAAAAACCTTTACGCTTATTTACTGTATCAAATGTGATTCAAAGCGGATAGGGTTTATCGGCCTATATAACCTGATACTCGGTAAATCTGCTGAAATGACTCTGGTGATACTTGATAAAAATATGAGGCGACTTGGATATGGCAGCAAGGCATTTAATATTTTTGCACAAAATTTGCAGAGGCATTCTGTTATAGAAAAAATACTCATAAAGGTCAAAACAGATAACCATAGCGCTCTATCTTTCTGGAGGAAAGTTGGGTTCCTGGAGATAAACACTTTCGATGGGTTAACCACTATGTCCATGGATTTAAATAGTTACAAAGAAGAATATAAAATTGAGTAAACCCTGGCATTCCCTAAAAATCGATGAAGTATTTAAGTCCCTTGATATATCTCTGAATGGTCTTTCACAGGCCGAGGCATCTGAGAGGCTCAGGCGTTTTGGTCCAAACAGCATTGAAGAACCTGAAAAGGTCTCTGCCTTAAAGATACTTATTGGTGAAGTAACCAGCTTCTTTAATATCATCCTTTTCTTTTCTGCTTTTGTTGCTCTGTCTGTGGGTTTTCTTCCCGGCCATGTCCCAAAATATCATGAGGTCATTTTTATTTTTGCGATTATTACTCTCAATACAATAATCAGCTTTATCGAGGAATATAAGGCAGCCCAGAGCATTCAATCCCTCCATAAGGTCATGAAACTAAAAGTAAAGGTTTTGAGGAATGGAGAAGAAGGAGAAATTGATTCCACTCAATTAATCCCCGGCGATATTATCTTTCTTTCTGAAGGCGATAAGGTTCCATCTGATGGAAGAATCATTGAGGGATTTGGGTTAAAGGTAGATGAATCGGTCTTAACAGGTGAGAGCGTCAGCGCAGACAAGAGTAATATGGAAGTACCTCAAGAAACCATACTCGCTGAAAGAACTAATATGGTCTACTCTGGAACATATGTTACACGAGGGAATGCTAAAGTGGCTGTAACGGAAACAGGAATGTCTACAGAGATAGGAAAGATTGCGACTGACCTCTATGAGATAAAAGAGAGTCCCACAGTTTTTCAATTAGAAGTAGCAAAGTTGGGCAAACAGATAACAATTGCTATTGCTGCAATTGTAATAATCATAGCCATTGCCTACTATTTTTTTGAACACCTGAGTTTATATGATGTGCTCATCAATTCTATAAGTCTTGGTGTTGCTGCAGTGCCTGCAAGCCTTCCCGTGGTTATGACCTTTGCATTGGCTATGGGCACAAGAAAAATGCTTGAGAAAAACGCACTGGTAAGACACCTGAGTGTTGTAGAAAGCCTTGGATCTGTAGATGTAATATGCACTGACAAGACAGGGACATTGACAGAAAACAAGATGACCGTCCAGAAGATATATGTTTATGACAGTATACTAAAGACTGACCAAAAAGAGCTGAATATCAATACGCAAGCCATGTCATTATTATTAAGGGCCTCAATCCTTTGCAATGAGGCGAAGATTAACATAGATGGAAAAGGGCATGAAACCTATCTTGGTGATCCAACAGAAATATGTCTTCTTCTTTTAGCAGAGAAGAACGGGCTTAATCCTCAGGGAGAGAGAAAAAAATATCCAAAGACAGGTGAGATACCTTTTTCTTCCGAGACCAAGAGGATGACTACCATTCACAAGATGGATAAAAAGACAGTAGCATATTCCAAAGGGGCAGTGAGTGCGATTCTAAATGACTGCGACAGGATTTTAAAAGGAGATAACATGGTGCCCCTGACTCCAGATGACAGGGACAAGATCATGGCTGCAGCAGATTCAATGGCAGAAGAGACATTAAGGGTCTTGGCATTCTCCTACAAAGAACTTTTATCTACAGAGGCATCAGTTCAAGATGCTGAACAAGGGATGGTATTCCTGGGACTCGAAGGTATGATGGATCCTCCAAGAAAAGAGGTACCGCAGTCCATACAGATAGCCCATGATGCAGGAATAAAGGTTATCATGATTACCGGCGATAACAAAAAAACTGCACAGGCTATAGGCGGGGGAATAGGGATCGGCAGTAATGCAGTAGAAGGTAAAGATATTGATAATCGTAATGTTGAGGAATTATCAAGAAATGTTGAGGTAATAGACATCGTAGCGCGGGCAACCCCTCAGACAAAATATAAAATAACTCAGGCATTACAGAGAAACCACCATTATGTTGCTATGACAGGAGACGGTGTTAACGATGCTCCTGCTATTAAGAAGTCTGATGTAGGAATAGCTATGGGGTTAAAGGGAACAGATGTGGCAAAAGAATCCTCAGACATGATTTTACTGGATGATAATTTCAAGACGATTATAGATGCCATCGAAGAAGGCAGGAGGATATTTGATAACATCAAGAAATTTGTAAATTATCTTCTTAGTGCCAACTTATCAGAGGTCTTTGTTATATTGATTCTATCGTTCTTTGGTTACATACCACTGACAGGCATTATGGTCCTATGGGTCAATATGGTAACGGATATACTGCCTGCAAGTGCCCTTGCCATAGACCCGGCCAACCCGGGCATTATCAAAAGACCGCCCAGAAAGACAGGAGAGCCTGTGCTTAACAAAGGCGTAAAGATGCTGATTGCATTCAGCGGTATAAAAAAGGTCATCGTGCTCCTCATCATTTTTTATATCGGGTTTCACATGGGCGGAATAAAATTGGCACAGACAATGGTCTTCACCAGTGTAATACTTTTTTCATTTGTTCGGATAATGATTGTGCGGCAGATGGATAAACTGTCTATATGGTCAAATAAATGGCTTCTCCTTGCAATGGCAGCAGGTATAAGTCTGCAACTTGTGGTACTTTACACTCCTTTTATAAGGAGTTTCTTTAACGTGCTTCCACTGAGTTTAATTCACTGGGCAATCCTTATACCAATAGTGATCTTCTCTGCATTTTTAGGGGTATTCGGTGCAAGGATTATTATGAAATTCGTACCAGCGATTTAAAAAATTGGAATTAACTGGTCCGCTTTTATCTTAGTACTTAATTTACTGTGTGTTTATTTTTAATATCATCGAGCAGTATCTTATAATCCTGCGGTGTCAAATGCCAGGCTCCCGGCCTGAAGGGATTATCAAGGTCATCGATTACAATGTAGATCGTATATGCCAATACCCCGATGCTTAATGTAAAAATGTAATCGAGCCATGGATTCTTTACGCCGATGAAAAGGGAAAGAAAGATCAATAAAACATCGGCGAAGATGAGAGTATTCTTTAAGATGTGGGGGATGTGAATTACGCTTTGATAAAGTCTTCTATTGCGATTTCTTAAGAGATCATTAAAAAGAGGTACAAGCTGCATTCTTCCTGTTTCTTCTGTCAGCCCTGCTATTTCATTTCGGAAAGCGTCTAAAATTTTTTCCTCTGCCTCACTTCTTTTCCCTTGTTCCATCGCAGGCCATTCCCCTTGAATGGGGTAAAGATAGTCCTTTATACATTTAAGAATATTTTCCTTGATATCATTTGATAAATGCTGTGACAAAAGCCATAATTCGCGGAGGGCATCTACTTCTCCCTTGATAGATTCAACGAGATGATTCCAGTTTTCCCACTCTTTCTGAATGGTAAAGGCAGCAAGGATGCTGAAGATAAGACATATTGCTGAGTAGAGCCAGGGGATACCGCCTAAATCCCGTAAATCCAATAATAGAATTCTTCCGTGATCAATTGTTCGCATCAACCAGAATACTAAAGAAAAAATAATAAGAAAGAGAATTATTTTTGGAATAAATTTCATTTTTTCACCCTCGAAAATAGTGATAGAATCTGACTGAAAATACTGCTAAACTTATTCATACACACCTCTGATCCGGGGTTTAATCTATATTACCCGGAATGGAGTTAACGTTTAATGTCTGGAAATGCAGGGCTTAGCTACCGCTCTTCTTTAAGTAGTTTATATTCTATGCTATCAACAAGCGCCTGATAGGACGCCTCGATAATATTCTCTGACACCCCGACAGTGCTCCATCTTTTCTCTTCGTCACCTGACTCAATAAGGACCCTCACCCTTGCGGAAGTGCCCTTCCCTGCTGTAAGGACACGAACCTTATAGTCATGGAGACTCACTTTTTTAAGTTCAGGATAGAACTTATCGAGTGCCTTTCTCATGGCATTATCAATTGCGTTAACAGGGCCGTTTCCTGTTGCTGCGGTGTGTTCGACATGACCTCCAACCTTTACCATTATTGTTGCCTCGCTGATAGGGTCCTCTCCCTCTTTTCTCTTCTCAACTATAATCCTAAAACCTATAAGATCAAAGAATCTCTTGTGCAGGCCGAGGGCCTTTTTCATCAAGAGTTCAAAAGATGCCTCTGCCGCCTCAAACTGAAAACCCTCGTTCTCGAGATTCTTCAAAGTAGTGACAATATCCTGTAACTGGGGAGAATCGGAGTCAAGGTGGATTCCGAATTCCTCTGCCTTTCTTAATATGTTGCTCTTGCCTGCAAGGTCTGATATTAAGACCCTCTGGGAATTACCGACAAGATCGGGCCTAATATGTTCATAAGTTTCCGGTCTTTTCCTTACTGCACTCACATGGATACCGGCTTTATGCGCAAAGGCGCTGTCTCCCACAAAAGGCTGTCTCTTGAAATGTCTTAGGTTGGCTATCTCGTTTACAAACCTTGATACATCCCTCAGCCTTCTTAGTTTTTCAGCACCAATACAGCTCATTCCAAGTTTAATCTGGAGATTAGGGATTACCGAGCAAAGGTTTGCGTTACCACATCTCTCACCAAGTCCGTTAATCGTACCCTGCACGTGTGATGCACCACTTCTAACAGCGATCACTGAATTTGCAACCGCACACTCTGAATCATTATGTGCATGGATACCGAGATGTGTATGCACACCTTTTATTATGTCATTTATAATATTTTTTACATCATCAGGAAGTGTTCCTCCATTTGTATCACAGAGTATAAGGCAGTCTGCACCGGCATCCTGTGCTGCGAGAAGGCACTTTAAAGCATACACTGGATTACTTTTATAACCATCGAAGAAATGTTCTGCATCAAAAAAAACCTTTTCGGAGTTCTTTTTAAGATAGACAACAGAATTATGAATGATGTCAAGATTCTCATCTAATGAAATCTTCAATGCCTCTTTTACGTGGAAATCACAGGTTTTTCCAAAAATAGTAATAATCCTTGACTTTGAATCAAGAAGGGATTTTATATTGACATCATCATGTACTTTGTGTTTTGGCCTGTGCGTACTGCCAAATGCTACAATCTTTGAGTTTTTAAGTTTGAGTTTTTTCGCCTTTTTAAAGTATTCTATATCTCTCGGGTTAGAGCCGGGCCAACCGCCTTCCACGTAATGCACCCCGAGTTCATCAAGCTTCTCGGTGATCCGTAGTTTATCCTCAACAGAAAACGATATATCTTCTGCCTGTGCACCATCCCTCAATGTCGTGTCATAGATTTCTATCTGCCGCATAGTCATATTTTTTGTCCGAACTTAAGATTTATTTTTTACCAAGATAACTTTACGTTTCGTTTCCACCTTTTTCTTCCTGTTCCCTCCAAGCTCAAATGCATCGTGCAGCACCCTTACCGCAAGCTCAGTATATTTTGTATCAATAATACAGGAAATCTTTATCTCTGATGTGCTTATCATCATGATGTTTATACCATGTTTCGCAAGTGTCTCAAACATCTTTGCTGCAACACCTGAGTGGGTCCTCATGCCAACACCTATAATGGAGACCTTTGCTATATCCTCCCTGAGGACAACATCTTTTGCTCCGAGCTCAGCAACAATCTCCTTAGTGATTTTAAGTGCTTTCTTGCTATCTGTCTTAGGGACTGTAAAAGATAGATCAGTTGATTTTCCGTCACTGCTTATATTCTGCACAATCATATCAACAACGATATTTGCACCTGCAATCGCATTAAAAAGTTTTGCTGCAATACCTGGTTTGTCATGAACTGCTATTGCAGTTATTTTCGCCTGATTTTTGTCATAGGCAACCCCTGACACTACAACCTTTTCCATCTCTCTGTCCTCCTTAATAACAAGTGTACCAGGATTATTACTAAAACTCGACCTGACAACAACCGGAACCCCATATATCTTTGCAAATTCAACTGACCTCGTCTGGAGCACTTTTGCACCAAGGCTTGCAAACTCAAGCATCTCATCATACGAAATCTTATCGAGTTGTCTTGCGTCAGGCACTATACCGGGATCCGTGGTATAAACGCCGTCAACATCCGTATAAATCTCGCAGAGGTCTGCCTCAAGTGCTGCTGCAACAGCAACTGCTGTGAGGTCAGACCCGCCCCTTCCGAGGGTTGTGACTTCAGAGGTCTCTGTTATACCCTGAAATCCCGCAATAACAGGTATTATCCCTTTATCCAATGTCTTTCTTACCCGTTCTCCGGTTATTCTTTCTATCTTTGCCTTAGTATGGACTTCATCCGTGATAATCCCCACCTGTCTTCCTGTAAAAGACATAGATTTAAAACCGAGTTCATTTATTGCGATTGCTGTAAGTGCAGCGCTTATCCGTTCACCTGATGAAAGCAGGAGATCCATTTCACGCTCATCGGCATTCGGAGATAGCTGATTTGCAAGCCCTATAAGCTTATCTG
>Ga0299912_10005901_pt1 | contig 10060 bp, 6 predicted proteins | sample RVTome_2_FD_207667 | JGI IMG/M metagenome (GOLD analysis project Ga0299912, IMG submission 207667) | Soil microbial communities from uranium-contaminated site in the Upper Colorado River Basin, Wyoming, United States - RVT95D214 (version 2) ...
TCTACTAATTAATAATTTTGATATTTAGTTAATTTAATTTCAAGTCATTCATTTAAAAAATAGGAGAAAATAAATGGCACATCGTTCTTTAATTCCTTTTAGTTTTAGGCAAGATTTAGAGCCCTTTAATTGGCTGCGTCGTGAAGTTGATGAGCTCTTTGATAATTTATGGCAGGCTCCAAGCCTACGGCAGCGATTAAGCTCATATGAAAGGAGCTTTCCACTCATGCTTACTTTAGATGTTTCTGAAACTGATAATGAATTTACAGTTACTGCTGATCTCCCTGGTTTAGAAGAAAAGGATATAAATGTAGAAGTTAGCAATAATATTCTAAGAATAGGTGGAGAGAAAAAACTGGATCATGAGGAAAAAGGTAAGAATTTTCATCGCATCGAACGTGTAAGCGGATCGTTCGACCGTTCAATTCAATTACCGTCACCTATTAATGAGGAGAATATTCAAGCTAGCTTTAAAAATGGAGTACTTACCATTACTCTTCCTAAATCTGCAGAAGCTAAAACTAAAGCAAAACATATCGAAGTTAAAAAAGCATAATAAGCCATGCTCTTTGAGTGGGTGGATGCAATTTAATTATAAAATTAAGGGTAAGAACAGGCCCAATGCAATGACATTATTAAATGATGTAAGGTTAATTATCTTTGATTTTGACGGTGTCCTTGTGGATACGCAGCAAGCTGTTAATGAACTTGAGTGGAAATATCTTAAGCAGCAGGGGGTAAATCTCTCTTTAAAAAATTTTACAGAAAGATTTTCTGGTGAAACAGCTCAATCTATTGTTAAACGCCTTAGGAAGGAAGATAATCTCGCTTTTCCCAAGGCTAATCACCTCATAGCAAAGGAAATTGACGAGACAGTTCTTTCAGAACTTTCTAAAACAAAAATTACTCCTATGAAAGGCATTGAAAATGTTCTTCGGACGCTGCCTCTTAAAAAATGTGTTGCTTCAAATTGTTCATTACGGATTTTGAAAGTGCTCCTCATTGCCAGTGGGCTCATGCCATATTTCAGAGATGATGTTTTTAGTGCAGACATGGTAAAAAACCCTAAACCATACCCAGATCTTTTTCTCTATGCTGCACGCAAGCTAGGTGAAGATCCATCCAAGTCTCTCGTAATCGAAGATACAGAGGTTGGGGTTAAAGCAGCTGTTAATGCTGGCATGAGGGTTTTTGGTTTTCTCGGAGGGAGCCATATTATTCATTCTGACGAAGGTAAACTTATAAAGGCTGGAGCTGAGCAAGTTCTTACAGATATGAAGCAGCTTAATAACTTATTGATTGACCCTCAGGAAAAAACGAAAATTACTAAAACAGACTTTTTACACTCAAAAGAAGATGATTTATCCCTTCAAAATTATATTTCTGAACGAGCAAATATGGTGAAGTCTCAGTTAGAAGCACGCGGCATTAGTGATGAAAATGTTCTTAAAGCAATGGCTTTGGTACCTCGGCATCTTTTTATTCCTAAGCAATCTCAAGGGCTTTCTTACGAAGATTCGGCTTTACCCATTGGATACGATCAAACAATCTCGCAACCTTATATTGTGGCTTTAATGTGTGAGGCGGCCAATATATCTCCCAAGGATAGAGTTCTCGATATTGGAACAGGCTCAGGCTATCAAGCGGCAATCTTAAGTTTGCTAAGCAAGGAAGTCTATAGCATAGAGCTTGTGAAGCCACTTGGCGAACAGGCAAAGACTCTCCTTTATGATTTAGGGTATAAAAATGTGCATGTTAAGATTGGAGATGGCTATGCGGGTTGGCCAGAGCGTGCTCCTTATGATGCCATTCTTGTAGCTGCCGCAACAGAAGAAGCACCTCAAACTCTCCTCAATCAACTTAAGTTCAATGGGAGGCTTATTATACCTTTAGGATCTTCTTTTGGCCAACACCTTATGCGGTTTACTAAAACCAAGGAAGGGCTTAAGCAAGAAGACCTAGGATCTGTAGTTTTTGTGCCTTTTAAAAAGGAATCGCAGTAAGGACATAACATTTTAAGGAAGGACTGACTGATGCAGACAGCAAAAAACTCATTTTTAATTTTGAAGAGTTTGAAAATAAAGCCATATCCAATATAAAATCTTGGGAAAATACTTGTAGATAAAGGTGGTATTTTTATTCCCGTGATGAATGAATTTATAGAAGCTGCTTTAGGAGGAGTCGAGATTACAGAGTATAAACCTTATGTGCATTAAGAAAATATAGAATAATAAAAGAAAATTAAAATTTTATAATTTTGCCTACTCATTATATCTATTGAAAAAATGCTAAAACTTTTAGAAGCAGCCGCTTCTTTAAAAAAGGATCATTAAGCAATCAGGAACTCAACTATGGACAAGATAAATAAAAGACCTACCAGAGCTGTAGATACTCACATAAATGAGAACGAGCCTTACATGTCAGAGCGAATGCTAAACTATTTTAAAAGAAAATTGTTAGTTTGGCATGATGAGCTGGCAAAAGATTCTAAAAAGGGTCTTGACCACGCTCTTGATACATCTATCCGAGAACCAGATCATGTTGATTCTGCAAAACTTGAAGATGATAGAACACTAGAACTTAAGACTCTCACTCGAGAAGAGCATATATTAGAAGAAATTGATGCAGCATTAGAAAGGATTAAAAATGGTACGTATGGGTATTGTGAAGAAACTGGAAAACCAATCAGTTTAGCACGGCTAGAGGCATGGCCAATCGCTCGCTACACCCGAGAAGTAGAAGAAGAACATGAAAGAAAAGGAGAGAAACCATAAGCTGGGCAATTCCAGAATTCTTTCGGCTCAGGTCAATATTATAGAGGGCTTCAAAAGTCGCTATTCATTAGGGAAAGACTGGGACGAGAGTAGGTTTGGTGCAAGTAACGCCTTTACAGTGAGAAGCAACTAGACAGCTAAAATTGAAGAACTCTCCTATAATCTTGAAGATGAGTGGGAACGAGGGCAGCAAGAACTGATTTAGATGATGTAGAAGTTAATCTCTCTCAATCCAAAAGTATACCCGGGGTATACCCGACGATTTTTCCACTTTCCATAAACCCTCAAAAACCCTTTATTTCTTTGGTGGGCGCTGAAGGATTCGAACCTTCGACCCGCTGATTAAGAGTCAAGGATGCTAATGGTCTATGTAGGTCTACCTGGGTACATAAATGCATATTTCTCAATTAACCCCATCAGGATTTAATTCGGGAGAATAGAGAAGCAAGATGGAGATATCTTCACCAGCAATCTTATGCAAGACCTCGACTCTGCTTGGGAGCAAAAGGTTCGTCCTCTTGTAGTTAATCTTTCTGCAAAGGGCTTGATCATTCGAGACAACTTAAAAGAGATTTTTGAAGTAGGAGTGGGACACTCACGGGACATTTGGGGACAAAAAGTGATAACAGCTCAGCAATGTAAATAATCATCAAAACAGCTATAGCCCTTGCATTCATTGTTGTAATTCATTCTCATGTGCTGTAGGTTTTTCCTGGAGGGCGTCTTGAAAACCGGCAGACGTGAGAGCGTCTCGTGGGTTCGAATCCCACCCCATCCGCCATCCGCCATCCGCCATCCGCCGTCGCGCGCAAGACGCGCTATGGCGTGATGCCACGCCGAAACTTTAGTGAAGGCGGGCTAAAATAAACTGCTTCGCCCCCGACTTGATCGCAGCTACGGTTGGCAAACCAATCTTTTAAATACATAAAGATTTAAGAAAGATTTACCCAATATTAAAGGTTTATTAATCTAAAAGCATTAAAAAGAAGAAAATGTGAATTTTTTGGTTGACATTCTCGGTATGCTTGGTAAGCATATAAATTGCAGTAAAAGGTTAGAGCATGACTTATCGCGATTTATCAATTTCCAGATTAAAGCATCCTATTTTTATAGGGGGGCTTATTATTGCCATGCTCCTTTTACTTAAAAATTGCTCTTATTTTGGCGAAGAATACAAAGAACATGTTGTTCCGAAAAAGAAAGAATTTGTCTCTGACAACAGTTTTAACCCAACCGAGTCCGATATGGTCCTCAGAAACACCCCAGAAGAAGGGGTGCCTGGCGGCGAGGGAACTTCAATTGAACGAGCATCTGTTGAAGTTACGCCGCCGAGTGTATGGGGAAATTTAGTTCCTCCTGTCTTTACGACGTTTATTAACCAATTCAAGAGCCTTATATTACCTTTAAATAACGGGTTGCGTCAGGCTTTCTCCATGTTTAGCGGGACTCACACGATTTATTCTGCTGAAAGAGACCGTCACCCCGTTGATGTTGATCCTACAATTCGGCCTACCAACGACGATGTGGTGGTTATTCATACTCTTCCTGTCGAAACGGTCGTTGTGCTTCCTCATGGGTTAGGCGTTTTTGCTGGAGGTATGCTTATGGGTGTCCCTCTCGCACCTTTTGCTCCGCATATGGCCCTTCTTGCGGAACCCATAGCTGAAGTTATGGGTAGGGCTCATCGCGATGGCGGTGCTCTTGGTCTTGGCCGTATGCCCTTCTTAATGGCGGCTAGTGGCACCGTTCCGTCAGCGATAAGTGCGGGTGGTAGTACCCCTACAACAGGTGCAACTTTTCCGGGATCACGTTTTGCATTTCCTCCTTTAGGTACCGTACACAGCGCAACTCTAAAAAGAATACCGACGCTAGCGGCTACTGGTATCCTCGCGTCACCAGGAACCGTGCATGGTAGTACCCCTACAAGCGGCCCATCTTTGGCGGGCTCACGACTTGCGATTCCTCCTCTAAGCACTTTGCAGCAAGGGATTGCCAACTTAAAAAAAATACCGGCACTTGTTCTTAATGGTATTCTCGGGACACCGATAAATACTCATGGTACTATGCCTACAACTGGCCCATCTTTGGCGGGCTCACGACTTGCGTTTCCTTCTCTAAGCACCGTGCATAGCGCTCCCCTAAAAAGGATACCGACGCTAGCGGCTACTGGTATCCTCGCGTCACCAGGAACCGTGTATGGTAGTACCCCTACAAGCGGCCCATCTTTGGCGGGTCTACGTATTGCGTTTCCTTCTCTAAGTACGGCTTCAACAGGCGCCTTAGTTATGGCTGCAACTAATGGTAAGGTTTCATCACCGAATTATGTACACAATAGCGCGCCTTCAAGCCGCACACCTTTGCCGCAACCACATATTAGGATTTCTCCTGTAAGCGCTAACCATAGCGCTACTCTGAAAAGAATACCGATGACGGCGGCTAATGGCACCATTCCATCACCGAGAAGTGTAAATGGTAATGCACCTACAACTGGCGCGGCTTTGGCGAACCCACGTCTTGCGTTTTCTCCTTTAGGCACCGTACACAGCGCAACTCTAACAAGAATACCGATGACGGCGGCTAGTGGCACCATTTCATCACCGAGAAGTGTAAATGGTAATACGCCTACAACTGGCGCGCCTTTGGCGCATTCACGTCTTGCGTTTTCTCCTCTAAGTACGGCTTCAACAGGCGCCTTAGTTATGACTGCAGCTAATGGTAAGGTTTCATCACCGAATTATGCACACAATAGAACGCCTTCAAGCCGCACACCTATGTCACAACCACATATTGCGATTCCTCCTGTAAGTATTGTACATGCTTCTGCTCAGAACCAAACCAATTCTTTGGCGCAGGCTCGTAACAAAGTTCGTGATCTTACAAAGCAGATACTTGCAGACCTTTTGGCACGTTTTCCCGGTCTTCTAATTCCACAGAATATCAAAGCGGCCGCATATACCGGGACGGGAAAGGATCTGCCTGGCTCAGGCAAAGATGATGAACATGATTCTCCGTCTGCTAGTGTTGCATCAAGACCGCAAACCGCGCCGCCAAACGTCTACAAAGATGAATATTATGAAAATCTCCCTCACGACTTACAGCAGATTATTAATCGTCTCTCGGCCGTAAATCCCACCTTTGCGCCGATGGATCTTCTCACGCTTGCTCTTGATAGTGGGATTTCCGACCCTCTGGATTTAGAGCCAGGTTCCCATGGGAAAGTTATCAAATTTGTAGGGAAATTGCTCAAGCGGGTGAATATAAAGCCTGATGCCCTTACGACAGCGCTTTCGATGATAGATTCAAAATCACAAGAGGGTTCCATCGATGACCCGGTAAATCAATATTTGAAAGAAATCGGTCGTATTCTTGGTATAAATAAAAAAGACAAACCAACTCCAAAACCCGGGATTAAAATTGCAACACCTGGAAGTGCGCCATCTGACGCAGTACAAACTGTCACTTCTTCTGATCTAGATTCGCAGCCATCATTAGAAAATACTAAGATAAACATTCCTCCTATATTAACGGTTACTGCAAATGTTGGAAACGGGAATGTTCCATCATCAACCTCTGAAAATTTCGTTGAAAGTGACCCAGTCGATTCTCCTTTCATCAGTGGAATGAACCCGGGCTTGAAGAAGACTGAAGAACGTGCTCCGGCTCAGCTTGTAAATAACGAAAATAGTAATTTTGTCCCTGGGTCTTCAAGCGATTCATCTGTCTCAGGCAGCATGGACCATGGAACAAGTGTTCCTCCCACTTTTGATCCTCATACAATCGGTAAGGTTGTAGAATTTCTATCCAAGTATCTGAAAAATCCAAAATCCAATACGGATGTTCCTGATTCCAAGGACCTGGAATCTTATCTTACTCAAGGCTTACAGTTGGTTATAGGTTGTCTGCCGAAAGCAAGCCCAGCCTTTGCATATCTTGAGCTCCTCAATGCTGTAAAGAACGTTGGCATTCCCAACACAAGGAAATTAGAGCCGGGGTCCCATGGGAAAGTTATCAAATTTGTGGGGAAATTGCTCAAGCGGGCGAATATAAAAACTGATCCCCTCACGTCCGCGCTTTCGATTATGGATTTAAAACCTCTCGAGGCGTTCCTCAATGACACCAAGAATCCATATGTGAAAGAAGTTTGTCGGATACTCAATATAAATAAAAATGGCAAGCCTGATTCACAACCTGAATCTGATTCACATCCTGAAATGTTGGCTGAAAATAAGATAGCTTTAACTGCAATGCAGCTAATTTTAAGTGATGCTAATAATTCTACTCCTCTACCCCAACATAAAGTTGGGGGGATTGGGCAAGTTCTTACCACCAATACGGACTCTTCTGCTCCTCAGAATTCCGATTCAAAGATAGATGTGCAGGCAGCGCAAAATGTAGTCCCAGCCTTGGCGAAACCTTTTCAGCCTATTGCTTCATCTCATGAGGATAAGAGGCCATTCTGGATGGCTTCGCTTGAAGAACTTACCAAAGCGATCGCAGCTTTAACTAGCTCACTTGAAACTGAACCAGAAGGGGGTACTGAATCAAACACATTTCCTGCTGCTTCTCTGGCAAATGTAAGTGAAAGCTCTATCCATAAGAATTCATCCTTATTTTTACAGGGATTGAAGACCCTTGGAAAAGCCTTAGGAAAGCTTATTTCTCCTTCTCAGAATGAAATTGAAGATAAAACTATAATTTTTCCTCAAAGCAATAATGTAGATGTAGATGTTGATTTTGAAAGTTCCTTTGAAGCTATTCAGAAAGCCCTTAAAGGGCTAATGGACGGGGGGGTTCTCGCCGCAAAATTATACAACAAGACGTTCGACACCCTTCATAAAACCCTGAGATTAAAAAAAGGACTAGAGACCCTTTCTCGTCAAGACCGAGATGAATTCGTCCGCAGCGTTTGTGGGCTAGTTAGCCATTTTCAGGGTATTATTGATAAGAGTAAAGAAAATGTCACCGCTTCTTCACCAAAACGAGGAGGAGCGAACTTCCTCACTTCACTTTTTGAAATTTCCAATGAGGATAGTGCTGAGAAGTCTGCTCTGCCAGCGCAAATAGGCACTCAACTAGTTGAGAAAGATGATGGAATGAAATCCCTTAGGAATCGGGCTAAACCTATAAGTGTGGAATCCTTTAATCAGATGTTCAGTAAGTCATATGAAAACTTGAATAACGGGGAACCGTTATCTTCAGAACCAAAGGTGCAACACCTTGTAAATGGCATTATTAAGGATGTTCAGAACGTCATTCCTTCTTCCCCTTTGCCATCAAGAAGAAGCTCTTTGCCTCCCTCTGAGTCACCGGGTACGAAACAGAAGCTGAAAAAAAGTGCTACATTTTCTGGAGTTACAAAGAAGGATATAGACGATATATACAATTCCCTTCGTCATCAGCGTCGTGGTCCTAGTGGAAAGAAACTTCAAGAAGTTTTCGGCAACTAAATGTTTATTTGTTAGCCGATTTAAAAGTTCTTATGAGAAAGACATAATCCTTCACTAGGAGAGGATCTTTCGACTCTCACCATCAGCTCACACCCCCCCTCCAAACCCTCTTGATTTGAAATGTGGGAACGGGTAAGGTTTTGCCTGTGCCCGCTTGGTGGAATGGTAGACACAACAGACTTAAAATCTGTCGGTCGAAAGGCCGTGCCAGTTCGAGTCTGGCAGCGGGCACCAAGGAAAAGACTTACATTTTTAGACATTCGTCTTGTTGCATCAAAATTTCAAAAATAAAAAGGTCACCAAAAAGTCACCATATAAAAAAATTTCGGCTATCAAATTCATCCTGATAAATTACAAACTTTATTTACACAGAACTTTGGCTTTCTCATGGTCACCCATCTCATGATAAACATTTTTTAAACACCCTAAGGCCCATTTCACTTCAGTGTGATTCTCTGAAAAGTGCTTTTTATAAATTAGAATACTTTTATCAAGTAACAACTTGGCTTCATCATGCTCACCCATCGCCCTATGAATATCTCCTAGATGGGCTAAAGCCCAGGCGATTTCATTATGATCTTCAGGAAAGTGTTTCTTATAAATCACCAAGCTTTTTTCAACTAAATTCTTAGCCTTTTCATAATTTCCTAAGTCTTTATAAACAGCTCCTAGATAGACGAGAATTCCAGCCTCCACGATATTATTCTCTGAGAGATGTTTTTTATAAATTTGAAGACTTTGCTCGAGTACGTTTTTAGCTTTTTCGTATTCTCCTAGAGACCTATAAACTTCTCCTAAAGCAGATAATGCCCAACCCGTTTTAATATGATCTTCTGGAAAATATTCTTTATAAAGACCAATACTTTGCTCAAATAAAACTTTTGCTTTTTCGTAATTCCCTAATTGTCCATAAACATCACCTAAATGAGCTAACACCCAAGCAACACCAATATTGTTTTTAGACAGGTGCTTTTTGTAGATTGAAAGGCTTTGTTCAAGTAAGTTACTTGCTTCTTTATAATTTCCAAGAATCGTATTAATGATCCCCAAGCATGCCGAAGCCCAAGCATTACCTGAATGATGTTCAGGAAGACGTTGTTTATAAATCGAATAGCTTTGCTCAAGTAAGTCTTTAGCTTTTTCATAGTTTCCTAAGTCTCTATGAACATTCCCTAGATAAGTTAAGGCCCTCGCAATCCCAGCATGATTTTCAGGAAAACCTTGTTTATAGATATTAACGCATCGTTCAAGCAAGTTTCTCGCTTTTTCATAATTACCCAAATCTCCATAAACATTACCCAAATATGCTAAAGCCCGAGCATTGCTTAGCGTCTTATGATAACTTTTATTGGATTTAGAGAGGTTTCCCTCAAGAAGTTGCTTAGCCTTTTCGTAATTACCTAAATATAAGTAAATTCCTCCTAGTTCACTAGTTATGGATCTCCTTTCAGATTCTGTTAAGAGATTTGGGTGGCTTAAGAACATTTCACAGTGATTTAGGAGGAGTCTTAATTTTGGTAGATCTTCCCTCTCAATTTGGTGAGTAATATATTTCTCTAAAGTCTTAGAAATCAGTTTGAATTGCCTATTCTTTTCTGAATTTAATCTCTTTGTGAGATAAGCCAAGCTTATCTCTTGAGTGCTTCGATGCATAGAAAAGGTTGAGCCTAAAGAAGAAGAGGGAGAATTTGTGACGAGAGAGTATTTTTTTAGATTTATACCCAATTAAAATGAAAATTGGGTGTTAAGACGTTCAAAGTTATCAGTAACACGACTTTGAATAACATCTTTAATTTCATGAACAGTTTTATCGAAAAAGTATTTTACAGCCTTAGTAAA
>Ga0299912_10005902_pt1 | contig 10060 bp, 10 predicted proteins | sample RVTome_2_FD_207667 | JGI IMG/M metagenome (GOLD analysis project Ga0299912, IMG submission 207667) | Soil microbial communities from uranium-contaminated site in the Upper Colorado River Basin, Wyoming, United States - RVT95D214 (version 2) ...
CATCCCGAGCATCGTTTCCTGAGCCTGCCGGAATCACTGGCCGAATCAAAGAATAAGAAGACAACGAAGCAGGATCAGTTGGATACAACAGTTTTGTAGGCAATCAAAGGGCATCCCAGTGTATTGGACATTATTGGGATCCGGTCAATGATCCGGCTGCGGCAAAATTTCGGCACTAATGCCATGTTTTTTTGCTTCCGCTTGTGTCGGCAGGCCAAGACAATAGGCCTCGGCGCGAAGCGGCACTTTGCCGAATTTCTTCACGAATGCCCGCACGGAAGAACCGCTCGTAAAGAGTATCATATCGATATGTTCGAAGTCGACATCTGCTGGCTCAACTTCAACAGTCATATACAGAGAAACTTCCGCCACCTCAGCGCCCATCTCTGCGAGCCCATCGGGCAATTCACGAGAGGCAACTTTCGCCCGAGGCAGAAGTACTCGTTTGCCTTTCATGTCCAGGCATGCAAATTTTTCGAGGAGACCTGCACTCGACTCATTATCCGGGACCAGGTCGGCTAAAATACCAAAACCGGCAAGCTCTCCAGAAGTCGTCTTGCCAATAACAGCAATCCTCACGGAGGCCAGCGATCTGGCATCAGAACCCGCCAGACGCAGACGCTCAAAGAAAAACCTCACACCATGGGCGCTTGTAAATATCAGCCAATCAAATGTTCCCAGCCGTGTTACTATTTCATCGACGTGTGAGTAATCTTCCAGCCCTACGCATTTTACTATAGGCCGATGTACAATGGTGCCGAGGTGCGCATATTTTTCCGGGTGCGTGCCGAGGACAAGCACTTTCGGTTTCTTGTCGAACCAATTCAACTTTTCCTGAAGCTCCACTACCTTGCCGACAATAAAAATAGCGGGAGTACCCAAATTGGCTTCTTGTACAGTCTGAATAAAATCTTTCAGTATTCCTGTAATAACTCTCTGATTATAGCGTGTGCCATTTTCAACTGCTGCGATCTTCGTTTGCTCAGACCAGCCTGCCTTGAGCAGTGCATCTATGATTTTTGGAATATTTGCGACACCCATAAGAAAGATAATCGTGCCCGCTTTGGGTATCTCGATTTCTTTGCCTTCTTTACGATGCCCGGTCACTATAGCGAGGTTTGGGGTGAAATCCCGGTGTGTCGGCGGTATTCCGGCATAAGACGGAGCAGCCAGCGCGCTTGTGATGCCCGGTACAACTTCAAAATCTACTCCCGCTTCGGCACAAGCTTCGACCTCCTCACCGCCCCGGCCGAAGACAAAAGGATCGCCCCCCTTAAGCCGAACAACGATTTGATTACCTCTGGCCTTTTCGATTATAAGCTCATTTATCCGGTCCTGAGACATCGTGTGCCGGCTGGCAAATTTGCCGACAGATATAATTTCAGCATCCTCCCTGGCAAGTTGAAGCAATTCGAGCGGAATGAGATGATCGTGAAGAATTACATCAGCCTGGCAAATAAGCTTATAGCCCTTCAGTGTTATCAACTCGAAATCACCAGGTCCTGAACCTACGAGATAAACTTTTCCATTTGACATTCTAATCCCGAATTGGAAGCATTATATTATAGAAGAAAGCTAAACTTTTTACTATTCTCACAAATGAGAATAATTGTCCTGTTAATTATTACTGAGTAGAGGATAAACAACCTCCATTGATATTGACCTTGACTTTTCGGCGGCCATTCTTTATACTCTTTCTGTATAATCATATGATAGACAAAGGTCAAGCGAAAACACGGAATTGAGCAAAACAGTGAGAGCGAAAGTCTCTTTCATACGGCAAAATAAAATCGTTATGGACAAAATCGACAGCCAAATACTACAAGAGCTTCAATATAATTTTCCTCTGAGCGAGAGACCTTATGAGGTTATCGCCGAGAGACTGAAGATTTCGAAAGAGGAGATTTGGAACAGAGTCCAAATGATGCTCGATAACGGAATTATTCGCCGAATGGGGGCCAGTTTCGATTCAAATAAACTTGGCTTTCGCAGTACATTGGCTGCCGTGAGTGTTGCCCCCGATATGGTGGAGCATGCTGCTGAAATAATAGGCCGGTTTTATGAAGTGACCCACAGTTATCTACGTAACGATGTTTTCAACATCTGGTTTACGTTGATCGCTATCGATGACAACAGAATAGAGGACATTCTTGAGCAAATTCGTAAGTCTTTATCTCTTGAACGGTCGGAGGTCCTTAATTTACCCATGAAACGGCTTTTCAAGCTCGATGCTCGTTTTTGTGTTCCCTGAAAATCCTTATTACTGGGTAACCATTATACAGAATATAATGTTCACAACATTCGAATGGCATTTCTTAGGAATGCTGCAAAGTGTTGTTTAATGGCGGCCATGCCGCCCTGACACATTCCCATAAATGGGAATTCGGTGTCTTTTTAACTCCTGAATAAGGCTCAGGGCTTAATTCAAAGATTGAATTTAGCAGTCAATTAAAGTAAAATAATATTTATTTAAATGTACTATATAAAAATCACAGATTATTCCGTCATATTACAAGATTGATGAACATAAGAGGTTAGGGTTCATATACTACGGATATTGAATTTAAATGAGATTTGATTTTAGGGAACCTGCAAAGTGAGATTCAGAGGCGGTTATAACATACTACTGAAGGGAAAACCAGCTAGCGCGGTAACGGCAATGCCGGAACCTAAGGTTCTCTACCTGCCTTTGCATAGCGAGCGTTTCGCGTTCACCGACATTCATGTTAAAAATGGTCAGAAAGTTACCGGCGGCGATGTTCTGGCAAGCGATCCGAATAACTATGCAGTCCCCCTGCTGGCACCGCGGACCGGTACGGTCCGTTTAAAGGCCGTTGAGGGCCATATAGTACTTGAAGATACTGCTCAACTTGAGGAACATGCCAGTATTGCTGAAAAAGAAATGTCGCACGTAGAACAACAAATGGGTGCGGCCGGCATTAAGCGATATAAGCTTTTGTCACTTGGTGCCTGGCAATTCTTCTACGACGCTTTTACGGGGGCATTACCCGATCCGCTCGGTACGCCGCAGGCAGTAATTGTATCTACATTGAGTCTCGAACCGTTTCTTGCCAGAGGAGATGTTCAGCTTCATAAAAGACTTTTGAATTTCACAAGGGGTTTGGAGCATTTACAGTCGCTGCTGGAATATCAGCCGATTTATCTGGTAATGCCGAATATTTCATCCGAATTTGCGAATCTAATTCGAAATCAGATACGTGGATATGCATCGGTGAAGATGCTGGAGATACCACCCAAGTATCCGTACGATCATTTCGAAATTCTTGCCCGGAGATTGAACCTTAAACGGGGCGGAGGTCCTGTCTGGGCGGTCCGCACGGAGGGAGTTCTGGCGGTGGACCGCGCCCTGACACTGACAAAACCATGTACGGTCAGGATCGTATCCATAGGTGGAATGGGCGTCAATATGCCGACGCATATGAAAGTCATGCCGGGATATCCGATTCAGAAAATCAAAGATAAATATGTGTTTGAGCCCGCTGCGAGAATTATCAACGGTGGCATACTGACAGGCAAGATATTACCTGTCGAAACGCTGGGGGTGGATACGGAATGCAGAGGAATAACGATCCTTCGCGAACAGGAAGAAAGAGAGTTTCTCGGGTTTATCAGGCCGGGATGGGGCAGGCATTGCTATGCCGATTGTTTCTTAAGTTCCCTGCGGAAAAAATTCAGGGAGCAATTAAATACAGGCATACGAGGTGAACTGCGACCATGCATTTCCTGCAATTATTGCGAAGAAGTATGTCCCGCAGGAATCATGCCCTATCTCATCCACAAATACCTGTATGCGGACCTGATTGAAGAAGTCGAGCAAGCCCGAGTGGATCTTTGTATAGAATGCGGTTTGTGCTCTTATGTCTGCCCGTCGAAGATAGACTTGAGAAAACAGCTTATCGACGCCAAGGCACTTATCGAGAAGGAAAAGGAAGAAATACGTCAGGAACAAATGCGTCAGGAAGAAATAAGTAAACAGCAGGAAGAAGCACGCAAACAATCAGAGGGTAATAACGAGTGAAATGGTTATTGAAGGTAATTGATGCGGTTCGGCCGACATTTGAGGAAGGCGGTAAACTGCAGCTTTTCAATCCTGTTTTCGGGGCATTGGAGCATTTCTTTTTTGCGCCGTCGACAAGGACCATAGGAGCTCCTCACGTTCGTGATCCGCTTGATCTAAAGCGGGTAATGTTCATGGTTATCATTGCCGTGGTTCCGTGTGTTCTAACGGCTTTTTACTTTTTTGGTCTGCGTTTTCTGGCTATGATCATAGTCTCGTATGCGGCGGGCCTGACGGTTGAGGCCATTTTCGCGATGATACGAAAGGAAGGTATTAACGAGGGCTTCTTCGTAACGGGCATACTCTTTCCGTTGATTCTCCCGCCCAACCTGCCTCTATGGATGGTTGCGCTGGGGGTCGCATTTGGCGTGTTCATCGGCAAGGAGCTATTCGGCGGCACGGGACGAAACATATTCAATCCCGCCCTTGTCGGCCGTTGCTTTCTTTCGCTCGCCTATCCGAAGACAATGGCAGCCAGTTGGGTCGAGCCCAGCCACGAACTTGTCGGCGGACTGCTGAGCTGGGTCGGCCCCCCGTTGGATGCCGTCAGCGGTGCCACACCGCTGGCCATGGCAAAGCAGGGAGATATGGGCTCCACCGCACATCTGTTACTGGGTAGTGTATCGGGAAGTGCCGGGGAAACCTCGGCAATATTGATAATACTCGGCGGCATCTTTTTGCTGTTTACCCGCGTCGCAAGCTGGCGAACAGTCGTTAGTATGCTCGGCTCCTTCATCATTCTAACCGGCGCCTTGATTTTGGGCGGCGCATTGAAATATCCCATCCCCGGCGTGTTCGGCCCCATAATGTGGCATTTATTTGCCGGAGGCTTGCTTTTCGGCGCGTTTTATATGGCGACCGACCCGGTGACGAGCCCGACGACAAATACGGGCAAATGGTTCTACGGCATAATAATCGGCTCGGCTACTGTTCTGATCCGGAACTTTACCGGATATGTCGAGGGGGTGACTTTTGCCATTCTGCTGGGCAACATTGTCACCCCGATTCTCGATGAAATAGTCATCGGAATTCGTATCAGGAGGCTTAAAAATGAAGGGTAACGTATATACTATCTTTTACGCGGCGGTGCTGGGAACGGTATGTTCGCTGGTACTGACGTTCGCAGCAAGCTTTACGGCTCCTTACAAAAAAGCTAACGCCGAGGCGGAAGAAGTGAAAAACATACTGCTGGCGTTAAATGTTTCCATACCCGGCAAGGTATCCTCCGAGGAATTGGTGAAAATATACAAAGAAAATGTGCGAGAGCAGAAGCGGGGAGGTATGACGACTTATATTTATACTCCATCGGATAATACTGGCGGAGCTATAGCGATGCGTTTTGCCGGACCCGGTTTATGGGGCCCGATCAAGGGCTTCCTGGCTCTGGACCCTAAGATAACAAAGATTCAGGGTATAACGTTTTACGAACAGGAAGAAACGCCCGGTCTTGGCGGCGAAATTGTCAGTTCGTCCTTTCGAAACAAATTTATCGGTCTTTTAATACGAGACGAAACCGGCAAACCGGGAATAATTATTAAAAGCGGGGGCGAATCAGCCGTGAATAAAGTCGACGGCATAAGTGGAGCGACAATGACCTGTGATAAAGTTCAGGAAATGCTCAACGAGGCCATAAAGAGCATTGCCGGGGAGAAGCAATAATAATGGCAGATAAACAGTTAGCTTGTGCAGTATGTCAGCCCAAGGGAATATGTGGAGGTAAGGGGCTGCTCACACTGAAAGAGGGCACCTGGGGAAAAAACCCGCTGGCGATCCAGGTACTGGGGATATGTTCGGCTCTGGCGGTTACGAATCGACTGGAGAACTCGCTCGTAATGGGTGCGGCACTGATCTTTGTTTGTGTCGGCTCAAACCTGATAGTCTCTCTCCTGCGGAAACACACGCCCCATCGAATCCGGATGGTTGCGGAAGTGGCTATCATCGCGACCTTCGTTATACTTTTCGACCAGTTCCTCAAAGCCTTTTATTGGGACATGTCGAAACAGCTCGGCCCCTATGTCGGCTTAATCATCACAAACTGTATCGTGATGGGCCGGGCCGAGGCATTCGCCCTCCAGAATCCGCCGGTTCTGTCCATGGTTGACGGGCTGGCCAACGGTATCGGCTATGCCGTGGTGCTGGCAATCATAGGCTTTTTCAGGGAGCTGCTGGGTACCGGAGAAATACTGGGACATAAGATCCCCGTGTTCAGCGAATGGTACACACCCAACCAGTTAATGATCCTGGCCCCCGGAGCATTTTTTGCTCTCGGTATCGTGATCGCGATTTTTAATGTTATCAAGGGCCCGGCGCCCGAGGAGAATAAATAATGAGTGAGACATCGGCATGGGTAATATTAATCGCGGCGATATTTACGAACAATATCCTGCTGACAAATTTTCTCGGCATGTGTTCATTTATCGCGTGTTCGAGCCAGATTAAGACATCTCTGGGCCTGGGCACCGCCGTCGTTTTCGTGATGATTATGACAACAATAATTAATTACATAATTTACCACTTTATCCTGGTGCCGTTTCATCTCGGCCACTTGCAATTTATTGTATTCATAGCGGTCATCGCCGGCTTCGTGCAATTCGTTGAAATGTTTGTCGAACGCTTCAGTCCGAAACTGTACTTCGCACTCGGCATATTTTTACCTTTGATAACCGTAAACTGCGCAATTCTCGGCGCATCTCTGTTCATGATCATTCGAAATTACAGCTTTATGCAGTCCATCGGCTTCGGCATGGGCGCAGGGATTGGCTGGGCTCTCGCCATTGTGCTCTTAGCAGGCTTGAGACAGAAAATGAGATACAGCCATGTCCCGAAATGCTTTGAGGGTGTCGCAATAGCAATGATCGTCACCGGCGTGCTTGCCATGACATTCATGGGCTTTGCCGGAATGGTGTCGATCCAATAGGAGTGCTCAATGGGTTTTTCGATTTATTTGTACTCAGTTCTTTCTTTCACCGGCCTGGTAATACTTCTGGCGGCCGGACTGATGATTGCTGAACGCTTCCTGATAAATTACGGAGTCTGCAAACTCGATATCAATGCCGGCGAAAAACCGCTTGAGGTCGTGGGCGGACAAACGCTGCTTTCGAGCCTGTATGCCGGCGAGATATTCATCCCCTCAGCCTGTGGCGGCAAAGGTTCCTGTGGATACTGTAAAATCACAGTGACTTCGGGGGGGGGTCCGGTGCTTCCGACTGAAACGCCTTATTTAACACGAAAGGAAGTTCGTTCCGGAGTCAGACTGGCCTGTCAGGTTAAGATAAGAGAAGACATCTACGTTCGTATTCCCGAGGATTTCCTCAACGTTAAACTCTTTTCATCAACCGTGGAAAGCATTTTCGATTTAACACATGATATAAAGGAAATCAGACTGAAATTAGATGATTCTCAGGAAATTTCTCAACGACCGGGTCAATATGTTCAGATTCAGGCCCCATCCCCCGACGGCCCCGTTTTCCGCGCCTACTCAATTAGTTCTCCCGCTTATGAACCGACAGTCGTGGAGCTTAATGTCAGGTTAGTCCCGGGCGGCATCGGCTCGACATATCTGCATAACTTGAACGTTGATGACAAGGTGGCATTTACAGGCCCGTACGGAGACTTTTACCTGAACGAGGACCCTTCCGTTGAGATTATTTGTGTAGGCGGAGGCTGTGGGATGGCGCCTATGAAGAATATCATTTACTCCCTTTATGATCGATGGCCCAGCCGCTCGTGCTGGTTGTTCTTCGGCTGCCGGACAACAGAGGATATCTTTTACCTTGAGCGATTCAAGGAACTCGAGCACAGGCATCCTAATTTCCATGTAATCTATGCCCTGTCCGACCAACTGAAGCCCGAAGAAAAATGGGATGGAGAAACAGGATTCATTCATCTTGCCGTGGATAAGTATTTAGAACACGGCATACCTCGCCAGGCGTTCCTTTGCGGCCCACCTCTAATGATTGAGGCGGTCACAAGAGTTCTCGGGGAAAAAGGCCTGCGTCCGGATGAAATTTTTTATGACGAGTTCTAAAAGCTATATGGCTGTGTCAGTTAATTACCTGAAAGACACATGTTATATGAGCAAACGGTTGATTGGATTTTACAAGCATGAACTTGATTTTTTGTTAAGTTAAGACGTGGAACAGTGAAATATATCAAGGCGATATTTGTATTCGGATGGAATATTTTCTGGCAAATGAAATGGCCCGTGAAAATATTACTTCTTGTTTTATGCGCATCCTTTTTTGCCGCCGGGGCAATTGTTGTTACAGGGCAGCCGGGCTTTTGCAATTCCTGCCACATCATGAATGACTATTATGACAGTTGGAAACGTTCCGGCCACTCGAACGTCAACTGCCTTGACTGTCACTTGCAACCGGGTTTTACCGGTTATGTAAAAGGCAAGATTAACGGGCTGGCCCAGGCGGTAGACTGCATAGTCGGCAGGGTCGGCACAAAACCAAACGCCACGGTCCGGGACGCTTCCTGCCTGAGGTCCGAGTGCCATAGTGCCGCAGAGCTTGTCTCGACGGATATCGACTATGCCGGCATCAAATTCACCCACGAAAATCACATCGATAAAAACGTTCATGGGATAGAAATTACATGCGGAACCTGCCACAGCCACTTCGAAGGAGACGAGCACTTCACCGTTAACAAAGATGCATGCTATACCTGCCACTTTCTCAAGGGCGGCGGGACCGACAGCAGTGTGGTCCAGACGGGCTGCACGGATTGCCACGAGGTGCCCGACAAGGTCATTAAGCGCGGCCTGGTGACAATTAACCATGCCGAGTTTGTTTCCTATAAAGCAAGCTGCGAAGACTCGTGTCATAAAAGAGAGATTCACAAGACGAGCAAAGTGGACGATAACGTATGCCTGAATTGCCACAGTTTCAGCAAGGAACAGCAAGCCGACGCCGCAGAGCTGCACCAGGCACACACGAGTCATGAAAAAGTGGAATGTTTCGCCTGTCACGGGCAAGTATCACATGGCCAGACGGAAGTGGCGTCCATTTCAGTCATGATGGATTGCCAGAACTGTCACAGTGATACTCACCAGGTCCAGCGTACTATCTATTCAACCCGGCATCCGATGCAGACCCAGCAGACGGATCGGGTTCTAAGCCCGATGTTTCTCACACACGTGGAATGCACTGGATGTCATATCGAGCGGGTGGCAAAGAAATCCGGGGTCCTGGATAGTTACGGGACAGTTGCCAAAGCCGTACCTCAGGCCTGCGACAATTGCCACGAGAAAGGGACTGGAAAACAGTATATACCTTTCTGGCAGGAGAATATCAAGGCAATGCATGAGAAAGTCAGCCGAAAGCTGGAACAGTTGAAGGCCAGGGCAAGGAACACAACAAGCGAGCAAATCGCTTCGCAGTTAAACCAGAGCATTGAACAAGCTCAATCGATTCTCGAATCGGTATCAGCAGATGGAAGCTGGGGAGTTCATAATTTCAAATATACCGAAGCAATGCTTCTCCGAGCGGATGAAATAGTAAGTGGAGCAAGATAGTGTAAATCCCAGATATGGAATCTATTGCCCATAAACGATTTTTTAGGATAGCTGTCGTAGGAATTGCCGCCACAGCAGCAATCGCAAACCTGACATTGGTTGGCCGGGCGTGTGCTGCATCCGCCGGACCGCACCACTCATTCCTCGGAGGGCCATGGGAAATTGTCATTAAGACGCGGCTGGACGGAGAAGGGCTGCGTTTTCCGCTGACCGTGTCCGACGAGAACAAGCCGCAAAAACTCGACAAAGTCCTGCCGATAAAGGACACGCCCATCGAGATCAGGCTTGAAGATTATGTTCCCGATCTGAAATGGGAAACGGATGCAGTCAGGCATCCCGGCGGAGAAATTGCCGCAAGATTGCTCATCAACGGCAAGAATCTGAAACAGGACATATGGCTCAGTTCGGGTGACCCGGCCAGGCAATCGATATCGTCCAGTATCGGAAGCGTCACGATAAGA
>Ga0299912_10005903_pt1 | contig 10060 bp, 8 predicted proteins | sample RVTome_2_FD_207667 | JGI IMG/M metagenome (GOLD analysis project Ga0299912, IMG submission 207667) | Soil microbial communities from uranium-contaminated site in the Upper Colorado River Basin, Wyoming, United States - RVT95D214 (version 2) ...
CCCGCCGACGAACACCAGATCGCCGGCCCGCACGGCCCGCGTCGTCCCGCCGCCTGCGCCCGAAAAGAATTTCAATTCCATGACCGTCGCCTCCCAGCATACGCTACTGACTTACATGTAAGTAAGGCATTGGTCAAACCTGGGGACGCCGGAAGGGGTGGTGGGCACGTCGCGGTGCCTCCGCTATGATCATGCGATGAGTGAGACGAGCACGCGGGAATCGATCAAGGCGCTGGCGCTGGAACTGCTGATCCGTCACGGCTACCGTGGAATGAGCTTCGGCGACATCGCCTCCGGACTCGGCACGACCCGCGCCAACATCCACTATCACTTCGGCAACAAGCAGCAGCTCGTCGAGGAGGTGCTGGCCGACTACGTCGAGCGCACGCTCGCCGGGCTGGCCCGGATATGGTCGGGGGAGGGTCGGACCTTCGCTGCCCGCATCGAGGCTATGGTCGACTTCAGCCGCGAGCGCTATCGTCGCTACAACCCCCCCGGCACCGAAGGGCGTCCATGGAGCCTGATCTCGCGCCTTCGCCAGGATGCCGACCTGCTCACGGCAGGCGGCCGTGTCACCCTGAAGCGCTTCGGCGACGAACTGACCGGCATACTCGTGACCGCCATCGGCGATGCCAGGGCGCGGGGTGAATTCGATGCCGTCATGCCGGTCGAGGACGTGGCCCTCCACCTGGTCACCCTCGCTGACAACGCCGCACCCATCACCCTTGAAGCCGGCGATTTCGCGCGACTGGAGCGGCTCTACCGCGGCTTCGCGGACATGGTTGACCGGGCTTTTGCACCGAAACGCTCCGCAGTGGCGCGAAACTGACTGTCGCCGTGCACTCGCTGACTTGGGCTTCGGACATGACCCAGCCATTTACCAAGGCAGATGCTGGACTGGCCGCGACGCTCCCTCAATGGGCGACATTGACCACGGTGACGCGCCGGTTCTCGGCTGCTTCCGGATCGAGCGTATTCTTGAGCTGCTCCTCGCCAAACCCGACTGAGATCAAGCTGTTTGGAGAGATGTTGAAGGCCGCTACCAGGAAGTCCTTGACCGAATTGGCGCGCCGTTCGGAGAGCGCCTGGTTGTAGTCGGGAGAACCCTTGGCGTCGGTGTGCCCGGCCAGGACAAAGACCGATTTTGTAAGGTTCTCCTGGGTCAGCGCAGTCCCCAGGCGGACAAGCACGAGTGTCGCCTCGGGTGTTATTTCCGCAGAGTTGAATTCGAACTCGATCGTCAGGTCGAGCTGCGGCAGGTCCGGATTTGCGAGAACCGGAGCCAGCTTCTGCCGCTCGACAACCGTGAGGCCGCGGGACAGCCCGGTCAGGCTGTCAATCAAGCGGGCGGTTCCTTCGTCCATGGTCTGTGCCGATGACAGGCTGCGCGACGCGGCGGTCGTGGGCGCGAGGCGCTCGGCCATCTCCTCGGCGCTCAGGTCCTGCGCTAGCACCTGCGGTAATCCCGCCAACAACGTGCTGGCAACCAGCACGACTCTCCAACCCGCTCTCATGCTGCCTCCCTCTTGGGTCTGTCGTAACCGCCTCTCACACCTGTACCGACGCTTCCGTGCTTCAATCCGGATTGCCGTGCAACAACACGTCCAGGAAGGAGCATCACGATGCCCCCTCTCTTTGGAGCGGCCCACCGAGTTGGGTCCTGCTCCAATATGACCATACACCCGGGGAAAGCGTGCTGGAAATAGCGGGAACGAAGGCTGCGGCAGGCCAAACTCGGGCGCTTGCGTTCAGGCAGTGCATCGTCTCCATCTGCAGGCCTTGGGAATCGGCGTCATCTGGCCGTCGCTGAGCTTTGCAGCTCTGAACTTGAAATGGGCGCCAAGGCATGGGCAAGCTGGCGGGTGCGGTTTCGGGTCCGGGGATGCCCATGCTTCAGCCGTGCCTTCGTGTCGTTTGTACCGCCTCGGCGGCTGTTGCCCTCACCTTGGCCACGGTCCTGCCGAGCCATGCCGTCTGCATGCTCTGCACGAGCGCGATACGGCTCGACCGCAACCTCGCCCTCTGCTTCCAGCAACGGTTCGATGGAGAACTGAGGCGGCTGGAGAGCGAGGGCCGAGGGGTCATAGTCGTGGATCTCTCCGACTGCGCGAAGGAGGATGGTCGGACAGGCCTGCCGACAGACCCCGGGATTTCAGCAACACTCGACAGCTCCTTTGTCGCCGACGGGAACAGTCTGCGTTGTCTTGGTGACGCCATTGCGGGCCACGATGGCAGCCTCGACCCCAGCGTGCTCTTCGACCTGACCAAGATCTGCTCGTGAACGGGAGAGCCAAACCTGCAGAAACAGCGGCTGGTGAGGCTCGCGTGGCCAAACCTGGGCGCTGGTCGCGCATGGCCTCCATTGCCAAGCCCTATGGCGATATTGTCGACGCAGTGCTGAAGACCCTGCTGGTGGCCACCGTTGTCCTCGGTGCCTTCGAGTACTTCTCGCGGCAACAGGCGGCACGGATAGAGAAGTCGCTTGAGGTCGTCGATGAATGGCAAACGGCAGGGCACCGGGAAGCCTGGCAGCGGATCAACGACCAGCTTTGGCCGCTCTATGCGCCCAACGCCGATGCGATCGCCGCGATCGGCGTCGTCCCGGAACAGCGGGCGCTGCTCTACGCCAACCTTGGCGACGCCGTGACGGGCCGCGATGATGCATTCCTGTCACCGGCCGACAGGGACGTCGACTCCGTCTTCTACTTCTTCGAGCGTGCCGCGCTCTGCGCCAATGAGCGCATCTGCGACTACGACGTCATCGCGACCTTCCTGGGCGAGGAGGCTCGGACGTTCTGGCTCTATTTCTCGCGCTACGCCGACCGCCGGCAAGCAGTCGGCTATGTCGGATACGGCGAATGGACGGAGCGCTTCGCGAAGGGCAGCATCCGGCGCGCTCTCTGGGGCCTCATCTAGCCCATCGGCCTGAAGGTCCGGGTAACCGTGAACGGCAGCGGCGACCGCGCGTTGTTGTTGCCGTCGCGGATTTCCATCCAGTACCAACCGGCCGCAGGGATCGCGACGGTGCCGGTGGTCAATCCGCCTTGCCGCGGTGCCGGGACCCAGTACTGGATCTCGGCGCGATCGGCGTTCAGCAGTCGGAAAGCGATATCAAGGTTCTCCGGCACGCCGTCGATTGCCACATCGAGTTCGCCCGGACCATCCGCGTAGAAGACGTGCCAATCCCCGTCGCCGAGCGGCAGGATGTGGGCGACGGTCTCGCCGGTGATCTCCACCGGCGTCGCCTCACCGAATGCGTTGTTTGGCTCATTGCTCCCCAGCGTCGGCGTGAAAGTCGTGCGCAGTGTCGCCGGCTCGATCGAGCGGCCGTCATACGCGCCGTCGGCGATCTGCAGGTAGTAGGTGCCCGGTCGCGGCAGATCGACGAATCCCTCGGTCAGCCCACCCTTGCGATAGGGCGGCACCCAGAAGGCGAGCTCGCTCCAATCGGAATTGACGACGCGATAGCTGATGTCGAGGTTCTCCGGCCCCTCGTCGATCTGGATCGCCAACTCGCCGGGCTGATCGACGGTGACGCGGAACCAGTCGTTGTCGCCGCGTGGCAGCATGGTGAACGGGACTTCGCCCCCCGGCGTCAGCGGCCGTGCCGAGCCGATCGTGTCGTTGGGCTCGAAGGCGTCTAGGCTCGCCTTGAACCTGAGGTCGAGCTCGAACGGCTCGACGCTGCTGGTCGCCGCATCGCTGGCGGCGAGTTGCAGGTAGTAGCGGCCGGGGCGCGCAACATCGAAGGTGCCGAAGAGATCACCGCCGGGCCGGGCCGCCGGGGACCAGTACTGGACTTCCGCGCCGTTCCCATCCAGCACGCGCCATGAGAGCAGCAGGTTTTCGGGGGGCGACTGGACCTCCAGCGTGAGTTCGCCCGGCTGGACGATGGCGAGTTCCAGCCAGTCGCTGTCGCGCGCGGGAAAGATCGCCATCGTCTGAGTGCTTGTCGCCTCGATCGGAATGGCCTGCGCCAGATTGTCATTGGGTTCGAGAAGATCGGGGCTTGCGACGAACCGCGTGGAGAAGCTGAGAGGGGCGATGTCGCTGCCGTCGCCGCCGCTGTCGGCGACGTCGAGGTAGTAGACGCCGGGGCGCGGCAGATCAACGACGGCGACATTGTCTCCGCCGGGACGCGGCGCAACCAGCCAATACTGCATCTCGGCGCCATTGCCGTCGAGCAGCCGGAACGCCGTGTCGATGGTCTTGGGCGCGTCGGTCATCGAGACGATAAGCGAGCCCGGTGACGGCGCGGTGAGCTTGAAGAAGTCATGCTCACCGCGCGGCAGCAGGTTGATCGGGAAGGCGCTGTCGAGCGCGATGTGCTTGGCAAGATCGATCCGGTCGTTGGGTTCGTAGAGATCGGCAACGGGCTCGAAGCCCAGCGTCACCGAAAACGTCGCCACTGCGGTTGCGTTGTTGTTGCCGTCGGCAAACTGCAGGAAATAGACGCCCGGCCGCGCGAGGTCGTATTCGGCAAACAGCTCACCGCCCGGCCGCGGCGCGACGATCCAGTAGGCGACCTCGTCGCCATTGGCGTTCACCAGCCGCACGGCGAGATCGATCTCCGGGGGCGTCTGCGGCGCCTGCACCGTGAGCCGCCCGCCCTGCTTCACGAAGAAACGCACCCAGTCGTTGTCGCCCGCCGGCGCGATCGCCATGCTCACCTGGGCATTGGCTTCGAGCGGTTGCGCCGTGCCAAAGGAATTGTTGGGTTCGCTTTCGGTGACCATCAGCTTGGGCGGCATCACCCACGGGGCCGTAGGGGGGTCGAGGGGGCTCACCTGCAGCGTCGCGGCATAGTCCCAGAGAGCGGCGCGGTCCCCCGAGGCATCGACCGCCTGCCGCAATTCTGCCTCGCCGACGGCGGCAACCGCAACCGGCTGGGCCGGGACCACATCCACCGGGGCCGCCGTGGCAGGCGCCGCGGCGGCCGGCGTTTCGGCTACCAGAGTGGCCGGGAGGCTGGAGAGATAATACTCGGCGGCGAGGCGGACGAGAATCTCCGGACGCTGCACGCCGCCCGTCTGCTCGATGACGCGGCCGGCGACGCGGCGGAAGATCAGGCCGACTTCGACGCCCGGCTTCTCTATCTCGGCGAGGAGCGCGGACGTGTATGGGCTATGGCCGCCGGTGCCGTCGCTCGCCACCTGCCCGGGCGCAGCGGCATAGGCGATGATCGCGCCGTTGCCCGAGGGCTTCATGGGTGCAAGGCCACGCGTGGCGCCCACGGAGCGGGTGACGTCGCTGGCGAGGAGTTCGGCCAAGGGATTGTCGCGGCAGGCGTCGAGGATGACGATGGCGACGCGCGAGCGCCGTTCGACATCCTGCAGCACATCGGTAAGGCTCAGCGAGCTGTAGCGCACCGACATCTCGCTCTCGACCTTGATGTCGACGGGGAGGATGTAGTTCTCGTTGTCGATCTGTATGCCGTGGCCGGCGTAGTAGAAGACCGCGGCGTCGGCCCCGTCGAGTGCCTTGGAGAATTTGCCGAAGGCCTCGAGCAATTCTGATTGCGTGGCGTCGTAGGCGGCGTGCACCTCGAAGCCGAGCCGGGTCAGCGACTCTGCGATGGCGCGCGCGTCGTTGACGGTATTGGCGAGCGGTGTCGTTGCGGCGTAGGCCGCGTTGCCGACGACCATGGCGACTTTCTTTTCCTCCGCGGCGGCAACGAACGGGAAGGCAAGAAGGACGGCAAGCAGCAGGACGCGCGACGCGAAACCAGTCATGAACTCCTCCAATGACCTCGCCACTCATGTCAATCTAGCACAATGAAGGGCGGTTGCGGCAACGGCCGCTCAAGGAGCAACCAAAGAGGAAACGACTTCGGCGTTTGTCCCGATTGGGACCCCGCCGGGCCCGGGCTGCTTGGATTCGCCGGATGAGAATGATTTGCGATTGTGGCCGGCAAGAAGACAGCAATCAGCCTGCACGGGCGAGCAGTCGCGGTGCCGTGCAGCTGGTTGGCTCGCCGAACGGGATGACGGCCGGAATCGGCGGACTCGGGTTCCAGTGACTGCGGCCTGCCGGTTCGCGCCCCTGGGTTAGTGCGGGCGTGCGGCTGAGCAAGGCTCCTGCCCGCCCGCCCGGGCTACTCCGATTGGCCCGCCACTGCTTTCCCGGCCCCCCGCCGGTCTGATCATCCAGCAGATGTCCGCGATCACCAGGCTGGCGGTGATCGCGCTCAGCCTGAGGAAGATCTCCATCTCCCGGCCCGCCATCCAGGCGGGTCCGCCAGCCTGCGCGGCATAGGCGCAGGTAACTCCGAACACAGCGACGATGGCGGCGCCGGTGGCGAGCGAAACGAGCCAATTCCTGGCCGGGGGCAGATGCATCTTGGTCTCCAGTACGTTGGAGAGACGGTGCCACGCCGGCATTGATCCCCCTTCAAACTCCGGACTAAAGTGTTCCCTTTTTCGGAAAGGAGTTGTTGAGTAGTCGCCGCAGGCGTTCGAATATGCACTGGTGCTCAAACGGATTGCCGCAACGTTCGTGGGGAGAGCGAGCCGATGAAATATGCTCTTCGAATACTTGGCCTGCTGGCCATCGTCTTTGCCCTCTACGTCATTGTTGGGGAGCAGCTCGTCGGATCGAGCGGCGATGCCTACGTGAACGCGAGGCTGTCCACTGTGCGCGCGCCCATCGGCGGCACCGTCGATCTGGCGCCGCTGGCGCTGGGCGCCAGGGTGCAACGGGGGGAAACGATGGGTTCGCTGAATGCCCGCGACCCTGCCGATCCCACCCTGGCGGGGCTTTTGGAGGGCGATCTGCTGGCGCGGGCGGACCTCGCAGTCTACCAGGAGTTCGCAGGGCAGCCGATAGTTTCGCCGCTGGAACTGGAGCGAGCCCAGCGCCGCGCCACCGCATATGCCACAGCCGTCCGGGAGCGACGCGCCGCGCTCGCCGCCGAAAGCACTGCGACTGTGATTTCGCCAGTGGGAGGGCTGGTCTGGAGCCTGAACTCTGCAAGCGGCGAGTACCTGCCTGAAGGAGAGATCATTTCGTCGATCGCTGACTGCAGCAGCCTCTTCATCCACGCCACGGTGGACCAGGGGGTCTTCAACGGTCTCTCGGTTGGCGACGCCGCCCAGTTCCGGCTCCAGGACGGCCCGACCGTCGAGGCCACCGTGATCCTGCTGGCTGGAACCGGGCCGCGGACGCTCTGGGAGACGTTCGCGATCAATCCGTCGGTGCGACAGCTCGAAGGTTATGCCGTGCTGCTGACCCTGCAGGACGTGTCGGGCGCCGGGACGTGCCCGATCGGCCGCACGGGCCGGGTCGTCTTCAGCGAGGGTCCGCTGTCCATCATCGGCGACTTGCTTTCCTGGATCGGCCTCTAGTGCTGCTCCTTCCGGCTTGGCTGGCAGCCTGGGTTCCGGCAATTCTGGTGCTGGGGATCGGCGCGTTCGTCATGCCGCTGCTCAATCGGACTTCGACCCCCGCAAGGCTGTTCATGTTCGCCGTCGCGGTGTTTCTGGCCGCCCGGTACCTCAACTGGCGCCTGACGCAGACGCTGCCCCCCCTCGGCTGGACGCTGGATGCGGCCGTCAGCTGGTCGTTCGCCCTGCTTGAAGGCGCCACGATCGTCTCCAGCATTTCGGCCTTCACCATCCTGTCCCGCCACTCCGATCGGACGCCCGAGGCCGATCGAAACCTCGAGTGGTACAAGGGTCAGCCGCCGCGTGTGGCGATCCTGATCGCGACCTACAACGAGGAGTGGCCGGTCCTCGAGCGTACCATTGCCGGGGCTCTCGCCTGCGACTACGAGCCCAAGAAGATCTATGTGCTCGACGATGGGCGGCGGGAGTGGCTGGCCGAGCGTTGCCGCGTCGCGGGCATCGAGCATGTGACCCGGCCGGACAACAAGGATGGCAAGGCGGGCAATATCAATCACTTGCTGGCACGGCTGCGGGAGCGCCCCGATCACCCGGATTTCATCGCCGTGCTCGACGCCGATTTCGTTCCCCACCGGGACTTCCTGGTCCGCGCCCTTGCTCTGTTCCACGATCCCGCGGTCGGGCTGGTGCAGACCCCGCAGCACTTCTTCAATCCGGACCCGATCCAGCACAATCTGGGAATCAGCCGTTCCTATCCGGACGAGCAGCGGTTCTTCTTCGACACCATGGAGCCGTCCCGGGACGCCTGGGGCATCGCCGTATGTTGCGGTACCTCGTCGATCGTCCGCTGGACGGCGCTCGACGCCATCGGCGACTTTCCGACGACCAGCGTCACCGAGGACTACCTGCTGACCGCGACGCTGCAGATGCACGGGTTCTCGACCGTCTATCTCAACGAACCGCTCACCGAGGGCCTCGCTCCCGAGGGGTTGAAGGAATACATCACCCAACGGGCGCGCTGGTGCCTGGGCCTGATGCAGATCGTGCGCGGCGATGCGGGGCCGCTCAGCCGGAAGCCGCTGCGGTGGCGGGACCGCTGGAGCGTGCTGGACTCCTGCCTCTATTGGCTGACGACGTTCTCCTTCAAGATCGCCTGCATCGTCTTTCCGCTGTTCTACTGGTACTTCGGTATCGTCATCATGGATGCCCGGCTGCCCGACATCATTTCCTATTTCATCCCTTACTACCTCGGGACTCAGCTGTTCCTGAACTTCGTCTCGCCGCGCATGTTCGTCCCGATCCTGAACGACATCAGCCAGCTGGTCGGGGCATGGGAAATCAGCGTCTCAGCCATAACCGGGCTGATATGGCCTCATGGACATGCCTTCAAGGTGACCATGAAGGGCGGCGACCGCAGGAAGGCCGTGGTCCAGTGGCCGCTCATGCGCCGGTTCGTCGTGCTGTTCGTCGCCACGGTCCTGGGACTGCTGGTGGGCCTGGTTTCGGAGGGCTTTTTCGAGGCACGGGCGGGCGAGGGCAAGGCGGTCATCCTGTTCTGGACGCTCTACAACCTGCTTGTGCTGGCGGGCACCATCATCGTCTGCATCGAACTGCCCCGCGACGCCTCCATCCTCCGATTCACCCCCGAGCGGATCAGGGTACGAACCGAGGCGGGCGAGCGCATGGTCTGGCTGACCGACCTTCATCAGGAAGCGATGCGCGTCAGGGGCGTGCACGTTCCGCCGGGGACACGCTTCGTTGCCGACATACCCGGCGTGGGAGAGGTCACCGCCGAGGCAATCGTCTCGTTCACTGCGACCCTCGACGCCAGGTTCGACCTTGCCCCCGGGCAGCGGGAGCGGCTGATCCACAAGCTCCACACCGAAACCGGCACGCCCGGGACTGCTTTCGTCACTTCGGCGCGCCTCTGGGCGAACCTGGCACAGCGCTTTCTTACCGGGAAGGGTCGCTGACCGGGGGCTCCACGGCGGCATCCTTCGTTGCGGCGTCGGGCCAGTGGTGGCCCGATTGCAGGCGAACCATGGCCTCGGAGAGCTTGGTGACTTCCGAGAAGCGACGATACTCGCGCAGGTATTGCACCGGCTCTCCCTTCGCCACGTCCAGCAATGCCTGGGCGAGGCGCTTTAGCGGGCGCAGGAGGACGCCGGTCAGCACCGCCATCAGGCTCACCGCGACGACGAACACCCCGGCGGTCCAGGCCCACATCCAGTTGCGATAGTCGCGTTCCGCGGCCGTGACGAAACTGGGATCGAGGCGCACGACGAGGCTCCAGCCGAACGGCGGCAGGGTCTCGTACGAGCGCTCGTGGAACGTCGCTGCATAGTAGGTATTCCCGTCGGGCCACACCTCGTGGAACGTACCTTCGGTCTGCAGCGCCGCGGCCTGGAAAGAGGGGAGTCTGGCAGTCTCTGCGGTGTATTGGTCGGTACCGAGAATGATCGCGCCGGCCCGATTGACGACGAAGGCGTCGACACTGAGTTCGTCCGCCTCCTCGATGACGAAATCCCTGACCCATCGCCAGTTCAAATGGAAACCCAGCACGCCATATACTGCGCCTTCCGGGGTGTAGACCGGCGCCGAGAACTCGACGGACCGGAGCTGCTCGTTGGACAAGGGATCCACAACCGCCGACTCGGGCACGTCTCCGGCGAACGGCCCTTGCAGGCCGCGCTGGAACCAGGTGCTGTCGGCGGCGTTGG
>Ga0299912_10005905_pt1 | contig 10057 bp, 10 predicted proteins | sample RVTome_2_FD_207667 | JGI IMG/M metagenome (GOLD analysis project Ga0299912, IMG submission 207667) | Soil microbial communities from uranium-contaminated site in the Upper Colorado River Basin, Wyoming, United States - RVT95D214 (version 2) ...
CTTCTACGACGGCCTGTCGGACAAGCCCTGCAACGAGCCGATGGCCTCCGAGCGTTCCGACTCCTCGGGCGAGATGTTCGCCCGCAAGGAGACGCTGGACCTGATCCGGGCCTACTACCAGCTCGGCGAGCGTCCGCGCCGCCGCCTGCTGGACCTGGCCAAGTCGCTCAACGGCGACATCGAGGCGATCTAGTGATTCGGGCGGGAGCGATCCCGCCCGGCCCTCGTCCAGGCCCTCTGGCGTCTCGCTTCGAAGCGGCGTAACGACGCCGCCATGAAGGCCGCCGTCGTCGTTTTTCCCGGCTCCAACTGCGACAGGGACTGCAAGGTCGCCATCGAACGCTCCACCGGCGCCAAGGTGGAGATGGTCTGGCATGCCGACACAGCCCTGCCCTCCGGCCTGGACCTGATCGTCCTGCCCGGCGGGTTTTCCTATGGAGACTATCTGCGCTGCGGCGCCATGGCGGCCCAGTCGCCGGTGATGGCCGAGGTGAAGGCCGCCGCCGGGCGCGGGGTGGTGGTGCTGGGCGTCTGCAACGGCTTCCAGGTGCTGTGCGAGGCGCACCTCTTGCCCGGCGCCCTGCTACACAACGCCTCGCTGAAATACATCTGCAAGCCCGTCGCGCTTGAGGTGACCAACGGCCAGACCCGCTTCACCGCCGGCTTCCAGGGCCGCCGCCAGGTGAAGATGACCGTCGGCAACGGCGAGGGGAACTACTTCGCCGACGACGCCACGCTCGACCGGCTGGAGGGCGAGGGCCAGGTGGCGTTCCGCTACGTGGAGAACCCCAACGGCTCGGCGCGCAACATCGCCGGGGTGATTAACGCCCGTGGCAATGTGCTCGGCATGATGCCCCACCCCGACCGCGCCTTCGAAGAGGAGCTGGGCTCCACCGACGGCGCGACGCTGTTCCAGAGCGTGCTGCAGAGCGCCTGACCGACAGGTCTTAAGCAAGACGCATTTTCTACGGCGAACCGCTGCACACTTCGCCGGAAAATGCTTCAGGGCTTCGGGTGCGCCGCGCGCCAAGCCTTCACCGCGCCCATCGTGTTCTGGACGTGCTTGGAGGGATCAAGGCTGGTGTATTCGTAGATCACCTTGCCGTCGGGAGCGATCACGAAGGAGGTGCGGTTGGCGATCTGGGTCTTGGGCGCCCAGGGCGGGTTCAGCACCACGTCGTAGGCCTTGGTGACCGCGCCGTCGCCGTCGGCGGCCACCGCGAACTTGGAGCGGCATTCCGAGACCGAGAACCGCTTCAGCGTGTCGATGCCGTCGCGCGAGACGCCGACCACCGTGGCGCCCAGCGCCTTGAAGTCGTCCGTGGCGTCGGCGAACTCATGCGCCTCGATGGTGCAGCCGGCGGTGAAAGCCGCCGGATAGAAGTAGAGCACCACCGGGCCGCTCTTCAGGGCCGACTTCATGTCGAAGGCGAACACCTTGCCGCCCAGCGAGGCTTGCAGCTTGAACTGAGGCGCCGCGGCGCCCACCGAAAGGGCAGCGAAGGCCGGCGCTGAGGCCGCGGCCGCGAACATCAGACCAATGAACAGACGTCTCATGGCGTGTCTCCCAGGCGGCCCCCGAGCGCCAACCTAGACGCTTCGCGCAGCGCACGCCATGCCAGGTTGAACGTCGGAACGCCGATGTCGCCCGCCGCCGAATACGACAAGGGCCGCGCGACGCGCCAAGACCGACCTCAATGATCCGGTAAGACCGCCGCGCTACACTATTTAAAACAAAATGGTGGGTGTGACGTGCGCGTAGCGATGCTCAGCTATCTCGCCTCGTCCGGTTGGCGGTTCGACACCGTGCCGGTTGAAGACCCTCAACTGGTGGTCTGGTTCGCGGCCTACGGACTGTCGCGGTCGCCAGGCGTGTTCGAGGGCCTGAAGGACCGGTTTCCCGGGGCGATCATCGCCGGCTGCTCGACCAACGGTGAGATCTATCGTGGCGAGGTGATGGACGGCGCCTGCGTGGCCGCCGCCGTGCGCTTTAACTCCACCAAGGTGAAGGCGGCCTACGCCGTGCTGGAGCCGGGCGCGGACGCCAAAGCCGCAGGGCGCAAGCTGGCGTCGGAGCTCAATGGGGACGGACTGAAGGGCGTCTTCGTCCTGACCGACGCCTTCAGTTTCAACGGCGCGGACCTGGTGGGCGGCCTGGTCGAGTCGATTCCGGAGGGCGTGGAGGTCAGCGGCGGCATGGCCGGCGACGACGCCACGCTGGGCGCCGCCACCCTCGCGGGCCTGAACGAGGCTCCCAGAGAAGGCGGCGCGCTGGCGCTGGGCTTCTATGGTCCGGCGATCCGCATCAGCCGCGGCGTGGCGGGGGGCTGGGACCCGCTGGGTCCGTCCCGGCATATCACCCGGTCCGAAGGCGCGGTCGTCTATGAGCTGGACGGCGAACCGGCGCTTGCGGCCTACGAGCGGCTGGTCGGGGACGCCGACACCGCCGCGCGCCTGCGCCACCCCTTCGCCTTCAAGCCGGAGGCCGACAGCGAACAGGACGTGATCCGCGAAGTGGTCGGCGTCGATCGCGACCACAACGGCATCGTCTTCATCGACACCGTGCCTCAGGGATCGTGGGGTCAGATCCTGCGCGGAACCGACGATCACCTGGTCGCGGGCGCCGCGCGCGCGGCGCGGCGGGCAGGCATGGACAAGGCGGACGGCGACGCCCTGTGCCTCATGGTCAGCTGCATCGGCCGCAAGTGGGTGATGGGCCAGAATATCGGCGACGAGACCGAGGCGGTGCAGCAAGAAGCGCCCGACGTGGCGACCATAGGCTTCTATTCCTATGGCGAGATCGCGCCTCACGAACGCACCGGCCTGTGCACGCTTCACCACGCCTCGGTGAGCGTGACCCTACTGAGCGAGGCCGCCTGACGTGCCGCGACACGTCACCCAGCGTCACCGGCTGCTGGAACGGCAGTTGAAGGCCGCCGCGCGGGGCCGCGAGGACTCCTCGCTCGACCTCGAGACGTTGCTCGGCCTGGTCAGCAAGGCCTACGAGGAACAGGAAGAGGCCCAACGCCACAACAACGACTCCATCAACCTGGTCTCGCGCGAAGTCACGGAGCTGAATCTTCGCCTGCGCAAGGAGGCCGAGGCGCGCAGCCGCGACGCGGCCCGCATGAACATGCTGCTGGAAAACGCGTCGGAGGCCATCGTCAGCACCGGCGGCGACGCGGTGATCATCGGGTTCAACCGGGCGGCCGAGCGCATTTTCGGCTACTCCGCCGACGAAATCGTCGGCCAGGACGTGTCGGTGCTGTTCGCCGACTGGGATTCGGCGCTCACGACGATCACCGCCTCGCTCGTCGCACGGCCCGACAGTTCGGTGATCATCGACCAACTGGAGATTCCCGCGCGGCGGAAGTCCGGCGAAGAGTTCCCGTCGGAGCTATCCGTCTCGCAGCTGGAGTTCGAGGGCGAAGTGCTGCGGATCGGCTTTCACCGCGACATTTCCGGCCGCAAGGCGGCCCAGGCGGCGATCACCGCGGCGCGCGACGAAGCCGAGGCCGCGAACACCGCCAAGTCCGAATTTCTGGCGGCCATGAGCCACGAGATCCGCACGCCGCTGAATGGCGTGCTCGGCATGGCCGCGGCCCTGGAGTTCACGACGCTGTCGAGCGAGCAGCGGCGCATGCTGGCGACCATCAACGAGAGCGGCCAGGTGCTGATGACCCTGCTCTCGGACATTCTGGACCTGTCCAAGATCGAGGCCGGAAAGCTGGTCCTGGAATCCACGCCCTTCGATGTCTCCTCATCCGTCCAGGCCGTGGCGCGGCTGTTCGAGGAAACCGCGACGCAGAAGGGGCTGACCTATGACGTCGAGGTTGCCCAAGCCGCCCGGGGCTGGTTCGTCGGGGACCCCACCCGTTACCGCCAGGTTCTGCAGAACCTGGTGTCCAACGCCCTGAAGTTCACCGAGCGCGGTTCGGTCCGCATCTCGCTGGAAGCCGAGCCCGCGCCGAACGGCGAGATGCATCTGAAGACTACCGTCACCGACAGCGGGATCGGCATCTCGCAGAAGGCGGGCAAGCGCCTGTTCCAGAAGTTCAGCCAGGCGGACGCCTCGACCACCCGCCGCTACGGCGGCACGGGCCTGGGACTGGCGATCAGCCAGCAGCTGGTGGCGGCTCTGGGAGGCGAGATCGGGATGCAGAGCGAGCCCGGCAGCGGCGCCAGCTTCTGGTTCACCCTGCCGATGGCGCGGGCGGAATCGCGGCAGAAGGCGGAAGCCGCGCCCGCGGCGCGGAAGATCGAGCGCCGGTCGACCGTCCGCATCCTGGCGGCGGAGGACAACAGGACCAACCAGCTGGTGCTGGGCGCCCTGCTCGCCCAGGCCGACGTCGAGGTGGTGTTCGTCGACGACGGGGCTCAGGCGGTCGAGGCCGCCGGGACTCAGGACTTCGACCTCATCCTGATGGACGTGCAGATGCCGGTGATGGACGGGATCACCGCCGCCGGCCTGATCCGGGCCATGGACGGCGCGCGCGGCCAGGTTCCCATCGTGGCGGTGACCGCCGACGCCATGCCCGAGCAGGTGGCCAAGTGCCTTGCCGGCGGGATCGACGCACACATCTCCAAGCCGCTACGTCCCGAGCAACTGTTCCTGGCCATCGACGAGGCGCTGAGCCGCCCGCGGGGCGCCGCATCGCCGGACGTCGCCCCAAGCGCCGCCCCAAGCGCGGCCATGGCGGCGAAATAGCCGCTGGGCGCTAAGGCGCCGCGCCGCCGGTCGCTAACAATCTCTTCAACTCAAGGCCGTAGAAGGGGTGAAGTCGATCCTGGGGGCAAGAAATGTCCATGCAAGAGGCGATGGACGGAGCGGTCGCGCCCAAGTCCATTCAGGCGGCCGCGGAACGCCCGGCGTTTCCGCGGCGCGCGCGGGTGCTGATCGTCGACGATATCGCCGAGAACCGGCTGGTGCTGGGCCTCTACTGCGATCAGTTCGGCGTCGCCCATGAGTCCGTGGAGAGCGGACGCGAGGCGGTGGACGCCGCCCAATCGGGCCGGTTCGACGTGATCCTGATGGACATCTTCATGCCCAAGATGGACGGCATGGCCGCCACGCGCGCCATTCAGGCCTTGCCTGGCCGCATCGGCGCGACGCCGATCATCGCGGTGACCACGGCCGCGGGCCCGGGCGAGTCCCTGCGCTACCTCTCCTGTGGCATGATCGACGTGGTGGCCAAGCCGATCCATGCGGCCCGGCTGGCGGAGGCCCTCGGCGCCGCCTTCGCCCAGGTCAGCCGCGAGCGGCGCTCCAGCCGGCGCCAGGCGGGCAAGCGCAGCGCCGAGCGGCTGACGGCCTGACGCCGGAGCCGACGCGGGTAAGGCGTCGGCGGACGGAACGCTCAATTACGCTCCGCCCGCCTGGACGCGCTCAGCCCGCGGCCGGAGCCTTGGCCTTGCCTGTGATCTGGTCGGTCTCGGCCTTGGTGGAGGCGATGCCGGTGTTGCGCGTCGCCAGGCCGCCGACAGCGCCGGCCTTCACGAACGGCTCGGGGTCGCCCTCCTTCAGCTTCAGACCAAACAGGGTGTGCATGCCCGGGTGCCGGCCGAGGCCGCCGGGGTGGCCGCCGACGCCGGGGAACAGGTCGAAGGCCCGGTCCAGCCAGTCGCGTAGAGGATCGTCCTCGGTCAGCGGCGGGGTCGCGGCGACCGAAGCGCACCACAGGAACACCGACAGGGCGCGATAGTCGGCGTAGTTCGGCTTGTCGCCGCCCAGCCACTTGTTGGTCTTCAGCACCGCCCGGAACGGCTCCAGCGTCGGCGGAACCTCCGCCAGCTTGGCTTTGCCCTCCTTGGACACCTCTTCCAGCTTGCGCCCGCCCAGCATCCGCTCGCGGGTTTCGGTGACGTACTGGTGGTCCTGCGGCAGCGACAGGTCGCGGTAGTTGACGATGTAGGCCGCGAACCACGGGCCGATGGCGGTGCGCCACAGCCAGCCTTCCATGAATTCGGTCAGGGGCTTCACGCTGGGATCGGTGATCAGCGTCGGCCGGTCGGGATACTTCTCGTCCAGGTACTCGGCGATCAGCCAGCTATCGAGCACCCAATGGCCGTCGTCGACGATGGCCGGCAGGCGCTCCGAACGGCCGCCCGTGCGCTCGGCGATGCCGGTGAAGCCGCCGGGCACGAGGTCGAGGTCGAATCCCTTGTGCGCCAGGGCGTACTTGGTCGCCCACACGAAGGGGCTGATGGTGCAGCCGGACGCCAGCTGCAGGTCGTAAAGGGTGATGGTGTTGTTCTTGGCCATGGGGGTCCTCATCGGCTGTCGTGTCGTCCTAGCGAATTGACACTGTCAATGCACGCGCCGTGATGCGTCGGCCCGACAGCCCGCGCCGAGCCGATAGGAGGATAGACCCCCGCCCCATCGCGGCCCCATCGCGCGCGGGGGCGCACGCTCGCTCGGGCGCAGGCGAATACGCGCGGGCGGTGAGGCGCGCGGGTGCGCATGGGCGCGCGTTGGGGCCCTCGGACGGGCTGGGCTTCGCGGGCGGGACGGGGAGCGCGGGGAGCATCGAAGGCCTCTTCGAGGGGCTTGGGGCGGCGATCACGCCAGCACCCTAAACCCGCCACGGCGGGGGTGGATAAGTCCGGGCGCCGCGGGACGATTGTCCCCTCAATGCGCGCGGTGACTCGGGGGTGGATGTCCCGCCCGTCTCGTGACACAAATCAAAATGATCGTTCCGTAACAATCATGCCGTTTGATCGGTAACCCGCATAATACATGGTTCATCACGTCCTCCGCGAATCAGAAACTAATGTCCGAACCCAAACGTCACCACTTTGTCGCTGAAATGCTGCAACGGAGATTCACGGACACTAGTGGGCGGCTCTACTTCTCAAACAGGACCGTGGCCGATGGCGAAGTACGTCGGAGCACGCCGGGCAACCTGTTCTTGGAATTCCATCTCTACAGCTTGATCGATGAGCACGGTCAGAAGGACAGAGCTGTCGAGCATTGGCTATCGGCTTTGGAAACTGCCGCAAATCCAATCATTGAGAAAGTCATCCATGCTGCACGCGCGGGTAAACCTCCCGGTCTTTCAGCAAGAGAGCGGTCGATCTGGGACTTTTTCTTCTACGTTCAATGGCGGCGTGTCCCTGATCTTCACAAGACCAAGCCGGAATTGCGTATCAATGATGCTGAGTATCGAAATATGTTGGATGAATTGCGGAAGGAGCGTCCTCACGTCGGCAACGCCGATTGGCAGCCCTTCTTCCTGCCGCAGGTTCGAGATCGAATTCTACGGAACGCCCGCGTGATCGCATTAACTGATCGTGGCACCAACGTCCGGCGCGCCTTAGCCTCGCGCGGGTTGGGCGTGGTTCACATCGAAGCGCGCCACAAGAGCTTCATCATTGGAAGCTCCCCGGTCGTGAAGCTGACACTGCCAGGACGGTCAGACATACGCGACCCGACCGTAGAGATGTGGCTCCCGATCGCCTCGGACGTAATGGTCGGCCTGGGAAGGGAAGCCGGCACGGAGACGCTGGCCTCCACAACCGACGCAAGTCAAATCCGACACATCAATGAGGCGATTGCATCGCAGAGCACGATGATTGCGGGTGCATCCAAAGCGTTGGTGAGATCTCTGGCGAAGCGCTGACGCTGCGGGGGGACCATCGAGCCCCTCCCGCGGAGGCCGATGGCCGGCCCGCCCGCGCCCCCGGGCTCACGCCTTCGGCTTCAGATCCGGCCGGGCCGCGAGGAAGGCGGCGCGTTCGGCGGCGGTCAGGACCTTGGCCGGCTTGCGGCGTGAGACCTTGGGCGTGGGGGCGGCGTAGACGCCGGGCGGGCGGCTGCCCCCCTTGAGATCGGTCAGCCTCTTGGGCGGGGGTTTCATCGGCGTCTCGCGGCTTACGATCCGGCCGGCGGGCGCGGACCCGCCCTCTTCGCAGATTTCGCGCCCTGTCGCAGCGATTACCGCGTCTAGCGTTTGCGGAAGCGCTTGGCCTCGGCGGCCAGAGAGGTCTCCCAGGACTTGGGCTTGTCGTCGTCGGGCTGGAAGGGCAGCTGGCCCGCCACACCGCGCACCGCCAGCCAGAGCTGCTGGTTGAAATGGCCCAGCACCCGCAGCGGCCGGCGCTTGTTGTCGGTGACGTCCCAGCCGGCCGCTTCGAAAGCCTCGACCTGCTGGGGAATGGGCGCCTGGTCGATCCCGTCCCAGCCGGCCGGACGGGGCGTCGCCTCGGCCTGATCGGCGGTGAGGCCGAACAAGGCAAGCGAGCACTGGTCGATCTCAGGATGCTCGGCGCGGGCCTCGGGCTCGGCGAAGTCCCGCTTCATCAAGGCCTTGTGTTCCAGGTCGTCGACGCCGGGCAGATCGACCAGGCGGCGCAGGGCGGGGGTGCTGTTCATGCCCATGGCCTATCGCGGATGCGCGGCCTTGGCGAGGCGGCGCGCGCCGGATCGTCCCGGCGCCCGTGACAACGGCCTGCATCCCACGCTAGACGCGGACTCGGCGCCGCCGGTCGCGCCTCGGGGGATACGAGACATGAGAGCCTGGATCATTCCCGCCGGCGCGGGCGCGGGCCCGTCTGGCCTGAAGCTGGTGGACCGGCCCTCGCCCCCCGTGGCGGCGGGGCAGGTGAAGGTGGCCATGCGGGCGTGGTCCACCAACTATCGCGACGGGGCGGTGGCGGCCGGGCTCTATCTCGGCGGGCCGGTTGCGGTGGACACCGTGCCGCTGTCGGACGGCGCGGGCGAGGTGATCGAGGTCGGCGCTGGCGTCACCCGCTTCAAGCTCGGCGACCGGGTGGCCGGGACCTTTTTCCAGAACTGGATCGGCGGGCCGTTCAGCGCGGCGGTGCTGGGCTCCGACCTGGGCGGACCCATCCAGGGGGTGCTGGCCGAGGAGGCGGTGCTGGACGAGCAGGGCCTCGTCGCCATCCCCTGCCACATGAGCTTCGAGGAGGCCGCCTGCCTGCCCTGCGCGGCGGTGACCGCCTGGCACGCCCTGTTCGCCGCCGGTCACCAGATCCTTCCCGGCCAGACGGTGCTGGTGCAGGGCACGGGCGGCGTGTCGATCTTCGCCCTGCAGCTGGCCAAGGGGGCCGGGGCGGACGTGATCGTCACCTCATCCTCCGACGAGAAGCTGAAGACGGCCAAGGCGCTGGGGGCCGACGACGTCATCAACTACAAAACCACCCCCGCCTGGGACGAGGCGGCGCTGGCCCTGACCGGCGGCCGGGGCGTGGACATGGTGATCGAGGTGGGCGGCCCCGGCACCGTGGCCCGCTCCATGAACGCGGTGGCGGCCGGCGGCACGGTGTCGCTGATCGGCGTGTTGGCGGGGATGGACGGGGCGGTGACGCCCCTGCCGCTGATGCTGAAGGTGGCGCGCCTGCAGGGCGTCTATGTCGGCTCGCGCGCCATGTTCGAGGTCATGAACACCGCCATGGAGCGCCAGGCCCTGCGCCCGCGGATCGACAAGGTGTTCAAATTCGAGGCGGCCCCGGACGCCTACGTCCACCAGGCCTCCGGCGCCCACTTCGGCAAGGTGGTGATCGCGGCGGGCTGAGGCGCTCCGATCAGACCGGGCGCTCCGGCGCGGTCGGCGCGGCGGCCTGTCCGGCGAGCCTTCGTCTGTTCCTGTGCGCGCTCCAGGCGCCTGCGGCCAGGGAGGCGAGCAGGCCGTAACTCCACACATAGTAGGCCGTGTAGAAGGCGAAGGCCCTGATGCGCAGGTCGAGGAGGAAGGCGGCATAGGTCGCGACGGTCAGCAGCTGGAAGGCGGTCGCCCAGATTAGCCACGTCCGCCGGTACGTCAGGGCCGCCGCCCAGAGCGCCGCGAGCACGACCAGGTCGGCCGCCGCCATGCGGTACTGAAGGTGCTGGACGTCCGTGTAGTTCTGCAGAGCGGTCGCCGCCACCCAGGCGACGCTGATAAGCGCGCCGACGAGACGGGTCGCCCGATCGCCGGCGACGATCGCGAAGCCGCACACCAAGGCCATGACCACGTATCCGGCTGCGGCGAGATAGACGGAAAACACTGGCCGGTCCCCCACGGTTCCGGCCAGTGTAACTCCGAAGTCGCGCACCGGC
>Ga0299912_10005908_pt1 | contig 10056 bp, 7 predicted proteins | sample RVTome_2_FD_207667 | JGI IMG/M metagenome (GOLD analysis project Ga0299912, IMG submission 207667) | Soil microbial communities from uranium-contaminated site in the Upper Colorado River Basin, Wyoming, United States - RVT95D214 (version 2) ...
GAGATTGATCCGTCGACCGGGAAATTAATTCACGTTCCTCAATACGGGTATTTTGTCGGGGTGAGAGCTACCGTAAAGAAACCGTTTGTAATTTACCGGGAACAGGAGTTGCAACATAAAGTTGCTTTATTGGCCAGGGACTCGGAAATTGAACTCATCCTGTATGCTCCGGGTAACAATGAGTTGGTAGCACATTTCTACCTTGTAAAATCTCAGACCGGCCTGACCGGCTGGGTAAAAGAATTTGACGTGTTTGACTATCTGGAAGGTATCCCATATTTTGATTAGGAAAATTTATACTAAATTTTTTTCTAAATTAATAATCAGATGAAGACAGTATTGATGAGGTGGATAACCATCATTCATCTGAGTGTGCTTTTTGTCGCATGTGAGAGATCACCGTTATTTAATTTTATCGGGGTCGAAACACGCGATTCCGAATCATTCGTGATCAATCCATGCATGAGTCTGGATGACATTGAGCGGGTGGACAGCATATATGGTACACCGTTTGCTGCCGCAGATAGCTCTATTCATAAAGGCATTGACATTGGCGGAGATGAGATGGCCGGTCGGGAAAAATAGTTCTTATGAGTAATGATTATGAGTATACATGGAGCATTTCGGAAGCAAATTATTTGGATAGTCCGGACGACAATTCTTCGAACTGGCATGAAATCCTGGAAATCGGGAAAAATACTATGTTTAATAAGGTTTAATGATTCTTTATAGGGTTAACATTTATTAATTTTATTTGATAATGGAAACAGGGCGAATTCTTATGAAAAGTAAAATTGATGTTCTTTTTCTTTGTTTATCACTGTTTGCTTATGCCTGTTGTAAAGACAAGGAACCATCATCAACAGATTTGCGACAGAGTGATTCCTTACTGATAGAGATAGATAAGGAGGCAATCATCAATTATATTACCGATCTTTCCAACCCTCCCTTTAAAGGCTCAATATGCGGACAAAACTGTTATCACGGCACAGAGATTTGTGATGCTTCTTGGGTGAGTGGATATAAAAATTTGGTAGTTGAGCTATATAACCGTATCGGGAAATGGGTCGGCATGATTGGAGTAGATTATGAATTTATGAAGTTGTTTACTGTAAATGAGTTATTTCAGACCAATGAAGTACTTATTAACTATTGGAAAAAGGGCGGATTGGTAACAATAGTCTTTACTCCTCATAATCCGTGGATCAATGATGAATCTGATATAGTGGGTAATCCCGGTACATGGGATGGTTCTGGCAATCCGAAAGATATATCGGGAGTAACAAGTCTTAATGATCTTTTAGACACTACTACATTGGTTCACCGGGCCTGGATCAGAAAATTGGACAGGATTGCCACGGGTCTCCAAATGTTGAAAGATTCCAACGTGATTGTGTTATTCAGACCCATGCAGGAAATGAACGGGAACTGGCATTGGTGGGGTATGCAGTCTCATCCTTCTGATCCCTCACCCTATATTAATGTCTTCCGTCATATGCATGGATACTTCACTCATACAAAAAAGCTGAATAATTTAATATGGATTTATTCACCTAATGATTCCTATGGACAAAACAATAATTCTTCTTGGAACAGGAAAGTCAGCTGGGCCTATCCAGGTGATGACTATGTTGATATTGTTGCAGGAACCGTTTACAGGGATTCACTCGTTATAGTTGATTATGAGGAATATCTTTCACTTGGTAAACCAATTGCAATGGGTGAATATGGACCTACTTTCGGCGGGCCACTTGCATCAACAGGTACATTAGATACAAGACTGTTCATCAATATCATCAGAGACAGATACCCTCGTATTGCATATTGGGTTTGCTGGCATCACTACGAAGGTCAATACTGGTCAATTATTTCAAATAAGTATTATTATGAGTTAATGAATGATCCGGAAGTAATTACTCTTGATAGGTTGAATTGGAAAGAGTGGTGTAATAATATTTCGTATTCAAATTAGGAAAATTTTTAATAGATTTCATTCCTATTAGAAACCAGATGAAAAGACTATGTGTCACATGTTATACCATCATTCATCTGAGTGTATTTTTTATCTCGTGCGAGAGAAAGCCGTTATTTAATTTTGTCGGGGACGAAGCACGCAGTTCCGAGTCATTCGTGATCAATCCCTGCATGAATCTGGATGCTATTAAACGAGTCGGTAGCGTATATGGTTCACCCTTTGCCACTGCAGATAGCTCTACACATTTAGGTATTGACATTGGTGGAGATGTGATGGTCGCTTTTATCTCTTCTACTGACGGGATTGTTCTGATGACAGGTGAAAGCCATGATAATTATACCATTAATACCGATGTAATTATCATGTATAATAGTGAGTTCTCTTTGCTTTATACCTTTGAGCCGGCAAACAAAATTACCGTTGAAGAATATCAACATGTAAAAACCGGCGATATAATTGGTTATCTTGGCGCAAGAGAAATAGGTTATATTGATCAGTGTGTACACTATGGACTTTACAAAGATGGTGAGTTTGTCTGCCCGATACCCTATTTAAGAGAAGATTTCCGAAACAGACTGAATGAGGTATACAAAACTTTAGAAGGCCGGTATCCTGAAAACATTTGCAATTGCCCGGAACATCAGCATTATTTCGAATAGGCATGAAATACTTGAAATTAATTTTTATCATCGTATTGATTTCCAATGAAATCAACGCGAAGATCATTGATGGTGTCGGATTAAATCTTGGAATGAATCATGGATTAGGCGATTTGTCCAGTCATCTGAAAACAGGTTTTCAGGCTAACCTATTTGCAGAAACAGGGAAAATAGGATTCATACAAGGTGAATGCAATTTTGGTCTTATGTATCTGGAGAAGAAAAATGATCCTGAAATTCATCTGCTTATGGTTCCTATTACGTTTCTTTTCGTCTATACTATGCAAGATCTTTTGCATATGGATAAGTTTGAACCGGTTTTCAAGGCAGGAATGGGAGTTGTACCCCAGAAGTTAACAATATCCGACCACTCAATAATTAACAATATCGATCCCGCCTTAACATTGGCTGTCGGACTCGAAAGATACGTCACAAAGAGGATTTCAGTATTTATGCAGGCTTCCTTTTTATATATAATTCAGAAACACTTACCCGTAGCATACTATAACGGGAATTTTTTATCCGTTTCAATGGGTATTATTATCTAGTACGAATCATGAAATGATATACGAAATAATGACTTCTATGAAACAAAAATTACTAGTTTGCCTGATCGGAATACTATCCTGCAATAATTACTCAATGTCACAGGGATTTATTTCTGATACAACAGCCGATTTAAACAATGATCATAAGCAAGAAAAGATACTCCTGAGAACTCTGGATGATTCTTATCTATTTCGCCTGCAGATCTCTGATGTTCAGATCACCGATAGCTTTACATATGAGTCAGCGGATGGATTCAGGTTAATTGATATCGATAAAAGCGATATGTTTAAAGAAATTGCAGTGCATTGCCCGGGGCTGAGCGATGACGATGAATACCTGATATTCTGGTACGACGGGACTAACATTATAAAAATGGCGCAACTGGCAAGATGGCCTACTTTCCCTGGAAACGGAATTGTGTATGCAGACAACTGGGAAGGATTCTGGACCCGGAGAGACAAATACGAGCTGGACAAATCTGTCCGGATAGTAAACCTTATACCACAGCCAGCCTATTATGTCGGGGTCAAAGCAACTGTGAAAACTCCTTTCATGATTTACAGAGAACCGGAATTGAACCATAAGGTTGCTTTACTGGGCAAGGATTCGGAAATTGAATTGCTTCTTTTTAGTTGGGGGAATGAAGATTATCATGATCAGTTGTACCTGATTAAGTCACAAACCGGTTTATTAGGCTGGGCTAGATATATAGAATTTAGTGAAAAAATAGAAGGACTTCCTTTGGCCGATTGATAATACAAGTTAATGTAGGTTCAATATAAACCATGTTTTGTTATGTTATGACAATGAGATTTCTATCATTGTATTTCTTTGTGTTATCTTCGTGTATTCGAGTCTTGGTGGCTATTATTCTCTGTTTTTATGCCACAAAGACACTAATTCACAAAGTTTCACTAAGATTATGATATAAATTATTGTTTACTATCGATTCTTACTTCAATCCAAGTTTTCATATAATTTTCATTAATTGCCCTTATTATACTATGTACATTAACTCAATTGAAATTAATCCGGACCATTATCCTTCAGGGGAATATTATACTTTTAATCTTGATATTTTTCAGAAGAAACAGAAAGTGGCATTCGATCACCGGGTGACATTTTTCATCGGTGAAAATGGCACCGGAAAATCGACATTGCTGAGAGCTATTGCCCTTAAAAGCAACATTCACATATGGGAAAATTCCGGAAGAACACAGGTACATTATAATAAATATACTGATGATTTCTATAAGTATATCGACATTTCTTTTTCAGACGGAATGGTTTCAGGATCATTCTTCGGGGCAGAGATCTTCCGGCATTTTGCCGAATTGCTCGATGAATGGGCCCAAATGGACCCGGCACTCCTGAATTACTTTGGCGGGCAGTCCCTCACCACAAAGTCGCACGGACAATGCAACATGACATTCTTTGAAACCCGTTTTACAAAGAATGGTTTGTATCTCCTCGATGAGCCCGAAAGTGCTCTCTCTCCAAAAACACAAATTGAAATTATAAAGATTATTAGTCATCCGGTACAGCAGGCAAACACACAGTTCATCATTGCTACTCATTCTCCTTTGTTAATGGCCTTGCCAGGCTCTTCCATTTTAAGTTTCGACCATACTTCTATAAAAGAGCTAGCCTACGAGGAAACAGAATACTACAGGATTTATAAGAGATATCTTGATAATCCCGATAATTTTCTTACGATCTAACTCTGCTTCGACAGATTAAATAACATCTAAAATACTAATTCACATGTCATATTGAGCCTGCCTTGCCGGCAGGCAGACGAAGTCGAAATATGGCTTCGACTCCGCTCAGCCTGATATTTAATAAGATATAATTTTAATCGCACAACAGGTCAAATATTTAATTACTGACAAGAGGAGACACAAAGAATTCACTATTCTTCCTTCAACCAGGAGGTGACAAGGAAAAGATATCTAAGTTGACACACCCCCATAATCCCTCCCGCATGTTTGCGGGACAGGCTCTCTCAAAGAGGGGGAAGTTAGTTTGAATATATTTCCCCTCTTGAGAGGGGAATGTCGTATAGCGACAAGGGGTGTGTATGTTTTACTAACTCCAGCTCACACGAACCTGCCTGTCGGTAGCCATGTTTACATTCCGGGTGACGATCAGAATAAAAAACGACTGTCAGGATTTGACAGCCGTTTTTACCATAATCATGAGAACAGGAAAATACCGGTTAATACCCGTTATTCTGTTTCAGGTTCGGATTGGCATTGATTTGATCCTGAGGAATAGGAAACAGGTTATAGATATCCGAAGCCGCCGCCGGGCGTGTATTCCCGATTGCATCATTGAATTTTCCAAATCGTATCAGGTCGTTCCTGCGCCATGATTCCCCGTATAGTTCACGGGCGCGCTCCGCAAGCAACTCGTCTAGTGTGAGTGTTGCAGTCGTATATTGTTTTGAGACATCGCCATTAAATGCACGGTCCCTGAGCTGATTGACGAGATCGACTGCTTCCTGTGTTGCTGTTCCCCCGTTTTTACGCATGAGGGCTTCGGCTTTCATCAGCAATACATCGGCATAACGAAACAAAACAAAATCATTTTCCAGCTGATAGTTACTGGCCTCGGTGTAATCGTATTTCACCAGGCGGGCTCCTTCATTTTCAAAGGCGTTTTCCAGGGAAGTTATATCGGGCGTGTAAATCAGTGGTTGTCCATTAAGCTCCTGGTTACAAAACAGTGTATCGCCTGTATAGGAGAACTGCAATCCGGTCAGCAGCCCCTCTCTGCGAATATCGGCCTCATCAAAGGAATTATAGAACGAAGGTACGGCACAGAATCCATCCCATCCGCCCTGCTCGCAATTGTATGTCTGGGTACCGTTAAAATGCAGTGTCCATAGATGATGCTGGAACATTCGGGCCGGGTAAATGTCATCGCCCCAAAATGGCGCAAACAGATTGTTAAACGGAATTACAAAGATATTCTCTGGTGATTCCTCGTTCTCGATAGCAAAGTTTTCAAAGAATTCAGGATTCAGCAGGTATTTTCCTGAATTGATAACGGAATCACAAGCTTCGATCGCCTCATCCCACATAAGTTTTCCAACATATACTTCTGCATTTAAACAGAGTTTTGCCAGCAGGGTCAATGCTGCATATTTATGAAAGCGTGCATAAGTGGTCATATCAACCGTATTATTGAGCGTCGGGATGCCGCTTGTAAGCTCATCGAGAACAAAGTTGAATACTTCTTCCCGTGTATTGTTTGCCGGGGCATAGCCTTCAGGAACATCATAACTGTCGACAATGGGAACATTACCGAACAGATCGAGAAGCTGGAAGTAATAGAAGCTTCGAAGTGCCCTTAGCTCGTTCGATACGGTGATCAGCGCTTCAGTTTGTTCCTCAATATCCTCATAAAGGGCGAGCGTGCGGTTACAATTCGTGATTCCAGCATATAGTACTTTCCAACTGTTGTTAATAATAAAATCAGTTGGGATCCATTCATGTTTGTGGAATCGCTGATAAATCCCATCGTTGAACCAGTGAATTCCCCGTGTAGGCAGTATCAGTTCGTCGGAGGTAAGTTCAGCAAGTCCCCAGACACATTCAGGGTTAGTAAAGGCATTCAGACTCAGATAAGCGGGTCCGGCTGCCGAAAGTACCTGTTCCTCGGTCTTAAAGAATGTATCGTAGGTAATATCGGTGTATACATCAGGTTCCAGGTCGGTACAGGAAATAAAACCTGTAAGTAAAAGTATATAGATGATGAGTATTTTTTTCATGATCCGGTAGTTTTAAAATTTAACATTGAGTCCGGCAATAAAGGTTCGGGTACTGGGATAATCGAACCGGTTGTCGTTGCCCGGTTCCAGTCCTTTGAAGGAAACTTCAGGATCCAGTCCGGTATAGCCGGTAAATACCCATGCATTGTTGCAGGTGGCAAAAACACGGATGCTGGTTAACCATTTCGTATTCTGAAATGGATAGGTATATCCGAGCGTTATATTGTCGATTTTGACAAAATCGCCGTCTTCTACATAGTAGCTGGAGAATTCCGGATCGTCCCACAATTCGGTATCCATAGCGGTAGCAAAAACGTTTCGCGGGAGGAACTTCGGATTGTCGTGCCAGATGCGTTTTGCATTGATGATCTGGTGACCGAACATACCCCGTAACATAAAGGTCAGATCGAAATTACCATAACGGAGAGTATTTGTAAATCCCAGGTAGAAGTCAGGTATTCCGTTTCCAACCACGGTACGATCCCCTGTATTGATTATTCCGTTGGTATCGATATCCTCGAATACCCACTGACCGGCTGTATCAATTTCGACGAACTGGTAAGTATGGATATTTCCCAGGGGTTCACCTTCTTCAAGCCGATGGGTCCAGGCACTGATTCCGGGAGCCCCTACATCCCCTATATTCATATATTCAAGTTTATAATATTCATCCTCGATGGAGAGCACTTTGTTTTTTCTGTAATCCATATTCAGACTGAAGTTCCAGCTGAATTTATCGGTTTTAACAGGCATAGCACTTACTGTGAACTCAATACCGGAATTTCTCATGGTAGCTACATTCGCCCAGGTTTCGGAATGAAGATTTGGAGGTTGCGGGACAGCATATTCATGTAAAAGATCCCGAGTATCGCGGATATAAAAATCGATGGTTCCGCCCAATCGCGATTTGAAAAGATACCAGTCGAGGCCTATATTGTATTCTACTTTGGTTTCCCAACGGAGATTGGGGTTAGGATTGCTGGCTGGAATATATCCCCGTACAAGCTCACCATTATAATAGAAAAGACCTTCATCCTGCATATATCGTACTAAGGGTATATAGAATGCCTCCGATTCAAGTCCCTGGTTTCCGGTAACGCCATATCCAGCGCGAACCTTTAAGAAATCGATGAAGTCTATATCCTTTAGAAAGTCTTCCTGCGACAAATCCCATGCTGCCGATACTGCCGGGAAATTTCCCCATTTGTAGTTTTGACCGAATTTCGATGATCCTTCATGACGCAGACTTGCCGACAGAAAATATTTTCCGGCATAGTTATAAGCGCCCCTTGTAAAGAAACCTGCCAGAATGCTTTCATTTTTAAAGGAGGTCATTTCTGCCCGGCCCTCAGTTAGAAAAGTACCCAGTTCAAGATTGTTATAAGTTGTATAATCGGTGATGAAGTTGCCATTTTGTGCAAAAAAACCTTCTTCCACATAGTATTCATAAGCATATCCTCCCAGCAGGGTAATGTTATGTTTATTGATCTGCTTTTTATATTCCAGTGTCGATTCAAGAGTCTTAGTATTTTTAGCCTCTGAATAGCGATTTGCAGTTCCCTGTACCCCTGCAGTTTCGGAAGGAAGCGAATAGCTTGGTGAGTAATATCCATTCAAAACCCGGTAAACCTGCATTCCACCTACAATATTGAACTTCAGGGCATTCAACAAATAAAAATCCATTCCAAAATTCCCGAACAAACGCGAAAACGCATCGTCGCGTACCCGCTCGGTAAGTATTCCAACCGGGTTATCGTATTGCCATGCTCCGATGTTTTCGTTCAGGCTTCCATCCGGATTATATACCGGCTCGGTAGGATTGCGTTGTATGGTTTGACGTACTGCATTATAATCGACCGGATTGCTTTTGTTATCGTTCAATCCTAACTGAACATTAAAATGCATACGATCGTTCATGGCGGCCTGCTGCATATTGTATGTAACCCTGTATTCCTGTTTGTTCGAATTCAGTAGAATACCTTCCTGATCGACATAATCCAATGACAGGCGATAGTTTGTATATTCCGATCCACCGTTTAAGGACAAATGTTGATTGTGGCTGAATGGATTCCGGATAATTTCTTTGAACCAGTCAGTTTCGGCGCCATAATCGATCATGCTGTTGGCAATTGAAACCTGTTGCGGCATTTCTGAGTTTTCGTAGCGTTCTTTCATTTCAAGGTATTGATCCCTGGTGAGCACTTCAAAACGATTGAGCACTCTTTCGGTAAAATACTGGCTGGTAAATTCTACCTGCATGGTACCTTTTTGCCCTCTCTTTGTGGTTACAAGTATGACCCCGTTGGTTGCCCGGGTACCGTATATTGCTGCAGCAGAACCATCCTTCAGGATATCGATTGATTCGATATCACCGGGAGCAACAGCGTCGATACTTCCGCCGGGAATACCATCGATAACAATCAGTGGTTCATCACTCGCATGTATACTGGTTGCACCACGAAGTGTAAGTTCATAACCTTTGGTCGGGTCACCTCCGTCAATTTTGGTTACTGATAGCCCAGCAACCTTACCCTGCAAAAGTTCCATGGCATTGGTTACCGCGCCCGGATTGAAATCTTCCTCCTTCACCGAACTTACGGAACCTGTCAACTCACGTTTTGTTACCGATCCGTAACCTATAATTACCAGTTCATCGAGAACTTCGATACTCTCCACGAGTACAATACTTATTACAGTCTGGTTACCAACTGCTATCTCTTCAGTCAGGTAGCCTATGGCCGAGAAGATAAGTACTGCTTCATCGGAAGGAACTTCAATGGTATACATGCCATTTACATCGGTAATGGCTCCCTGGGTTGTTCCTTTCAATACAACATTTACACCCGGAACCGGATCTCCATTTTCATCCAGAATGGTGCCCCTAACAACCCGTTGTTGCTGTTGTCCCGTTGTTCTCGGTGTGATCACTACCAGGTTGTTTTCCAGGACAGAATAGGTATTTTCGGAACCGGCAAAGAGCTCATCGAGTATTTCTTCCACAGTCTGATTTTCGATCCTGATGTTGACCCGTTGATCGATGTTTATTAAGGCATCGTGGTACAGGAATTTGTATTCACTTTGATCTTCAATTGCCTGAA
>Ga0299912_10005909_pt1 | contig 10056 bp, 13 predicted proteins | sample RVTome_2_FD_207667 | JGI IMG/M metagenome (GOLD analysis project Ga0299912, IMG submission 207667) | Soil microbial communities from uranium-contaminated site in the Upper Colorado River Basin, Wyoming, United States - RVT95D214 (version 2) ...
TCCGCCCCCAAGATGAACATCGCAGTGGAGAGAAAAGACCTGCTATGCTCCCTTTTGCCGGTAAGTTCGCTAACCAGCAAAACACTTCCCTGCTGGGCGCTGGATTGTGACGCGAATCCCAACATGTGCTCAAAGAGAGCCCTGAAGAGCCTGCAAGTCAGCGTCGTGTTCCCCGAAAGCAGCGGTTTCAAGCTGTCGAGCGAGGTTTCCTGCTCGGGGTTCGACTGTGCCCCAGCGACGGGCGGTTCGGCTTTCGGTTGGGCCCTGCCGTAGGAAGGGGCGGTCTTTGCGGCAGCCTGCGGATGGGCGGGGCTTGACATCGGGCCCAACTGCCCGGGCGTTAGATTCTCGAAATGCGCGGGGTCTATTAGAACGGTCAAAAGCACCCTCGAGCTGTCGAAGACACGGGCGACATGGTCGGTAACGGAAGGTTCTCCCCAGATCATGACGAACCGCTGATGGCCGATCAGGGCCGCAATGTTTTGCGGGTCCTTAAACGCGGCGTTATCGATGCCGACAAGCCTGCTCATTTCGTACAACCCTTCCTTCATTGTCCTTGGGTTGGTAGAGGTCGGCATCCTTCTTTTCAGATCCGATGCGTTCTCGATCAGTCTGAGGTAATTGTGCAATGATTTAAGTGTCGCTACGGCCATAAAGTTCCTTCGTCTCCGGGATATTGGTGGTGTTGGGCTGCATATCAATCTCGTTCTTTAGTCGGTATAGAACAGTGTGCAGAAAATGATAATGAATGAATCCTGCGTGCTCGGCATGGCGTTCGGTTCGGCTGGCGTGACAAGGGTGCTCATGTGCGTGGCCACCAACCGCAGGTGCGGGTGTTGCTCGAGGAATTGGTTGAGCTGTTCTTCAAGGGCAGTCGCAGGCGACTTGCCGGATGGCAGCTTATGGAGAACGACTTCGAATATTTTTGCTTTCATACAGTTATTTCCCTCGGTTCATAGGTTCGATTTGTTTCATTGGCTGGAGAGGATGACACCGTCGAATGGCGTTTCTAGGTGCAACATCAATTGACTCCTGCCGTTTCGGAAAAGGTGTAGCAGGCTCAAGAGCCTCTGGGCCACCCTCTCCTTCAAATCTGGACAGATCTTCAGTTTCCACAGGCGCCACTGCCTCAGCCGTTGGCGCAATGAAACGCCCATCTGTCCGGGCGTTTTTCATTTTGTTTGTTTTCATGGCTCTAAGTCTCATTGGCTTCTTCGTCGGTCAGGCGGAGGAAATAGCCTTGGGCATGAAGCGACGAGGCAGGTTTCCCTCCTTCAAGCCGTTTGACCGGCCTGAGCATGGGTCCACCGGCTGGAAATGGCGCTGAGTTGCAGTTTGCTTTTGCCCTGTGCCAGGCGCCTGATTTGGCGGGCCTGAACCTGGTGCTCCAGGTCCCGGGTTGCCTTGAGCAGCGCGGCTTCGAGCGTGTTGTCTCTGGCCTCGGCGTGCAGGGCCGGGCCATGAATCAGCAGCGCCGCCTGGCGCGTATGGCGGATGGCCTTGGCGTGCAAGCCCGGGCCGGGAACCTCCAGCCGCACTTGCACGCGGAAGGCCGGTTTGGCTTTCCGTTGGTGTTCCAGGACCACTTCGGCAGCGGTTATCGCCGTCAGGCTATGCAAGTGATTGAGTCGTTGCTTCACCAAGCGGGGCCAGGCGGCCTTGGCGTTGAGGCTGAGATAGCGAAGGGTGGTTTTCATATTCGTTCAGGCATGGGGGTTGTGGTTGCGTTGGCATTCGGTTTGCGTCGAAAAAGCCGCGCCACTGACGCTTGAAGCCGGCGTAGGCCTTGCAGTCCAGACGGAAGTTCCTCCTGTAGGAGAGATTGGCGATCAAACTAATCAGCGGCGTGCGGCGTTGCCATAAGTTGGTGCAGACTCGACGCAGAATGCGCGGCAGGGAATAGAAGTTCCGGCTGCACGACTCCATTTCCTGGAAGATGCCGTCCAGAGTGAAATGCTTATAGCGGGTCACCGGCAAGTTCAGCGTGTAGTATTTCCAGTTTTCAGGGTACACATCGAGGGCAATGCGGTTTTCTGCTTTCATCTGGTCCCAGAGGCGTGTGCCGGGCAAGGGCGTCAGGAACCCCACATTGATCGTGTCCACGCCGTATCGGCAGGCGGCTTCGGCAATCTGTTGGCCGATGCCTGGTCGGTCTGTGTCCAAACCCATGATAAAGGAACCCGCGACCAGTATCTTGTGCCGCTGAATGCGCCGCACGGAGGCGCGGAAGTCCCGGCCGTTCAGCAGATTGAATTTCTTGCCGAGTTCCAGAAGCCCTTCCGGCGAGGGGGACTCAAAGCCGATGAAGACGCCCCGGCACCCGGCCTTCACAGCCAACGCCAGGAGTTCTTCATCGTCAGCGAAATTGATGGTGGCCTGCGCCACCCAGGTTTTGCGCAGGTCGGCCTGGGCCAGGGCGCGGAACAGGTCCTTGGCGCGGGCGAGGTGTTCCGGGCGCGTGCCGATCAGGTTGTCGTCCACCACCAGCACCCGTTTCTCACGGATCAACCGGAATTCGCGGACAACATCCGGAATGGGCCGCTGCCGGTAGCGGGCCCCATTGAACGCCGTCACACTACAAAAGCTGCAGTTCAAGGGACAGCCGCGGGTGGTCTGAACGGCGCCGAAGGCATATCCTTCAGACAATAGATCATGACGGGCGAGCGGAACATCGTTCATCGCGGCGAACCCGCCGTCATACCGGCGCTTCAGGCAGCCCTGCCGGGCGTCCTCCAAGACCTGCGGCCAGACACCCTCGGCTTCCCCCGTGACGACCGAATCGACACGCTCCATGACCTCGTCCAAACACGTGGTGGCGTGGATGCCTCCCATGACGACCGGCACGCCCAGACGCCGGAAGTGAACCGCCATTTCATAAGCGCGGTTCGCCTGCGAGGTGAACGCGGTAATGCCGACCAGATCCGGTCGGGGCATGGCCGAGTAGTCCGGCGCGCCGAGGTTCTCGTCCACAATCGTGATTTCCCACTCCGGCGGGGTCAGGCCCGCGAGCACCATCAAGCTGAGCGGCTTCCACACGCGGTAACGGTTCCAGCGGCTCCCGTTGGCGTTGACGCTGCTGACCAGCGAGTTGGAGGGGTTGATCAGATAGAGTCGCATGGCGTGCGTTCACGAGTAGCGGTGAGGCGCTTTCGGGCTGAATCGTCCGTGCGGTGGCTCCACGCTGTTGATGGGCTTGTCGTGCGGCGCGCTTGAAATTGGCGATGAAGACAAGCCACTCGGGCGTAATGGTGCCGGTTTGTTGCGCCGGCCCCAGCCGATCACCTCAAACCAAACACGGAAGAGGACTACGAGAGGATTCATAGCATCACTTTCTTTCACCTGCGGTTTTGGTGGCCTGGCTCCCCGCGCGGCATCGCTGTGTAGCGATCCCGATCGCCCGCGCCGGCGCAAGGGACGGGCGAAGGTGCCCGTCCCAGCACTGCACCCGCTCAGGCGACCTTGACCTCGATTTGCCGCGGCTTGGCCTTCTCGGTCTTGGCCAGATGCACGGTGAGCACGCCGTCTTTGAACTCGGCGCTGACCTTCGCGGGGCTGGCGTCATCCGGGAGCGAGAAGTTGCGCACAAAACTGCCGTAGGCGCGTTCGATGCGGTGGTACTTCTTGCTTTTCTCCTCGTTCTCGAACTTGCGTTCGCCCGTGATGGTCAGCGTGCCGTCCTCCGCCGTGACCCTCACGTCCTCCTTCTTCACTTCAAGCAATTCGGCCTTGATCAGGTATTCCCGGTCGTCTTCGCTGATGTCCACCAGCGGAGCCCACTCGGCCACCGCCAAGGGTTCTTCCTGAACCTCGGGCCCCAGAGCCGGGGGGCGGCTGAACAGGCTGCCCAGACCGTGTTGCAGGGCCTCCAGTTGTCTTAACTGATTCCAACGTGTCAACGTATTCATGATTCCATTTCTTGTTCGCGGGTGTGGTTACGGGCCGTCGCTCCTGCCCGCCAACGGTTCGGGCGGCGACGGTGAATAGCGTAGGCGCACACCAAGGAGTGGCGTCCGCACCGCTTGGTGCATCAATGGATCAGGACTGCGAACCCCAATCCCGGGGGACAGACCACTGCCAAGGCCTGACGCCAAATTCTGCCGGGTCGAACACCTCGCCCAGAACCTGCAAGTCCACAATCTGCTGTGGCAGGAGGCCCAAGGTGTGAGTGCCTGTGTTGCTGGAGTAGTCCCAAAGCCAATACCGATTCAGCCCGTCCTGAATTTCGCCTCCCGAACCATAATCCATCGGCGCACAGACGCGATCCAGCACGCCACTGTCCGCCTTGGAATAGTACCGCACCCACACCTTCTTCTTCTCGTTGATGGCTTCGATAAACTGTTTGTGATTTGGTACCATAGTGTTGATGTGTTGATGGTTCGGTTTGACCGGCCGGCGCACTGCTTAAGCTTGTTTCCAACTGCGCAACGTCAACACCAGGCCAACGACGGTGGCGACTATGCCTCCCATGAGCATCCAGACAGCCTTGTCGGTCGGCGATCCAGTAAAGAACCTGGACACGTCGGAACCGAAAGAGCTCGTGGCGTTGATCCCAAAGATCATGAGCACGACGCCACCCACCAGCAGAGCGATTGAAACGATTTTATTCATAACGACCTTTCAGTGAGTTTTTGATTGATGCCGCATTGATCCACGTTTTTCATTCCTGCCCATCACGACACCCGTCGCCCCTGAATCAACCTGACAAGCACCATGATAATGGCAATCACCAGCAGGATATGGATTAACCCGCCTATCGTGTAACTGCTCACCAGACCGAGCAGCCACAGCGCCAGCAGTATTACAGCAATCGTCCACAACATATCGTTTCTTTCCATTTATTGTTTTTTATATCACTGGAGTCACGCTACGACTTGGGCTGGCCTTGCGCTATGGGGTATAACCCTACTGTGCTCACCTCGCCGAATCCTTCGGCGAACGGAACACCTTCACCGGCTTCTTTTCCGGCACTGCGGTTTCGGACAACGGACGCAGGGGCGGCGGGTTTGTCTTGTTCACGTATTTGCGCAGGAGCCAGTGCCGCTGCATTGCTTCAATCAACCGCTCCAGTTCGCGCATCGAGGTCTGCGTTTGCAGGACGAGGCCGGGCAGGTCTTTCGCTTCGTCGGCCACGGCCTCGGTGATTTCCGGCAGGCGCGCCGTGCCGTTTTGGACGTTCCTCACCGCAACATTCAGGTTCGTCACCACACCCTGCAATTCGCTCATCGCTTCGTTCGCCCGCGTCAGGAGTTGCTGCGCCTCGTCTGCCAGAGCGGTGTCGGTGATCAGCTTGCCGGCAGTGCCTTTGCCCTGCTCGACGCCTGCGACGATGTCATTTAGGCGGGCAATCAGTTGTTCCAACCGCTCCCGCGTGGTGATGAGGTTCGTTCCCAGCGTGGTCCACGTATCGAGGCCCACGCTCAGTTTCTTGAAAACAGGCAAGGCCGCACTGCGGACTTCCTCAATCGCGGTTTCCACCGTACCTGGCAACTCCTTGCAGACAATCGAGGCGTTCTTCTCCGGCAACGGTCGGCCCTGACCGCGCGTGATCTCAAAGTATGCATCTCCCGCCACGCCGAACGTCTTTTTGACGACCGCTGATGAATCCGCGCGCACGAACCGGAAGAAGTCGCGGCGGATGTTTGCCTGGGCTTCCATCCGGCCTGTCGTGTCCACAATGACATCGGAAACCGACCCCACGAGCGTGCCCAGAAAGTAAACCTCCGATCCTTGCCGGATTCCTGCCGCGCCGGCTTCGGGCAAAACGATCTGCAACGTGACGCGGCTTTTGAACCAGCGCTGGCTGCGGCCCGTCCACACGACGGCGGCGATCAGCACCAGCACGACGACGAGGACAAACGTGCCCGTGATTGCGTTGACCTGCCGAAATTTGAAGCGCTCTTCCATCAGGTTGCCTCGTTTGCCGCACCCATCACGGCGTGAAAGTCTAGGATGTCCGTCGTTTCATTCATGGTTAGAGGTAAGTCAGCAGCGATACGACTGCGGAGATGACAAACAGTCCGGCGACGGAGCGGGTGAGCGCCCGTTGCGTAGCCTGTGGGATTTCCGTGACCGACCCGCCGACGCCCAGCCCGCCGATGCAACAGGACGTGCTGGCAAACAGGGCGGGCAGGATGCTTTTGGCGAGAATGTTCAACACGTCTTTGGGCTGAACCGCGCGCGACACCGTGTCTGCAAATAACAACAAATCGCGGCTGCCTTTCCCCATCCAGGCCGCGAACAGATAGCCGCTCGCAAACGCGACGAGGATAAAAACAATCGTCAGGCAAAACGTGGATACCGCCATGCCCAGCACGCGCGGCATCACGAGGTGCAGGAATGAATCGTTTCCCTGCGCTTCGAGGGCGCGGACTTCGCCGTTGGTTTTGAGGGCTCCCAGTTCTGTCGTCATCGCACTGCCGCTGCGGACAATCACGACGAGGTTGATCAGCACCGGACCGAGTTCACGCGCCACGACGGCCACCAACAGCGGCCCGAGCAGTTGTGACTGCCCCGCTTCGCCGACCCAGAAAGAGAGTTGCACCACCACCGCGAGCCCCACGAACAGAGCCACAGCCGCGACAAACCAGAGCGGTTCGATGCCAATGGATAGAACCTGCCGCGCAAGCTGATGGCGCACGGGGCGTTTCCAAGAGCGAGGCCAGACACCGGCCCAAAGCACCGTCCCGATCACAGCCGCCGTCCACCGCAACTGGTCCCACTGCGCCCATACCCTCGCGCCCAAGCGACTCGTCCAATGCAGGGCGAACAGGCAGACGGGAAGCGCTGCTTTGGTTGATTTCGCGGACATGGTGAGCGTTGCACTCCCTGCCAACCACCCGTCACATCTCCAGCGCAGGTCAACTGCCTGCGCGTGTGTGTGTCCAGGCTGTGGTCAGTCCGTGCCCCGCTGAATGGCGTTGCCGGTGCTCGAAACGTCCTTGCCGAACCCGTGGGCTGTGTTGCAGCCGATGCCGACGATGGCCAGGAGTGCGGTGACGAATAGTAGAACAACGATGCGTTTAATCAGTGTGAACATATTTTGTGTTTGGTTTACGGTTGCTGGTTGCGATTGGGGTTTATTTTTCTGAACGACGCTACGCCCACGGGTCGTGGTTCTCTATGGGGTGTAACCCTACCGTGCGTTTGTAGGGCGCTCCTTAAAGAGTGGATGCAGCGGCGGCCTCGGCGCGTTGGCAGTTCACTTGAACGTCTTATTCCGATGTTTTCGTTGCTCGAAGTTGTATTGATACAGCACGCCCACACTGTGCGCGCCATCGTGGCCGTCGCGCAGCGCGTTGAATCCGTAGCCGTAGCGCAGGATCACCCGCCACACCTCGCTCCGTGAAGTGAAGGAGAGACTGGGGCCCACGCCCGTGTGCCAGTGGCCGGGCTGTTCGAGTCCGGGAAGATAATCAACATACGCACTGGCGGCACCCAGACGAAGTTGCCACCGATGATCGGCGGACAGCGGGGCGACGTAAGCTGCGCTGAGATGCACAAACCGCCGGGCGGAAATTTCCTGGTAGTAATATCCGGGCAGCGTCAACGGAAGCTCGGCGGCCAGCGGCAAGACCCCTCCTAGTCGCCAGGCGCTGAAACGATCCGCGTTCTCCGATCCGCCGGCCGTCAGCGCAAACGTGAATTGGTTTCCGGTGTTGGTCCACGCGTAGCTCAAGCCGGCACAGAGCCAGTAGAGATCGGTCGTGGACTGCACTCGCCGAGGATCACCGGCGAAGCCGTATGTGCTGTCGTCCAACCGCCACTGGCGCTCGAACCAGATGGACACTTCCATCGCCAGATCGGCGTAAAGCATCGGCTCCTGGCCCGCGAAACGCAGGCCCGCGCGAGCGAAGGTGCTCACGCGGTTTTCGGGAAGTGTGAATTGATCATCGGTTTTGTCCGTTGCGGAATATGTCGAGTAATGGGCACCACCTTGCACTACGACGTTGAGCGGGATGAGGTGAGCGGGGTTGATCAGGTGGTAGAGGTGAAGCGAAGCGCCGCCCCCATGACCGTCGAAACTCTCGTCTTTGCAGTAGTGGCCCTGGCGCACTTCGTAATAGTTTTCGCCGAAGCCGCCGCCGTTAATGCCAATGCCCACATCTGTGTGAGTTGAGAGAAGCTGGCGGAAGCCGATCTCGCCATCGAGATAGACCGGGGCCACGGCCAGACGGAGCGCCACGTTGGTGCGCAGGAACTCGGGGTTGTTGTAGTAATAGTAAGCGTAGAGCGATTGGGGGCCCTGGCCAGACAGGGACTGGTCGTAGCCGAGTTGAAGCAGGCTGCGTGGATAAGGATCAATTTGTGCCAGGGCCATTGAAGCGCTGCCCAGCACCAGGCCGATGGCCACGGGGAGAGTTCTTCGGAGCGTAACCACAAAACGTCGGTGTTAAGCGCGCGAGTTGGGCTCCTCGTTTTCTTGATCGTGACCTTTCGCACGAAACGCAAGCCAGAGGGTGGAAACCATGCCCGCGCCTTTGAGAATGGCTTGGTACCAGGAAGGTTTCACGTCGGCGCTCCCGGACTTGCCGCACCGGAAGGCCGCCAGGCCCGCCACCAGCAGCGCCGCCGCATGACGAACCTCATCCCGCTGCGCCCAAACCATTTTCCCCAATCGGCCAATCCCACGTCTGATTGGATTCCGTGAATCACCCGCCGCTTCGGTCAATTCTACAAACACAACGCCCTTCTCCGTTCACAATTACGGGGACGGTGGTCGTGGCACAGGCGGGTTCTCTGGTGGCGACGGTTTCCCTTTGTCTTTCTTCTTGAGGTCTTTTTTCAAGAGTTTCGTTGCGCCTTTTTCACTCGCGTCCGGCCTTCCCTTGGCGGGCTGTTCCGACACCCGCTGCGCCTTCTTTTCCAACCCTTTGGCGGTCTTTTGCGATTCTACTTGAGCCTGCTTTTCGGATTCCTTCGCGCGCTGTTGCGACTCCTGTTGCGCTTTCTTTTCCAACCCCTTTGCGTTCCTTTGCGCTTCTTCTTGCGCTTTCGCCGCCGCTTCTTTCGCGCGCCGTTGCGATTCCAACTGAGCTGCCCTTTCCGCATCTTTGGTGCTTCGCTGCAATTGTTCCTGAGCTTTTGCTTCCGCTTCCTTCGCGCGCTGTTGCGACTCCTGTTGCACCTTCGTCGCGCGGGCCGCAGCCTCGCTGCGAATCGGCGCCTGGACTTTTTCCTGACGGGTCACTGGTGTGGCACGTTGCCGGACGACGACCTCGGCTTCCTGCTTGCGGCGCAGTTCGCGGACCGGGACCGCCTGAACCTTGTGTCCGCTCGCCTGTTCGATGACCTGGGTGCGCGGGCCTTCGTTGATCACGGTGTTGTTGACGACCTTGATGTTCGTGATGTTGACGGTCTTGTTGATGATGGTGGTGTTATTGACGACCACCGTGGAACGGCGAACGGGTTCCAGGAAACGCCGTTCTTCGACAAAAACATACGCCCGCGGCGAGATGACTCTCACATCAACCTCCAGGGAACCGCCTCGTGCAAACCTCGCGGACGGGTACAATGGCGCCCAGCCCACGTATCCGCCACCGCGGTGCCAGGAAACCCAGGCCGGGGCCCACTGCGTCTGCGGCACCCAATACCAGCCGAATTGGGCGCTAAAATCCCAGCGACCATAATGATACGTGGCCCAGGCCCACGGCTCATCGCTGGCCCAGTACCAGCCGGCGTCGGTGCGCTGCCAATAACCTTCGGAATAAGGACGCCAATCGGCCTCAACTCGGCCCGGAATCCAGCAGCGGCCGTAGGATCCGACAACCTCCCATCGCCCGTACGAGCTGAGTGGCTCGTAGAAATCGCTTTCGGCGCGGATCTCCACGCCGGGGAACCCCACCGAAACCGAGGCCTCCACCTGTGGCGGCGGCACATACACCCTCGGAGGTCCGGGCTGTGGATAGATGCATCCGGTCAGCGCCCCTAAGAGCGCAGTGCACAATACAAATCCGATTTTGCCGGCGGCCATGTGTCTGGTTTTATTCATAAAATTTTCCTCCACGCCTCAAGGCGCGATTTTGTCGCTCACCCACTGGCGTGCCTGGTTGATCCCGT
>Ga0299912_10005910_pt1 | contig 10055 bp, 7 predicted proteins | sample RVTome_2_FD_207667 | JGI IMG/M metagenome (GOLD analysis project Ga0299912, IMG submission 207667) | Soil microbial communities from uranium-contaminated site in the Upper Colorado River Basin, Wyoming, United States - RVT95D214 (version 2) ...
CAAGGCGTCAGTTGCCCCGGTCATCGACGGCCGGCTGGGTGAAGACGCCTGGAAGACGGCCTTGCATTTCACGGATTTCAAAACGTACAAGCCCGACTTCGGAAAAGAGCCTTGCCAGAAGACCGAGGCCTTTTTCCTTTTCGACGCAGAGAACTTCTACATCGCCTTCCGGTGTCACGATACCGATCCCGGCCTCATAAAGGCCAACATCAGCAAGCGGGACGATATGTTTGCGGATGATTATGTCGCTTTGTGCCTGGACACCTTCAGCGATGCCCAGAATGCCTATGTGCTCATGGTCAACCCTCTCGGGATCCAGGGCGACGGCCTGATGAACTCCACCGGGAACATGGAGCCCAGCATGGACTTCGTCTGGTACAGCAAAGGCCAGATCGATGATCAAGGGTATTCTGTGGAATTCCGGATCCCCCTGCAAAGCATCCGTTTTTCGAGCCGGAAGTCGGTGGTGATGGGGATGGCCTTTGTCCGGCAGATCGTGCGGACTTCGGAAAGCTCCTCCTTCCCCGCGCTATTTCCCGACAAGGGAAGCCTGATATCTCAGCTTCAGCCCGTTTCGATCACGGGTTTGACATACAACCGGGTTGTCGAGATCTTGCCCGCTCTCACCCATTCCGATCATTCGGTCATGAATGATGGACGGCTCCGACGCGATGCGCGCCAGACCGACTTCAGCCTGACGGCCAAAGTCGGCGTCACCTCGGACTTGACGGCCGACGCTGCTTATAACCCGGACTTCAGCCAGGTCGAGTCCGACGCCGGCCAGGTCGATTTCAACATCCGGTATTCTCTCTATTATCCTGAAAAGCGGCCGTTTTTCATGGAAGGCATCGAATATTTCCAGTTCGCCGCCAATCCTGAAGATTCCCCGCTGCGGGCCATCGTCTATACCCGGACGATCATCAACCCCGTTTTCGGCCTCAAAGCCACGGGTAAGCTCGGCTCCAAGAACACGATCGCCACCATCTATGCCCATGACGACCTGCCCGGTGATCCGGTCGACCGCTATCCCGACTTTGGGATCGTCCGGTTCAGGCACTCACTCAAAGACGACTCTTATGTCGGCGGGTTCTACACGTCACGGTTTCAGGGGAGCGGTTTCAACCAGGTCGCCGGCACGGACGGCCGGTTCCGTCTGACCGGGGCCTCGGTCGCAGAATATCACCTTTTCGGGTCGTTCACCCGGAACCCGGGAGCGGAATCGACGGTCAACGGTCACGCCCTGAGCCTGTATTACAACTACGGCACGCGTTCGGTCTACACAGAGATCGGCCTGCAAGATATTTCCAAGTTTTTTCAGGTCGATTCCGGTTTTATAACCCGGACGGGGATCAGCCGGTTCGCCCCGCTCTTCATCTACAAATTTTATCCCAAGTCCAGTTTTTTCCAGAGGATCGAGCCCTTCTATTGGGGTGAGCATATCTACGACAAGTTTTACGACACGTTCGAGACCATCAACGTCTTTGTGCTGCGGTTCTGGCTCCCGCGGAATTCCATGTTTCGGGTCGATGGCCTCCTGGGGAACGAAGTCTATGCCGGCCGCAAGTTCAGCCTCAGTGGCTATCGGTCCCTGTTCCAGACCCAGCTGACCAAGCATCTCTACCTGGAGGGTCTCTTCCGGCGGGGCGGCCTGATCTATTATGATCCCGCCGACCCTTACCAGGGATACGGCAACCGGGCGCAGGTCTACGCGGAATACCAACCGCTGGAGAAGTTCTCCTTTGGATTGAGCTACACGTACATCGACTTCTACCGGAAATCCGACCGCCAGAAGGTTTACGATTACGGCATCGTCCGCAGCCGGAACACCTTCCAGATCAACAAGTACCTGTTCCTCCGGGCGATCTTCGAGTACAACACCTTCTATAGCCGGCTGACGACGGACGGTTTGATTTCGTTCACCTATATCCCCGGCACGGTGGTCCATGTCGGCTACGGCTCGGCCTACGAGAAGCTGGAATGGACCGGCAGAGAATACGTCGAAAGCCATCGCTTCCTGGAAACCCAGCGCGGCTTCTTCTTTAAAGTGTCCTACCTCTGGCGGTGGTAAGAAAAGAGGGGGACTAAGCGAAAAAGCCGGGGGGGACGTCCTTGAGCCGCACGATATCTTTGATCCGGCCGGCCACATCGAACCCCTTGACGCACTTGACCGGGCAGGCGCCGCAATTCCGGCAGGGGTCGGAGGGAACCTGCAGCTCCTCCAGAAGGTCGCGGGCCAGACCCGGATTCCTGTAACCGTAGGCGTACATATAGCTTCGCATAAGGTCCGGGACGGGAAGTCCCAGCGGGCAGCCGGGCAGGCACTGGCGGCAGTGCTGGCAGTAGAGCCCGCCGTGGAGATCGGCTTTCAAATCCTTGAGCTCCTGCTCCGTCAGGGTCAGGTCGGTCATCACCGTCAAGTCTTCCTCGAGCTGGTCGAAGGCGGTCATGCCGGGGACGGCGGTCGTGACGTTGGTGTCGTTGAGGACCCACTTCAGGGCCGCCATCATGTTGATGGGGTGCTGTTTTTCCTTGTCCCAATAGGCCCCGGCCTGCGTTTTCATGGCGACGATTCCAATCCCGGCGCTGGCGGCTTCGGCGATGGCCTTGCGGACCTCGTCGCGGTGGTCCTGACGGAAATTGTAGGCGGTGAGGACGACGTCGTGGACTTTGGCCTCGATTACCCCCCGGATGACCTCCGGCTCGTTGCCGTGGGTGGTGACTCCGATGAAGCGGGCCCTTCCGTCTGTCTTGATTTTTTGGAGGGCGTTGAGGACCGGTTCGGAGAAAACCTGGTCTCGGGCCAAGACATTGTGCTGATAAAGGATATCCACATAATCCAGGCCCAGCCTCTTCAGGCTCGTATCAAACATCTCGAAGAACGGCTCGGCCTTGGCATCCGCCGGGATGGCACCGGTGCTCCGGTCGCGTCCCGGCGCGGGGACCTTGGTGGCGATCACAAAGGAGTCCCTCGGCCGGCCTTTGATAACCTCGCCGATGACCACTTCGTTCCTGCCCCTCTGGTAGCCGTGGGCGGTGTCGAGCATCACAATCCCCCTGTCCAGGGCCGCTCGGATGAGGTTGGGGTTGTCCGAGTTCATGACACCCATGCTGACAACCGGGAGCTTGAGCCCGGTCCGGCCGAGCGTCCGGACGATGGCCTCTTTCTTTTGCGGGACCGGAGCTTCAGTCGGGGCATCTCCGGGCCGGCTCGCGGAGGCCGGGGTGACCGCCACGCCGGCCAGTCCGGCGGCGCTCCATTTGAGGAACGTCCGCCGCTTCAGGGGATTCGATCTTTCTGTCATCGGGACCTCCGTGTTCGAGAAACACTATTCTACTAAATCTATAATAATTATAGCAATAGTAGGTTTTGGGGGGGGCTTCCGGCGGCCGTCTTTATCTGGGGGCCAGACCGTAGACCTTGATTTTATAGCTCAGCATCCGCTCGCTGATGCCGAGGGCACGGGCCGCCCGGCTCTTGACGCCGTTGGCCTCAAGCAGGGCCCGCTTGATCTCACGGACCTCAAGCCTCTTTACTCTCTCGGTAAGAGGAAGGTTTTCAGCCATAATGTCCTCTTCCCGTTTTTCCTTCAGGAAGACGGGGAGATCGGCCAGGGTGAGGAATTCGCCCTCGCCGAGGACGGCCGCTCGCTCGATGATGTTCTCCAGCTCGCGGACGTTTCCGGGAAAGGGGTAATGAAGCAGGGCTTCCATGGCCTCCCGGGTGATGCCGGTGATCTTTTTCCCTTCCCTGGCGGCGTACTTCTTGATGAAGAAATCAACGAGGGGCGGGATGTCCTCCTTCCTCTGGCGGAGCGGTGGAACAGCGATGGAGATGACGTTCAGGCGGTAATAGAGGTCAGGCCGGAACTTCTCCTCCCGGAGGAGCCTCTCGAGGTCCCTATTTGTGGCGGCGATTACCCGCGCGTCCGCTCGCAGGGGTTTGGAGGAGCCAAGCCGGAAGAAGTCCCCGTCCTGGAGGACGCGCAGGAGCTTAACCTGGAGGAGAAGCGGGAGGTCTCCGATCTCATCCAGAAGCAGGGTTCCCCCCGATGCCGCCTCGAACTTGCCGATCTTCCGCTCGTGGGCGCCGGTGTACGAGCCCTTTTCCGCGCCGAACAGTTCGCTCTCGATGAGCGTCTCGGGAAGCGATGGAATATTCAGGGCCAGATACGGCCCATCCTTCCTGCGCGAGGCGTGATGGATGCTCCGGGCGACCAGGTCCTTCCCGGTCCCGGTCTCTCCCGAGATAAGGACCGTGGCCTCGCTCTTCGACGCCTTGCCGATGAGCCGGACGACCTCATCCATCCGGGGCGACGCCAGGACTAGGTTCTTGGGGCTGAATTTTTCCTCGAGGGACGAGCGCAGGGTGGATATCTCCCGGCGGAGGTTCTGCCGCTCCAGCGCGCGCTCGATGGACAAACGGAAGGCCGCAAAGTCGATCGGCTTGACGATGTAATCATAGGCGCCCTTGCGCATGGCCTCGACGGCGTTCTCAATGTTGGCGAAGGCGGTCACGACTACGGTCGTCAGCAGAGGATTCTCTCGGAGCATCTCCTGGATGACATCGATCCCCGTCTCTTTGTCGAGCCGGTAATCCACGACGGCCAGCTCGATCGGATAGGCCCGGACGACCTCAAGGGCTCCTTTCCCGGTCGCCGCCTCAAACACCGTGAAACCGTCGTTTTCCAGGTTTTGCCTGATCAGACGCCTTTGCAGGGGATCGTCTTCCACAACGAGTATCAGGGCCTTATTCATGGCCGCCTCCCGGAAGTTGGATGGTGAATGTCGTGCCCCGGCCGGGCCGGCTCTCGACCCCGATCCTGCCGCCGTGCGCTTCGATGATCTTTCGCGCTAAGTAGAGTCCGATGCCCATGCCTCTTTCTTTGCTTGTGAAGAAGGGGTCGAAAATCCGCGGCAGCCGTTCCGGTTCGATTCCCCTTCCCGTATCCGAAACCCGGACCAAAATCTTCTTGCGTCGCGTCTCGGCTTCAACAGATACGGCCCCCCTGTCCGTAGCTTCGTAGGCGTTGCGCAGCAGGTTGAGGAAACACTGAATCATGAGGCTTCTGTCGGCGTTGAGGAATACCGGACGGGCCTCGGAATAACGCCATTCCACCTCGGTGTTGGGGGCTTCTCTGAACAAGGCGTCGCGGGCGGCCGTCACGATCTCTCCAAGCGGCGTTATCTCCATCTTCGGGCGCAACGGTCTGAGAGAATCGGAAAACCGGTCGATGATCCGGGCGATCTTCCGGATTTCCGCCTTGCCCAAGGCCACTTCGTCCCGGACGCTGGAGGGAACTTTTCCTTGCAGGAGCTCAAAAAGGAGGGAGAGGCTGTTGAGGGGGTTCTTGATCTCGTGGGCCACGGCCGAAGTGAAGGCGGAGATTTCCCGGAACCTCTCCTTTTCTCGATGGGCTTCCTCGGCTTCCTCTGTTTTGGCCAGGTATTTTTTCTGGAGCTCGAAAACCCCCAGGAAAAAGACGACACCGACAGCCACGAGGACCGAGAAGATGACGAGGAAGTCCCGGTTGGACCGGGCGGTCATCTCCTCCAAGTTGCGCAGGGAATATCCGAGATAGAGGTAATAGACCTGGCCGTCATTCCGGTGGAAGGGGGAAAGGCGGTTGTATATTTTTCCGATAGGAGACGAGAGGACCCAAGGCTCTGTCCTTCCGGAATCCCGGGACGAGAAGGGCAGGTAGCCTTCGTAGCGTGAACTCCAGGCCAGGATGTTTTTTTTCTCGTCGAGGATGGCGAGATAGTAGATGTTCTCTTCCCCTTCGTACATCCCCAGGATGTCCTCCGGCAGGTATCCCTCTTCCAGGAGATGGGCCAGGTTGACCTTGAAGATCTCGGCGGTCGCGGCCAATTGCTCCCGGACGAGGGATTCCGCCTTGCTCTGGATGAATGACCGGTTGAGGGTGGAAAAGATGAAGAAAATGACGAGAATCCCGATGAAAGGAGAAAAAAAGAAGAGCAGTAAGCCCTTGCCTCTCACATCCCTCGGCCCCTGTGTCTTCCCGCCCTTTTCATCTGTCCGCCCCTCCAGCTTGGGAAACCCCGGCTGTCCCGGAGGAAATAAGTCTCTCCCCCGCACTGCAGGCGACGGGCGATTATGTATTGAGTCTCATCCTTGAAATAGGTCGAGCCGATGACCCTGACGCTTTCTCCCTTGTGGAGGTCGTAATCGAAGAACCAGGCCGGGCTGATCTCAGCCCGGAAGACCTCTCCGGTCTTCATTTCCTCGATGATGAGAATGAGAAAGGGGGCCTTATCCTGATACCGGGGTTCGAAGACCAGCTCGCGGATCGTCCCCTCGATCTGCTTTTCGGTGTCGATATTGTAAAAGGGGGCCGATTGTCTACTAGATGCCCGGCTTGCCAGGCCCGGAACGGCTGCGATCAGGCAGGCCAGGATGCCCAGAACCCGCGCCGGTTTCATTCTCCGATTCCCCAGTTGAAGTTCCACTCAACACCAGCCATCAGGAAGTGTCCTCGCCAGTCGAACAGGAGGTCGTTGGACCGGTTGTCGACGTAGGTATAGTTGAGATAAACAGAAAGTGTCCTGAAGTCTTTTTCCAGCCGGGCCTCCCACTGATTCCTCGTATCCTTTCTCAAGATGCCGAGTAAAACGCCCTCCATATCCAGGGCCTCGATCCCTGGAAATTCTTTCCGTGACCCAGTATAGCCCAACCTAAGCTGGATGTCCCAGGGAATCTCGACTGTGAGTTGGGCGGACAGTCCATAGCCGTTCCAGGAGAAGACATCGTAGGAGGGATTCTCAACCAGGTAGAACTCCCTGACCGAAGTGAACGGGTTCTCCCCCGAAAGAGTCCATTGCCTGAGTCCGGAAATTTTCAATCCCACCCGGTTGCCGATTCCTTGCGCGACCAATCCTGAGACAGAGAAAACCTGGATGTCTTGGCCTCGGGCATCAGAAGCCGGACGGGCGAAGCCGTTTCTCCCGCCCATGTGGCTACCGCCCGGGCCGTTACCGCCCCCGGAAGGTTGAGTTGGCTCTTCGGGCGAGATCGGCTCAGCGACATAGGGATGGAAGAAATATTTCAATCCCCAGTTGATATCGGCTTTCAGGGTTGTCCTCGTCTCGAAATACCGGTCCAATGAGGCGGTAGCGTAATGACTGAGAGAATCAAAAATGGAAAGGCGGTAGTTTTTGTAATCGAAGTTGTAGTTCAGCTTGAGGATCGAGCCTTCATTGAGGTAGGACTTGGCCGCGGCAGCGAGTCCGAGCGTAAGGAAGTTGAAGTCATCATAGGCCTGCCGGTAGATCGTCCCCGCCGCTTTGACGGCTAGATAGAGGGCCGTCTTTTCACTGAGCGCGCGGACGTAGTCCAGTCCGGCTTCCTGCGCATAAGCGGTCATGCTTGTGTTCGTGTATAGATAGGAATAGGTCCCCTGGGTAAAAAAAGAGAGCGCCGAGAAGCTCTTCTCGAAAGCGAAAGATAAGCTTGAGATCTGATCCTTTTCCGGGAAGCTGGTCTGGAATAGGTTGTCGGTCGAGCTCTGGAAAAATCCCAGCGTCAGAGTCTCCGCTCTTGCGCCGATGCTCAAGCCGGCGATGAGGACAGCGGCCCAGCTCAGTCTTTTCATCACAGCCTCAAGGAAGATGGAGAAAGGGGCCCGAGCCCCTTTCTCCCCTTGGATCATTCAGCTCCTGCCTTTGCGTCGGCTCATCCCCTTGGGGCCTGTTCCGTCACAGACTCCGCCGCCCTGGCCTTTCTGGGCGCCGCGGAAGGAAGACTTCGACCTGGCATTGCCGCCGGAGAAGCCCATGCGGTTTCCGAAGTGGGATTGGGATCCTCCCTGTCCGAACCGGTTCTTGTACCCGGTTCCGTCTTCTGGCCGGATCCAGTCCGGGTCCTGGCAGTTGGGGATGCCGTCGCTGTCACGGTCCCGCTGGAAGTCGTTGATACCATCGCCGTTCTGGTCCTGAAACCGCATCCGGTTCTGGAACCGATCCTGTAACTGGATCTGGACCTTGTTCTTGGCCCTTTCGGCGACTGCGGCCTGCTTTTGCTCTTGGGCCAGGGCCAATCCCGCTCCCAGGATGAGGAGCAGCCCGGTGAGGGCGAGCGCTTTTTTCGTGCTCATGTTGAGCCTCCTTTTATTATGACGTCGAGACCACTTCTTAAGCAAGTCCTGTGCCAATCCGCATTTAATTTATTATCAATAGGTTATGAATTTTTTCTGGATAGATTTTCCGACGATAATGTCGGCGGGGCGACAATTTTGTCCTCAGTGAGGCCTTTGTCCCGGGGTCCGATTCAACGGGTGCATCGTATGCCATCGAGGCAACTCGAATGAGAAAACGACCGTTCTAGGGGACAGGAAGTAGCCTGTCGTGGATATCTCAGAGCCGCTTCAAATTGACAGAGGCTTCGTGGTCAGCGTCCGGAAGCCCTGGTTTCCAAGGAGCCGGAACTGGGTTATTATAGAAAGGTGATGATGTCGAGTATCAAATCGGCGATCCTGGTTTTCTTTTGGCTCCTTTTTTTGCCCAGTTTGTTTCCTCTTCCTCAGGCGGCAGGCACAGACCGCAGCCTTGATGACCAGGTGCGGGCATTTCTCGACAAAACGGGATACCGCTGGCGCGATATGAACGTGCCCGCGAAAGACGGGGAGCTTCTCTACGATATCGTTCTCGCCAACAAATACAGAAAGGCTCTGGAGATCGGAACGTCGACCGGCCGGTCGGGGATCTATCTTGCCTGGGCCTTGAGCAAGACCGGAGGAAAACTCACGACCATCGAGATCGACCGGGGCCGCTATGAAGAGGCGCTGCAGAACTTCAGGGAGGCCGGGCTGAGCGGATATGTCGAGGCGCGGCTGGCCGACGCGCACGAGCTCGTTCCGGAGCTCGCGGGGCCGTTTGACTTCGTTTTCATCGACGCCGACAAGGATTGGTACACGAAGTATGCCGAGGCCGTGATCCCCAAGCTTCAAGCGGGAGGCTGCATCGCTGCCCACAATGTCTATGAGGGGCGAGGCGGCTGGGGCGGGTACGGCGGGACGGGCGATTACTTTGAATACATGAAGGGCCTTCCCCAATTTGAAACCAGAATCCTGTCCGAAAGCCGGGGCGGCCTATCCGTAAGCTATAAAAAAAAGGATGGCCTGGTCCGGCCGCTTCTTTTTTGACAGGAGTTGTGGTAGGTAAATAGGGGGCTGACCCCGATCTCGAGCGGCCATCGCCATGAGTGGACGAAAAACCATCTATCCGGAGGTCCTTTTCAGACTGGAGGGTCAAGAGCCGGTTGTTCTGGCGACCATCATCGAGGCTGAGGGAGCCACGCCCCAGGTCCCCGGAGCGTCGGCCCTCTTTGGCGAAAGGGGGCTTCTCCTGGGCACGCTGGGCGGCGGCATCCTGGAGAGCGACGCCGAAAAGAGGGCTTTACTCTGCCTGAAAAAAAGGAGTTCACTCTATTATCGGTTTGACCTCCAGGGCGAAGACCTGGCCGCCGGCGAGCCGGTCTGCGGCGGGCTCGTCTGGATCCTGGCCGACGGCACACCGGGCGTCAAGAAAGAAACCTGGCGCCGCCTTACCGACGCCCTGCTTGCCCGCCGGAGCGGTGTTCTTGTAACGCGGGTCGACCGGGGCCGCGACGACCGGGTTGAGGTCGAGCGCATTTGGCTCGACGAAAAGACGCCCGATCTGGAGGCCGGGCCTTTCCTCCGGCGTTTCACCCGGGAGCTTGCCCAAGCCAGACGGCAAGAGAAGCCGGTGCTTCTTCAGGAACAAGGTACGCTTCCGGAAAACCGCCCGACTCTCTTCTTCCTGGAACCCATCTCTCCCCTTCCCCGGCTGCTGATTGTGGGCGCGGGGCATATCGGCCAGGCCCTCGCCCGTCAGGCTGCGTGGCTGGATTTTGATGTCACGGTCATCGATGACCGGGCCGATTATGCCAGCGGGGACAGGTTTGCACAGGGGGCGGCCCTGGTCGTGGCCGATATCGAAGCGGCTGTCCGGGAATTCCCCGTGTCTGCCGATACCTATATTGTAATCGTCACCCGCGGGCACAGCCACGACGCCGAAGC
>Ga0299912_10005911_pt1 | contig 10054 bp, 9 predicted proteins | sample RVTome_2_FD_207667 | JGI IMG/M metagenome (GOLD analysis project Ga0299912, IMG submission 207667) | Soil microbial communities from uranium-contaminated site in the Upper Colorado River Basin, Wyoming, United States - RVT95D214 (version 2) ...
ACCATTAAATGCAGCGTCGATAGGCCCACGGCGTCGGTTTGCGTATAGGCGCTAAAATCGAAGCGAAGTTCATCGTCGTCGGGTTTAAGGGAGGGTTGGTCTGGGTCCAGGCAGCGCCGTTGGTAATAGCTATCCAACCCCAAACCTTCGATCAGGTCATGAGCCGCCCGGCAGCCGGAGCAGCAAAACTGCCCGCCGCCGGTACTGCCGGGGGGGACCGGCGCGCCACAGTGCAGGCATTCGCTCATGACCTAAGGCACCTGGATGCGTTGTCTCATTTTAAAGACATCGTCGGCGCGGGTTACGGTGAACCTAAGCTCCCATTGACCGGGCAGCGGCAGTTGAACCGGCGCGACATAGGTTCCGGGCTCTTGTTCCGCGAAAGTCAAGGTTTGGTCGTAGCCTTCCTGGGTGGGACGTACGGCCAGGGTTTCGACGTTCAGCCCGCCGATGCCGAGGCCATCTTGGCCGATGACGTTCAGGTGTACCAAGCCCGCGCGCGCGCTGTCGGCCATGGGTGAAGGTTCAAACCGAGCGCGGGCGTTCCAGCCTAGCCGCGTCTGCGCGGATTTTTGCGCCAACTCGGCGTTAAAGGCTTGGGCGTGCTGGAAAGGTTTTTCCGTTTCCAGGCCGGTCCAACTGTCTACCGCGATATAGGCCATAGTCCCATTGACAAAGATGACGACGCCAAACGCCGCCACGAACAGCCACGGATACCACCATCCGTCTTGACGTTTCGATTTGCTCATAACCGTCATTATACCCTGCCTTTTGGCTAGTCGTGATTGGGACCGGCGAAAATGGAATCGTATTCGATTTCTTCGCCGGTTTCCATGACATCGAGCTTAAACTCAAAGTCGTTGAGTTTGTCATCGATGCTGCTGAGCGGCGCACGCACAAATACGCGGAAGGTGCCGACCCGGTCCGGGCCGACTTGAAGCGTTACTTCCTCGGTCGGCTGTTCGGCGATGCCGATGACCGTAAGCATGGCGCCGTCCAATTCATCGACCTTCAGCGTATAGGTGCGGGCCGCATTGGTCATGTTGAGGATTTTGAAGGTGTAACCGTTGCGGATCGCCCCGTCGGAAAGCGTCACGAACATCGGGGCGCGGTCGCGTTGCACGTTGATTTCCAGGGTTGAGCGGTTCAACAGCCCATACGTCATCAGCCCTCCCACCAAGGAAAGCAGCACCGCATAGCCGATGGTGCGCGGGCGGATCAGGCGCTTTTTTGTGGCGCGGCCATGTTCGCGGGCAACTTGGTTGGTGATGGAATCGTAGGTGATCAAGTTCAACGGACGATCCAATTTTTCCATGATGGAATTGCATGCATCCACGCACAGCGCGCAGCCGATGCATTGAAATTGCGAACCTTGGCGGATGTCGATGCCCACCGGACACACGTTGACGCACAGGTTGCAATCGATGCAATCGCCCAGGGCGGCATCGTCTTTGGCCTTGCCGCGCGGCTCTCCACGCCAGCTTTCATACGTGACGATGAGCGTATCTTCGTCATACATGGCGCCTTGGAAACGCGGCCACGGACACATATAGATGCACACTTGCTCACGCGCCAAGCCTGCCAGTAGATAAGTGAAACCGGCAAACAGAGCGGTAAAACCGTATAAGGAGACGCTGGCCTCTCCGGTTGTCAAATTGATCAAAGCCGTAGGCGCGTCGGTAAAATAAAAAATCCATGCCCCGCCGGTGGCGAAGGAAATGAAAATCCAAGCGGAATGCTTAGCGAGTTTGCGCCACGCTTTTTCAAACGTCAGCGGGCCATTGTCCAACTTCATGCGCTTGTTGCGGTCGCCTTCGATGTAGCGTTCCACCAATAAAAATAAATCCGTCCATACGGTTTGCGGACAAGTGAACCCGCACCACACACGCCCCGCTACGGCGGTAGCGAGGAACAGCCCGACCGCGCCAAGAACCAAAATGCCCGTCAGGTAATAAATTTCCTGCGGCCAGATTTCGATGTCGAAGAAATACAGCCGCCGCCCTGCAATGTCGGCCAAAACCGCCTGGTCGGCGTTGCCCATGCCGCGATCCCAACGGATCCACGGCACGACGTAATAAAGACCCAGCAGCAGCCCCAACACCAACCACTTGATGCGCCGAAACGTTCCCGCGATGCGCTGGGGATAGACTTTTTCGTGTTTGGCATATAGCGACGGGCTTTTCGGGACCTGCGGTGTGGTGCTGTTGTTGTCCATGGCGTTCTCTTTCAGTCGAAACGATATCATACTTTTTCCGGGATGAAAAAAGAGGGGAAGTCCGGTCAAGCCGAATCTTCCCCCCCCATTTTCACAAGCGCCGAGATCCCCTCCCGGCAGCTTGATGGTTACTCGCCGCCACCCAGAGAGTGGACGTAAATCGCCACCTGCTTGATGGAGACGTCATCGAGGCGAGCCGCCCACGTTGGCATGACGCCGTGACGCGGCGCTGTGATCTGGCGGACGATGTCGGCGCGTTCGCCGCCATAGAGCCAGATGCCGTCGTTGAGTGAAGGTGCGCCGAAATCACGCCCACCTTCCCCGGTTTCGCCGTGGCAGGACGCGCATTCTGCGACGAAGACTTCGGCGCCACGCTCTGCGGCGGCTTTGTCTTCGGCGCGGTTGCCGAGCGACAATACGAATTCGGCGGCATCTGCGATCTGGTCTTTTTCCAGATAATCGTCACCGAATACGGGCATCTCGCTCACGCGGGATTCTTCATGATCGGCGCGAATGCCGAAGCGGATCGTCGTTTCGATTTCATCGAGCGAACCGCCCCATAGCCAGTCGTCGTCCGCCAGCACCGGAAAGTTGGTGGAACCGGAACCTTGCGAGCCGTGACACGGTGCGCAGTTGTCGGCAAATACCACTTTGCCGCCGGCCATGGCGTAGTTGAGAAGCTCGTTATCCTGAGCGATTTCGGTCACTGACAGAGCCGAAAACTTTTCGACCCATCCGGCGCGTTCGGTTTCACGCAGCGCCAAATCATCGACCAATTCCGTGCGGTCGGTGGTTTTGATCATGCCCTTCCAGTGATCCGACAGGGTCGGCCAAGAGGGGAATAGAACCCACCATACGACGGAGAAGAGGATACAGGCATAGAATGTCCACACCCACCAACGCGGCATCGGTGTGTCCAGTTCCTTGATCCCGTCCCATTCGTGGCCGGTCGTGGGCGTACCGCTCACTTCATCAATTTCGATGTTAGCCATGAGCTGGGCCTCCATTTTTTTTGTCGTTTTTGAAGATGATGTTGGCGTCTTCTTCAAAGCGCTTCTTGTTCTTGGGGCGATAGGCCCAGAACACGATGCCTAAGAACACGGCCATGAGCCATACGACCCAAAGCGAACGCGCCAATTCTACGAGAGCTGTCATATCCATGATTACCTCCCATCCGAATTGGGCTGGTAAGACGTGGTGTCTACCATCGTGCCCATAACTTGAAGATAGGCCACCAAAGCATCCATCTCGGTGATCAACGTTTTGCCGTCGAAGTCAGCCGCCACCGCTTTTGGGTAACGTGCCTGCATGGCTTCGGGGTCAACCGTATCAGGGTTGGCCTGGGCGCGCAGATCGGCAATAGCGTTGGCGATCTGTTCGTCCGTGTACGGTGTGCCGACGATGCGCAGCGTTTCCATGTGTGCTGCGATATCGTCAAAGTACAGCGGCTTTTCCACTAAGAATGGATAACCCGGCATGATCGATTCCGGCACCACTTCGCGCGGATTGATCAAGTGCGCTACGTGCCAGTCGTTCGAGTATTTACCGCCGACGCGGGCCAGATCCGGACCGGTACGCTTGGAGCCCCACTGGAACGGGTGGTCGTACATGCTTTCGGCCGCTAAAGAGTAGTGGCCATAGCGCTCCACCTCGTCACGGAAGGGACGGATCATCTGGCTGTGGCAAAGGTAACACCCTTCACGCACATAGATGTTGCGGCCCGCCAATTCCAGAGGAGAGTACGGACGAACGCCGTCTACTTTTTCGATGGTGCTTTCCATTGTGTAAAGCGGAACCAATTGCACCAACCCGCCGATGGAAACCGTGATCAACGTCGCGATTGCCAGGAGGATCACATTTTTTTCAAGCTTCGCTTGCATCGTTTCGATCCTTCCTTATCGAGCGGCCATAGGCGCCGTGTCCGCACCCATCGGTGCTTCGTCACGGAGATCGCCCTTAGCGGTCTTGTAGAGGTTGTAGATCATGACCAGCGCGCCGATGACAAACAGCAAGCCGCCGATCGCGCGGATAATGTAGTACGGATGCATCGCTTCCACCGTCTCGATGAACGAGTACTGCAAGAAACCCAAGCTGTCATACGTGCGCCACATTAGGCCTTGCATGATGCCTGATACCCACATCGCCGTGATGTACAAGACGATGCCGATGGTCGAGATCCAAAAGTGCATGTTTACCAGACGCAGCGAATAGAGACGCTCGCGTTTCCACAGCTTCGGCACGAGGAAGTAAAGCACGCCGAACGAAATCAGCGCGTTCCAACCCAAGGCGCCGGAGTGTACGTGGCCGATGGTCCAGTCGGTGTAGTGGCTGAGCGAGTTCACGACCTTGACGCTCATCAGCGGGCCTTCGAACGTGCTCATGCCGTAGAAACCGACCGACGCGACCATGAACCGCAGCACCGGGTCGGTGCGCAGTTTATGCCATGCGCCCGATAGCGTCATCAGACCGTTGATCATGCCGCCCCAGCTGGGCATCCACAACATGACTGAGAACGTCATGCCGAGGGTCTGCACCCAATCGGGAAGTGCGGTGTAGTGCAGGTGGTGCGGACCGGCCCAGATATACAGGAACGACAGGGCCCAGAAGTGAATGACCGACAGGCGATATGAATACACCGGACGGTCGGCTTGTTTGGGCACGAAGTAGTACATCATGCCGAGGAAGCCCGCGGTCAGGAAAAAGCCCACCGCGTTGTGGCCGTACCACCATTGAGTCATGGCGTCTTGTACGCCCGCCCATACGATGTAGCTCTTGGTGCCGGAAAGCGATACCGGAACCGATGCATTGTTGACCAGATGCAGCATGGCGATGGTGATGATGAACGCCAGATAGAACCAGTTCGCGACATAAATGTGCGGTTCTTTGCGTTTGATGATCGTACCGGCGAACGCCACCAGATACGCCACCCATACGATGGTGAGCCACAAATCGACGTACCATTCCGGTTCGGCGTATTCCTTACCCTGGGAAATGCCCATCAGATAGCCGGTTGCCGCTAGGACGATAAAGGCCTGATAGCCCCAGAAAATGAAACTGCCGAGTCCGGCGCCACCGAACAGCGATGCGCGACACGTGCGCTGCACCACATAAAACGATGAACCGAGCAAAATGTTGCCGCCGAAGGCGAAAATCACCGCCGACGTATGAAGCGGACGAAGGCGTCCGAACGTGGTCCATTCAAGGTCCAGGTTCAATGCGGGGAAAGCAAGCTGCCAAGCGATATAATCGCCAGCCAAAAAACCGGCCAGACCCCAAAATGCCGCCGCGATTACGAACATCTTGATCAGATCATCGTAATAGTTCGGGGCATCCGGGTTCGCCGAATTTGCGAGGGATGCTGAAGTCATAAACTGGCTCCCAACCATGTTATCGTTATCCGCGAACCGACTGATTTTACTGGCAATTAATGTAAAAAGCGGTCGCGAAGCGGGGTTAAAATGCTCTCTTGAGCATTGGGGGGTTGCAGATGCATCCCCCCTTCTCTGAGCGGATTAAACGCTTTCAAAGTGTGGAATGCAAGAGTAAATTAGGCTATCCTAATGTACGACGATTGACGGCTTTTCATCACGAATACCCTAGATATTTGCAGTACCATCCATCCGTGATCGTAAAAGAAGCATAGCAAATAAATCTGAGCAAATCACTAGGTTAAAACCTCGGAGCATTTATCGTTTGGACCAGACTCCTTTTTTCGAAAGTTTAGTGACGGCAGGCATCGCCCAATGTTCAGCGGCCATTGACGGCTCACAGGGGCTGTTGTTCGCCTTGTTTATGGCGGGATTCGCCGGGGGGGTTAGCCATTGTGTCGGCATGTGCGGACCGTTTGTCATTTCTCAGGTTCAGGCCCGCCTGCAAGCGATGCCGGCGGCGACCATGAACGAGTTCAAGCGCATGAGCGGCGGCGCGCTGATTCCCTATCACTTAGGCAGGGCGACCAGTTATATGGCTTTGGGCGCGGTGGGGGCCGTTGCGACCGCGCAATTGGCGGAGATTGAAGCCTTGCATTGGGTTGCGGCGGCGTTGTTGGCGGGGGCCGCCTTATTTTTTATCGGTTATGCGTTGCGTGGCTTAGGGGTAACGCTGCCAGGGATGCGGGGGGTCGAAGCTTCGGGCGGCGAAGGAACCTTGGCGCGGGCCTGGGGGCGGACCATCAAACCGTTGTTTCTCCATCCCACCGGGTTTCGCGGATACGCCTTAGGCGTGGCCTTAGGCTTTTTGCCGTGCGGCTTGTTATATGGCGCGCTGGCTGCGGCGGCGGCTGGCGGGGACTGGCTGACCGCCGTATTCGCCATGGCGGCGTTTTGGTTGGGCACCGTGCCTGCGCTGGTGGGGGTTGGCATGGCAGGCGGCACAATTTTAGGGCGGTGGCCCGATTTGGCGCGGCAGATTGCGCCAGTGCTGTTGTTGGTTAACGGCGCATTTTTGCTCTATCTGGTTGTTGGCATGCTGCCTTAAACAGGGGCAAGTCGATCAAGCTATGACTTGCCCGGTTAGTCCGACCAACATCCAAGCCAATGCGATGGCGGCGATGGCGATATCAATACGACGAAACATATAAAACCTCCGACTTTGGGTTGCGCCCCCCTAGGGTGGGCGGTTGACCTATACCGTGTTGGTGTCTGCGTTATAAACCGTTGCCCTTGAACTTGACCTGAATCAACCGTTCAGCGTTCATTCACGAAGATACCCTTCGCCCGGATGAACAAACAACGGTGTCGTCGGAAGAGTTATGCCACGTTATGGGGGATGGAAATGTGACAGTGGTCACACCTTCGGGCTGCGGCTTAAAAGGCGCAGATGGTGAATCGTGTATAAAACGCGCTCAGGCCAAGACTAGGCCAGACCAGGATTAGGTTATGATTGGCGCATCTTGCGCATAAAGTTGATCAAGTTGTTGGTCGAACTGTCATGGGAGTCGGCGGGCGCAGTTCCCGTCAGTTCGGGCAGAATGCGTTGCGCCAATTGTTTGCCCAATTCAACTCCCCACTGGTCAAACGAATTGACGTTCCACACCACGCCCTGGACGAAAGTCATATGTTCGTAAAGCGCAATCAACGCACCCAACGTTTCAGGGTCTAAGCGGGTGAATACAAGGCTATTGGTGGGGCGATTGCCGGGGAAAACCTTGTGCGGCAGCAACGCTTCCAGGGCATCAGGTTTTAGGCCTTGGGCTTCTAACTCTCGGCGTACTTGAGCTTCGCTCTTGCCGACCATCAACGCCTCGGTCTGGGCGATAAAGTTGGCGAGCAGGATGTCGTGATGGCCATCCAGCGGGACATCGGGCTGAGCGGCGGCGAGAAAATCAGCGGGGATGAATTTTGTCCCCTGGTGCAGCAGTTGGAAAAAAGAATGTTGGCAATCCGTGCCTGCCTTACCCCAGGTGACGGGCGAGGTGGCATAGTCAACCGGACGTCCGTCGCGGTCGGTGCCCTTGCCATTGCTTTCCATGGTGCCTTGCTGGGTATAATCGGGAAACCAGCGCAGGTTTTGAGAAAATGGAATAATGGCCCAACTGGCGGCGCCAAAGAAATTGGTGTACCAAATGCGCAGCATGGCCAAAATCACGGGCATATTCTGTTCCAGTGGAGCGTCCTTGAAATGACGGTCCATGGCGTGCGCGCCGGACAACAGGCGGGTAAATCCATCCGCGCCGATGGCGACGGCGATGGAAATGCCCACCGCCGACCACAGCGAAAAGCGCCCTCCGACCCAATCCCAAAATTCAAACAGATTTTCTTTGGGGATGCCGAATTTTTCGGCGGCGGCGGCGTTGGTGGTCGCGGCGACGAAATGGCGGGCGATGTCTTTATCCAGGCCGCCTTGATCGATAAACCAAGCGCGCGCCGTTTGGGCGTTGAGCATGGTTTCTTGGGTGGTGAAGGTCTTCGAGCAAATGATGAACAGCGTCGTATCCCACGAAGTTTGGGATAAAACGCGCGCGATGTGCGCGCCATCGACGTTGGACACAAAGTGATAGCGCATATCGGTGCTGGCGTAGGCTGACAACGCCTCGGTCACCATGTTCGGACCCAAATCGGAACCGCCGATGCCGATGTTGACGACGTCGGTGATGCGTTTCCCGCTAGCGCCGGTCCAGACGCCGCCGCGCACCGCGTCGGCAAAGACGCCTAACCGCGCCAGAACATCGTTGATGGCGGGCATGACATCTTCGCCATCGACGAAGACCGGGGTATTGGAACGATTGCGTAACGCCACGTGGAGAACGGCGCGGCCTTCGGTGTTGTTGATTTTCTCACCTTGGAACATGCGCTCGCGCCACCCTTCGACATCAACGGCGCGCGCCAACGCGAAAAGCAGTTCCATAGTTTCGCGGGTGATTAGATTTTTAGAATAATCTAAAAGAATTCCGCAGGCGTGTAACGAAAGTGCCTTAAAACGATTGGGGTCGTCCATAAACCAGTCGCGCAGATCTTGATTTTCGATGGCGCGGTAATGGCTGTTTAAGGCATTCCATTGCGGCAGGTCGGTCAGTTTGGACACGCTAAATTCTTTTCATATTCACAGGGCTTGCCCACCTCTAGGGTGGCGACGCCAGGTTGATGATGGTATTATAGTCCATAGCATGTTAGTGCATATCTTTGAATGAACACGAATGTTCGCTCAAAGGAAAGTTATTCTCAATTCTTTTCGTGGAGATGGACTATGACTGCCGCAAAAGAGCGCGAACGCATCTTGAATAAGGCCTATGAATTGTGGGAAGCCGAAGGTCGTCCGACCGGACGGGATATGGAACATTGGTTCCAAGCTGAGATTTTGATTTCGCAGGAACTGTCCAAAGCCAAGCCAGCCGCCAAAGCTTCGGCGAAGGCAAAGGGGGAGGTTACCGCCAAATCCAAGGAAAAGGCTCCTGCAAAATCCAAGGAGAAGGCCCCCGCAAAAGCCAAGGCGCCTGCCCGTAAAGCTTCAGCAAAGTCCAAAAGCTGACCCATCCACTTCCGCGGAAATTTAAACTATGGCCTTAACGTTATTCGATGATGCCGCTAGGGCCATCATAAACGCGGATCATTACGACCCATTTTCCTATCTTGGCATGCATGGTGGAGCCAAGGGTGGGTTATGGGTTCGGGCGTTTTTGCCCCATGCCCAACGGGTTGACGTCGTTGATGTCGCGACGGATGAAATCGTCGCCGCGATGGAGCGTGCGCACGAATCGGGTTTGTTCATCGCCCATCTGCCTTCACGCGACAATCGGTTTGATTATCGGTTGCGCGTGACGGCGGGTAGTCGCGTTTCGGATATCATTGACCCTTATTGTTTCGGCCCCGTGTTGGGTGATGTGGATATTCACCTTTTGTCCGAGGGGAATCACTTTAGGACTTTCGACAAACTTGGCGCACATGTGAAGACTGTTGACGGCGTGAGCGGCGTTTTATTCGCGGTGTGGGCGCCCAACGCACGCCGCGTCAGCGTCGTTGGAACCTTCAACGATTGGGATGGACGTCGCCATCCCATGCGGGTCCATCCCGGCTGCGGCATTTGGGAAATCTTTATTCCCGAGCTTGGCGATGGCGTTTTGTATAAATACGAAATCAAAGCGCAAAACGGCAATGTGATGCCCTTGAAAGCCGATCCCTATGCTTCATTTATGGAACAAGCGCCCGGCACGGCTTCAATCGTTTACGGCTTAGAAGATTATACGTGGTCTGACGACGCCTGGATGAGCCGTCGTGCCGAGACGGCCAGATGCCAAGACCCGATCAGTATTTACGAAGTGCATCTCGGTTCATGGCGACGTAATCCCGATGAAGACTTGCGGTCGCTGAGTTATTTGGAGCTTGCCGACGAACTGGTGCCTTA
>Ga0299912_10005912_pt1 | contig 10054 bp, 10 predicted proteins | sample RVTome_2_FD_207667 | JGI IMG/M metagenome (GOLD analysis project Ga0299912, IMG submission 207667) | Soil microbial communities from uranium-contaminated site in the Upper Colorado River Basin, Wyoming, United States - RVT95D214 (version 2) ...
TTTTTCCCCGCGAGAAAAATCCGCTCCCTGTCCTCGCTGCGCTCTCCTCTCGGCAAGCCGAGAGGAACCGTGCCCGCTCCGCTGCGGAGGGCTTTCGGATGGACTCCCCCTCGCCTTGGCTAAATAAGAAATACTCGTTTATTTATTCCCGCGAAGCACGCCGCAGGATGTCGAGGTAATCCGCGGCGGTTGCCTCCCGCGGGTTGGAGGGATTGGAGTTATTGGCGAACGACTTTTGGGCGATGATGGGAAGATCGCTCTCCGGGATATTCAGCTCCCGGAACGGGGGAACGGAAAGGTCCCGGGAAATCTCCCTGATTCTGGCGATCAGCAGGCGCGTCGCCTCTCGCCGGCTTGCGGCCTCAATCCCGGCAACCAAGGCAATCTGGGCGTATTTCGCCTCAGCCGCCTCCAGATTAAACTCCATCACCAAAGGCAAGAAAACCGCGTTGGCCACCCCGTGCGGCGTGTCATAGAGCGATCCGACTGATTCAGCCAGGCAGTGGACGGCGCCGACATCGCTATTGACGAAAGCCATCCCCGCCATCAGGCTCCCCAACATCAGGTTTTCCCTCGCCTCGGCGTTTTTTTTGATGTCCTGATAGGCCTCCGGGAGAGAAGCAAAAATCAACCGCAGGGCTTCCAGGGCCAGCAGGTCGGTGATGGCACTCGCCGCTTTGGCCGTAAAAGCTTCAACGGCGTGGGTGAGAGCGTCAAGCCCCGTCGACGCGATGAGAGGCGGAGGCAGAGTCACCAGCAGGTCCGGGTCAACAACCGCCACCGCCGGATACATCAGCGGCCCCTTGATGCTCATCTTAATCTGACGCCCCGTGTGAGTGATGATGGACACCCAGGTCACCTCACTCCCCGTCCCACAGGTTGTCGGGATGGCCAGAACGGGAAGCGGAGCCGTCTGATATTTTTCGCGGCCCTCGTAATCTTCGATAACTCCGGGATTGGTGGCCAAGAGCGCGATCGCTTTGGCCGCATCCAAGGCGCTACCGCCGCCGAGTCCGATGACGAGATCGGGCTTGACCTGGCGGGCCATCTCTCCTCCCCTATCAACGGTCTTGTGCTTGGGATTCTGTTCGACGCCGTCGAAGGTTGATATTGCCCGAAACTGAGACAAAACTCCTTCTGCAATTCCAGCCGCAATTATCCCTCTATCAGTGACCAGCAGCGGGCGGGAGGAGCGGAGTTTACCCCGGACAATCCCGCCCAGCTCGGAAATGACGCCCGGCCCAAAGACGACGGCCGTGGGCATATGAAACTTCATCCCGAATCTCTTGATATCATGGTCCACCCTCTCTGCAAAGAATGGGTGGCATGGCGAGCCGTGACAGGACCCATTCTTCTATTTCCGAAATTTCAGGACCGGTTCATCGCTCATGTCCATGATGGCCGCGAACAGAAGCTGGGCGATGTCCTCCATGATCTCCGGCGTTATGGGCCCGAGGTTGTCGCGCGTGTTGTGGTAGGAAGCCGGACGTTCAACCGGCACGGTCTCCCCAGCTCCAACTGTTACGCTGGGCACGCCTTTCCACAGGAACCGGGCCGTGTCCTGCCTCGGCCGGGCGATGTTGGCAAAATGAGACGCCTCGATCAGACGGTGGATGTACCGGCTGTTTGCTTTTTCGAGAAAAGCATGGAAATCCGGATAGTTCTTGCCCGCCAGGACTTCGACCTTATCGCCGATGCCGGGGCCTTCCATATTGATGAAGGCGGCGGTTTTATCCAGCGGGAAAAACGGATGATTGACATAGAACTCCGACCCCGCAACCCCCTGCTCTTCTGCTCCGAAGAAAAAGAACATGACCGACCGCCTCGGCTTGACCTTGCACTTGGACATGGCCTCGGCCACACCCAGCGTGACCGCCACGGCCGTGGCGTTGTCATTCGCTCCGGGCATAAGCTCCCACATGCGGCCGAGATGGTCGAGATGCCCTCCCAAAATGATGAGCTCGTCCTTGAGTGCCGGGTCGCTTCCTTCGATGAACCCGATAACGTTGGCCCCGATACCCTCCGGATGGTGCTCGGTGTTGTTCTTAATAGTGAAGATCTTGCCCGTGGCAAAGGACTGTGGCTTCAGGATTTTGCCGATTTTCTCCACGACGGCCTTGTGATCGCGTCCCGTGCCCGCGAAGACGTCGCCGACGACCGCATCGCCCACGTGACTGTAAATGAAGCCGGCATTATAAGAATTGTTCGGGTTGCCTATCGGCCCGTAATTGTAGAGCATACCCTTGGCACCACGGGCGACCGCATTCTCCAGCTTGTATTGATGAAAAGAATAGGGCCGCCATTTTTTGAACAACTCGAGGTCTTTGTTGGGAGAGACCGGAATCTCCCGTTCCATCAGCAGGATCTTGCCCTTGACGTCCACTCCGGCGTAATCATCGTAGCCGAGCTCGGGCGCGGTCACTCCATAGCCGACATAGATCACCTCGGCCGTCACTTCTCCATTGCCGGAGGTGCCCCCCGGGATGAACTCGTCGTCGAAGTGGTAATATTTCTTGACCTCGCCACCGTTGATGGGAAGATGCGCATAAACCTCGCAGCCGGGGAAAACCAGGGTGTACGGGTTGGGGAACGACTGAAGGTAGGTTCCTCCATCGCCGGCCGGCCGGACTCCCCACTGTTTTAAAAGGGAGGTGACCCAGTCCGCCGAGGCGTTGTATCCGGCGGTCCCGGTCAGGCGGCCGCCGTATTTCTCCGAGACCAGCTCTTTGACATAATCATAGAGCGTGTGGCTGGAGATCGAATGGAGGGCGGAAAGGAGCTGTTGTTCTTCGCTCTGGGGGGGCTGAGGCTGACCCGGCTGCGCCATGACCCCCGAGGCCCCAAGGCCGATCACGACAAGTCCAAGGATCAAGTTCAAAATTTTTCTCATCGATTCATTCTCCTTTGTCTCGCCTCAGTAGTGGAGACGCGAAATTTATCACAAGGACGAGCCGGAATCAATTTCCCAGTTGATTTGAGTGCCGGTTTCTGATACGTTCTCCGTCGCGCCTAAAAACCCGATGGAGGTTAAGATGCCCAAAATCCTGATGGCCACTCTTTTCGCCGGTTTGTTCCTCGCCTTCTTCGCAGCGGGCGACGCGTCCGGAGCCAGCCTGAAAGTCCTGCTGAAAACGAGCAAGGGGGATGTCACCCTCGAGCTTTACGCCGACAAGGCCCCGGTCACCGTCAAGAATTTCCTCGATTATGTGGACGCCAAGTTCTACGACGGCCTGATTTTCCACCGCGTCATCAAGGGATTCATGATCCAGGGCGGCGGCCTGACTCCGGATTACTCCACCCGGCCGGCCAAGCCGCCGATCAAGAACGAGGCCGGAAACGGGCTCACAAACGACCGGGGGACGATCGCCATGGCCCGCACGGGCGAGGTCGACAGTGCCACCTGCCAGTTTTTCATCAACCATGTGAATAACGACTTCCTCAATCACACGAGCAACACGCCGGAAGGGTTTGGCTACTGCGTTTTCGGAAAGGTCACCGCGGGCCTGGATATCGTGGACGCCATCGCCACGACGCCCACCATGACGGTCCATGGGATGAAAGATGTCCCCCGCGAGGCCGTCACCATCATCTCCATCCGCCGGGTCGAGAACTGACCACCCAGCGCGCGCTTCCGGGTGCGCAGAGGGAAGGTTGCGATCGCAGCTTGAACAGACGCTCCGACAGGTTCCGCGCCTGACAGGCTCAACTTTTGGGACGGTCGAGCGCCAAGGAGAGGAGAAAAAAATGAAACTGAGATCTTCGGCGTTATGGTTTTTCGCCTCAGTCCTGACCATCGGGCCACTCGCTCTGTCGGCCGACAGCCTGAACCCCGACATCCAGCGGGCACTCGATTCCATCCAGCCCTTCGAAGCGTACTCCTACTGCAAAATCATCTCTTCGGAGAAATTTGCCGGACGGCTGACCGGGCACGAGGGCTACACCGCTGCGGCCGAATGGGCAGCCTCTAAGTTCAGGGAGTGGCGGCTCCGGCCATTCAGCAAAGAGGCCGGCTACCTTCAACCGTATCCCTCGCCCTACGTCATTATCGACAAGGCCGAAATGACGCTTTTCCTCGAAGAAAAGACCGAGGGCGCAAAGGAAGTGACCGTCAAAGAGGTTAAGCTTAAGCCGGAGACGGAGTTTCTTCCCCTCCTATTTAGCGACAGCGGCGACCGGACGGCCGACCTCGTCTTCGCCGGCTGGGGCATCTGCGCGCCCGAGCTCGGGTACGACGACTATGCCGGCCAAGATGTGAAGGGCAAGTTCGTCCTCTGCTTCCGGGGGACTCCGGACAGTGCCGACACCCGCTTCGAACCTCACGACCATCACCGCGCCCGGATGAAAACGGCCAAAGGCAAAGGCGCCCTGGGCATTATCTACATCTACGATGAGATCGCTTCCAACCCCAACGGGGATTGGATCGAAGGCTTCACCCCGGCCGAGGTCAGCTTCAACGTAGCGGACATGATCCTCAAGGAAAAGGGGATCCTGGCCGCAGACCTGAGAAAGGACCTCTTGACGTACAAAAAGTCTCTCTCTTTCCCCCTAGAAACCCGGGTTCGCCTCAAGGTTGATGCCCGACCTTTCCCCGCTGGGACCGGCTATAACGTGGTCGGCTGGGTCGAGGGTTCGGACCCGCAGCTCCGGCGGGAATGCCTGGTCGTCGGCGGACATTTTGACCACAACGGACTTCACATGGGACTCCATTTTCCCGGCGCGGACGACAACGCCAGCGGGAGTGCGGCCATCATGGAGATCGCCCAAGCTTTCTCCAAGCTGGGGAGGAAGCCCAAACGGTCGGTCGTTTTCGCGCTCTTCGGAGGCGAGGAAATGGGGCTCATGGGCTCCACGTATTTCGTCGAGCACCTGCCGCCGGGGATCGAAAAAACGGACACGATGTTCAACTTCGACATGGTCGGCGAGGGCGACCGGGCGGGGTTCGGCTACAGCGACGATTTCCCCGAGCTCAAATCCCTCCTCGAAGAAGCCGACGAACAAGTCAAGACGCTCGGGGGCGCTTATCCGATCAAGGGAGTGGGGGTGCGCGGATCTGATCATGCGCCCTTTTACCAGAAGGGGATCCCGGTCGTATCGTTTCACTCCAACGGCCCCCATCTCCACTATCATCAGACAGGTGACACCATCTTCCGCATCAACCCAGACATTCTGGCCGACGTGGCGCGGCTCGCTTTTCTGGCGGCCGAGTCGAGGGCGGATCGCTAGCTCGCCCGGCCCGGCCAGCGAAACGAAACCGGGACTGGCGGTGTAGAATAGGAGGACTGGTCGCAAGCCCATGATGGCAGCCGGAGTGCAGTTCAGGATCCAGCGCGGGAGAAGAAGGAAATGGCTTCTGCTCGGCCTTATAGCCGCGGCCTTTGCCGTCATCATCCTCATCGTCCTGACCCAGTTCGACAGGAAAACAGTGGAGCCGCCCCCGGTCAAAACAGCTGTCTTTTCCACTCCAGCCGCGTCGAACCCCGATCTGGCCGAATACAGGGTAAAAATACGCCCCGGTGACACCATCGGAAAAGTCCTTGCTCGCTATGGGTTCTCGGCGGCCGACATCCAGGTTTTATATGATCAGGTCAAGCCGGTCTTTGACCTCCGCCGCCTCCGAGCCGGTCAGCATCTTCGTCTCTTTGCGGATCCGTCTGGCGCCGTGGTCCGCCTCGAGTACGATATCGATGATTTCAACTACCTGTCCGTGGAGAAAAAGGAAGACCTGTTCCGGGCCGGCCTAAATGCCCGTCCGGTGGAAACCCAAACCGGGGTGATCTGGGGCTCGATCGATGAAAGCCCCATCCTGGCCTTCAACCGACTCGGCGAGCAGGATTCCCTGGCCCTGGATTTCGCCGACCTCTTCGGCTGGGACGTCGATTTCTATATCGACCTCAGGCAGGGGGACAGCTTCAAGGTCATTTTCGAGAGAAGGTTCCTCGAAGGCAAGTTCATCGGGTACGGGAAGATCCTCGCGGCCGAGCTCATTAACCAAAGCCGGGTGCTCCAGGCATTCGCCTATGTTGCGCCCGATACCCAGAGACTCGGACATTACGACGCCGAAGGGAAATCCCTGGAAAAGGAGTTCAGGAAGTCTCCGATCAAGTGGGCCCGGATCACCTCCCGCTTCAGCAGCAGCCGGCTCCATCCTATCCACAAGGTCTACAGGGCCCATTACGGAGTGGACTACGCGGCCCCTGTTGGGACGCCGGTCCAGTCCACGGCCGACGGGACGGTGACCTTTGCCGGTTGGAACGGGGCCTCGGGACGTATGGTCAGGATCAGGCACAAGAACGCCTATGAGACGATGTATCTCCACCTGCGGAGCTTCGGGCCGGGAATTCGCTCCGGAGCCCGCGTGAAGAGCGGCGATATCGTCGGATACGTGGGCTCCTCGGGAGATTCAACCGGCCCCCACCTGGACTACCGCATCACACGCAATGGGAGTTACCTGAACCCGCTCAGCGCCAAGTTCGATCCCGTCAGGCCTCTCGGAGAAGAGCATCTGGCCGAATTCAAGCAAGCGATCGAAAAATACCAGCTGCTTTTATCCGAACCTCTGGCTTTTATCGGCGGCAGCTTTTTCTGAGCGAGACGTCCACGGCGTGAAACCCCCCGGGCCTCCCCTCGTCGGCACGGCCGCGGGATTGACGGCAAGGCGGCAGCAGAATAGTATGGAAGCGATGAAGAACAAAAGGTCCTCATGGTCCAAGAAGCCTTTTCCCACCGTTGATATCGTCATCGAGATCGACCGGGAAGACGGCCGGCCGGGCATTGTCCTTATCGAGAGAAAGAACCCCCCCCACGGCTGGGCTCTTCCGGGCGGCTTTGTGGACTATGGCGAATCTCTTGAGGAAGCGGCGGTCCGGGAGGCCAAAGAAGAGACGTCTCTCGATATTGAACTGCTCGGGCAGCTCCACACCTATTCAGACCCTGCCCGCGACCCACGCTTCCACACGATCACCACGGTTTATGTCGCCAGGGCAAAAGGCCGGCCCCGGGCCCAAGACGATGCCAAGAAGATCGGAATCTTCACGGTCGATGACCGGCCGCGTCCGCTGGCCTTTGACCACGAAAAGATCCTCGAGGACTATCTGCGGAAAAAGGGAACCCATGGAAGACGAAACCAAGCCAAAAGCCGATAAGGACCTGAAGCTCCGGGAGCTGACCAGGGTGATGGGTCCCGTCGAGGCCGAGGTCATCAGGAACTTCCTGGAGAGCCAGGGGATTTCCTGTATCCTGCGCGGACAGATGGTCCAGTCCATCTATCCCTTCTCCGTCGACGGGATGGGAGAGCTCAGGGTCATGGTTACCGAGGACGACTATCCCCTGGCTCAAGAGCTCCTGGCTCAACTTCCTCAGCCTGAAGAAGAATAGGGCCGCCAGCGGTCCCCAACCCTCCCTTCTCATCATCTAGTCTATCAACTATATATAGATATTTTTTTTATTATTTTGCTTGACAAAGCATTTATGCTCCCCTATATTTTAGGCGAAACGGGATAAATTGGGATAAAACGGGACACATGTTGATAGGCAGCTACACCGCGAAAATTGACCGCAGCGGGCGGATTAAGATCCCTGAAAAATTCCGCACCGCCATCGAGCAGGATTACGGCAAGGACGTTTTCATCACATCCCTGACCGACGAAGCCGTGCAGATCTACCCGTTATCGGTCTGGGAAAAGATGACCGGAGTGGCCAAGGAAGGCGCTCTCCATCTCCGGCCGGACGTCCGTCGCTTCCTCCTTCGCGTCAACCGCAAGGGCGCAAAACATGAAATCGATTCGAAGGGCCGAGTCCTTCTCAACTCGCCCCTGCGGGGGACGGCCAGGCTCCTTGAGGAAGTGGAGGTCATCGGCCTGAACAATCATTTGGAAGTCTGGAACAGAGAGGTTTTGGACGAAAAACTCGAAAAGAAACCGCTGACGGATGAAGATTTCGAGAACATCGCCAATCTCATCCCCCGCGGGAAATCGGAATGATTGAAAGAGGACATGTTCCTGTCCTTCTCAACGAGGTCCTTGAGCATTTGGACAGCGCCCGGGAAGGAACCTACATCGACGGCACCATCGGACTGGCCGGCCATGCCGTCGAGATCCTGAAAAGAAACCCCCGCGCCGCCCTCATCGGCCTGGATGTCGACGAACTCGCCCTGGACCGGGTGAAGGAGACCCTCAAACCCTATGCCGACCGTGTCCGCCTCTACCAGGCTGACTTCCGCTACCTTCCCGATCTTGACTTTGATTTCTCTGAAGTCCGCGGACTCCTCCTCGACCTGGGCCTTTCCTCCTTCCAGCTTGACTCTCCCGAGCGGGGTTTCAGCTTCAACCAGGAGGGACCCCTCGATATGCGGATGGACCTGCGGAACAAGACGACCGCCTTTAAGATCGTTGACTCCTACTCCGAGCCGAAGCTGGCCCATCTCTTCCAGGAGTACGGCGAGTTGAGGCAGGCCAAGCGGCTGGCCCGCGAGATTGTGGCCCGGAGGAAAGTGAGGAAATTCGAGACAACGGTCGACCTCCGGCAGGTCATCGAGCAGGTCTGTCACTGGATCCCCCAGAAAGGCAAGGTGCACCCCGCGGCCAAGGTTTTCCAGGCCCTGCGGATCGAGGTCAACCAGGAACTCCGGGGCCTCGGTGAATTCCTGGAGACAATGGCGGCGCGCGTCCCTGCGGGCGCGCGTTTCGTGGTCATCTCGTTCCACTCCCTCGAGGACAGGATCGTCAAGCGTACGTTCGCCCGGCTGGGCGGAGGCGCAGAAGCACCCGCCCTAATGCGCCTTCTCACCCGGAAACCGGTTAGGCCCACTGATGAGGAGATAATCGCCAACTCGCGGTCAAAGCCAGCCAAGCTGAGGGCCGCGGAGAAGATCTGATGGTCCGGAGAAAGCTCGACAGGAAAGAGATCGCCGCAGCCGCAGGCTGCATTCTATTGGCCGTTGCCACGCTGACTTTTTACATCTGGCACCAGGCGGCTGTCATCCAGATCGGGTTCCAGACGGGCCGGCTCGAGGAAAAAATGGCCGCGCTCAAGGAGGACATCAAAAAGCTGGAGATGAACAGGGCCGCGCTCCTGGCTCCGGAAAGAGTGGACCGGATCGCCCGTGAGGAACTCGGGCTCGTCGAGCCCCAGCCTGAACAGATCATCTACGAAGACATCAACCCGACTGACGACTATGAATAATCTCGCTCCTTCCTATCAGACACGCGTTCAGAAGCGGACGATCATCCTGGCCTTCTTTTTTTTTCTGTGGTTCTTGGTCCTGACCTTGAGACTCATCGAGCTCCAGGTCATTGAACATCGCCGGCTCCACGAAGCGGTCACCCGTCAGAGCCAATACGAGCGATCGATCATTCCGGAACGCGGGGCCATCTATGACCGCCACGGCCAGATCCTGGCCCGCAGTCTGCCCGCTCCGGCCGTCTGTCTGATCCCCGGCGACGACGATCTCCCGGCGGAGCTGTTCGCCCGAGCCGAGCGGCTGAAGAATATCGTCAACCTCTCGGAGAAGGATCTTCAGAAGATCAAATCGCGCATCGAAAGCAAGGAAAACTACATCTATATCAAGAGAAAAATCGGCTGGGACCAGGCCGAGCGCATCTCCAGGCTCAACCTGAAGAACATTTATGTCCAACGGGAAAACAGGAGGTTCTACCCTCTTAATTCACTGGCCGCCCATGTCCTCGGCGGCGTGAATGTCGATGGCGAAGGCCAGAGCGGCGTGGAGCTTCAATACAACGCCCGGCTCGAGGGAGTGAAAGGCCTCAGCCTCATCCTAAGGGATGCGAACAAGAGACGCTATGACTGGGAAATCCTGAAGGAGCCGGAGCCCGGCCAGGACCTCGTCCTCACACTTGATGAGACCATCCAGTATATCGCCGAGCGTGAGCTCGAGAAGGCCGTCCGCGAGCACGAGGCCAGCTGGGGAACAGTCCTCATCTCCCACCCCGCTTCGGGAGAAATCCTGGCTATGGCCACCTGTCCGACCTACGACCCGAACGACTATCCGCCGTCGCCTTTCGAGCTGGCCCGTAACCGGACGATCCAGGAGAACTTC
>Ga0299912_10005913_pt1 | contig 10053 bp, 11 predicted proteins | sample RVTome_2_FD_207667 | JGI IMG/M metagenome (GOLD analysis project Ga0299912, IMG submission 207667) | Soil microbial communities from uranium-contaminated site in the Upper Colorado River Basin, Wyoming, United States - RVT95D214 (version 2) ...
TCATCGCTTCCAAGAGCGATGTCGCCCCCAGAGAGCTGCCGCTTGCCAGCGTTTGCGGGGAGTTTATGCCGAAATGATCACAGATTGTGATGATATCTCGCGCGTTTTGCAAGATACTGAATGCGTCGTCTGTTAAACGGACATTATTGTTGATCAGGGCAGAGCACTTTTCCCTTGTTTCTATATAGTAAACATCGCGCTCCCTCGCCATCGGCTTGATCAGGGCAGCCCAGCCGGCAATGGAGGAGACCCAGCCGGGTACAAAGACCATCGGCGCCTTGCCTTGCGCCAAAGTCTGCCTAAAAACCATTACCTTGAGACGCACCGCCTCATCAACGGCAATCATCTCTTCGCTGTATTCTACCCCCTTAATTTCGCCGATGAAGCTGTTCATAACAATCGCTCATTTTTTACAAGGGTCTGATTTTTGACGGCTGGATTTTAAGACAGCCGGTTTTGTGTGTCAATAAAATAGTGAGTTGTTTGGGGAATAATCAGAAGTGCAATTATTGTCCTCGGTCAAGGCCAGGCCCCGATTTCGACCTGATTTAAAGCAAATTGTCCTCAGTCAAGTCCTGCCCCCGATCTCGTTTCCTGTACCGTCTTCCGCAATACACTCGTCTTTTGCGGGCAAAAATTGGCCATAATAGCTTTTAGAAAGCATATTTTTATATCTGGCTTCTGATATGCTGAAGGCTGTAAAGCCTTTTGGAATTTGAATAGCTATAAGCTTTTGATCTTTTCCTTTAATTGTGGCCTCATATTTTTTCTTGGTTTTTTTAAAAAGTTTATCCCAGCCTTCGTCGTTCTTTCCGTATAACTTATTCATCTGTTTAATTTCATTTTTCAACATGCTACCAAAGGCAGAGATCTGGCATTGCCAATTCTCCAAGACTTCATCCTGTTCATCCTTGTGATAGAAAAGCTGGAATGCTTGGCGACACGCGAAACAGGCACCGAGCATATTTTTGTAAGCGGCACAAATGCGCAAAATTGGAGATTTGTCGGTCCTACTAGCACGAATTGCATTAATTATTTCACCTGAATGATCATCTGGAAACATGAAAGATATCATTCTATTTTTATCATCCGCTTTTACAACGGAAAGCAAATCAATATATTCCATAGTCGTTTTAAAAGACCCACAATGTTTTTCGTCACTTTTCTGCAGCATAAGACAAGCACATACATTGACTGAAAGGGCAGGCGCATTTCCCGGATTTGAAACCTCGCATTCAATATGCAATCGACTGTGTCCCGCATATTCCTTTTCAGGAGGGCTAAAATATAATCTTGGTTTTTCGAGAAAAAGGTTATATGGCGTAATAAATGGAATAGGCTGGGAGGTATGCTCTCTGCTTCTCTTCATTTCGTCTAGCTGGTCCTTCATGGCTGCTAACTGTCTAGATGTAATGAAAACATAGGCAGCCGTAAGAAAAACTATGCTAATAGATGCTAGACCAGTTACATAATCAGATGGATCAAATTTTTTTTCTGAAAATATTAAATATGCAAGAGTGATAGCAAATAACGATACTGCAGAAAGACCAAATAAATATGTTTTAAAATTTTTCATTATAGACCACCTTCATTACAGGGTTTATACCGAACCATATATAACCCCCATAATTTATGCGACAATTTTCCTCAGTCAAGGCCTGGTCTTAATCTCGTCACGTCATTTCTGAATTTGAGCATGAAAAGTGCCGGCCATCAATAATACTTGGAGTATAGCTGCCAAAAGCAATAGGAGCAGCCCGCAGTAAAATACCCAAGGACGCAACCCTATGTCTGCTGGTGCGATTAAGCCCCTTTGGCCTATTTTTAATTGCTTTCTCAGATCTTTTGATATTCCCTCATCTATTCGATAACCAAAAGCTATCATGAAAGTACCTATTACGGTGATGACTATTGAAATTAATTGGACAAGTTTATATAAATCGAGTTCCCCAAGAGAAACCTTAGGCAAGGGAATACTACCATTTACAATCAGACCTCCGATTACCGCAAAAAAGAGAGAGATCATGCTAGAAAGAAGACCCGTAAATGCAAGCATTCGTCGCCAAGTCTCACCGTGCCCTGCGATCCTGTTCCAACCTGTTAACATTTTTATTAGCATCCACGTTAAAATCGCCGTTCCAACTCCTGATATATTAAAAGCAACCATTACCGTAAAAAAAACGCGCTCCAATATTCCGATAATATACGGCTGGCGAGGAATTCGTTCAGCTTGCTTCCACTTCACTTTCCATTTTTTACTTTTTGCCGTAGATTCGAAAAAACTGTGAAATGCCTTCCATGCCACCGACGTACAAATAGTGCCAAGAAGCAAAGACACACCAAGGAGTCCCACAAGCCAGCTGATAAGACTTTGATTCATCAATGCGCCTCTCGCAATAATTTTACAGAGTTAATACTGATCCATATATAGCCCTATAATTTTATGCGACATTTTTACCTTGACGAAAATTGTCCTCAGTCAAGACCCGCCCTCGGTCTCTCCTTACGATCAAAAGATTTTATCGTGTCCAAACCACTTGTTGGATCGGACCGACAACTCTCTCAGGCTTGCTATTATAGCGAGGAGAGCCGTGTTCATGGTATCGAAGCTGATACGAACAGGGATCGAAGGACCAGCGGATCCGACGATCACCCCGTTCGCAGCGCCGGTTGCGTGTACGGAGGGCACACGCAGTTGCGTGTAGGCGATAAAGGCCAACGATGCACGCCAGGTATGCGAGGACAGAGAAGAAGCTTCCTGCTTGGTCAGGACTCGAGTGATGGCCGAGGATAATTCGGCATCGGTCATGATCCGGTTGCAGTCAGCGCCCAGAGCCGTACTGAGCTTCCGGGCTGTTGGGGCAAGCTTGGTGTGGTTCATCTCGAGCCAGCGTGTCAGTGCGAGTGGACAAACTTTAGCGAGGTCAGATTGCTGTCCATGCTCCCTCAGTAGCCGCACAAAATTGAATGCAGACTTGTCGGAATCATAATACAGGAAATTGGCTAGGCCGTCTATGTAGCAACAACAGAGTGTCATTGCCTCAGTGCCATGGCCGTCGGCTTGTAGCTCGCGGGCAAAGCTAGCCCGTGCTTCGAGATCATCAAAGTAGGCAGTCATGAACTGTTGCTTAGTGGCAACGGCGGCAGGACTAATACATCGGGGCCTGTGCATAGGGGCGGCGCTACCTAACGCAAAGCTGCGGAGCGCGCACTTTAGCGAGTCTCCTCAGGTGGTTTACCCGGCTTCTTTGGAACACCTAGTTCAAATATATGTAAAAGACCAAGTTTTTCAACTTCTTCTGGCCAATTGCCAGATGTGTGCAATTCGAGCAGAGCTTTATAAAAAGTTCTATATACTTTTACCGGAGCAAGGACCTTTTGCGTTGTACCGGTAACGTCGAAAGATTTTTGTCTCAGATCGTAGTCCATTTGTGTCAATTGCAGCGCATGGGTTGATACTCTGTCTTTGAGGCGTTCTTCGGTTTCTTTGGAAGCTCTCCAAGCCCCAACAATAGCTGTTAGGATTGAACCAAACATGCCTACAAAGGCGCCAACAACGACGCCCGCCAAACCAGATACTGCTGGAGATTCTATATTGGGCAATACCAAATAAGTAAATCCAGCGATAGCAGCAATGTTGACAAGCACAACAACAATTATTAACCAATTTATGTTGTGTTTAGACATTTAAGTTACCTCTTTTATATTCTTATATATAGTCGATCGATGATGACTAACAGGGTTTCTGCCGACCCATATATAGTTCCATACTTTATGTGACAATTTTACCTTTAAGGTAAATGGACCTCCCCCAGGGCCTAACCTAAATTCTTCCCTGAATTAGCAATGATCCATTATTTTACTTTTGTTGCCAGCGTTGTTGCAAATTCCCATGCCACTTTAGCAATGTTCTGACTAAAAAAGAAAATTAGCGCAAAAACAATCGAAGATTTGATAACTACTTTCGCGATATCTTTCCAGGTTGCCTTTTCTTTATCGACTGGTTTGAGAGATCGCAGATATCTTTCGTAGTAACCAAAAAGGCAATACACAAAAAGGATAACAATAGATAGAACCCACAGTCCTTTGACAATAAGGGTATCGCTAAATTTAGAAGCCAATGATAAGGTGGCAATGATCAGCACCCATTCCATCAACTTGAACCATTCATTTCCGATTGATTCAGCGTGTCGGGCAATAAAATCAAATAATTTCTGATCCAACATTAGAACTCCTTATTGAAAAAAAAGGGGCAGAGAGAGCCCCTTGGATAGTCGAATTCAGTTTTTCTTCCTATATTGCTTTGTGTCGTGACTCTTGACCCCCTCAAGGCCCTGACTTTACTCATTAAAAAGCTATATTATCACGAATCGGCACAAAAGTCAATCACGATTTTCGCTTTTTTTGACGGGCGGCAAGATGCTCGGCTGGAGCTTCTTGTTGGGTCTGTGCACGATCATTTCTGCAGGAATGAACCATCGCCGACCACCCACACACCGAACAGCGGAATACTAGAACCAATACCAAGACGCTGAACTGAACCGAGCACAGCCTCAATCCCAAAAAGCCGGGTAAATGCCTGATAGTCTGGCCATCCAACATGATCATTACTGAAGGAATGAATGAGAAGGACGGCAGCGACTGCGCGATACTGCTCACCCGTAATGGTGGCTGAAGCGGCGCGATGAAGAAGCTGATAACGAATAGTTCCGGTGGGCGATGCGTCGAGTCCGAGACAGCGCAAGAGAAAACTCAAGCGCTCTTTCTTACCAGAGGCGGCGTCTGTACGCCACTCATCGAGAGTGGGTCCAAAGGATTCATTAACCTTGCCCTCGACCATGATAGACACGGGCCCCGACGAGGACCTAGCAAGAACAAAAATGTCGTTTTGTGACGCTCGAACCCCGCCAGGAAGAGGTACCTTGAATTCCGGTACTGCGAGAAGCGGGGTGAGATTAGCCAGTAACGGATCTGCTGATTGGCTGAATGTCTGCGCCACTTCCGGAGGGAATCCATCCGCAGCTTCCCAGCTATGCGCCAAAGTGCGTGCTGAGTAGCCAGTCCGCCAATGTTTCACAGGATCAGCCAGCAGAGCCTGCCAGTCTTCTGGCCCCGAAGTGAATGAAAGTATGCGTGACACTGATCCTCCCTCTCTTAGGCCCAACAGGGTTTGTACCGCTCCATATATAACCACCATAATTTATGCGTCAATTTTACCTTTAAGGTAAATTGTCTTCAGTCAAGGCCTGACCCCGATCTAGTCTCATGAATGCCTGCGGCAAAGGCCTGTTACTTGCAATCGTATTCATAGTCGATATCAACAGTCAGAGGAAATGTGGCGCCTGTTACAGATTCGAGGCATGCCTTTACTCTATAGAAAGGCCACATGCTGCTATTGATATTGTTCCATGAACCGTTGGGCTGGATAGTGGCTATCACCTTGGTGTTGGTGCAGAGTGGCCCCTCCGATTGACACAAACCGAGAGAGCCTGACGGATTCTTGGGATTAAAGTCCTGCACTATCTTAATTCTGAAGTCGGCCGACTTGTTGATTATGCGTTGGAGCATGGCATTTTTGACTCCGCCGCTGATGCTGATGTCCCCTTGATAATCATGTGTAGCCGGGACACTGATTGTGTATTGGCAAGGGGTCGAACCTCTCCACAGCTTTGCTGTACCCTTTCCCGGCGTGCACGGAGTGCCCGACGTTTTTTCGCAGTTCGGGCTATTTTTAGATTGTACCGTAACCCAAGTATTACTCCAGCCGCTGTCAAGAGACGTATTACTCTGTTTGACACGAATCTTATCTCCCTGCTTGAGAGGGACACCACCATCCACCGGAATCACCGTCGTTCCGCCCTGGAAGGCAGTGGCATTTCCTTTGTGATTATTGTTGCTGTCTTGGATCCAAACCGTAGAGCCTAAGGCTGTCTTGTCTACTATAACTTCTATAGCGCCCTCGCAGAGAGGTTCGCGGATTACAGGGACGTTGATCGAGTCATTTGCAAAAACACAATGTGTTGCTTCCGGGCTCTTGACGTCGCAGAGATACTGACGGGCACAATACTTTAACCCTTTTTTTACCTTTTCTATCGGTTGGATATTGCATTCGTTGGTAGCAATGCAATGTCCAACGTCGCGCCAATTGTTCTGCTGATCTACCGCGTAAACGCGGAGTGTTGCACCAACCCACAAATCACAAACAAGAATAGCCTCAGTCCCTACTAAGACATCCAGTACCCCATCATTACCAACGTCCTCGACTATTGTGGGACTTGGCAATTTTTTCGGCCGCGGCTGAACGACTTTCGGTGTAGAATATTCGCTTGCGTAGGGGACCTGACTGTCCATATCCTGACGCGATACCAGTTTATCCCCTGCCCGGAGTACCGGTTTCACGCCGACGAAGGTCCTTTGATAGGGCGTCCAAGCCGATCCGGAAGAACAGGTGCTCGGGGCGAAACTCAGCCCGCAGGTAACGCTCGCCCGCGCACCCTCGACAAGTCCTTCCACCCTGACCCCTTGTTGACATTCAGCATACGGCGGCATGATTGATGGTGTCTTGAATTTTTCGCCGTTGAGCAGCAAAGAAGAAGGAAGCTTCTCAACTTTAGGTGCTTTTTGGGACCAGGTAGCATACCCATTGGGATCCTGTTTTGCAGTGATAGTTTCGCCTTGTTTTAGTGCCCGAGTCAGAGAGACCTCACCTGCGCCTGTACAAGCAACTGCGGAGCCTTTCCCTACAAGCTTGCCGTCTGCATAGACGTAAATGGGACAACCAGCCGTCCCATGCTCGTAAGCAATGACCTTGGTCCCTTCATATATAGGCGAACCGATGTCGAGAGGACCTGTACATTTTCCTGCACCATAGGCGGCTACTGAGAGTGCTCCAACAACCAAGAAAAACATCGCTAAGAGACATAGCTTGTGCTTCCACAATCCTTTCATGCTATTTCTGTCGCACATTGTTCCCTCCTTCTTCTTCTTTAAGGCGTCCATTTGGGAATAAAATCTTTATCCGTGGCTTTGTGCAGCCCAAGAGATTCAAACAAAAAGGGGCACAAGGGCCCCTAAAAATATGGCACAAGGGCCACTAAAAAGAAGGGGGCAGAAAGAGCCCCTTGGATAGTAAAATTCAGTTTTTCTTACTATATTGCTTTGTGTCATGACTCTTGACCCCCTCAAGGCCCTGACTTTACTCATTAAACAGGTATATTAGCACGAATCGGCACAAAAGTCAATCTTTTTCCTTCGCCGCAGCCCAGTTACTTTGCCGGGAAAACTATCGTGCGTCCAGCGCCGCCGTCAAGGCAGTTCTTTCCGAACTCGGCGCGGAACGTATCGATTGCCACGTTGCCTGTGCAGTGGGTAGGCATTACTCGCTCGACGCCCAATTGGCGCAGCTCGGCAATAATAGATTTCAGCTTCTTCTTGTCGGCTATCTCCAGGAGATGGAATCCACCGACCAGCAAGGAAACCTTCCCCGGCACGACCTCTTGCGCCTGGCGGACCATGTTCACAATGCCCGGATGCGCGCACCCGGTAATTATTACGGTCCCCTCCGGTGTCTTAAGTGCCAGGGCTTGCTCGACGATGGGACCTATCGGGCGAGTCACGTAGATGCCGGGAAGGATCATGAGCGCATCGGTGACCTCGACCAGCTTGGTCTGGGAGCGCACCTGTTTTTTAAAGGTATTGGAGAATGCGGACGGCACGTAGATTGTGGGCCGAATGCCTATATCCAGCAGGGCTTGCAGGCCGCCGGTGTGGTCGTAGTGCTCATGGGAGAGGATCACCGCCTCGATGGATCGGGGCTTCACCCCCAGTTGTCGCATGTTGTCCAGGAGAATGTTACCGTTTGCGCCGGTGTCGAACAAGAGCGTGTGGTTGCCGTATTCGACCAAGGCGGCGAAGCCCCAGTCCGCTTTCAGTTGTTCATCGAAGGCGGTGTTGTCGAAGAGGATGGTTAGTCTCGAATCGCCAGTCGCCGGCGCGGTGGCGGGCGCGGCTGAGGTGTGACTTGTCAGGCTGCCTATGAGCAGGACCACGCACGCTGTCAGTATAAAAAGGTATCGATATCGTCTCATGTTTTTCCTTTTTGTGTCTGCTCAACGTTTAAGCTTGCCGGCGGCAAGGGCGAGCAGCAGAATTACAGACCGGTGCAGCGCCTTGTTAGCCAGATATTTCATACCTTCTTGAGCCAGATGTATTGACTGCGAAGAAATGTAATATAGAAAAACCCGAATAACAATTTAATACCTCGCAAGTTACTCCCACACTCAAACTCTACCAAACTTCCAGCAGTTTCGAAATTGACAACATTACTTCGGCACCAGTCGATCTTTAGATGTAACTGATGGTTACCCGCTGGAAGGTCGAATTCTACTTGCTGACCGTTCTTTATTTCCCCTATAATATCGCCATCAAGAATGACCTTGTATGCGCGAAATCTATCTACATATCCGGCATCTCGTTTTATTTTCATCATTACTTCTTCCTGCTAACAGGGTTTAGACCGCCCCATATATAATCCCAATAATTTATGCGACGATTTTACCTTTAAAGCAAATTGCCCCGAGTCAGGCCTACCCCCATTCCTGCCTATTGTTAATCAATTTCAAAGTCCCACTCGACTTCCTTAAGAATCCCCTTTGAGAATTTAAATGTTACAGATTCTGAGTATGAAGCATAAGGGAGATCGTAGTACAGTTTCTCTTCTTTGTCATCTGTTGGCACGCCAAGTTTCTGCATGACCTTTTCTCTTGTGTCACCTATTTGGATATTGAAGGGCATTGTATACTCTTTATTTGAAAGGATCACTTTATTCACCAGGTCGCCTGGCGCTGACGTGGCACGATAGAACCTTATAATCAAACCTCGATAATAGACCGTATGCCATTCGTCTATTTGCTTGGGATCATGCGGATTTTTTATTTTTTTGACTACATCTTTTTGAGGTTTAATCTTGGTATTTACATGAAGATCTTTCCCATAAGAGATGAACTGTTCAAGTTCACGTTTAGGCTCCATACCCGGAGGGATATCGTAAGCCAGTCCTGCTTGAGGACCGAGCAACAAAACTACGATAATAACAATCAACTTAAAATTCATATATCCCTCCGCCAACAGGGTTTATACCGATCCATATATAACCCCGATAATTTATGCGGCAATTTTACCTTGAAGGTAAATTTTCCTCAATCAAGGCTTGACCCCGATTCTCCTAATCAAAGTAATGTTAGTCCGCTTTCCCCGTGTATCGGGGATCGAAATTCGCCATGACTGTCTGACGAGTTTTGTCGATCAACTCCTGGACCGTATCGGTGGTATAGCCGCCGGTATCGATGGGGTCCCCGACCACGACCTGGACCTTTCCCGGCTTCACCACAAGGTCTCCCTTGGGCAGCACTCGCCTGCTGCCATTGACCGTAACCGGCAGGATGGGGATTTTTCTCAGAATTGCCACCATGAATCCACCCTTTTTGAATTCCTGAATCTGCCCGTCTGCAGACCGGGTGCCTTCGGCAAACACCATGACGCTCGCGTCATGGGGCAGCCGTTCCATGCCCTTGTTGATGCTCTCGATGGCCCTGGCGGTATTGGAGCGGTCGAGGAATATGTTCCGCGAGGCGTACAACGCGTACCCGAAAATCGGGATTTTGAGGACTTCCTTTTTGGCGAACCAGCGGAATTGAATGCCCAAAGTGGTGACCAGCGCGAGGATGTCGTACTGCGACTGGTGGTTGGAGATAATGATATACGATTGCCCCTTGATAATCCGCGCCTTGTTTTTTATCTCCGTGCGGACAAAGGAGACGGCAAGCATGGTGTAGGCCCAGATCTTCGAAAGGGAGAAGGCGAGATTGCCGGTACGGCTTAACAGGGCTGCGATGATGACGGGAATACACAGGATAAGGGTCGCCATTAGCGCCCACAAAAAAAGCCACGCAACGCGGATGATGTTGAATATGGATTTCATAGTAAAGCGATCATGGGGTCAGGCCTTAGATTTGCCCCCCTTTCCCTTTTCTGAACGGCGGCTTTCCAGGATTC
>Ga0299912_10005914_pt1 | contig 10052 bp, 9 predicted proteins | sample RVTome_2_FD_207667 | JGI IMG/M metagenome (GOLD analysis project Ga0299912, IMG submission 207667) | Soil microbial communities from uranium-contaminated site in the Upper Colorado River Basin, Wyoming, United States - RVT95D214 (version 2) ...
TGCTCATCATCCTGGCCATCGCCCTGCTCATCTTCGGCCCCAAGAAACTGCCCGAGATCAGCAAGTCCATCGGGAGGGCCGTCCGGGAATTCCGCCGGACTTCAGACGAGATCAAGGGCAAGATCGAGCAGGAGATCCAGGCGAGCGAATTCAAGGAAATCAAGGACGACCTGAAAAAGGACCTCAGCCAGGACATATACAAAGAGGTCACCGAGGAAAAAGAGGAAAAAAAGGATGAGGAAGGCCCAAAAGTCACCTGACGAGATGACCTTCCTCGAACATCTCGAAGACCTGCGCAAGAGACTCTGGTATTCCTTCGTCGCCATCTTCGCCGCCGTCATCCCCGCTTATGTATTCAGCAAGGATGTTTTCAAAGCCCTCTCCCGGCCCGTGACCCAGTACCTGCCCGAGGGAATGAAGATGGCGTTCACCGGCCTGGCCGACCCCTTCATGCTCTACATCAAGGTCGCTTTCCTCACCGCCCTGTTCGTCACCTCTCCCTTCATCTTCCTCCAGCTCTGGTACTTCGTCGCCCCGGGTCTCTACCAGAAAGAAAAAAAATATGTGTTCCCCTTTGTGACCTTCACCACCGTCTTCTTCCTGGCCGGGGCGGCCTTCGGCTATTTCGTCATGTTTCCCTGGGCCTGCCGGTTCTTCCTGAAGCTGGGATCGGACTTCACTCCGGTCATAACCGTCAATACCTACTTCAGCTTCTCCCTCAAGCTTCTCCTCGGCATCGCTCTTGTGTTCGAGCTGCCGACGCTCGTCTTCTTCCTCTCCAAGATCGGACTGATCACTTCCCGCTGGATGATCCGGAATTTCAAGTACGCCGTGCTGGCCGTGTTTGTCATCGCCGCCGTGATCACGCCCACTCCGGACATGGTCACCCAGAGCATCCTCGCCGTCCCGATGCTGGCTCTCTACGGCCTGGGCATCCTGATCGCCTTCTTCTTCGGCAAGGAACGGAAGACACGGCGGGAGAAGAAGGCGGAAGAAGAAATCGCCGGGTGAGCCAGATGCCAGCGGACCGCAAGAAAACGGGGACGCGCATCCAATTCCGGCACCGCCTCATCGGGCTCACCGGGACCAACGGGGCCGGAAAAGGCGAAGTGGCCGCTTACCTGATGAAAAAAGGATACGCCTACGTATCACTCTCCGACGAGATCCGGGAGGAGCTGCGCCGGAGGGGAGAGCCGATCACCCGGGACAGCCTGATCGCTGAGGGAAACGCGCTCCGCCGCAAGTACGGGCCCGATATCCTGGCCCGGAGGGTGATGAGGAAAGTCGGGGGCAGGACCGTGATCGACAGCATCAGGAACGGCCGCGAGATCGCCTTTCTCCAGCGGCGGAAGGGTTTCATCCTGGTGGCCGTGGATGCGCCCCTGGAATTGAGGTACGAGAGGACCCGGAAAAGGGGACGGGCGGAGTCCGCCGGGACCCTTGAGGAATTCGCGGCCAAAGAAAAGATGGAGATGGCGGGCGGGACGAGCGGACAGCAGATCCGCCTCTGCCTGGACCTGGCCGACGTGACCATCATCAACGAGGGGTCGCTCGAGGCCCTCCATCATCAGATAGAGGAGCGCTTATGACAGCCAAACGCATCTCCAAGGACGACTATTATCTGGGGATCGCCAAGGAAGTGGCCCGCCGTTCCACCTGCTTTCGGCGGTCCATCGGTGCCATCATCGTCCGGGACGACCAGATCATCTCGACCGGCTACGTCGGCGCCCCGCGCAAGACGAAGAGCAGCCAAGAGCACGGCTTTTGCCTCCGCGACCGGCTCGGCATCCCCCACGGGGAACGCTACGAACTCTGCCGCAGCGTCCACGCCGAACAGAACGCCATCATCAACGCCGCCCGGGCAGGGGTGAGCCTCCTCGGGGGCAACATGTACATCTACGGGACCGTCTACAGTGAGGACAAGCCGATCAATGCCTTTCCCTGTTTCATCTGCAAGAAGATGATCATCAACGCCGGCCTCGACCGGATCATCTGCTCGACGGCCGGGGGCGGGAAGAGAGCCTTCCGGGTTACCCGGTGGGCTCAGGAATGGACCAAGTCCGACATCCTCGATGATACGCATCAGTACGGATAAAAAGGGGCTTCCCCCTTTTCCTACCATTCTTATTATTCTTATCATATCGATATTCGGTTTAGGAACCGGGGCTGGGCTTCCCGCCCGGCGCCAGGAAATCCCTCCGCAGGCGGCCCGGGTCGGGCTCCTCAAGCTGTTGGGGCTTGAGGCCTCCCCGGAATCCATCGACTACGTCCAAAACAAGACCCAGTTCCAGCTCCATACACTGCTCACCGAGCAACGCCATCCCAAGACCTGGAACCTCAGCGAGCGCCTGCAAAAGGACCTCGCTGACGGGCTGAAGATGCTCATTTCCGTGGACGACGATATCCTCGTCCGGCTGGAAGATATGGCCTTGGAAAGCCAGGCCCTGGAGCCGCTCGTCTCGGCGCTCGAGCAGGCCGTCCTCGACCGGAAGCGGATCTATATCTACGGCTGTGGGGCGACCGGCCGGTTGGCCAAGCAGATGGAAAGCACTTTCTGGCGGCCTTTCTGGAGGACGCTCAAGGCCGACACCCGGGTCTGGCCGAAGCTGGAGTCCGGGCTTTCCCCCTCGCTCGAAGAAGACCTCGTCGGTGAGATGACCGGCGCCGACCGGGCCCTGATCAGCTCGCTCGAGGGGTTCGAAGACCTGCCGCTCATCGGCCGTCTCCAGCTCGCCGACCGGGGAGTCCGCCGCGGCGATGTGGTCATCTGCGTGACCGAGGGGGGCGAAACATCTTCGGTCATCGGAACCGTCCTGGCGGCCCTTGACCAGTGGAAGGACAACGGCGTCTATGACCCGGCCGAGACCCGGAAGAAGCTCTTCTTTATCTACAACAACCCCGACGAGCGGCTGCTGCCCTTCACCCGCAGCCGCCGGGTGATCGAGGAGCCCGGGATCACCAAGATCAACCTCACGACCGGGCCTCAGGCCATCACCGGCTCGACCCGCATGCAGGCGACGACAATCGAGACCTTCGTCATCGGCTGCGCGCTCGAGGAAGCCGTGGCGCGGGTGTTGGGCCGGGCCCTGTCTCCCAAGGAGATGGCTCGAGTGGGGTTTGCCGGCGGCATCACCATCGGACAACGGCTCGAAGGATTTCGTTCCGTCCTCGAAGAGGTCAGGCGAAACATCCCGGCCATCGCCGCTCTGACCGCTCTCGAATCTGAGACCTATGGAGCGGGACGATTCTCCACCTACCTGGCCGGCCGCGCTTTGATCACCGTTTTCATCGACAGCACCGAGCGCAGTCCGACCTTCCGGCTCTTCCCCCTCGACACGACGGCTGAACTCAAGCGGAAATGCTGGATCCAGGTCTGGACTCCAGCCGCCGGCCTCGAGGAAGCCTGGCGGTCTTTCCTCGGCCGGCCCTTCCGCGGTCTCGCACCTGGCTTCTACCGCAGGCCCTTCGAGGAAGAGATCGAAGACCCTTACCTGCAGAAGGCCGCGCTGGACAGCCTGAAGAAGGCGGGAGACGACGAGCAATTCCTGTATGACTTTTCCTTTTCAGAGGACAATGTCCGCAAGCGGGGTCCGGAAAAGGACGATCTGGGAGTCGTGATCCTGGTCGGCCCTGAAGCCGAAAGTCTGAGAAAGGCCGATTCGCCCTTCCGGGAATTTTCCGACCTCTGTCGAGACAAGGGCGCCCGCCTGGGGCTGATCATCGTGGGAGCAGAGCCGGGGACGAGGATGACCAGTCTTCTTCCCGGCGCTTCCGGCCCCTTCATCCCTCTCGACATCTCCTCCGCCAACGACCCCTTTGGCCTTCGCCGCCAGGTCGGGTTAAAGATGCTGCTCAACGCCCACTCCACGGCAGTGATGACTCGCCTGGGCCGGGTCATCGGCAACACCATGACCAACGTGAGCCCCAGCAACCTCAAGCTCATCGGCCGGGCCACCTTCCTCATCCAATCCCATGTCAACGACCTGCTGTCCCGGCCGGAATGGGTGAGGCTCAACGGCCGGAGCGAACCCATCACCTACGGCGAGGCCAATGTTGTCCTCTTCGACGCCATCGCTTTCATGAAGGACAAGAAAGAAGCCGTGGGACAGACGGCGGAGGTCGCCCTGTCGATCATCCGCATACTGGAATCGTTGCGGCAGACGAGAGGGCTGACTAACGGCGAGGCTCTGGAGATCGTGAGGAAGACCGGCCTCAATCAGTATCTGGCCGTCGTCGAATAGGAAGCCAGCCTCTCAGGACTGCGGCGGCGCGGCCAGGCAGGGTGCGACCCGCTGTCGTCTTTCCTTCTTCTGCCGAACCTGCGGATAAACGAAGAGCTCTCCGGCATAATTGCGGAGCACGACCTGCTCGTCATTGATAGAATGCAGGGTCTTGGGCAGGATCGGGATCTTGCCGCCGCCGCCGGGTGCATCGATCACATACTGCGGAACAGCCAGACCCGAAGTCCAGCCCCGGAGGGCCTGTATGATCTCGATGCCCCTCTCAACCGTCGTCCGGAAGTGGGACGTCCCCTTGACGTAATCCGCCTGGTAGATGTAGTAGGGACGCACCCGGACGGTCAGGAGCTTCTGCATCAGCTTCTTCATGACCTCGGGATCGTCGTTAACGCCCTTCAGGAGCACGGACTGGTTTCCCAGCGGGATCCCGGCGTCGGCCAGAAGGTTCAGGGCCCGGGCCGACTCCTCTGTGATCTCGTCGGGATGGTTGAAGTGGACGTTGACGTAGAGCGGATGGTACTTCTTCAGCATGGCAGCGAGCTCGGGAGTGATGCGCTGCGGCAGGTAACACGGCATGCGGGTCCCCAGCCGCAGGATCTCGACGTGGGGGATCGCCCGCACGAGCCGGAGGATGTGTTCGAGCCTGCGGTCGCCGAGCATGAGCGGGTCGCCGCCCGAGATGACGACGTCCCGGACCTCGGGGTGGGCGCGGATGTAGTCGACGCCGTCCTCGATATACCGCGGGTGAATCTTATCCGGGTCGCCGACCTTGCGTTTCCGCGTGCAGAACCGGCAGTACGACGCACACAGGTGCGAGACCAGGAACAGCACCCGGTCGGGATAGCGGTGGACGACACTCGGCACCGGCGAGTCTTCGTCCTCGTTCAGCGGGTCATCCGCCCCGTCGTGCTCTTCGAGCTCCGCGGGGTCGGGCACCACCTGGCGGTAAAGCGCGTCGCCCTTGGACTTGATCAGTCCGGCGTAATAAGGTGTGATCTGGACCCGGAAATGCCGGGCAATCTTCTCGACCTTTTCGGGGTCGAGGCCGAAGAAATGGGCGATCTCCCCCGGAGTCGTGAGACTCCGGTTGAGGATTTGTTGCCATGAGTCATCCTCCATAGCTGCGTGGACTCCTTTAGACAAGATACTTGACATAGGTGATGCGGTCATCCCCCTTCCGGTAAAAATCGGGGATCCGCGAAACCTCTTTATAATCAAGTCCGGTGTAAAACCGGCGCGTCTTCTCGTACTTGGACTGCGAGGAGGTCTCGATGAGGATCATCCGGCCGGCCGCTTCCCTCACCGTCTCCTCGAGCCAACTGACCAGCTTCCGGCCGAAGCCGCGCCCCTGCTCCCCGCTCGCCACGGCCATCCAGTAGAGGTCGTACGCTCCCTCGGTGAGCGGCGTCGGCCCGTAGGACATGTAGCCGACGACCCGACCAGCCTCGTCTTCGGCCACGACGAGACAATAATCCCGCTGCTCCGGCTGGTCGAGGGTGATGTCGATGAGCTCGCAGGCCACGACGATTTCTTCCGGGGTGAACATCTCGGTGGAGTGGATGATGTCGAGGACGGTCCGGCGGTCCTCCCGCGTCATTGACCGGACCATCTCCTCCCTTTCTTGCGCATCGCGCTCTCCAGCAGCTGGTGCCAGAAGTAGGGGTACTCGATCCGGACATCATCGGAGCTGTACCAGGGCTCCTCCTTGCGGCGGAGGGCGTTCTCGATCATCAGCGTCCAGAACTCGGCGTACTCGATTCCGGCCGCCTTGAGCGCCCGGGCGTAGCCGGCATCCAGGCTGGTGTCGGGGTTGGGGTTGACTTCAAGGATGGCGATCCGTTCGTCCGGACCCATCCGGAAATCGACCCGGGCATAATCGCGGCAGCCCATCGCCTGGAACGCAGCCATCGCGTACTGCTGGAGCTTATCGCGCAGTCCATCGCTGATGGGCGCGGGGCACACGGCCGGCGTGGTCGCGTAGAGGACATGGTCTTCAAACCATTTGGCCTCATAGCTGCAGATGTGCGGGGCCGACTCCGGCATGGCCGAGAAGTCGATCTCCGAGACGGGCAGGGCGCGGAGCCGGTCGGTTTCGAGAACGGCCACGTTGAACTCCCGGCCCTGGATGAACTCTTCGACCAGGGCGGCTTGTTTGTAAATGTTGATGATCTTGCTCACCCTCTCATGGAGCGACGCGGCGTCGCGAACGACCGAATCCTGGTAGATGCCCAGGCTGGCATCCTCCTGGTTGGGCTTGACGATGGCCGGAAACGGGATGTCGATCTTCTGGTCGGCCGTTGTCGCCAGCCAGCCCTTGGCCGTGGGCAGACCGAAAGCGTTCAGGACGGCTTTGGCTTTGAACTTGTCCTGGCAGATGGCCAGGGCCTTGGACGGGCAGCCGGTGAAGGGTATCCCAACGGCCTCGAACATGGCGGCCACGTTGGCCTCGAGCTGGGGCCGGCTGCGGAATTCCTCGCACAGGTTGATGAGGACATCGACCTTGAGCTCCTTGACGCGGCGCACCAGGCTCATCAGGCTTTCCCTCAGGGGAAAGATAGTGGCATTGTAGCCAGCATCGGTGATGGCCGCGTAAACGCAGTCGGCCACTTCGGCGACGGTGGCTTCAGATTGCCCTTCGTTCGAGGGGCTGAGGGCGGGGTTGAAATGACTGTAGGCGATCCCTACCAGGATGTTTTCTTTTTCCATGATCTTTGATTCCATACCGGGCGGCCGCTTCATCGACCACACGATGTATCAGTACCGAATAAGAATAGCCGGCCGTACGGGCGGCTTTGGGAAGGCAGGAGTTTTCTTCCGGGTTGGGCAAGATCCCGGGCAAAGGATTGACCTCCAGGATGTTCGGCTCGCCCCGTTCGTCCAGCCGGATGTCGATCCGGCTCCAGTCCCGGATGCGGAGGACCTCGATGGTCTTCTTGACGATGTCCTCGATCCGGTGCTTGAGGTCACTCTCAAGCTGGGCGGGGCAGCGGAAGATCTCGAGCGGTTTTTCCGGCTGGTCCCAGATCCATTTGGCTTCGTAGGAATACACCGGGTTCGCGCCCGGCGGAAGCTGGGTATGGTCGATCTCGACGATGGGCAGGATTTCAAGGTTCGGCGGGTTGCCCAGGACGCCGACGGTGAACTCGCGCCCGGTGAGGAACTGTTCGATGATGACCGGCTGCTTGTAGATCGATTGGATCTCGCGCACCCGGGCCTTGAGCTCCGGACGGCTCCTCACGACCGAGTTGTCCTTGATCCCCTTGCTCGAGCCTTCGTGGAGCGGCTTGATGATCGCGGGAAGCTTCACCCGGAGGCTGATCCCGGAGCCGTTCTCCGCGACCCAGAACGAAGGCGTGGGGATTTTGTGATAGGAAAGTATCTCCTTGGCTCTGGACTTGTCCAGGCAAATGCCCAAGGTCAGCGGGTCGGAGCCGGTGTAGGGGATCCCCAGCATTTCGCATATCGAAGGGATGTGAGATTCGCGGTTCGGGCCGACCAGGCCCTCGGCGATGTTGAAGACGAGGTCGGGCCGTAGCTCTTTGAGATGAAGATAGGCTTCATCGTTGGCTTCGATCGGGACGATTTCGTGTCTTTCGCCGAGCGCCCTGCCGATCGCCTCGATGGTCTCATCCGAGTCGCACTCGGCGAGAAGATCAAGTGGAGGGTCTTCTTCCTCGCGGGTCTCTTCGTATCGCCTTGACTGGAGCGATGAAGCCGTGCCGTTCTTGGAGCTATAGAGAAAAGCGATGCGCATAGCTAGGTCGCCCGGCTTCGACTCAGGTTGATAAAGGTTCCCGACAACGTGACCATTTTATATCTGCTGCCCTTGCTCTTTTTTTCTTCGACTCAAAATTTTTTCTAGTTTCATTATGTAATATAGAACAATTTTTTCAAATGTCAATACTTTTTCATACTTTTTTTTGCGTGTCACCGAAAAGTGACTCAACAAATTGTGGGGGTCGGTCTTCGAAAAGCACTCAGCAATTTTCGTGCCAAGGAAGCGACGGAAGAGGCTTTACGGCTTGTGGCGGAGCGCACGATGGTCGCCGTCGGAAACGAATCCGATGTGGAGAAGCCGGACTGGAGCTCAGCGGGCGACCGCCGGCCGGGGGTTCGGCGATGGCTTGGTCAACAGAAGGTGGTTCTTGCCCGCGTGCAGAATTTTATTGGAAACGCTTCCGAACACCCACTCCCGCAGGCCGGATTTTCCGTGGGATGACATGGCCACCAAGCGCACGGCAGCCGCCTTGGCGCACTTGAGGATTTCTTCGGCGGCATGTCCTGACCTCAATTCGCCGCGCGCTTCGATTCCGCGGTTACGGAATCTCTGGACCGCGGCGTCGAGGTAGGCGGATAGGTCAGACTTCATCTTCCGGACGTGCTGCTCAGGAAAGCGGATGAAGTCCAGACCTCCGATCGTGTGAACCTGCTGGCCGGACTCGACGACGGAGAGAAGCGTCACCTCCGCCTTCAGCCTGGCGGCAATCTCCAGCACGAGAGACAGCGCGGTCTCCCCGGCCTCAGACCCATCCAGCGGCAGGAGCATCTTCGAAAAGATGCTTTTTTGAGGCCCCCTTTTCTTGACCTCCGCGGCCCGCAGCAACAGCACGGGGACAAGAGCTCCATGCACGATCTTGTTGGCCGTGCTGCCCATCGTCCAGGGCATGATTCCCGCGTGTCCGTGGGTGACGGTGATGAGCAGGCTCATCCGTTCCCGCGTGGCATATTCGATGATCCGGTCCGCCGGCTCACCGCAAAGAACGACGGTCTTGACATTCAAGGGCTTGCCGGAGGCAGTCCGGCGCATGACTTCGACATTTTTTTCCAGGTATACCTGCATCAATCGGTGGTGCTTTTCGTCCGGTCCCTCACAGACGCCGAGAAGATGCATCTCGGAGGCAAAAGCCCGAGCCAGTTCCACGCCGTGGCAAAGCGACGCATCGCTCAGCTTCGACCCGTCCAGCGGGATCAGTATCTTTTCCAGCATGCTTTCCCCCATCAGGTGAACCTGATCACTAGAAGAATCCAACAGATGCCGACGACCAGGACCATGGCCGGCAGCGCGTACTTGCAGAACCGCCCCCAGGAAACGGGATATCCTTCCTTCTCGGCGATGGCCGTCCCCACCACGTTGGCCGAGGCGCCGATGGGAGTCCCGTTGCCTCCGATGTCTGTTCCCAAAGCCAGGGCCCAGGCAAGCGGCGGAAGCGGCATCCCCGCTCCGGCCAGGCTGCGGATTACGGGTATCATCGTGGCGGCGAAGGGGATGTTGTCGACGATGGCCGAGGCGAAGGCGGACACCCAGAGGATGATGGTCATGACGATGACAAAGCTCCCGCCGGAGACCCGGCCGATGAAATCCGCCAGGGCCTTGAGGGCTCCCGTATGCTCCAATCCGCCGACACAGACGAACAGCCCGAAAAAGAAGAGCAGCGTCCGCCAGTCCACCCTCGTCATGGTGTGAGCGGCGCTCCGGTAACCGAAGGCCAGAGTCAGGGCGGCGGCGATGCAGCCGATAGACGCCACCGAGATACCGGTCTCGGCGTGAGTGATGAGAAGGAGGATCGTCAGGATGAAAACACCGATGTAAATTCTGAACAGCCGCGGGTCGTCGATGGCCTCCTTGGGCCGCGGGTAGAGGCTGGGGTCGAGCGGGATCCCTTTTTGGGAGGCCTGCAGCCCTTTCCGGAAGACAAAGTAAAAGATGACCAGGGTGGCAACCATGCCCACCCAGGCGATAATGCCGGTATTTTTCAGGAAATCCATAAACGAATAGCCCAGCGCCGTGCCGATGATGATGTTGGGGGGGTCGCC
>Ga0299912_10005917_pt1 | contig 10049 bp, 9 predicted proteins | sample RVTome_2_FD_207667 | JGI IMG/M metagenome (GOLD analysis project Ga0299912, IMG submission 207667) | Soil microbial communities from uranium-contaminated site in the Upper Colorado River Basin, Wyoming, United States - RVT95D214 (version 2) ...
GGGCTTTGCGCACGAAGGTCATCATCTTGAGGGTGTCCATCCCCCAGAACATCCCTCGGAAGCCGGAGCCCTCCACCGACATGAAGGCCACGCTGGCCTCGCCGGCCATGGCCTTGGCCAGCAGGGTCTTGCCGGTGCCCGGTTCGCCGGTGAGCAGCAAACCGTTGATGTACTGACCGCCCATCTTGACGAACTCATGCCGGTCGGAGAGCAGGCTGATCCACTGCGTCACCAGTTCTACCAAGTGGGGCTGCCCCCAGTAGCTTTCAAAAGTGACCGACTTGGGATCGCCGGGCCGGATCACCACCGTGCGGGTCCGGCTGATGAACCAGAACAGGGCGCCGAATTGCACCACCATGAATAGGACGGCGAAGAGCAGTCGGCCCACCAGGCCGGCCCCCAGCAGGGCCAGGTTCATCACGCTCGGATTCAGCCAGGCCCAGCCGACCAGCACCAGGGCCAGCACGGTCCACCAGAACTTGCGCAGGAAGCTGGTCAGGCGATCCAGGGCGCGGCGCGGCACAGACTTCTGTGGCAGCAGCCCCGGTCGCTGCACCTGGTCCGATCGGCCGGGCGGCGCGCCGAGCTGCTTCGGCTCCTCGATCCTGTCGCTGGGGGGCATCTCATCCTTGATCATGGGGCACTCCTCGGGGACTTGGGGTCCCCGCGCTCGGCCGCGGCGGCGCACCACGGCGAATTAAGGTGCGAGTCTATCATTCGCAGACTCGATCCCTTAGACACTTCGCAAACGTTAATCTCGGGCGCTCGCACGCGATCAACCTTCTTGCAGCAGCAGTTCCAATGCCTTGGAGAGCACGGGGTCGTCCGCAGGCGTCACCTGGTCCCAGTCCTCTTCGACCAGCAGATCGGGGGACAATCCCGCCAGGCCCAGGTCTTCTCCGCTGGGGGTGACAAAGGAGGATTCGGCGAAGGTCAGCAAGGATCCGTCCGGCAGGATGCGTCGCTGAAACGTGAGCACATTCCCCGGGGTGGGCAGGCCTACCAGGCGCGCCCGGCCTTGAGAGCGCAGGGCCGCGGCGAACAACTCCGGCACGCCGCTGGTATCCGGTCCGATCAGGATGGCTATCGGGACGCTCTGCGAGTTGGCGATGTCCTCTCCGGGTATGGCCATGGGGGTGCGCTGCTCCCGGTCCACATAGGCACCCATCTCGCCGTCGCTCAGCAAGGCCAGCATCTCGCTCAACGGCCAGGCGCCAGCCGAGCCGGCGATGCGCAGGTCCAGGATCAGACCGCGCACCGGGTCGCCCTCTTCGGCGGCGGTCTCCAGCAGCTGCACAGTGGCGTTCAATAGGGTGCTATCGGCCGCCACCGGAACCAACAGATAGAACACGCCCGGGGACAACGCTCCTCCCCGCACGAAATCCTGTGCGGTGAGTTGGCCGCGCTGGACGGTGACCTGGCGCGGCTCGCCGGTCGGCGAGACCACCTGCAACACCACCTTGCTGCCGGCCGGGCCGCGCACCCGGTCCACCACGGCGAAGCCCTCTTCCGCCTTGACCGGCTCGCCGTCCACTGCCACCACCGCATCATGGGCCCGCAACCCGGCCGCTTCGGCCGGCGAGCCCTGCATCACCGAGAGCAGCAGGATGCGCGGCGTCGGTTCGGAGCGGATGGACACGAAGGCCCCGATCCCCTCGTAGGTCGGGGTGGAACTGAATTCGTCCGACACCCGCTCGGCCCGGGTGGCGAAGCTGGCGGTCTCGGCCGGCAGGATTCCCACCAGCGCGCCCAGAGCCTGCTCGAAATCGGTCGTGCTCAAACCGCCCTCAATGCGGCGGGCCAGGAGGTCTGCCTGCGCCTGCCACTCGACTCCGGCGAACTCCGGATAGATGTACTCCTGGCCGACGAGCTCCTGGATCTTTTGGAGCACCTGCTGCTGGTGTTTGGCGCTCTGAAGGGCGTCCGGAGTTGGGGGGTCTAGCAGAAGTGGGGTGCTGGTCTGCGCGGCGCAGGCGGCCAGGAGCAGTCCACCTGCGACCAGCCAGCGAGTGACTCGAGGCGCTCTATTCATGTGTCATCACGCGAGACCCGACAGAATTAATACAAATCGGACACTTTAAGAGTTCATTGTAGCCCGATTCCCCCGTGCGGTTCAATGGGTAGAAGCGCCCCTCGTTGCGGGGCCGATTCTCAGGACGGCGCGGAAGGGAATTGGTTGCGGAGTTGTGCGGGGGCGTGGAGGGGGACTGGTTGCGGAGTCGTGCGGGGGCGTGGAGGGCTACAGGTCGGGGGCGGCATCGATCTGCAACCCCTGGAGGTCGATCGGCAGGGACCGCCAGCGGGAAGCCACCCCATGCCGTTCGAAAGCCTGCGCCATCGCCCGGCCGACCTCTGCCTCTCTCCCGAAGGCGAAGGCCAGCACACTGGGCCCCGCGCCGGACAGCGCTGCGCCGGCGGCTCCGGCGGCCAGGGCGGCCTGGCACACCGCCTGGAAGCCCGGGATGAAGCGAGCACGATAGGGCTGATGCAGCCGGTCCTGCATGGCCTGCGCCAGTAGCCGTTCATCCCCGGCGCGCAGGGCCTCCAGCAGCAGGGCGGTGTGGCTCAGGTTGAAGACCGCGTCCTCCAACGGGATGTTACGGGGAAGCGCCCGGCGCATGTCGGTAGTGGCGAGGGGGAGATCGGGGGTGACCACGACCACCTGGGAGAGGCCCAGCGGAAGCGGATGCGCGGCGGGGCCATCGGGGCCCTCGACCACCAGGTTCAGGCCACCGAAGATCGCCGCGGCGGCATTGTCGGGGTGACCTTCCATCTCGCTGGCCAGCTGCAGCAGCCGGGCGCGGGGCACACCCAGGCCGGTCAACGCGTCCGCGGCGGCCAGACCGGAGACGATGGCGGCCGCGGAGGATCCCAGGCCAGCCGCCAGGGGAATGAGGTTGTGGGCCCGCAGCTCCAGGCCGGGCGCCGGCCGGTCGGCCAGGCGATAGACCTTCAGCATGGCCCGGACGATCAGGTTGCCGGCATCCGAGGGCAGCGAGTCCTTTCCCTCGCCCTCGATCAGCACCCGAATGCCGGAGGGCACCGCTCGGACTTCCAGCGTATTGCGCAACGAGAGGGCCAGGCCGAGGCTGTCAAACCCCGGTCCCAGGTTGGCCGCCGAGGCCGGGACACTGACGGTGAGCGAGGTCATGTCCCGAGCAGCCGCTCCAGAGCCCCCAGCTCGGGCGGGATGGCCTCCAGGTCGGCGGGTGCCCACCCCACCTGCGGGTCCTTGAGGCCGTGGCCGGTGCACACGCACACCACGGTCTGCCCGCGCAGATCCAGCGCTCCCGACTGCACCTGCTCCAACATGCCGGCCAGGCCGGCGGCCGAGGCCGGCTCCACCCACAGCCCTTCCAGGGCCAGCTGGCGCTGTGCCTCCAGGATAGCGCGGTCCTCCACGGCAATCAGCGCTCCGCCGGACTGGCGCACGGCCTCCAGCGCCTGGTCCCCCCTGGCCGGTCTCCCGATGCGAATGGCGGTCGCCACAGTCTGGGGATGCTCGACGGCATGACCCAGCACCAGCGGGGCCGCCCCGGAGGCCTGCACGCCCAGCAGCCTGGGCAGGCCCGAGCTTCGGGCGAGGTGGTGCTGTTGGAACCCCATCCAATAGGCGGTGATGTTCCCGGCGTTGCCCACCGGCAAGGCCAGCCAGTCGGGCGCCCGTCCCAGGACCTCGGCGATCTCGAAGGCGGCGGTCTTCTGACCCTCCAGTCGGAACGGATTGAGGGAATTGACCAGTCCGATAGGCAGCCGCTCCGCGGCCGCGCGGACCAACTCGAGCGCCTGATCGAAACTGCCCTGCACCTGGACGACCCGGGCCGAGTGTGCCTGCGCGGCCGCCAGCTTCCCGGCGGCCACCTGACCCTGCGGCAGGAGCACCAGGCAGCTCAGGCCGGCGCGGGCCGCGTAGGCGGCGGCGCTGGCGGCGGTGTTGCCGGTGCTGGCGCAGATCAGGCCCTTCACCCCGCGGGCCAGGGCCTCGCTGACCGCCACCGCCATGCCGCGGTCTTTAAATGAACCGGTCGGGTTCAACCCCTCGAACTTGAAATAGAGCGCCTCGGCCCCCAGGGAGTGGACCAGGCGGACGGAGGGGACCAGTGGGGTGTTGCCTTCCAGGAGGGTGAGGGCGGGGGCCTCGGCGGGCAGTTCAAGCAGAGGGCGATAGTGCTGTATGACCCCCGGCCAGGCTGCCATGGGCCGAATTCTAGCACGTGGCAGCGGCGGAGGGGCTGCTACCAGGTTCGTGGGGGCAGGCCGGAGCCAGGCCGACCCAGTCCTACCCCTGCCTCTTGACATTTGACTAATGTTAGACTATTATCTAGTTCGATAATAGTCTAGTAGATAGTTGTCTATTAGATGGTCGCCACAGGGAAGGAAGGCTGCAATGACCACTCACCACGAACTCTGGATCGCCGCTCGCGCCAGGATGCACTTGCTGGAGTACGAGATCGCCGGGATGCGCCGGACGGCCAGGCCGCGCCAGGTTCGCTCCGGTCTGTTCGTCGCCAATGCGCTGCGCAAGGCCTCCGTCCTGCTGCTTTCCCTCAGCCGCCGGTTGGAGTGCTATGCAGACCGCCTGCTGGCCCAGGCGCGGCCGCAATGGTGGGACGAGAGCCTGAACAACCCATGCTGAATGCGGGCGGGAGGTCCGCCCTCCCACAGGAGGGCTGGTTTTGAGACGCTCCGAGCGCGGACCGGCGGGGATGTCCGGCTTCACCGTCATCGCCCTCGGGCAATTCGTTTCCATGCTGGGCACGGGGATGACGCGCTTCGCCATCACCATCTATGCCTGGCAGGTCACCGGGGAGGCCACTGCCTTGGCGCTGGTGGGGTTCTTCGCGTTCGGTCCCACCGTGCTGCTCAGCCCCATAGCCGGAGCGATCGTGGATCGCGCCAACCGCAAGCTGGTGATGATGCTGAGCGATCTGGCCGCCGGACTCATGACCCTGGCCATCCTGGGGCTGTACCTCACCGGGGAACTCCAGATCTGGCACCTGTACGTCACCGGCGCGCTGAGCGGTGCCTTCGAATCCTTCCAATTCCCGGCCTACTCGGCGGCGGTCACCACCATGCTCCCCAAGGAACAGTACGCCCGCGCCAACGGGATGATCTCGCTGGTGGAGAGCGCCTCCGGGGTGATCTCGCCGATCCTGGCGGGCGTGTTGATCGGGGCGCTGGGAATCGGCGGAATCCTGACCATCGACGTGATCACCTTCTGCGTGGCGCTGCTGGCCCTGCTGGTGGTTTTCATCCCCCAGCCGGAGCGCACCGAAGCCGGCCGGCTGGGCCAGGGGAGCCTGTGGAGCGAATCGGGATACGGCTTCAAGTACATCCTGCAGCGGCCCTGCCTGCTGGGACTGCAGCTGGTCTTCTTCGGCATCAACTTCACCTCCACCTTCACCTGGGTGCTCTTGGCCCCCATGATCCTGGCCCGCACCGGGAACCAGGAAGTGGTGTTGGGCAGCGTACAGTCGATGCTTGGAATCGGGGGAGTGGCCGGGGCGCTGCTGCTCAGCGCCTGGGGAGGCCCCCGGCGCCGCATCCACGGTGTGCTGCTGGGGATGGCCTTCAGCAGTCTCTTCGGCGCCGGGCTGCTGGGGCTGGGCCGCGGCCTGCTGCTCTGGTCGGCTGGAGCGTTCTTCGATGCCTTCTTCGTGCCTTTCATCAACGGATCCAACCAGGCCATCTGGCAGTCCAAGGTCGCTCCGGATGTGCAGGGCCGGGTGTTCGCCGTGCGCAGGCTGATCGCACAGATCACGGCCCCGCTGGCCTTGCTGCTGGCCGGCCCGCTGGCCGATCGGGTCTTTGAGCCCGCCATGCAGCCCGGAGGGGCGCTGGCCGGGCCGCTGGGATGGCTGGTGGGGAACGCCCCGGGGTCGGGAATGTCGCTCATCTTGCTGGCCACCGGGGTGCTGGGCGTGGCCGTCGGCTTGGTCGGCTACCTGATCCCCAGGGTCCGGAACGTGGAGACGCTGCTGCCCGATCACGATGCGCCGCGTCCGGCGGAAGCCGCGTTGGCGGCCGCCGGATAGCTGGAGTTATAGGAGGATCGGAATGCCTGACAAGAAACCCATGACGCGCACACCCAGCCTGCACTGGGATCTTGGGACCGCCTACGACCTGTTCGTCAGCCTGATGGCGCTGCACGATCCAACCCACTTCGGCCTGCGGGCCGCCTGGGCTGCCGGAATGCGCTCGCGGCTTCCGGCACAGGAGCGGGAGACCCTGGAGGCCTTCCAGCAGGTACCCTTCTCTTCGGTGCCCTATGCGTGGATCTACGGGCTCCCTGAGCCCAAAGATGGCCGGGAGGTGCTACGGGCGCTGGAGCAGATCCCATCAGACCGGCGAGTGCTGGAGCTCTCCCGCTGGCCGACGATGCCCGATTCGATCTGGGAGACACTGCAGCGGACGGCCGACAGCGGTTCATGGGACGAGTCCGATGTGGAGGCGCTGCGGGCCTTCTTTCTTGAGATGGATGAGGAGAAGCACGCCAAACCGGAGCAGCTGGCGGTCATGCTGGGGTGGTTTGCCCGATCGGCCGAGTCGGGCGAACGGCTGTTGAGTGCCCTGCGGGCCTACCAGGAGGTCTTCTTCGCCGAGGAGGAGAACCGCATTCGCCCCGCGCTGCAAGATGCCCTGGGGCGGGCGCAGGGTCTGGCGGAAAAGCTTGACCCGCTAGAGCTGTTGGAGCAACTCTCGGAGGGGGTGCGATTGGACGAGGGCTTCGAGGCCCCGGAGATCGTGCTGGCTCCCTCCTACTGGGGAACCCCGCTGCTGATCTTCGGCGAGGTCACCGAGCGGCGCAACATCATCCTCTTCGGTGCGCGCCCCAAACAGGATTCACTGGTGCCCGGCGAGGCGGTTCCGGATGCGACCCTGCGGGCGCTGAAGGCCCTGTCCGATCCGACCCGGCTGAGAATCTTGCGCTATCTGGCGGAGGAGCCGCTGACCCCCACCCAACTGTCGCACCGGCTGCGCCTGCGCACCTCCACCGTCGTGCATCATCTGCTGCAGCTGCGCCTGGCCACGCTGGTGCAGCTCAGAATCGGTGGGGGCAAGGAACGGCGCTACTCCGCCCGCAAGGAAGCGGTGGAGCAGATCTTCGCCGGCCTGGAGGGCTTTCTGGAGGGAGACGGCGAGCAGGGGATGCTGCAGGAGTCGGAAGCCAACCTCACCCCCGAGGAGGCCTGAACCGATCGGCGAGCACGGGCTCACCGCCAACCTGGTTTAGAAAAACGCCCGCCGCCGGAACCAGAGATAGAAGCTCATGGGGGTGAGCAATAGGACCGCCAGCGCGATCAAGAAGGAAGGTATCCCGGTCCAGTTCCCCAGCCGGGGCGCCACCGGCCCGAAGAAGTTCATCCCGAAGAACCCGGTGAGGAATGAAATCGGCATGAACAGGGTGGTGATGATCGTGAGGGTCTTCATGATCTCGTTCATGCGGTTGTTGATCACCGAGAGGTAGATCTCCAGAGCACCGCTGACCTGATCGCGCATGCTCTCGTTGATGTCGTGCAGGCGCACCAGGTGGTCGTACACGTCCCGGAAGTAGATGCGATCGCGCGGGTCGATCATGGCGTATTCGTCCCGGGCCAGTTTGTTGAACACCTCCCGCTGCGGCCCGACCAGCCGCCGCAGGTGCAGCAGGCTGCCTTTCAGGCCCAATACATCCTGGAGTGTTTCGGGGCTGGGATGGGCCAACACCGCGTCCTCCAGCTCGTCGATGGCCTGATCGAGGTCCTCCACGGTACGCATGTAGGCCATGATCACTTCGTCGGAGAGGGCATAGAAGAGGTGGTCCGGGCCGGCGCCGACCTGGCGTTCGTCCGTCTGGCAGCGATCCCAGATTCGATCAACCGCCGCGATCGGGTGATCGTGGTGGGTCACCAGGTAGCTCGGGCCCAGGAACGCATCCAGGGCATGAGCCTGTAGCTGTGGCTGCGTTGCGCGCCCGAACTCCACCGCGTACATGGCAATATAGAGATAGCTGGTCCAGTCGTCGACCTTGGGGATGTGGGTCTCGCGCAGCGCATCATCGATAGCCAGCGGGTGGAAATGGAAAACGTCGCGCAGCACCGGTTCACTGGCTTCCACCGTCTCCCCCACGAAATCGACCCAGACCAATCCCTGCTGGTCCTGGAGCGCGGCCGCCAGCTGTTCCAGGGTCAAGTCCAGGTGGATCTTCCCTTTTCCGTTGCGGTAGAGGCTTCTCCTCATCTGTGCGAAACCGCCTCCTGCATCACCAGCGCCGCGGCGCCTATCAGCCCGACATCCGGGCCCAGCGCGGCGGACAGGATCTCCACTCCCCGGTAGACCGGAGACATCAACCGCTGCTCCATGCTGGCCCGCGCCGGCCCCAGCAGCAGCTCCCCGGCCCGGCTCACGCCTCCGCCGATCAGGATGCGCTGGGGCTCCAGGATGTGGATCAGGTTGGCCAACCCCAGGCCCAGATAGGTGCCGGCCTGTCGCAGCAGCTCGAGGGCCAGCGGGTCGCCAGCCATGGCCGCGGCGGCAACGCTCTTGGCGGTCACCGGGCCCCTGGCGTGCTCGGGGATGGTCGATGTGCGCCCCTGCTCCAAGGCCTGGCGAGCCTCGCGGGCGATGGCCGGCCCGGAGGCGAACGCCTCCAGATGCCCGGGTTGGCCGCAGCCGCAGAGCGGACCATCCGGATCCAGGGTTTGATGCCCGATCTCGGCGGCGAAGCCGCGCCATCCGGTCAGCATCCGGCCGTGGCTGATGACGCCGCCGCCGATCCCGGTCCCCACGTTGAGGTAGACCAGGTGGTCCACCCCAGCCCCGGCGCCAAACCGGTACTCCGCCAGCGCGCCCAGGTTGGCGTCATTTCCGGCGTAGATCGGCAGCCCCAGCGGACCGGACAACTCGTCCACCAGCGACACACCCTTCCAGCCCGGCAAGTTGGGCGGGTCGTGCACGACCCCGGCGGAATCGATCGGCCCCGGCGCGCCGATGCCTAGGCCCAGAATCTCCTCCCGGGGGATCCCCACCATGACTTCTTGAACCGTCTCCAGGATCCTGGTTACCACGGCCTGCGGGCCCTGCTGGGCAAGGGTGAGCTGCTCGGCCCGGGCGGCCTTCTCCCCGGCCAGATCGGTGCGCAGGGCCCGAATCTGGGTCCCCCCCAAGTCAACGCCGATCACCCAGCGCTTCATCCCATCGCCTCGGATTCAGTCGTTCGTGTGGCCAATGCTATCAACCCGGCCGGGAAACTGCAACCAGCCGCAGCGGGTGTAAGATTCGGGCCAGGCGAGGCTCGGCGCCGCGTGGACCCCGCGCTGGCCCCGGCCCAAGCCTCGAGGAAGGCGGCTGACCAAGATGCCGGAGGGATCCGATGGCCTATGAGTGGCCCCACCGGCGGCAGCTGGTGGAGATCGCCCAACGCTGTGAAGCCTACGGTCTGGTGTTGCGCAGCCAGGGCAACTTCAGCGTGCGCCTGCCGGGCGTCGGGCGCATCCTCATCACCCCCACCGGCCTCCCCTACAGCAGCATGGTGCCCGGCGACATCGTGGAGGTCGAGCTGGATGGCCGGCTGGTTAGCGCTCCTCATGAACCCTCGTATGAGCTCCCGGTTCACCTGGCGGCCTACCGCGCTGACCCGCGGATCAACGCCTGCGCCCACACCGAGCCGCCCCACTTGAACGCCCTGTACGCTCTGAACCGCACTCTGCCCAACGTGCTGGGCAACTTTATTTACGCTTTCGCCGGCAAGGGACTGGCGGTCGGCCCTCGCATGCGCAGCGGCGGCCCGGCCTTCGCCCAGGCCAGCCTGCAGGCGATGGGGGAACGCTTCGGCGTGGTGTGGCCTAACCACGGCCTGTTCTGCGTGGGCCGCGATCTGGAGGCCGCCTTCCTGCGCAGCCTGTATGCAGAGCAGGCGGCGCAGGTCTACTACCTGGCCATTAGCCTGGATGGCGCCGGGCCGGTCCTCTTCCCGCCGGACCAGGAAGCGGAGATCGTGCAATCATCGGTACAGGCAGGCTGGGACCGGCCCTGATGGATCCCAACAACCTAACCGTCGGATTGGCCGC
>Ga0299912_10005918_pt1 | contig 10046 bp, 11 predicted proteins | sample RVTome_2_FD_207667 | JGI IMG/M metagenome (GOLD analysis project Ga0299912, IMG submission 207667) | Soil microbial communities from uranium-contaminated site in the Upper Colorado River Basin, Wyoming, United States - RVT95D214 (version 2) ...
TATTCCCTTCCTTTTAATGGCTTTCATCAACTTACCAGATGCAATTAAAATAAAATTTGTATTGATAAAAAATTTTGATAAAAAATTATCTATTTAGAATTTCTCTAAATTTTATTATAAACAAATGATGAAGAATAGTATGATCTTTAAGTTTTGATAGAACTTCGTATTTACTCACTTACCCTATTAATCAGATGTTGATAATGTGTTACTGCTTGTCAGAATAGTTGAAATATTCAGGAAAAAATATCGTAAAGAAACGATTTTTCTATACCGGAGCTTTCTGGATACTATCTTCATGCCAATCAGGTGAACTCAATATGGCATCCATAACGTCCGCCGGTTTACTGACGACCCGGTAGGCTTCAAGATGAACAGGACGTATAAACCGGTTATCGACCATACTGTTAAAGAAAGTGATCAGGGGATCGTAAAAACTATTTGTATTCAGAAGGATAACGGGTTTTAAAAACTTACCTAGACGCTTCAGGGCTAATACTTCCATCAGTTCTTCGAGTGTACCGGTACCTCCAGGCAGGGCAATAACAGCATCGGTACCTTCAACCAGTTTCTTTTTACGTTCGTGCATATCCTGAACAATCACCATATCCTTTATTTGTTTGTGCGCCCATTCCACCTTTACCATGAATTCCGGGATAACACCTCTTATGTCACCTCTCCGTTCGACAAAACGGTCGGCGATACAACCCATCAAACCGACAGCTCCCCCGCCATATATAACCCTGATGTGATTATCTATAAGGATATCGGCGAGCTTCCTTGCAGCTAAAGAATAAATTTCAGGCGACTTACGACTTGAGGAACAAAAAATGGTAACGGATGTGATCATTTAAATGGATAGAATTTAACGGGTGAATTAATAAATAAGGATTCAATGTTACCAATTTAAAACGAAATAAATGGATATAATAAATAAATACAGGTAGCGATCATCTACCGCCACCTGTTATGCAATGAAATATAAAGGAATCCCGATATACAATGAATCGGGATTGTTCGACTACTATTTTTTACATTAACGTTTCTTTACAGTCTATGTAAAAAATAAGTCTCACGAATAAAAAAACTTTCTCAGAACGATACCACCAATCCTGCGGCAACCGGGTATAACTCGGGACCCCGATCGGCAAGGAACAACGGAACAGGATAATAATTTACATACAGTTTTATGGCCTTATATCCGGCACGGGCTGTTAGTCCATAACGTAAAGGTGAAAGATAGTAATCGTTTTTCACCTTCTCCTTCTCTTTCACTCCGTTTTCCACATATTTGATCTTTGTATTGGAAAAAAGTTTCAGGCCTCCGATAATTCCAGCCCCTAAGTAAAACCGGTCATTACGGTCTTTTCCAAAGAATTGAGCTTCAATCAGGAGAGGAACGGTAAGATAGGTCGATTGCAACCTGTTTTTTGTTGTGTTATCAGGGATGGGTTTCCAGGTGATTTCTCCGTCGAGCTTTTGAATGGAATTGGTATCGCTGAAGTGGTAATTGCTCCATTCAATACCCATACCTGTTACGATTCCGATACGATCGGTACCAAAACCCACGCTGTATTGGGCAAAATTCAGGTTAATGTTCCATGAGCGAGCAGTATTAAGATCCATAAACTCATTTACTGCGCTCCTGTTGAATGAAAGATCTTTGTCTACATAATTGTTTAAGCCGAATTCGAAACCGGCCCAGTGTCCTTTAAAATTTTTCCATGGTTTCTCTTCCAAATCCTCTTCTTCTTCCTGCTCTTCTTCAAGATCATCCTGAACAATATCTTCCTTCTCTTTAAATTCATCGTCATTCTCATCTTCTGACCGGTTCTGGATCTTCACTGTTGTTTCTCCGTTTTGTTCAATGATCCGGATCTTTTTATTTCCCAGGCTGATGAACGTTGTATCGCCCCGTTCGGTAACCTCTTTATGCTGTATTTCGGTAGGCAGTGAATCCTCATCAGTGATAATCACTACCTCTTCTTCGATTATTATGCTATCCACGTTAATTGTGTCCTGCCATCGATTCATCGCCTGTGAAACCGGCATGCTGAAAAATCCTGCTGCGAGGCAGCAAAGAAAAAATGTAATTTTTGCTTTCATGTATTTTAGTTTTGAGTATTACGTTGCGTTTTTCTTATAAATTCGAAGTTTTCTCCATCGATTCCGATCTCGGTTAGTTTTCCTTTGTCGTTTGTATTTGTACGCAAGGCCAGCTGGTTTTCCGTAAGTGTATTAAACCCCTTGATACTTAGATTCATGGCATCGAACAGGATCTCACGACGTGAGGGTATTATTGAGTTCCATCGTATTTTTCTGTCCTGTTTTTCTGAGAATCCCTTTTGATCAGATACTCCGGATGAAGGGGATTCATCCTGTTTCACCGGAGTTTCCGGATCGGTCCATACGATTTTATTTTCCAGTATTAGAGACAGGGGACTCAATGAAGCAAGGACAATTTTATCCTGCCTTCGGGTATCCGATGAATCGACAGCCGCAAGTTCTTCGCCGGTATAGGTTTTTTCATTATCGAATGTTTTAATTACCGACTTTATTTCTTTGACTAAGTTTTTCCCTGCTTCCTGTTCTGTGCTTTGTGTAGTATTCTCTAATTTAATTTCTGAAATTTTCGTCGTCTGATCCGAATTGAATTGATGGGTATCAGGCCAGGAAAACCACAATATTAATAAGGCCACCGCGGCTGCCACACCAGCCGATACGTAATAAATTGTCCTTCGCAATGAGAGTACCTGAACTTTTTTCAACTGTTTCTTCTGAGAATACCGGATCGATTGGTCTGCTTTCAAAAGGATCTTACCATACAAATCGAAAAGTGATTGAAATTCAGGATTCTTTTGCAGGTAATTTTTGAGACGGTCGGTCGATGTTGCATCCAAATCGCCTTCATAGTATGCGATACAAAATTCTTCGAAATTCTGTTTGCTGATGGTCACAACATTACTGAACGATTTCAAAAGCCTGTCTTTATTTATACTCAGCTTCGAATCACCCAGGACAGCCTGAGACAAAATCAGGAAAGAAAACTCTTCCGAAAGATCAGGATTCTCAGAAAGGAATAGCTTTACAGCGGCCTCATCCTGTTTTCCAAGCTTACCTTCGAGGTAATCAATCAGGTACTGTTCGTAATTCGTTCGGTTGATGTTCATATTTAGTATCTCAGTCAAATAAGAACTTCCGGGTTTCCAATGAGTTTCCGGAGAGCCAGCCGGCCTCTGTAGATATAGACCTTAACCTGACTTTCCGACAAACCTGCAATCTCGCCAATTTCTTCATAGCTGTATCCTTCATAATCACGCAACAGGATTACGGAACGCTGAATATCGGGGAGCTTTTCAAAAGCTTCCTCGAGGTTCTTTTTCAGGTCGAAAGGTACCGGGATCTCGTGTGTTTCCATGTTTTGTATTTCGTCGAGTATTACAACATTTCTGGTTTTCCGGGTATGATCTATCAGCGTATGATACGCTGCGGTGAACAGGTAGGAACGCACCTTTGAAAAGGATACATTCTCATGTTTCACCCAGAGCTTTTCATAGGTATCCTGTACAATGTCCTGCGCCGTGCTTCCGTTCCTTATGTTTTTCAGGACAAAGCGGTACAGGCGGTCGGCATACTCGTTTACACTCAGGTTGTACTCAGTTACGGTCATAGGTTTCCGATTCGTTCATAGGACGCTCAGCAATATGGGAAAGTTACAGGAAAGGTATAATTAATTGAAATATTTTTCTGAATTAGAAATTAATAAGGTTATACTATGATTTATTCTTGCAAAATACTTGCCCATCAAATAATGATTACGAATTATTGTTAAATTATATCAGAAGATATGATAACCATGAATTAAAAACAATATGCGAATTCCTTTTAACCTTAATAGGGGCTGTATACTCATAATAAATTTTCTATCTGGTGATTAAAGAATACCCGCTGAATAATTGAAAACAACTCCTTATAACCTGTTGAGAAGAATTTGACTGATTTAGATATAAGACATTATAATCCAAATCCAATCCTGATACCGCCTGCCATATGGGTTCCGATATACCCGAAATCGTTGATTCCCCGGTTATATTTTACGGTTACATGTTCGGGTGAATAGTGAAATGCATATTTCACTCCGAAACCTATAAAAAGATCAAGGTACAGCGCGGGCATGATCTGAGATTGATAACCTAAGGTAGCACAGGCACCAATGGAATGAATGTTCATAGTATATTCAATGTCCTGCATATTCTGGTAGGGTAGACCATCTTCACCTGTATACTCAACCCAGGTATAGTTATTGCCATCGATATCGAAATATTTATAAGTAGCACCATAATACAAATAATAACCTTTTGAAACGGGTTCTTTCGAAAGAAATATTTTCTGAGCGATACCCAATCCGACACCCAGCATTTGATCATAACTATATGGATCGTAGTAATCATCACTTCCTCCAAGATTCAGAAGGTCAACCGATGAGCGATCAAAATAATAATAAGGCGAAAGAATAAGCCAGCGAGGAGTATTTTTTATATGAATATCAAAGTCAATACGCAAACCATTTGAAATAATATATTGGGGTACGCCAAAAATCAGGAAATTATAATCTTTCTTTTCAGGTTGCTCTGCCTTTATTGAAATAAACGCACTAAGGGTAAGCAGTATGATAATAAAAATGGTTTTCTTCATGGGTTGCAGGATTAAAGTATTACGCCAATTCTTAAACCGAGTAAAAGGATATTACCCGTATAATTATACCCGAAGTAACCGGTATTGAAACGGTCGGTATCGGCACCACCGGCATCCATGTAGCTGAAACGGGTTCCGAGCCCGGTAAATAGATCAACCGATACGACTTTGCGTATAAAAAACTGGTATCCGAGAATCAGATCGCCTCCGACTTTATGAATATTTCCTTCAGCCGATATATCTACTTCTCCGGAATCATCGATATATTCAATATTAAAATAATTGTATGAAATACCATAACTCAAATAGAGACCATAATTTTTAAATTCTTCGAATGCGAAAATTTTATGGTATACATTAAGTCCGCCTCCGATAAGGAAAGAGAACTGATTCTTATCCAATGCAAAATTATCTTCCTCTTTCTCACTAAGATAAAACTGTGGACAAATCTGCAAATAATGTCTGGTGCTGACTCGTTTTTCAATATCGATTCTTATTCCACGGTTTATGAGGTATTGGGGTAAAAAAGAATAGATGGTTTCATGAGTTTTCTCTTCCTGTGGAGAAGCATTCACGAATGGGACAAACAGCAATAGCAGCAATATGAATTTTTTCATATCGGATTTAGTTTTATTGTTGAGAATAGATAGAACTTATAAATTGGATCTGGTTATCATCATCAATTGAATATTCCGATAATCCCTGTTCAGTAGCGACGAGTAACAATGTATCAATCGGAATAACATCAAAGGCATCAATCTGTATGGTACTTAAAAATTCAGGTTTGACAGGATCAGTCAGATTAAATACCTTTAACCCTTCATCGCAAACAAAAAGTAAAGTTCCGCTAATACCCAATCCCCGTGGGCTTTCCATTGGCAACGATTTAACCTGGGAAGGGTTTACAGGATCTGAAATATCAATGATATCAAGCTGGTTCAATCCCTGCGAGCAGGGGCCCGAGGAATTCAGGGTGGAGTATGCATAATTGTCTTTTACCACAACCGGATCACAACTCTGGATATGGCTGTATAGTGAAAGATATTGAGGCGAAGCAGGATCTGAAATATCAAAAATATAAACTCCGTTCTGTGCACCAAGGAAGAGTAAATCTCCCAGTGCAAAAATGGTTTCAATCCCCCACTCTAACTCAACTTCACCGATGAGTTGAGGATTTTCTTCATTTGTAATATCGAATGTTTTCAGCTTCGATGCATCAACTGTAAAAAGGTAGTTATCCGATATTGTAAAACGGGCCAGCGAACCTCCTGTACCACTGGCATCTGTCATTTCGGCAGAATAATCGAATTTCTGCGACTCACAAGCAGCAATAAAAAGAATTGCAGAAAAGAGGATATATAATGATGTTTTCATAGTATTCAGAATTTAGTTGTTGATTTTTTCCCAACCAACAATAATGGTATTCCTTGGTCTGTTGGCAACTGTGAACATATAGGGGATATAGTCCAGATCGGGTGGTGTACTCTCAGGAAAAACATTCTGGATACGATCTGTAACCGACAAATGTTCGAGATCGCTAATATTAATAGCAACGAGATCAGTGGCATTATCGGCCAGCAGGCTGTTATTTTTAATAGCTATGTCAATACAGCCCGGGATGTTGATGAAACCGATATTTTGAGGATCCGACGGGACATGGTTGTCGATAACATGAATGCCTTTATACCGTTCATTCAGATAAATGATCCGATCCTTGTAGTATATTTTCCCTGGATTGATAATTTCCAGGGCATCACGGAATTTGATGCTTACTTCCAGATCCTTACGCTCCATAAGTACCGGAAAGTAATCGGAGGGATTATAAAAATCATCGCGCGAAGAACCAAGAAAGAGGGCAATGAATAAAAGCAGAAAGAATATACGTAGTTTCATATGGGCAGTTGTTGGTTAACGATATAATGATACTCTAAACAGTAAAAAGTTGCTTTAAGATACGATTTTTTTACGAACAGGTATTTCCCGGCTCAGGCAGTGCAATGTTCCCAGTCCCCAGACCAGGTCGACAGAATGGATCCCAATAACATTCTTACCAGGGAAAAGCTCATGTAGAATTCCCAGTGCCCTTGAATCATTTTTATCATTAAACGTGGGTACCAGCACACATCCGTTGGTGACCAGGAAATTTGCATAACTGGCAGGCAGGCGCATTTCTTCGAAATCGATACGGCCCGGCATGGGAAGTCCAACAATAGTAAGAGCATTGCCATCCTCCAGCCGGGCATCGCGGAGTCGTTGAAGGTTTTTCTTTAATTTTTCGTGATTGGGATCGTTTTTATTCTCCTCGACACATGCTACCACAGTGCTCCGGTTCACGAAGCGGCAAATATCATCGATATGGCCATGCGTATCATCGCCTTCAATGCCTTCGCCCAGCCAGATCACATTGGTTATGCCCAGGTACTCACGAAAAACAGTTGCATAATCCTCCTTTGTAAATCCCGGATTTCGTACCTGCACCTGCTGATCCATCAGGCATTCTTCGGTGGTTATCAGCGTGCCTGTCCCATTTACATCAATGGCCCCTCCTTCGAGCACCACTGGCCTTCCTTTGTACCGGACCTGTGTCAGTGGTATCTTGAGAAAACCGGAAACAATTTTCGGAACATGCCTGTCGAGGCGGCAATTCGGATATTTTGTCCAGCCGTTAAACCGGAATTGAAGGCCCTCCATGTTTCCGTCAGCGGTTTTGACAATTATGGGACCCGAATCGCGCATCCAGGAGCGGTTCGTTGGCTGAATGATATAGCTGATCTGAGACGTATCGGCATGAGCTTTCTTGAGTAGGGAAAGGACTTCTTCACGGTGCTGGTCTGATTTTACAACCAGGATAACGGGTTCGTATAATACGACTTTACGGATAATCTCAACGAAAACCCACTTCACTGCGGCAAATTTTCCCGGCCAATCGGTCCCTTCGTGCGGAAATGCCAAAAAGGTAGCCTGGTGTTTTTCCCATTCGGCTGGTAGCCGGCGGTTTGGTGTATTCATTCGAAGCATCAGTCGATAGTACGTTTCAGGATATCGCCATAGGCATCGATACGCCTGTCGCGCAGGAACGGCCAATTCTGTCGTACTTTCTCCATATACTTCCTGTTGATTGCGGCCATCACAATTTCTTCTTTTTTGGACGAAGCCTGTGCAATGATTTCTCCCTGAGGGTCTGCGATAAACGACGAACCCCAGAATTCCAGTCCTGCCTGATCTTTTTCAGGCTGTTCAAAACCAACGCGATTGACCGTTGCTATATAAATTCCGTTGGCTATGGCATGTCCGCGCTGAATGGTTATCCATGCTTCAAGCTGTTTTGTTCCGAACCGTTCCTTTTCACGGGGATGCCAGCCTATAGCTGTTGGATAGAAGATCACTTCGGCATCATGAAGAGCAGTAATACGGGCTGCTTCAGGATACCACTGGTCCCAGCAGATCAGTGTACCGATTTTGCCATAGGAGGTTTTAATGGCATTGAATCCAAGGTCACCCGGGGTAAAGTAGAATTTTTCATAGTATCCAGGGTCATCCGGGATATGCATTTTCCGGTATCGTCCTGCCTCACTGCCGTCGGAATCGATAATGCAGACAGTGTTATGATACAAACCGGTTGTTCGTTTTTCAAAAAAGGGAATAAGGAGTACGACATTGAGTTCTTTTGCGAGTTTGCTGAATGCATCGAAAGATTTACTATGAAAGGGTTCAGCAAATTCAAAATACCGTGTATCTTCTTTCTGGCAAAAATAAAATGAACTGTACAATTCCGGTAGACAGATTACCTGAGCACCATCGGAAGCTGCTTTTGTGATCCACTTCCGGCATTTATCCAGGTTATGCTCAGGAGTATTGTTCAGATTTATCTGAATCAATGCTATGGTGAATTTATCAATCATTCTATGAAATATCCATTTTGAATTTGAAACAGCTAAATTAGTATTTTCAAATCATTATAAACTTAGAAAATCGTTATGATTGCGTCGAAAAAAAATACTGTCGAATTATAATCAATATTGATATTAAAGCTGAGTTGAAATATTAAAAATATTGTTTTTAAAAAAACCGGGTTAGCTGTAAAAAGCTAACCCGGAAGTAAAAATTAATTTTAAACTTAGAATTTAAGGTAATGTACTAATAAACTCTCTAAGATCAGTAATTAAAAACCAGTCATATTTACTAAGGGTTTAACTCCTGCGTTTTTAAAAGCATCAATATCGCTTGAGAAATCGGCAGTGACATATTCATTAATAGGATAAATTGTAATTGAGCTTCCTGAGGCAACCATTTCAAAAACTCTCCAGGTATTACTCGACACCGAACAAACCGGGGCATCAAATGCTTCTTGTAATCCGGTAACATCATACACTTCTATGCGAGCTGGGGAACTATAGATTCCTGCACCACCGGTAACAGACTGATCGGAATAATTATGAACCGAATACCTGTAAACACCATCTAAAAAGCTGTGAATGGTTATGGTTTCAGGACCATAGCTGACCAAATCATCCACATCCAGATCCACAGTACCGTCATCATTATAATCGTCGCCATAGAATACATGAAATCGGCTGTCGTCGGAAGCCGGTCCGGTTAAATGCGAATCGAGGTCATATGGAGTTACGCCCCAGAGCAGAACAATTCTAAAACTACCGCTTTCGGGTGCCGCAACAATTGTTTGCTGTGGCGCATAATTTTCTCCTTCAACAATCTGTACATTGGAAATTATTCGCGTAAAATATCCACTTGTTTCAATAATCATCCTGTATGTACCAACTTCTATTTCATCTATAATATAACTGCCATCAACACCTGTAAGAGCAAAAGCTTTGGCATTATCGCCATCGGTTGCTGTTATATCCTCAGTTAGACTTACCTTAACATTGCTCATGCCGTATCCGGTTTGCGAATCAATTATATAACCGGATAAGGACCCCACGATTTTTTCCTCTTCTTTTTTACAAGAACCAAAACAAACCAACAAGACCAACCCTGCTAGCATAAGTGAATAAATGTTTTTTTTCATATTCTAATATTTATTTTTTGCCTACTCTCTGGTTTTTCGGCTACCACCATGTGTATTATTTTCAGGATTTTGAACTTTTTATTTTATACTGATGAGCCTTCAAGTTTGTTTCAAAAATGGGTTGATAAATAGTTAACCACCATGAGTTACTCTGTCATCAACCAAATATGATAGTGAAGTTATCAATCTATGAAATATCCGTTTTGAATTTGAAACAATTAAATTAACGTGAGTTCGAAATAAGAATGTTAATTATTTGTAGTTAAAAAATTGGGATTTTGTTAACTTTAAAGTATTGATTATCAAAGTAATAAAGTTAAAA
>Ga0299912_10005919_pt1 | contig 10046 bp, 11 predicted proteins | sample RVTome_2_FD_207667 | JGI IMG/M metagenome (GOLD analysis project Ga0299912, IMG submission 207667) | Soil microbial communities from uranium-contaminated site in the Upper Colorado River Basin, Wyoming, United States - RVT95D214 (version 2) ...
AATTTGTTAGCCTGAGACGAGGAGATCATGAAGTTGAGCAACAAGGGGGAGTGGATGGACTGTGGCCCGCCCCGGCTTTCTCCCTGGACAACCGTTAAATTGCTTGCAGATCTCCAATCGCCTACATAGTGCACAGAATCTTCCTCGTCTTTGAGATTTTGGGACTCCAAAGCTTCGTACTGCACACGGCAATAAACCCCCTGAAGTGCCGGCCTACTCCAGGGGCAGCCGGGCGCTTAGGTTCCCCCGCTCTTATGACATCCGATTTATGGCGGACTATTTATATACTTTAGATGTTATAACTAGCCGACATTACGGATCATTAACCTCACTTTGCATCAAATATGCACCAGCCGTGATGTCATCCTGATTAGGGCGTGAGGATATCACGCGGACTCCGTAAGCTTCTGCTTTGCATCATCAAGCCCCTTTCCAAGGTATCTACTAAGTAACTTTCCATCGACCCGCCGGTACGCTCTGTAATATCCATGCCGGTCCCTTCTGATAGACCAGCCGAGAATATTTATGCCTGAGCCCTCAGTCCTTCGTCTTTTATTAACATCGGATTGTAAGGCCATGCTGCGCAGTAGATTTCGGCTCGTAATCGATGGCTCAGTCGTTCCCTGACCGTCGTCAATGACTTCGGGGAGCGCCTGAATATGGGCTTCCAGATCCTTGTCTGCAACTTCGCAACCGTTTACCAAGACATGCCGCGGCATGATAATAATTACGAGAGCGCTGGAAAATTCCAATTGGATAGACCGCTTCTCTTTCTTGTAGGTAGCTCCCAAAGCACGATATCCTTTGGCTGCAACCAATTGGAGAATCTTGTTTGGAAATTGCATCGCAAAGATGGTTGACGGGTTCATAATTCGTCACCTCTGTTGCATGGCTGCACCGCTATTAATGCGACGATTTTCATGCTCATGGGGTCTTGCTAACGCGTTCTTGTTGCTAACACCCTTAAACCCTTTAAACCCTTCGGAGGGGGAGAAGAGTGTAAGCCCTTCACCCTCTTCACCCCTCGAAACAATCTCCTCGGTTACCTCTTCCTGATCGGTTCCTTCAATTCCAATAACGCGTGTCTCAGATCGAAGTTCCCTAGCCCGTTTAGAGTGAGGGGTATAAGAACTCTGCTTTCCAGATCTTGCGACAGAAAAGATGCCCCATTTCACACCGCTGCTGTTGGCATTGGAGATAGTTCTTTCCGTCACCCCCAGGTGGGCAGCCAATTTGTGGCGAGATGCTACAACAGGAAACCCGTCCCCATGTTGCATGAACCGGTCGTACATCTTCCAGGCTGTTGGGGACGGCCCCGGTTCCCAGGACGGCCGACGGTCATAATGCAAGACCTGTCTGATTACCTTTTTGATGTCAGCTTCTGTTAAGGGCTCCTCTGTGTTGGTTTTGTTCAATGAGCTCAGAGTTATCGCAATGTAGTCAGCCGAGATACCTCGGTCTCGTAAGTGGCAACCGAGACGGAAGAGAGTCTTGTTTCTGGTTCCTATTCTCATGAATTCTATATCGGCCCGGTAAGCCTTTTTCTTTTCCGTGTTTTTAGTCGTCAGCAGCGACAAGAGTGATTCGGGGAACGGGGCAAGAATTACTTCAGATAGATCAGAAGATTCAGCGAACCTGTACCGGCAACCAGACTCGTGAATGGATGGTGGAGCGACCACCAGGCCCCGAACTTTGATTTCAATTCCGGGGTATTCATTTGGCTCGCTACCGAAAAGAGCCGGGTAGTCAGGGCGGCGGGTATTATAGTCATGCCAACCCCCGCCACCGGTGAGAACTCGTCGCGTCGGCTCAAAAGGGCCGTAGGCTTCAACAAGTTTCTCGTATGATTCTTTGCCTCCATTCCTCGGATCTGCATCGGTCACAATGAGGTTAGATGGCCACAGGGCGATTCCTACGTTTGCCTTTGGCCAGCGCAACCACCAGGTAATAATCTGGCCTGCGTCGGTCGTGGCAGAATTGGCCCCGTTCGGTAAATCCCCGCGATGAAAGAGGGGATGCTTGCCAGGTGTACTACATTTTCCGCCCTTCTTACAGGAACATGCCCCGTCCTCTTTGATCCAATGCAGCGGGAGTACATGCCAGCCCAATTCGGCATATGCAAGGGCGGCTGACAGGCACGAGGAATCGGCCGGTAGTCGTGTTTTTTTATCATATTTTGCCTTGCAATCGGATTCAACAACAGATAGTCTAGCCATAAAGTAAGCCTCATCAGTTAATCTTTGTTGTCCCGAACCCCAGGCCCTCACCTGGGGTTTGCTTTTTTGTCTCGGGACCAGCAGGGGAACCCTGACGGGGACCTTATCTATCCTGACATGCCGGGTATTTCAAGCCCATAATGGCACAGTAGTTGCAAGAAAAACAAAAGCGCGGGGTTAGCCAAGATACTTACACTGGATTATGAAACGCGACCTGGTTTTGCGGCTTCAAAAGACATATATGACGGCCCTGTAACAGCCCACTAATACACAAACAGCTTTAGGGGTCCCTTTTTAGGGGTATATCATTGATACTGCTTTCCCCCCTCCCCCCCGGTGGTCCCGACCTTCTGATCCGTAGTCAGAAGGTCCGCGCTACGGATTCGAAGTCCGGCGCTCTATTCGAACTTACTGATTAAGAGTCAGTTGTGCGGCTTCTTGCAAGCACATCCATTGTACGCGCGTGGAATCAAATCTGAGCGACGCTCTACTTTCCCGCACCCCCCCTTGACTGACCTTAGAACGCACGACAGCGCGGCTCTCCGTGAGCTGATGACTGGCGGGGCAATCCCGGGACCTTCTTTACTTTCAACTTGTCATATAACGGAAGCCGTTATACCATAGAAGCGTGATCAGGAGTTTCAAAGACAAAGAAACAGAGAAACTGTTCAGCCGGGAGGCATCGCTGAAGCTGCCCCAAGATCTTCAGAGGGTAGCTTTAAGAAAGCTCAGGATGTTGCATCGCGCCACGATCCTGGCTGACTTGAAAGTCCCTCCGGGAAATCGTCTGGAACCCCTTTCAGGAGACCGGGAAGGGCAATACAGTATCCGCATCAACGATCAATGGCGCGTCTGCTTTATCTGGAAAGAAGGAGATGCCTACGACGTGGACATCGTTGATTACCACAAAAGGAGGCGCAGGAGATGAATACTAAGACTCTCGCTCCGCTCCACCCTGGCGAGGTGTTGCTTGAAGAATTCATGCGCCCTATGGGTATAAGCCAGAACCAGCTTGCACGGGACCTGAAGGTCCCACCGCGGCGTATCAATGAAATCGTCAACCGTAAACGAGGCATTACCTCCGATACGGCCTTACGACTGGCGAGGCATTTTGGCACTTCGGCTCAATTCTGGATGGGGTTGCAGGCAGACTATGACCTAGAGCTTGCAGAGGATGCGTATGCCGACAAAATCTACGGGGAGGTAAAAGTTAGAGACAGCTCTCAAAAGACAACCGCCGCATAAGTGATATTCAGCCACTTCCCTATACCCCTCTTTGTGACGCCGGACAAGCCGGGGCTGTGATCCTCCGCAAAGTCCCATTTACCCAAAACACCTCCTGCGGTGTCTGACGACGTACAACAAACTTGTTGACATGCGGAACCTGCGATGTTATACGTTGTCAGACAACGGAACGGGTTCACAAAGAAGGGGGTGCCATGAAAGCCATAGCCTACATCAGATGCAGCACCGAAGGTCAGGCCACCGAAGGAGTATCCTTGCAAACACAGGCCGAGGCTATACGACGCTACGCGCAGTACAAAGGGCTGGCCATTGTTGAGGAAATCGAAGACGCCGGTGTGTCCGGGGGGATCAACCGGGCCAGGCAAGGTTTTATCAACTTGCTTGATCGTATTCAGGCCGGGGATGTTCAGGTCATAATCCTTTATTCCTTGGAACGCTTGAGCCGAGACATGCTCACCCTCTTGGCGCTGGAAAGGCTCCTGCACGAATACGACGTGGAATTGCACACCGTCGAGGGTCAACTTGATACCAGCACACCGGACGGCTTCATGAATTTTGCAATGCGAGCCTTCATGGGAGAGATGGAGCGCCGGCAGGTCAAGCACAGGACCCGAAGGGCTTTGCAACACAAGAAACGACAAGGCCAGGTTGTGGGGTCAATTCCGTTTGGATACTCTCGGCAAGGTGACCAACTTGTTCCGGTTGCCAGGGAACAAGCCGTCATCGGAAAAGCAAACGAGCTGTACCGTTGCGGCCTCCGGTTAGTGGAGATTACGGAGCGCCTGAACGGACAGGGAATCACCACGCGGTCCGGGAAGGCATGGACCCCCATGCAGGTCAAGAGACTTCTTACCGCGTATGAGGAAACTTTTAAGAAAGGAACAACCAAGATAGGTGACGCCGCCAGGAAATTTATTGAAGCTGTAGCCTGATCGGTGTATTACAGCGTCAACAAGGGGAAAGGGATGAAAAAGAATAACGAACCGAACGGTGTGTTATTCACACCGGAATTTCAAGAGACCGTGAAGAGGCTTAACGACAAAGAGCCAGAACTTGCCGCCCTGGTTAGTCCTGATTCTCAGACCTGCCAGGCTGATACAGACAAAGGGGCCTGTGAAGATGAAAAGACGCCAGCGAAGTCATAATGATATTCAGACCGGGTCAATGGACCAGCGGCTACTTGCGTGGCAAGTCCACCAGGACAATTTGCGCGCAGGGATGGCTGAGCAGCTCTCTATAAAGAAAGCTCTCTTGAAGGCCCTTCCAACAGGAACACATGGGTCAACAAACCGTAGCCGGGAATTGCAATTATGGAAGGATCACGACTTATGGCCACCACCGGAAAAGGACCAGGCCCATCGGCGTCAGACACCGCTTGACGTCGCAGCTTCTTCCGACCCCATGGAAGAGACAATGCGCATGACCACGGATGAACAGTTAGAAACAATGTGGTACGCTGGCAAATCAGCCGATGTCAGACACCGTGAGACTCCTCAAAAACCTGGACTATCGGATGCTGAGATCCTACTCAGGGCAAAGGAACTTCTCATGAAGGACGTTTTCGTTGCAGAACGGCCAACTACAGCCAAAGGCAGAGACTCAACTCTTCCCACCACAATGATTGCGGGCCGCTTCCCGAATGATCTTGTGGCAGAATTGAAGGCCCTGGGGGGCAGGGTATCCCACCATCTGGAAAGGGCGCTCAGGCTGTACCTGAAAGTCCTCAAGACGGAGTAGACACTATGGAAAATATTGACATGATGCTCGACGGGGACACCCTCGTCCTCAAGATTGATTTGTCCAAGGACCTCCATTGCACGGCGGAGTATAAGTCCATGAGAATCGCCAGCACTGAGGGGAATCTTCCGATTTGGCAAGATGGAAAACCCCATCCGAAGCAAATACGGGTGAACTTGAATGTTTGGCGACCATTAACGTGGCAAGAGAAAGAGGCCGCGGAGAAGGAGCGGCGGGACAGAAGGGGTTGGTGATATATCTAGTCTGGTCTGGTCTTGACTGGCCCTTCCCCAGACCAGAAGGTCTCTCTATGGAGAGAACGGTCACCTATTGAAAGCCCGGGCAATGAGTTTAACAGCTTGTCTTTACACAGTTAATGCTGCGTATGCCCCAGATCGGATAATTTTACCGGAAACGAAAACACATACACACGAAGCAGCAAACTAAGATTTTTCACGCTCTCTCCGCGGGGGAGATTATGATACTGTAGTTTATGGTTGACAACCTTGAACGATTTTCGGAGAATAGTGTCAAATAAAGATGTAGCTGCCCTCACCGTTTCGACGGTGGGGTGAGGAGCCCGGCAACGGGCTCTTGTTATTTTTGGGGCATGGACGTGCGGACCTACGTTTACATTGACGGATTCAACCTCTTTTACAGAGTCCTCAAGGGGAAGAGCGGCCTCAAGTGGCTTAACTTGAAAGAACTCGTTCGGAAGATCCTCAGACCCAATTGCCAGATCCTGCGAATTAAGTACTTCACAGCCCTCGTCCTCCCTAATCCTAGAGACCCCGACAAGCATATAAACCAACAGACCTATATCAGAGCCATAGAAACTTTCATCCCGGAAGTGGAGGTTTATTACGGCAGGTTCCTTGAAAGCAAGAAGCGGCTCCCCCTGGTAAACCCCACCACAACGTCACGCTCCGCACAAGTCCTCAAGATGGAGGAGAAAGGCTCTGACGTAAACCTGGGGGTCCATCTTGTTTACGACGCGTGCAAAGACCTCTATGACTATGGGGTCGTGATTTCCAATGACGGTGACCTTGCAGAAGCGTTGCGAATTGCCAAAGAAGAATTGGGTAAGACCATCGGGGTCATTTCTCCGGTCTATCCTCTGACGTATGACCTGATGGAATACGCTTCTTTCTACAGATACATCAGGCCCAAGACCCTCCAGTCTTCTCAGCTCCCTAATCCAATTCCGAATACTCCAATCCGTAAGCCCGCGACCTGGTGAGTCTTGTCAAGAACGCCCCGAATGCGTCCGCGGGTTCGGGAGTCCCTTTTATTTTTAAGGTGACTCGATTCGCCCTGGCCCCTCCCCCTCCGGGATGGCTCCTTCCTGGAAAACTATTCTGTAAATTCGTAACTTCCGGTGCAACCCTCTGACCCTCACCCCGCCGTACCCCGCGGGACTCAAAAATCCTGGGCTCCATCGCCCCTCGCTTGACCACCAAAATCCAGCCTCTGGAAAATCGCGCTGTTTTTACCCCAAAAAAACCCCGGAAAATCACGGGTCAAAAAGCTTTTTAAAGCACTTGTTGTCGCCCCACAACCTGAGGACAAATCTCGTATTGAGCGGGTAAGGAATCGCCCGCAGCGCCGGCAGTGAGTGTTAGTTTCCCGTCCCCATTTTGATTGCAACAAACTATGGCAGAGACCGAAACATCCAAGGAATGTGCCGCTGCCAGCCCTGAGCATTTTTGTGGTTGACATGACCCCATAAGTACGCGCAAGACCACCCCGCATGTTTGCAATGGAAAGGGGTTGGTTCTCATGGCCCATGTCATCACGATCTGCAATCACAAAGGCGGCGTAGGGAAGACAACCACTGTTGTCAACTTGGCCCATGCCTTTGTGAAGACAGGGAAAAAAGTCTTGGTCGTGGATGCTGATCCACAGGCTAATGCTAGCCAAACCCTGGGAAAAGTACCACCCCATGACCAGCCAGTCGGGGTGTCGGATCTTTTCATGGAAAAGGGTAAGGTGTTTTCAACTACCTGTGTTGACACGAAAATTCCTGAGATCAAACTTATCCCGGCCACATTAAGGATGTTTCAATTGGAGCGGATGATCCCTGAGACGAAAAAGGTCTTGGGATTGCGGGCCAAACTCGACGCGGGGGCTCGTGAGATGTTTGACTACATCCTGATCGACACGCCCCCTAACCTGGGGACTTTCCAACTTAACGCCCTTGCCGCCAGTGATTATTTCATGGTCCCTGTTCAGGCAGACTCATTCCATGCGCTGACCGGTCTCGAGTACCTCATGGAGACGGCAGGATTTGTCAGAGAGGATTGTAACGAGGATTTGAAGTTTCTCCGGGTTTTGGTAACGATGTACGACGGCAGGACCTCAGTTGCCAAAACAATGGCCCAGGAGATCCGGCGGCATTTCGGGAAGGACCGGGTTTTTCAGACCGTCATCAACCGGAACACCTTACTGGCCCAGGCTGTCATTGAAGGGAAGACGATCTTCTCCAAGGACACCCGCGCACCAGGGGCAAAGGATCATATGGCCCTCGCCCGCGAGCTGGCCCAGATCCTGGGAGGGTAAGGCATGGCCAAGAAAACAACCTTTAGGGACATCCTGCGGGAGAGTTTCCCTATAAGCTTGTCCGACCACCTTGACGACCCTCCCCAGGCCAAAGAGGCCGGGAGCGACCCTCCTCATGACCCCGGCCACCATCTGACCACCACACCCGAACCGGAGCAATCGGCCGAGGAAGTAAGGGCAATCCTTCGGACTCAATTCCCTGAATTGCAGGTTGTCCCCAGACCTGAAGTTATCCACAGGACCGTGCCAGATTCTGACCCGGTGCCCGAACCTCCCGTATCAGATTCTGCTACCGTATCAGCTTCTGCTACCGTATCAGATTCTGCTACCGTGCCCGGTTCTGATAGGGTCAAAATCACCTCCAATTTTTTCACAATGGACAACGATGTCTTCGACAAATTGCCCGAACTTCAGACCCCGGCAGAGCAACTTGTGTACCGTTACCTCTACCGAATTGCATATGGATGGCACCGTCAAACCTGCTTCATCGGCCTGAAAGCCCTTTCTCGCCGCTGCAATATGAGCAAAAATACGGTCCGGTCCGCTTTGGATGGCCTTGAGAGCAAGGGCCATGTCAAAGCTTTGGAGGTTATTAACGAGAAGGAGATGAAGGGGACAATTTACCGGGTGTTTCTTCCTTGCGAGATTCCAGGGATTGAGAGCCCTACCTGTTTTCACCGTATCAGTTTTTGATACCGTATCAGTTTTTGATACCGTATCAGTTTTTGATACCGTATCTGATCTCGGTAGAGAGACCGTATCAAAATTTGACCCTATTAAAGTACAAGTACTGTACAGTACACTGTTGTTTTTTAAACACACACAAGGGGGCCTGCGTCCCCACGTAAAACACAACAGGTTACTTTTCGACAAATCATCTTCCGGGGGAAACTACGCACACAGCAATTCACTCCTCTCACTTTCTAACCGAACTTCCCTTATAAGAGGTGCGCTGTGCAGAAACGACAGCTCAGTGCCAAAGAGATTTTACACGACATCAGGAACGGTCTGTCCGATGCTGAGCTTATGGCCAAACATCACCTTTCCGAAAAGAATCTGCGATCGGTCTTTAGAAAATTGGTGGAAGCTCAGGCTCTGAGCTGGCCTGAATTGGATCTGCGAGAAGCAATCTTTCAAAAGACAAAATACCAGCCACCGATGGCCGTTGACCAGATCGAACAGCCAGAGGAAGCATTTCCAAAAGCTGCGGTAGACGAACCACCACTTTTGACTGCGGTACGAAAGGGCCAGTTGACGGAGGTTAAGAAGCTCATTGATGAGCATGCGGACCTGGAGGTCAAAGACAAAGCTGGGGCTACCCCATTAATACTGGCAGCCAAAGAAGGCCATAAGGAAGTATTGGAACTTCTAATGAACAGCGGCGCAAACTATCACGCCGAAGACTCAGAGGGAAAATCAGCAGTGTCATTGGCCGCTATCAATAACCATCCCGAAGTAGTCACATTGCTTTTGCGGCACCATATTCAGGAGAAAGAGAAGAAGCACCAAGACAAACCACAAAAGCCCCCTATAGCCAAGGAAAACACAAGCGATCACGAAGCAAGCCCCACGTTGGACAAGCAAGCGGCCACGACCCAGGAGAGCAAGAGCGCGGCAGCGGCACGGGCACAGATGGAGGCTGATCTCGAAACTCTCAGGCGAACCCTAGCTAAAAAACACGGGGTCGAGTATCCGTACCGGAGCCCGAAGGAGTCGGGAACCGCTGTGTCAATCCCGCTGAATAATGAGGATGTTAGGACAGACGCTCGGGCTCGCGTGGAAATAGACTTCTACCAGCAGGATGAAGCAAGCGTATTCCTCGAATGCACTGAAATAGGGGAGAGAGGGAAGTTTATAGAGATTCTGACATTCACAAGTTTTGCCATTAGAAATCTATTCAACTTGAGTTGTGGTGGAGATCCTGGCGGCGTTGGCCACTCTTTGGCTCTTTTCCTGAAACAAATCCCTGAATCGCATCAATTTCTAGCGAGCGAACCGCCCAGTTTGGCGAGGCTCATCGACTGCAAGGGGAGTCCTGGGAAGAAACGGTTTATTGCCACGTTGCACGTTACCAACAATCGCATGAACTTCATATTGAAGACAAAGGGTTTTGGTCTCTTTGGGAGGGGACTCGGGTGCTATTCACCAAATTCGGTGGTCCTATTATTTCGGTTTCTGGACAGTCACCGGACGACGGACAGTAGTTTCCGAGTCAGTTTGATGTACGCTGCTGAGGCTTGCGGAGATGCTTTTCTAAATAACGAAATTTCACTCACGTCTCAAAACCAA
>Ga0299912_10005920_pt1 | contig 10043 bp, 8 predicted proteins | sample RVTome_2_FD_207667 | JGI IMG/M metagenome (GOLD analysis project Ga0299912, IMG submission 207667) | Soil microbial communities from uranium-contaminated site in the Upper Colorado River Basin, Wyoming, United States - RVT95D214 (version 2) ...
TCGACCATGGCGGCGTCGTTCACCACCGCCGGATATCCGAGCATGTAATCGACCTGACACGACGCCCCGAACGCTTTGGCCGTCTCTTCTGCAATTTCCCGGAGCCGCCTCTCGGCCAGAGCCTGGACAGCCGGATCAAAGGTCCTCACTGTTCCGGTCAGCGCGACCTCGGCGGGGATTATATTATTGGTCGTCCCCCCGTTGACGGTCCCGAAAGTGACAACGCAGGGCTTCAGGGGGTCGACATTCCGGCTGACGATTGTCTGGCTGTTCGCGACTATCTGCGCGGCCGCCACAATCGGGTCAACCGCCGTATGCGGCAGGGCGCCATGCCCTCCCTTTCCCTTCACGATGATACTGAAATTGTCGGCTTGGGCCAGTATCGGCCCCTTGATGACGCCGACCTTGCCCGTTGGAAACGCCTGCCAGAGGTGAAGGCCAAAAACGGCGTCTACGCCATCCAGCGCGCCTTCCTCGACCATTCTCTTTGCCCCTCCGGGAGGCTTTTCCTCGGCCGGCTGGAAAAGAAAGACAACCCGGCCGCTGAACTCCCCCTTTCTTGCCGTCAAGACCTTGGCGGCGGCCATCAACATAGCCATATGCCCGTCGTGCCCGCAGGCGTGGGCCACTCCCCGATTCAGGGAGCCGTATTCCTTCCCGCCCTGCTCCTGAACCGGGAGCGCATCCATATCGGCCCGCAGGGCCACCGTCTTTCCTCCCGGCCTTCCCTTCAGCACCGCGACAAGACCGGTGCCGCCGGCTGAATGCACCGAAAGCCCGAGGCTCTCCAGGAATTCGCGGACCACAGCCGAAGTCCTGGTCTCCTCAAAAGCCACCTCAGGATGACGGTGGAAATCCCGCCGCCAGGCAACCAGCTGGCCGGTCAAGGCCGTGATTTCTGTTTCCAGCCTTTTGCTCATTCCTTCCTCCTTCGCTCAAGCCATCTGTCCTTGATTTTCAACCTTTGCCCCGGAAAACCAGCTGACGGTCACGGCCACGGCAGCGTTGACAACGAGGGCCACGAACCCAGCGTTCATCCCCAGGAACGGGTCATGCTTGCTGAAGACGAGGACGGCCGCCAAGACAAAGCCGGTCACCAGTCCCCAGATCACTCCGCGCCGTTTGACTCTCTTCCAGAATAGCCCCAGGACCACACCGGGGAAGAACTGGGTCACTCCGTCATAGCCGATGAGAAGCAGGTTGACCAGGGCGTTGGGCAAATAGAAAGCAAAAAGAAGGGCGAAGCCCATGATGACGATGACCATAAGCCGGGAAAGCCGGAGGACCGTCTCCTCACCCGCCTGCGGCGCGAACCCCGCTTTGTAGATATTCTTGGCCAGAAGCGTTGAGGCGAAAAGCACAAGGACGGAGGCCGGCACCATGGCCGTTACCGCGCCCGCCGCTCCGACGAACCCCATGAACCAGGATGGATAGGTCTTGTGGACGAGCTCCAGGAAGGCCAGGTCGCCGTTTTTGAGACCCGGTATCGCCAGGAGCGCTGTAAACCCGACCAAGAAGACGAGGAGGATCGGGATCTGGTAGAAAGGCATGATAACGGCGTTTCTCTTGATGGTCTCGGCGCTCTTGGCGGAAAAGGCCGAGCCGAAGATATGCGGCCACATGTAGAATCCCAGCCCGGTCAGGAGGGCCGTTGTCATCACCCAAAGGACGTCCAGGTTCGGCGTCGCTCCGGGAAAAACTAGATGGTCGGGGCGCGCCTCGACGAGCGCCCGGAACATCCGGCCGTGACCGCCGAAATAGATGCGGGGGACACCGATCCCGACGATAACCACGGCCGCGATCATCAACACGTCCTTGATGATGGAGACCCAGGCCGCTCCCCTTATTCCGCTGGTGAAAACGAAAGCGCAGGTCAGGACAAAGGCCAAAAGGATAGCCACGTTAGAGCGGATCGCCCCGTTGCTCGAAACCTCGACGATAAACCCGAGGCCGGTGAGCTGGAGCTGGAGATAGGGAATGATGGACACGATACCGATGACCGCCACAATGATGCCGAGGCTGCGGCTCCCGTATCTCGTGATAAAAAAATCGGGCTGGGTGTGGAGGCCGAAGCGCTTCCCGAATTTCCAGACCGCCGGGAGAATAAAGAAGGAAGCGGTGTAGGCCAGGGTGCCGTAGATCAGGATATAAAACGTCGGCGCCCCCCGGGAGTAGGCCCAGCCGCTCGCCCCGAGGAAAGTGAAGGTCGTATAGATCTCACCGGCCATGAGGAGCCAGATCAGGACGACTCCAAAGCGCCGGCCTCCCACAGTCCAGTTTTCCAGGTTCATCTTGACCTTGCGGCCGGCGATGACCCCGACGGCAGCGGAAAAGACAATCGTCGCCAGGATGATGAGCAGGGCCGGGTTCATGGTTTTTCCTGCCTGCCGTTCTTGTTGAATTTTCTCTCCGCCCAGTAAGCCGCCATCAGGATGAACGGCGTCAGAAAAATCCAAAGGACGATCCAGAAGAGCAGGAAGGGCAAGCCGAGGACAAACGGCCTGATCTGGTTGACAAAGGGAAGGGCCAAGACCAGCATCAGAAAGGGAATCAGGGCGAGACTGAGCGCGATCTTCGTCCCTTTCGGCATCCGAGCCTCCTTTCCCAAAGCATGGCCAATTATAGGCAAAACGGCCGAGGTTCTCAATCCGAAAGTCCTGTGCCCAAAGCGGCCTGTTTGCGGTATAATGGGGGGTTAGTCAGGGCGAGTTATGGACGAGAGAATCACCCTCCGCGGCGTGCGGGTTCACAACCTCAAAAACATCGACCTCGACATCCCGCTCTACAAGCTCATCATCGTCACGGGAGTCAGCGGCTCCGGGAAGTCGTCTCTGGCCTTTGACACGCTCTATGCCGAGGGGCAGCGCCGCTACCTTGAATCGCTGTCCTCCTACGCCCGCCAGTTCCTGGAACGGATGGACAAGCCCGACGCCGACCTGATCGAGGGCATCACCCCGGCCATCGCCATCCAGCAGAAAGCCGCCACCAAGAACCCCCGCTCCACCGTGGCCACGGTTACGGAGATCCACGACTTCCTGCGCGTCCTCTTCGCCCGCATCGGCACGGTCCACTGCCTTCAGTGCGGCCGCCCCGTTCGCCGTGACACCATCGATGCCGTCGTCGAAACGCTGTTCCAACTTCCGTTCCGGGCCAAGGTCATGATCTCTTTCTCATGGCCGCTTGAGAAGGGCACCGCCCTCCTCAAGAAGGAAGGATTCTTCCGGGTCGTCCAGGATGGTCAGGTCATCGAGCTTGAAAAGGCTCGGCTTCCCAAAAAGGGAGACCTCGACATCTTTGTCGATGCGCTCGTCCTCGACCCCGAGGACAGGGAACGCCTGGTCGACTCGCTGGAGATGGGCCTCAAGAAGGGCGATGGCCGCGTCAGGGTCCGCGCCGAGGATGGACGGGAATTTCTTTTCTCGGACAAGCTCGAGTGCAAGTTCGACCAGATCGTCTACGAAGATCCCTTTCCCAACCTCTTCTCCTTCAACAGTCCTCAGGGCGCCTGCCCGGACTGCCACGGGTTCGGAGACCTGGCCGTGCTGGACGAAGACAAGATCATCCCCAACAAGAACAAGAGTCTCGAGGACGGCGCCGTCGAACCCTGGACCAAACCGGTATCCCGATGGTGGATGAAGGAACTCCTCCGCGCAGCCCACAAAAGGGGCATTCCCACCCAAGTCCCCTACCGGAGGCTCAAGCCCGAGGAGCAGCGCTTTGTCATGGAGGGCGGCGGAGCGTATGAGGGGGTCAAGGGTTTTTTTGACTGGCTCAAGACCAAAAACTACAAGGTTCAGGTCCGCGTCTTCTTGAGCCGCTACCGGAAATATGTCCCCTGCCCGTCCTGCGGCGGGATGCGCCTCAACCCCCGCGCCCTGAGCGTCAGGGTCGCCGGCCGCTCGATCGGCGAGGTCACCAGGATGACGGTCAAGGAGGCGGCGGTTTTCTGCCGTGACCTCGAGCTCACCCCATTTGAGCGCCAAGTGGCCGAGAAGCTCGTGGCCGAGGTCCAGAACCGCCTCAAGTTCCTCCTCGAAGTCGGCCTCGATTACATCACTCTCGACCGGATGACCTTCACCCTGAGCGGTGGAGAGGCCCAACGGATCAACCTGGCCGCCGCCCTGAGCGCTTCGCTCGTCGGCACCCTTTTTGTCCTCGACGAGCCCTCGATCGGCCTCCACGCCCGCGACAACCATCGGCTCATCGACATCCTCAAGTCCTTGAAAGAGATCGGCAATACTGTCCTGGTGGTCGAACACGACCCGGAGATCATCCGCGCCGCCGAGCACGTCATCGACCTCGGCCCCAAGGCGGGGGAGCACGGCGGCGAGGTCCTGTTCTGCGGCCCGATGGCCGAATTCCTGGGAAAGAAAGACTCTGTCACCTCCCAATACCTGCGGGGAGAGAGGGAGATCGCGGTGCCCGCAAAGCGGCGCCGCGGCGCCGGCTACATCGCCATCAACGATGCCTTCAAGCACAACCTGAAGCACATCGACGTCCGGATCCCCCTCGGGATCTTCACCTGCGTCACCGGTGTCTCGGGCTCGGGCAAGAGCACGCTCCTCAACGACGTCCTCTACCTCGGCTGGAGCGGCCAGGCGGCGAACGGGTTCAAGGAGATCATGGGGTTCGAGCTCATCGACAAGATGATCATGGTGGACCAGTCGCCGCTGAGCACCTCCCCGCGCTCCATCCCCGCCACCTACACCAAGGCCATGGACGGCATCCGGAACCTCTTCAGCGAGACGCGCGAAGCCAAAGCGTTGGGGTATAAACCCGGGTTCTTTTCCTTCAATACGGCCGGCGGCCGCTGCGAGGAATGCAAGGGCGCCGGGCAGCAGATCGTCGAGATGCAGTTCCTATCCGATGTCGTCCTGACCTGCGACGCCTGCAAGGGGAAGCGCTTCCGCAGCGATATCCTCGACGTCAGGTACAAAGGCAAGAACATCGACGAAGTGTTAAGGATGAGCGTTGAAGAGGCGCTCGAGTTCTTTTCCAGCCTGGCCGACATCCAGAAGAAGCTCACACCGCTGGCGGAAGTCGGCCTCGGGTATCTGCGGCTGGGGCAGCCCACGACCACCCTTTCCGGCGGCGAACTCCAGCGCATCAAGCTCGCCTACCACCTCGTCCACGAAAGGGAAAAGCGGATCCTCTACCTCTTTGACGAGCCGACCATCGGGCTCCACGCCGAGGACGTTGCGGTCCTGCTCCGCTCGTTTCAAAAGCTCGTGGACGAGGGCCACACCGTCCTGGTCATCGAACACAACCTGGACGTCGTCAAGTGCGCCGACCACATCATCGACCTCGGCCCGGAAGGCGGGGACGGGGGAGGGAGGATCGTGGCCCAGGGGACTCCGGAGGAAGTGGCGAAGTCAAAGAAATCGATCACGGCGCGCTTCCTGCGGCCCTGTCTCAGCTGAGGGACCCAGTCAGCGTTTAAGCGGGACTCTAGGCCTTCACCTCCTTGATCTCAAACAGGTTCCCGTCATAATCCCGGACAAAAGTGATCCACTGCTCTCCGCGAGGAGCACGGATGACGGGGACGTCCATCTCCCGGCACCGCTCAAGGAAGGCGGCGAGGTCTTCAACTTCAAGGCAAATGTGGGCGGGGGACCCGGCAGCCGACTGTTTTCTTTCGTGAATGAAGATTTCAAAATAGACTTCGTCCCCAGCATAATTAAGGACGGTCAGGTCGCCGGGGATGCCGAACAACGCCCCGGCAAGCGCCGCCGGGACGCTCTTCCGCCCAAGCTTCTCCATGCCGAGAAACTTTTCATAGAACCGGTCCGCTGTTTCCTCTGAACGGCAGGCCAGTCCATAGTGGCGCACTTTCATTTCACCCTCCCCTATTTGGCGTGGGGTTTGATGATGACCTTGACCGCTTCTTCTCCGCTCATCACCAGCTGGAAACCCCGGACGATGTCCTCCAGGGGAAGCCTGTGAGTGATCATCTGCTCCACATCGATGGCCCCGGAGGCCAGCAGTTGCATGGCCTCCTGGATGTCCGGAGGGCCGCAATAGTAGGAAGTGAGGATGCGGACCTCCTTGGTCCAGAAATCATTAACCGGGAACGTCACGGTCTTTCCCGGCCCGGGAACGGCGAAAAAGACTACGGCCCCGCCCTTGTCAACGCAGGCCCAGGCCTGCTCCACTACGGACAGCGCCGATGAGCACAGCATCACGACGTCGGCCTTCTTGTGGAGATAGTCCGTCAGACGTCCAGGAACATCGCCTCCGGCAGGAATCGTCAGGTCCGCCCCGAAGCTCCGGGCATAGGCCATTTTCCTCTCGACAATGTCCGTCGCCAGCACAGCGCATTTTTTCGTCTTCGCCAGCTGGATCTGGAGCAACCCGGACATGCCGCAGCCCAGAACCAACACGGATTGCCCGCCCTTCAACCCGGCCAGCCTCTGGGATCTGACGACGCAAGCGAGGGGCTCGATGAACGTGCTCTGGTCATAGGAAACGGACCCGGGCAGGAGGTATGTGCCTTTTTCAACCAGGACCTCGGGGACGAGAATGTACTCGGCAAACCCGCCCGGCAGCCTCTCCTTGACCTCGGTGCACTGGGGGAAATGTCCCTCACGGCAGTAGGAGCAGGTTCCGCACGGGACTTTGGGGGCTATAAACACCCGATCTCCCGGCTTGAAGCGGTCGATCGAGGCCCCGGCCTCGACCACCTCCGCCCCGATCTCGTGCCCCTGGACGAGAGGCGCCCTGGGCAGCCTGTACCATTCGACGATGTCGCTCCCGCAAATGCCGCATGAGACCACCTTGACCAGCATCTCGCGAGGGCCGGGCCTCCGGAGAGGCACTTCCTCAATCCGGATGTCCCGGTTGTTGTACCAGACGGCGGCTCTCATTTTCGCGGCTACAAGCACGGCAGCTCCCTACTCTTTCTTGGCGAGATCCTCATATAGAGCGAACGCTCTCTCCGGCGTTTCGTTTCTGTGGACGACGGCCCGCACGGCCTGCATCATAGCGATGGGGTGATCGGATTGGAAGATGTTGCGCCCCATGTCGACTCCCGCGGCCCCCTCCTGGCAGGCTTTATGGGCCATGGTCAGGGCGTCGAACTCCGGGATCTTCTTCCCACCCGCCATGACAATCGGCACGGGACAGGATGCCGTGATCGTCTCGAACCCCTCCTCGACGTAATAGGTCTTTATGTAGTGGGCGCCGAGCTCGGCGCAGATCCGGGTCGCCAGCCGGAAATACCGGGCATCGCGCTTCATGTCCTTGCCGACCGCCGTCACGGCCAGGGTCGGCATTCCGTAACGGGTCCCGAGGTCAACCATTTTGGTCATGTTGAGGATGGACTCCCGCTCGTGCTCGCCGCCGATGAAGACCTGGACGGCCATGGCGCAGACGTTCAGGCGGACGGCATCTTCGATGTCGACGGCCAGCCCTTCGTTCGAGAGCTCCTTGAGAATGCTCGTCCCGCCGGAAACCCGGAGGACGATGGATTTCGGGGTGGAGGCCGGAATCACGGTCCGGAGGATGCCGCGGGTCAGCATCAGGGTATCCGCGTAGGGGATGAGCGGCACAATGCTGATGTCCACACGCTCCAGTCCCGAGGTGGGCCCCTGGAAATAGCCGTGGTCGATGGCCAGCATGACGGTCCGGCCGGAGTCGGGATTGAAAATGCGGGCCAGCCTGTTTTTCATCCCCCAGTCGAGCGAACCGGATCCCTTCAAAAAAAATCCATCCGTTTTTTGCGGCTGCTCCGGGTGATATTGGTGGGTCTCCCGGATGTCGTCGATGTCCGCCATGTCGCGCCTCCTTTCGTCGGTGACTAAGAAACGCTCAAACCTCCGGAAAATGAGAATAGCCCAGAGACGCCGGCGAAGTCAACGCCGCGGCTCACGCTCGCAGCAATATTGCAGTCTGGGAAAATCTGGAGATGTCGAATTGTCTCTTGATCAGAAGCCTGCAGAGATCAAGAGGTCCTAAGGAGACAACTCGAATAGGGTTTTCAAAGGCAAAGGTTTGGACGGTAGCCGAGCCGAAAAGTCTTCGCTTTCGAGCTCTTTTGCTGGCAATATTTTCGCGAGCATTCCGATAATTGTTGGATAGCAGAATCTTCCCTGACATCGGCCCATGCCCATTCGCGAATGCCTCTTGATCTGTTCCACGTGATGTGCTCCGTTTTGGATAAACTCTGATACGGTCTTGAAATCCACTTCTTCACAACGACAGACCAAAGTTTCATCGGTCATCAGATCGAGAAGTCCGGGACGGAAAGCGTAAATTCTTTTTAAGAAATTTTGATACCAGCGATGAGATTCAAGAGATTTCGTCAGCCCTTCCAAACGCCTCTCGGCTTCGGATTCGCCCATGGCACCCAGCTGCCGGGCGATTTCCGTACCGGCGATCCTCCCCTCGAGAACGGCCATCTCCACGCCGCCAATTCCCGTGCAATCTCCGCCGACAAAAACACCCGGTTGTGTCGTTTCGAACCTCGGGTTCAGGACGGGCCGCCAGCCTCTCAGCTGAGGATCACAGATGTGCTCGCATTTGGCCATATGGCTGAGCTGCGTGGAGGGAGTAAAGCCAAAATTCAAACAGAGGATATCCGCCTTTATCCTCTTTTCCGTTCCAGCCTGCGGCTTCCACAGGTTGTCTGCTCTGGCGTAGACAATCTCCTCAAGCACCTCGCTCCCCACCGCTTCTTTGACAACCGTACTATAATAGATGGGGACTCGATGCTTCTTGATGATGGCCATATACTTAAGACCTTTGCCAAGAATCCCTGGAGCACGCCAGAGTTTCCTGGTCCAGCCGGCAACCCGGGAAAAACTCGATGCTTCGACAAGCGCGGCGACCTCAGCCCCATTCTTCAGCAATTGAGAAGCCGTGTAATAGAGCAGGGGGCCCGTTCCCGCGATCACGATGATTCCTTTTGGAACAACCCCCTGTCCCTTAAGGAGAGTCTGGGCAGCACCGAGAGTCATGACGCCGGGGAGCGTCCACCCTGGGAATGCTACGGGAGTTTCATAGGCTCCTTCCGAGAAAAGCAGCCGTTTGGCCTTAAGGATCGAGTGCTTTGGATTGTCAAAGGCGATGGCATTTTCTCCGAAAATCCCCCAGGCAACGGCTCTGTTCAGGAACTGAACCTTGCTCTCCACCCACTCCTTCTCGAGCCGCTTGAAGATCCTCTGGTTTTGGCGATCAATCGAGCTATATTCGAACCGGAGAGGAGGGACAATCTGGCGGAATATCTGTCCCCCGACCTGATGGTCTTCTCCGATGACCGCGACATCTACGCCGGCCGCGGCCGCTGTAACTGCCGCACTCAATCCTGCCGGGCCCGACCCAATGACGACAAAATCTCTAGTCTCCAATTCTGCCCTCCCCGTATTCTCGCCTAGCCCGTCCGTATTTTCATCGAGGGAACTGCCGGAGTCTGACAGGCTCTGACTCTGCTGCCGTCCTCCAGAATGACCAGGCACTCGTTGCATAAACCCATACCGCAATAATAGCTGCGGGGCCGGTGCCTTTTATCGGACAACCTCAGCACCTTCTTGCCCGAGGCCAGAATAACCGTCGCCAGCGTCTCTCCTGGAAAAGCCTGGACAAAATCATTATCCACCTGAACCACGAACGGACTTTTTTTGCTGACATTCTGAAGCCGTTTGACCATTTCCGATCCCTCCTGTTCAGACCCATGAAACGGTCTGTTCATTTCAGAGTCAAAATGTCTCTGATTCTAATTTAAAGGGACTGAATTTTCCGATTTTTTATTATAAGGACGAGAAAATGCCATGTCAATCGTAAATTATAAAATATATTATATATTGAATTTCGTTTGGTATTGACTTCTCGTCATCCTTATGATAAATCACCATCAAATGAGAGACAAAGTCAGACCCCGTGTTGGATTTATCGGACTTGGGGAGATGGGCCTGGAAATGGCTGTCAGAATCGCCACATCAGGTCATGACCTGACCGTCTTTGATCGGATGAAGGAATGTTGCGAAAAGGCTGTCGTTCACGGAGCCTCCCCCGCTGATAGCCCTAAAGACCTGGCCCTGAAATCCGAT
>Ga0299912_10005921_pt1 | contig 10042 bp, 4 predicted proteins | sample RVTome_2_FD_207667 | JGI IMG/M metagenome (GOLD analysis project Ga0299912, IMG submission 207667) | Soil microbial communities from uranium-contaminated site in the Upper Colorado River Basin, Wyoming, United States - RVT95D214 (version 2) ...
CCCTGTCCGAAGTCACGCACAAGCGTCGCGTGTCGGCCCTGGGCCCGGGCGGTCTGACGCGGGAGCGGGCCGGATTCGAGGTTCGGGACGTCCACCCGACGCACTACGGGCGCATTTGCCCCATCGAGACCCCCGAGGGGCCGAACATCGGGCTGATCGCGTCCCTGTCGACGTTCGCGCGGATCAACGAGTTCGGGTTCATCGAGACCCCGTACCGGGCGGTGCGCGACTCGCGCGTGACGAGCGAGATCGTCTCCCTCTCCGCAATGGACGAGGAAAAACACGTCATCGCGCAGGCGAACGCCCCCATCGACGGGGACGGCAGGTTTGAGCGGGAGGTCGTGATCGCCCGGAAAGAGGGCGAGTTCGCGATGGTGCGTTCCTCGGAGGTCACCCTCATGGACGTATCCCCGAACCAGCTGGTTTCCGTCGCCGCGTCGCTCATCCCGTTCCTCGAGCACGATGATGCGAACCGCGCGCTTATGGGCTCCAACATGCAGCGGCAGGCGGTACCGCTCCTGCGAACGGAGCCCCCCCTTGTGGGCACGGGGATGGAGTCCGTGGTCGCGCGCGACTCGGGTGCGGCGGTCGAGGCGGTGCGCGGGGGAAAGGTGGAGTCCGTGGACGCCCGCCGGATCGTCATCCGGCCGGACGAGCCGGATGCGAGCGGCCGGTACGGCGCCGACATCTACAATCTCGTCAAGTTCCGGCGTTCCAACCAGAACACCTGCGTCAACCAGAAGCCGATCGTCACCCTCGGCCAGAAGGTGAAGACGGAGGAAGTGATCGCGGACGGCCCTGCCACCTCCGTGGGCGAGCTCTCCCTCGGGAGGAACGTACTCGTGGCCTTCATGCCGTGGCGGGGGTACAACTTCGAGGACTCCATCCTCATTTCCGAAACGATCGTCAAGGAGGACATCTTCACCTCGATCCACATCGAGGAGTTCGAGTGCGTGGCGCGGGAGACGAAACTCGGGAAGGAGGAGATCACCGCCGACATCCCGAACATCAGCGAGGAGTCCCTGAAGGACCTCGACGAGAGCGGGATCGTGCGGATCGGGGCGCGCGTGAAGCCCATGGACATCCTCGTGGGGAAGGTCACGCCCAAGGGCGAGACGCAGCTTTCCCCCGAGGAGAAACTGCTCCGGGCGATCTTCGGAGACAAGGCCGGGGACGTGAAGGACTCCTCGCTCCGCGTGCCGCCGGGGATCGAGGGGATCGTCATCGACTCGAAGGTGTTCACCCGGAAGGGCGGGGAGAAGGACGACCGCTCGCAGGCCTATGAAGAGAAGGAGACGGAAAGGCTCCTGCGCGACCAGGACGACGAAATCCGGATCATCATGGAGACCGCCTACGGGAAGATGCGAAACCTCCTTCTCAACAAGACCTCTGCCGTCCGCCTGACCGGCGGGGACCGGTCCGAGGTGATCCTGAACAGGAAGAAAAAGCTCACCGAGGACGTTCTCGATGAGATTCCGAAAGACCTGTGGGCGCAGATCGCGTTCGAGGAGGATCCGACCTCCCAGGAGCGCCTGACGGACATCTCCCAGGTCGCTCAGGACCAGGTGAGCCTGGTCAAGGCGGTCTTCGAGGAGAAGATCGGGCGGATGCGGAAGGGGGACGAGTTGCCCCCGGGCGTCCTCAAGATGGTGAAAGTCTACATCGCCATGAAGCGCAAGCTGTCGGTGGGCGACAAGATGGCGGGCCGGCACGGGAACAAGGGGGTGATCTCCCGGATCGTCCCGGAAGAGGACATGCCGTATCTTTCCGACGGGACGCCCGTCGACATCGTCCTCAACCCTCTCGGTGTTCCGTCCCGGATGAACGTCGGGCAGATCATGGAGACCCACCTCGGGTGGGCCTCGCGGGAGCTGGGGGAGAAGGTCCGGCAGCTGGTCGAGAACGAGTTCAGTCCCCGGGCCGTGAAGGATTGGCTCCGGAAGATCTACGATTCGAAACGGTTCGAGGAACACCTCGAAAGCCTCGACGACGAGGAGGTCCGGAAGGTCGCCGCACTCTTGTCCGGAGGAGTGTTCATGGCGTCCCCGGTCTTCAGCGGCGCGAACGAGGAAGAGATCCGGCGGTATCTGGGCATGGCGGGCCTGCCGGAGACCGGACAGACTTCTCTCTACGACGGCATGACCGGGGAACTGTTCCACCAGCAGGTGACCGTCGGCTCGATGTACATGATGAAGCTGCACCACCTCGTGGACGACAAGATCCACGCCCGGTCCACAGGGCCGTATTCGCTGGTGACCCAGCAGCCCCTCGGAGGAAAAGCGCAGTTCGGAGGGCAACGGCTCGGGGAGATGGAGGTATGGGCGCTGGAGGCGTACGGAGCCGCGTATACGCTCCAGGAATTTCTGACGGTGAAGTCGGACGACGTCCCCGGAAGGGCCCGGATGTACGAGGCGATCGTGAAGGGCAACTTCTCCCTCGAGCCCGGGCTGCCGGAGTCGTTCAACGTCCTCATCAAGGAATTGCAGGCGCTCGGCCTCGATGTCGAGCTGATCAGCGAGGAAGCCAAGTAGCGAACGCAGTCCGGGAACGATCGGGGAGGCACCCATTGGAAGACCTTTTCACAAGATTCGAGAAGCCGAAGGACCCGTTGTTCTTCTCGGGGATCCGCATTTCCATCGCCGCGCCGGACCAGATCCGCAAGTGGTCCCACGGCGAAGTGAAGAAACCGGAAACTCTCAACTACCGGACGTTCAAACCGGAACGGGACGGTCTGTTCTGCGCGAAGATCTTCGGTCCGATCAAGGACTACGAGTGCAACTGCGGCAAGTACAAGCGGATGAAACACCGGGGGATCGTCTGCGAGAAATGCGGGGTCGAGGTGATCCAGTCCAAGGTGCGAAGGGAGAGGATGGGGCATATCGAGCTTGCCTCCCCCGTCGCCCACATCTGGTTCCTGAAGAGCCTGCCCAGCCGCATCGCCACCATCCTCGACATGCCGATGAAGGAGATCGAGGCGGTCATCTACTTCGAGAAGTTCATCGTCATCGACCCCGGAAAGACGGATCTGGAGAAGCTCGAGGTGCTCTCGGAGGCGAAATACCGGGAGAAGAGGGAGGAGTTCGGTGACGCCTTCAATGCGGGACTGGGCGCGGAGGCGATCCTGACCCTGCTGGCGGAGTTGAACCTGGACAAGCTCTCCGAGGAGCTCCGCCGGGATATGGGGGAGACCGCCTCGGAGGCCAAGAAGAAGAAGATCTCGAAGCGCCTGCGCATCGTGGAGGCGTTCCGGGACAGCGGACAGCGTCCGGAATGGATGGTCATGGGCGTCATTCCCGTGCTTCCGCCGGACCTTCGTCCCCTGGTCCCCCTGGACGGCGGACGGTTCGCCACATCGGACCTGAACGACCTGTACCGTCGTGTGATCAACCGGAACAACCGTCTGAAACGGCTGCTCGATCTTTCCGCGCCGGAGATCATCATCCGGAACGAGAAGCGGATGCTGCAGGAATCCGTGGATGCCCTGTTCGACAACGGACGGCGAGGGAAGCTCATCACCGGGTCCAACAAGCGGCCTCTCAAATCCCTCTCCGACATGCTGAAGGGGAAGGGAGGACGTTTCCGCCAGAACCTGCTCGGAAAACGGGTCGATTACTCCGGCCGCTCGGTGATCGTCGTCGGGCCGGAGCTCAAATTGCACCAGTGCGGCCTGCCCAAGAAGATGGCCCTCGAGCTGTTCAAGCCGTTCATCTTCAACAAGCTCGAGGAAGGCGGCTACGCGACCACCATCAAGGCGGCCAAGAAGATGGTAGAGAAGGAGAAGCGCGAGGTCTGGGACGCGCTGGACGAGGTCATTCGGCAGCTCCCGGTGATGCTCAACCGCGCTCCGACGCTTCACCGGCTGGGGATCCAGGCGTTCGAACCGGTATTGATCGAGGGAAAGGCGATCCAGCTGCATCCCCTCGTGTGCACCGCCTTCAACGCGGACTTCGACGGCGACCAGATGGCGGTCCACGTCCCTCTCTCCATCGAAGCCCAGATGGAGGCGAGAGTGCTCATGATGTCCACGAACAACATCCTCTCGCCCGCGCACGGCAAGCCCGTGATCAGCCCCACGCAGGACATCGTCCTCGGGATCTACTACCTCACGCGCCCGCGCGAGGGGCTCAAGGGGGAGGGGAGGCGGTTCTCCAGCCTGGACGAGGTGCGCATCGCCTTCGACGCGGGAGAGATCAAGGTGCAGACCAAGATCCAGGTCCGCGTAAACGGAAAAATCCTGGAATCCACGACGGGCCGGGTCCTCCTCTACGAAGTGGTGCCCCCCGAGGTGCCCTTCGACCAGGTCAACCGGGTGATGAAAAAGAAGGACCTCGCCGAGCTCATCGATGTTACGTACCGCGTGTGCGGGCAGAAGGCGACCGTCATCCTGTCCGACCAACTCAAGACGCTCGGCTACTCCTACGCCACCCTGTCGGGAATCTCGATCTGCATGAACGACATGAAGATCCCGAGCAACAAGAAAGCGCTTCTGGAAAAAGCGACCTCCGAGGTGGAGGCCGTGGTGGAGGAGCACCAGGGAGGACTCATCACCAACGGCGAGCGGTACAACAAGGTGGTCGACATCTGGTCCGCGGCCACCGAGCAGATCGCGTCGGAAATGCTTCGCGAGATGGGAACGGAGACGATCAAGACGCGCGACGGAAAGGAACGGAAAGTCCCGAGCTTCAACCCCATCTATATGATGGCGGACTCGGGAGCTCGGGGATCCGACAAGCAGATGCGCCAGCTCGCCGGGATGCGGGGACTGATGGCCAAGCCTTCGGGGGAGATCATCGAGACGCCGATCACCTCGAACTTCCGTGAGGGGCTGTCGGTCGGGCAGTACTTCATCTCCACCCACGGAGCCAGGAAAGGTCTCGCCGACACCGCCCTCAAGACGGCGAACTCCGGGTATCTCACCCGGAGGCTGGTGGACGTGGCCCAGGACTGCATCATCATCGAGGACGACTGTCAGACGCTCGACGGGATCCCCGTCCGCGCCCTCGTGGAAGGCGGGGAAATCATCGACCGGTTGTCCGACCGCATCCTCGGAAGGGTGGCGCTCGAGGACCTGTACGACGGGGACGAGAACCTCCTCGTCTCCGCCAACGAGGAGGTAACGGAGGATGTGGCCCGACAGATCGAGATGTCGGGGATGGACGAAGTCAAGATCCGCTCCGCCCTGACCTGCGAGAGCAAGCGGGGAGTATGCGCGCTCTGTTACGGACGGGACCTGGCACGCGGGAAGATGGTGACCATCGGGGAGGCGATCGGCATCATCGCGGCGCAATCGATCGGGGAGCCCGGGACCCAGCTCACGATGCGGACGTTCCACATCGGCGGCACGGCCTCCCGGTTCGTCGAACAGAGCTACACCCAGGCGAAAAACCCGGGAAAGATCAAGTTCCAGGGCCTGACCGTGATGAAAAACCGGGATGGGAAGAACGTCGCCATGAACCGGAACGGCTTCCTGATCGTTCTGGACGAGAACAACCGGGAGCGGGAGAAGTATCCCATCACCTACGGGGCTTCCCTGCTGGTGAAGAGCGGGGAGAAGGTGAAGGAGGGGCAGCGGCTCGCCGAGTGGGATCCCTACAACATCCCGATTCTCACGGAAGTTACGGGAATCATCAAGTTCGGGGACATCATCGAGGGGATCACGATGCGCGAGCAGCTCGACGAGGTCACCGGACGGTCCACGCGGGTGATCATCGAGTCGAGGGACCCGGACGCCCGTCCGCGGATTTCGATCAAGGACGAAAAGAACCGTACGCTCAAGCTTCCCGGCTCCTCGAGCGATGCCCGGTACCTCCTGCCCATCGGGTCGAACATTTTCGTCGAGGAAGGGCAGAATCTGGTGGCCGGCGACATCATCGCGAAGATCCCGCGGGAGACCACGAAAACGAAAGACATCACCGGCGGTCTGCCCCGCGTGGCGGAGCTCTTCGAGGCGAGGAAGCCCAAGGAGTTCGCCGTCATCTCCGAAATCGACGGGGTGGTGCGGCTCGGCAAGGACTTCAAGGGGAAGCGGAAGATCCAGGTCGTGCCGGACATCGGGGAGGCCCGGGAATACACCATCCCCCGCGGGAAGCACATCACCGTGCACGACGGAGAGAGGATCCGGGCCGGGGAGTCCCTCATGGACGGGTCTCCCAATCCGCACGACATCCTGCGGGTACAGGGAGACAAGGAGCTCGCCCGCTTTCTCGTGGACGAGATCCAGGAAGTCTACCGGCTCCAGGGCGTCCGGATCAACGACAAGCACATCGAGGTCATCGTCCGGCAGATGCTTCGCAGGGTGAAGATCTCCGATCCGGGGGACACGAACTTCCTCGTGGGGCAGAGCGTGGAGAAGTGGGTGTTCAAGGAGGAGAACGAGCGGAATAAGGGGAAAGGGGGGACTCCGGCCAAGGCTGATCCCCAGCTCCTGGGGATCACCAAGGCTTCCCTCTCCACGGAGTCCTGGATCTCCGCGGCCTCCTTCCAGGAGACCACGAAGATTCTCACGGACGCGGCCGTTCACGGCCGGGTCGACTCCCTGTCGGGATTGAAGGAAAACGTCATCATGGGGCGGCTTATCCCGGCCGGTACGGGGGGGCTGCTCTACCGCATGTTGGACATGGAGGCGGATCCGTCGCTTCCCTCCGAGATCAAGGAGGAGACCCCGGAGGAGGTGATGGAGGAAGAGGAAGAAACCGGTTGACACAACAACCGTGAAAGGATATAAAACTTGCTTCTGTTTCGAGCAGGATAGACGGAACGAGCAGGAAGGCGGGGGGAGATGCCCACGATCAACCAGTTGGTCCGGAAAGGGCGCAGGGCGGTCGTGGACCGAAGCGACTCGCCCGCGCTGGAACGGTGTCCCCAGAAGCGGGGGGTATGCCTCCGGGTGTACACCACGACCCCGAAGAAGCCCAATTCGGCGCTGCGAAAAGTGGCCCGGGTTCGGCTCACGAACGGGATCGAGGTCACTGTCTATATCCCGGGCGAGGGGCACAACCTCCAGGAGCACTCCGTCGTGTTGATCCGGGGGGGCAGGGTCAAGGACCTCCCCGGAGTGCGGTATCACATCATACGTGGAAAGCTGGATTCCGTTGGTGTCCAGGACAGACGGAAGTCGCGGTCGAAGTACGGAGCAAAGCGACCCAAATAGCTTTCCCTAACCGGAACGAGGCAGTACCGGCCTTTCCCGGCAGGTCCGCCGGAACGGGGTAAACGGAATGGTAGCCGCCATGCTCCGCGGGAAGCGCTCCCGTGGGTGGGGGCTATCGGTTTGTTCAACGAGGAGGCATTTACGGTGAGGAGGCGTTCCTGATGCCCAGGCGAGGATTTGTGTCCAGGCGGGTGGTAGGGATGGACCCGGTCTATGGCGATGCTCTTGTCGCGAGGATGATCACCGGGGTCATGCGGAAGGGAAAGAAAACCGTCGCGGAAAATATCGTCTACGGATCGATGGAGATCATCAAGGAGAAGACGAAGGAAGATCCGGTCAACGTGATCAAGAAGGCGGTGGAAAACACCAAGCCCGTCCTCGAGGTCAAGTCCCGCCGCGTGGGCGGGGCGACCTACCAGGTTCCGGTGGAGATCCGCACCGAGAGGCGTCTCGCGCTCTCGCTCCGTTGGATGATCAACTTCGCGAAGGAGCGTTCCGAGAAAACGATGGTCGAACGCCTGTCGGGGGAAATCCTGGACGCCTTCAACAACCGCGGTCTGACCGTCAAGAAGAAGGAAGACACCCACAAGATGGCCGAGGCCAATAAGGCCTTCGCCCATTACCGCTGGTAAGCCGCGGGGATGCAGGAAAGGAAGACGAAGAAGTGGCAAGAACCACCCCACTGGAAAAAACCCGGAACATCGGGATCATGGCCCACATAGACGCGGGGAAGACCACCACCACGGAGCGGGTCCTGTACTACACGGGCGTCTCCCACAAGATGGGGGAGGTGCACGAGGGGACCGCGACCATGGACTGGATGGAGCAGGAGCAGGAACGGGGGATCACGATCACTTCCGCGGCCACCACCTGCTTCTGGAGGGAACACCGGATCAACATCATCGACACGCCGGGGCACGTGGACTTCACCATCGAGGTGGAGCGTTCCCTCCGCGTTCTCGACGGCTGCGTCGCGGTGTTCTGCGCCGTGGGCGGGGTGGAGCCCCAGTCGGAAACGGTTTGGCGGCAGGCGGACAAGTACCGCGTTCCGCGCCTCGCCATGATCAACAAGATGGACCGCACGGGGGCGGATTTCGATCGCGTCATCCGCATGTTGAGGGAACGTCTCGGGTCGAACCCCGTCCCGATCCAGCTTCCGTTCGGGAAGGAGGAGGGGTTCCGGGGGATCATCGACCTGGTGCGGATGAAAGCCGTCGTATGGGATGAAGACATTCTCGGGGCCAGATACCGGCACGAGCCCATTCCCGGCGACATGGAGGAAGCCGTCGCTTCCGCGAGGGAACGGCTTCGGGAATCCCTGGCGGACGTCAACGACTCGCTGCTCGAGAAGTACCTGGCCGGCAAGGAGATCGAGGTGGCCGAACTGCAATCCGCGATCCGCGAGGCCACCATCGGCCTGAGGATGGTTCCCGTGCTGTGCGGAACCGCTTTCCGGAACAAGGGGATCCAGCCTTTTCTCGACGCCATCCTGGATTACCTTCCTTCCCCCCTCGACGTGCCTCCCATGGAAGGCATCGACCCGCGGGACGGGTCGGTCGCCGTCCGTAAGGTCGGAGACGACGAGCCGTTCTCCGCCCTCGCTTTCAAGATCATGACGGATCCGTTCGTCGGGCAGCTCACCTTCCTCCGTGTCTATTCCGGGACCCTTTCCTCGGGCGATCAGGTGTACAACTCGACGAGACAGAGAAAGGAGCGGATCGGCCGCATCCTCAAGATGCACGCGAACAAGAGGGAGGAGATCAAGGCGGTCTACGCGGGGGACATCGCGGCATGCGTCGGCCTGAAAAACGCGTTTACCGGAGACACCCTGTGCGCCCCGGACCAGGAAATCGTCCTCGAGTCCATCTCCGCCCCCGACCCCGTGATCTCCATCGCGATCGAGCCGAAGACGAAAGCCGACCAGGAGAAGCTGGGACTGTCCCTCCAGAAGCTTGCCCTCGAGGACCCCTCCTTCCGGGTCAAGGTGGACGAGGAGACGGGACAGACGCTGATCTCCGGCATGGGGGAGCTGCACCTGGAAATCATCGTGGACCGGCTGTTGCGGGAGTTCAAGGTGGCGGCCAGCGTGGGACGTCCCCAGGTCGCTTACCGGGAGACGGTCACGCGAGCGGCGAAGCACGAAGGGCGGTATGTCCGCCAGACGGGAGGCAGGGGGCAGTACGGTCACGTCTGGATCTCCGTGGAGCCGAACCAGGCGGGCAAGGGATTCGAATTCGTCAACAAGATCGTGGGGGGAGTCGTCCCGAAGGAATACATCCCCGCCGTGGGAAAAGGCGTGCGGGAAGCGGCGGAGACGGGTGTCGTGGCGGGGTATCCCGTGGTCGACACGGTCGTCACGCTCCTCGACGGGTCCTATCACGATGTGGACTCTTCCGAGATGGCGTTCAAGATCGCGGGTTCCATGGCGTTCAAGGCGGCGTGCCAGATCGCGCACCCCGTCCTTCTGGAACCGGTGATGGCGGTTGAGGTGGTGACCCCGGAGGAGTTCATGGGGGATGTCATCGGGGACCTGAGCGCCCGCCGCGGGCGGATCCAGAAGATCGATGTGCGCGGAAACACCCAGGTGATCGACTCCCATGTGCCCCTCTCCGAGATGTTCGGGTACGCCACCGATATGCGGTCGAAGACACAGGGGAGAGCGACCTACACCATGCAGTTTGACCATTACGAGCCAGCCCCGATCTCCGTAAGCGAGGAAGTCGTCGCGAAGGTGAAGGGCGCCTGACGAAAACCCGCGAAAGGGAGGAACGCACATGGCCAAGCAGAAATTCGAGCGCAAGAAGCCTCACGTAAACGTCGGTACGATTGGTCACGTGGATCACGGCAAGACGACGTTGACCGCGGGGATCACGAAGGTGCTGGCGACTCGCG